>Ga0316218_1001051_pt1 | contig 32496 bp, 20 predicted proteins | sample TBH18003metaG_FD_203634 | JGI IMG/M metagenome (GOLD analysis project Ga0316218, IMG submission 203634) | Freshwater microbial communities from Trout Bog Lake, Wisconsin, USA - TBH18003 | ecosystem: Environmental > Aquatic > Freshwater > Lake > Hypolimnion/Profundal zone | place: USA: Wisconsin...
CTGAATTGCCCGGCAAACTCCCAACACTATGTTTCAGGATAAAACCTCCATTTGTTCCTGCTTCCGCAGTATATCCTGGGGTAGACAGGCTTTGCAGAATCTGCTCTGCCACCGACAAATATTTTTGACTATTTGCTTTTGACACATATTTCTCCAATTCCAGCAATGCAGAAGCGATGATAGAAGCTGCTGATGCATCACGAAAAGCATTGGGTATATCAGGCGCATTAAAGTCCCAATACGGAATTTTATCTTTTGGAAGATTGGGATGTTTCAGGATAAAATCGGCAATATGTGTGGCTTGATCAAGGTATTTCTTATTCCTCGTTTCCCGATACATGACAGTGAATCCATACAAACCCCAGGCCTGGCCACGAGCCCAGGCCGACTCATCAGCATATCCCTGCGCGGTCTTCTTTTGATGTATCGCCCCTGTTCCTGCATCATAATTCAATACATGATAAGAACTATAATCGGGTCTGAAATGATTTTTAATGGTAGTATTGGCATGCGTAACAGCTATTTTATAATAGCTACTATCGCCCGTTGCTTTTGTTGCCCAGAATAATAATTCCAGGTTCATCATATTGTCGATAATAACCAGAAAGTCATTTGGCTGTTTCGAATTCCATGACCGGATACAGCCAACAACAGGATCAAACCGGCTGCTTAAGGATTTAGCACTATTGATCAGTACTTGTTTGCTTTCTTCTGAAGGGTTTAACCGGTTTGCATTTCCAAAACTACAATACATCATAAAGCCAAGATCATGAGTGTCTTTATTGTATTGCTCTTTGGAAAGCAGTTTCAGCATTCTTTCCGCCTCAGTTAAAAGTTGGCTATTTTTAGTCTGCTCATATAAATACAATAATGTGCCGGGATAAAAACCACTGCACCACCAGCCTGAGTTACTAACCAGCAAAGAATCCGAACTTGCATTATACGATCTTGGAAAACGATCCGGAGCTAATCGTTTTTGAAATAAAGCATATTGTCTGGCTCCTTCATTGAATCCTTTATCAACCATATTCAATAAGTCAGCAGTAGATGGCGCCTGTCCAAAACAGAATAGGTTTCCATTCAATAGAAATAAAAGAAAAACAAAAATTCTTTTCAATACTATGTTGGGTATTATTAATCGCATCTAATGAGTATTATAAGGTGATATCTTGTTTTCCACCCTTTAGTTTTACGGTTTTACCTCTCCACACAAATTCTCCTGATACATGTTCCGGTAAAAAAATATGGGCTGTAACCCCCTCTTTACCTTTTCGTTGAAGTGAAACAAAAATATTCCCATCCGGGTGGGGCATGGACCCTGTTACGGTTGTTAATTCGCCCATGGCCGGCTCTATTCTTACAGATGAAAATCCAGGGGCAGATGGCACAATACCACAAATGGTGGCCAGAAAATCATAATTGGGACTAGAGCTCCATGCATGACAATCAGATCGGGTTGGGTCTGGGTTTTCCGCAAAAGTCGTCAGCCCGTTTTCAATCATTCCACGCCATGGGGTGAGTTGCGAATAATACATATCTGCCATCCCGGCTTTTTTTAAAGCTCTGTTCAGGTAAAAACGGTAATAAAAAGTAGCCTGACTAAGAGAAGTATCTTTCAATACTTTTTGCATAACGGGTTTCATTTCTAATGGCGACACAGTTCCGGTAAGTACAGCCATAATACTGGCGTGTTGACTAAAAGAATTCTTTAATGGCGTGTTGGCCATAACCCCTTTCTTAGCATCAAAACAAAGTTGATAGGTGCTTTTACTTAGTTCCTCTGCGAGATTGCGATAATGAGCCGCTTCATTTGTTTTTCCATAGAATGCAAATAGTTCTGCAGCCTGCTGGAGGGTGTTGACAAATTGTAAAGTGATAATAGATGAATTCCCATCCTCCGCACCATCCGGTGTGCCACCAGGAAAAGAAAGATTCCAATCAACAAAGCTCCACCATTTCATGGGGCCCAGCATTTTTTTGGAAGGATCAATCTTCTTCTCGAACCAATCCAATACTCCGGTAACAGGTATCAGAAAATCTGAAACAAATTTCTGGTCTTTTCTATGCATCCAATAATCATGGATCATGGATACCCAAAATAAAGAGAAAGGAGGAATTACCTGCAACCTGCTACTGGGGTAACGGCCCTGTGTTAATCCTTCTGGAACCCTTGAATGATAAAAATCCAGTATAGCTTTACGCATCAATCTGTCATCGCCTGTAACATATAATGAAATCAGGGATTGTATTCTTGTATCTCCCTCATACTGCAACTGCTCGTAATAGGGACAATCAAAATATGTTTCCCCGGCACATAGCTGTGCTGTGCGCCATCCGGTTTCCCAAATTTTTTGTAAGGATTCATCATTCGAACTAAAAGAAGACTTGACGATAAAAGGATATCCTGTTGCAATCCCATACAGATCATTGATCACCAGTGGCTGTCCTTTGGTAGTAATATCTAATTGCATATACCGAAAGGTTCTTACCCAAAGTGGTCGGAATAATCGATTAGCGCCCCCATCAGGTAAAAATTGATCATAATTGCCAATCATTGATTTTCCTTCAATCTCATTTCGGTTTCCTTTACTTCCATCCTTATTAAACAAAGCTTCTCCATAGGTGATTTTTATGGAGGCTTCCTTACCTCCGCTTAACCATAATTCTGGATAAGCAACCGTATTAAATGTCTGGTCTAATAAAATACTTACGGTAGCATCTGCTGGAATGGTAAGCGGTTGATTTCCTTTTAAAAAATCATCGGATACCTGCATCCCCGATACACGACGAACAACCGGAATGCGTTGTTTACTCTCGCGTATTAAAGGAATATTTCTGGGTTGTAATGTCCAGAGATTATCCGAACCATATCCCACAGGGACCGGACTCGCAATCCGCCTGGCCGATTGCCAGGTTGCATCATTATACCCAGGCTGTTCCCAACCCCAGGGATATTGTGAAGCATCGATATGATCACCCGGACCAATAACCATATAAGAATGTAAACGGGCACCGTTATCAGTAGAACAGGGGGAATACGCCGAGTTTTGATATACCTTCCAGTCTTCCCCTGTATTGATAATTTTTTCGGCATCCCCATTTCCCTGCAATACAAAAGCCGTTTGATTACTTATCTGTGCAACAGGGGCATATACACCCATATTCCATACCTGAGCAGCTATCGTATTCATGCCTTTCTGCAAATAGGGTGCTAAATCAACCGTTTCAAAATACCAGTTATACAGATCTCCTCTGGCCGGACCACTACAAACAGATTTCCCATTTACAAAAAGATGATACCGATTATCTGCAGACACATGTACAATAAATTTAGCCGGAATGTTTTCAAGTGAAAACGATTTTCGGAAATGGTATACCCCATATTCTCTTTGTGCAACGCCCGGGCAAGTGATCCAGGAAGAAGACCAATACCCATTTAATAAGGAGGGATTGATTGAAGCAATATCCTGAGCAAAAACCCTAGAACCAACAAAGAATACTAAAACCAGCAACAATATTTTTTTCATAATGGATTGATTAGATCAGCCTTTCACTGTTTACTTTTTTGTGACTACAAAATGATACACCCCAGACCCTAATTTAACAGGCATATACCCGTTTTCTATTTTCTGTAGTTGTAATTCATTAGACTGGGAAACGACTACTCCGCCTTCTGTTATGGTATCTGATGGATCAGCCGGGATGAAAATAGTAGCTGTAGCATTTGCGGGAATTTCCACATCCATACTCAGTTTACCTGATTCCAGTTTCCAGCTATTGCTAAGTTTTCCATAATACGTATCCAGACTGGCTGATGCATTGGCGAAACCTCCACCAATATGGGGTTGTACGCGAATATGCTGATACCCCGGACCATCCTCATAAGTATCCAAACCAACCATAACTCTGTACATCCAATCACCAATGGCCCCATAGGAATAATGGTTATAAGAATTCATACTGGGTACCTGAAAACTACCATCAGGTTTAATGCCATCCCATCTTTCCCAAATGGTTGTAGCGCCCATTTTTACAGGATATAACCAGGAAGGATATTTCTGTTGTAATAAAAGTGCATACGCTACATCTGTATAGCCAAAACGGGTTAATACATGACATAGATAAGGAGTACCTAAAAAACCTGTTGTTAAATGCGTTCCATACGATTTGATATTCGCTACTAATCTTTCTGCTGCCTGTGCACGCATTTGTTCGGGAAGCATATCAAAATTCAGGCTAAGCGTATAAGCAGTTTGTGTACCAGAAACCAATCCGCCATTGGAAGTAACATACTCGTTTACAAATGCTGCTTTAATTTTTTTCAATAGCGATTCATAGAAATTGATATCTGCTTCTTTTCCCAGCACCCTTGCTGTGTTGATTAATAGCTGGGTTGAATTTGCATAAAAACATTGTGCAATCAGGTTCTTATCAGTAACTGCAGCCCTTCCACTATTATCATCATCTGGCCGGTAGAAAAGCCAATCGCCAAAATGGCTACCCGTGTTCCAAAGATCATTTTTACTCACAGATTGGATATACCCTACCCATGCTTTCATACTTTCATATTGATTTTCCAGTATTCGCTTATCCCCATAGGCCAGGTACATATTCCAAGGAATAATATTAGCCACATCAGCCCATCCGGCCGAGCCTGCATCACCGCTGCCTAATACATTGGGTATTACATGAGGCACACTTCCATTAGGTAACTGGTCTGCCGAAAGATCTTTAAGCCATTTGGCAAAAAAACTGTTCACATTCATATTAAAGGCAGCTGTTCTGGAAAAAACCTGTGCATCACCTGTCCAGCCAAGTCGCTCATCCCGCTGCGGACAATCCGTTGGCACATCAATAAAATTGCCTTTTTGTCCCCATTGAATATTATGTTGTAATTTGTTCACCAATACATTGGAGGAATGAAAGCTTCCGGTTGGATTCATATCAGAATACAAAACCACTGCTGTAAAATTTTCAGCTTTTACTTCACCAGGATACCCTTCTAGTTTAATAAACTGAAAGCCGTGCCAGGTAAAATGGGGCTCGAATATTTCTTCCTCGCCACCTTTCAGAATATACACATCCTGCGCTTTGGCAGCGCGTAGATTGGTTGTATAGAAATTACCGGCTTTGTCCAATACCTCTGCGTGTGAAATAATAATTTTATCTCCCGCTTTTCCTTTTACTTTAAGAGTAACCCAACCAACCAGGTTTTGGCCAAAATCAATTACCTGCTCACCTGCTGGTGTTTTAAATATTTTAACCGGTTGAATCGTTTCTTTTCTTCTTACCGGTTCATTATAAGTGGCAACCAAAATATCTTTAGGATAATTATTTACTGAAACCCCGCTCCAGTCTGCATCGGGATAACCGGGTAAGGTCCAGCCTTTTTTCTCCAACCTTGCATCAATGGTTTCTCCATTATATATTTCTGAATAGCGGATAGCCCCTGTTGTCGATTTCCAGCTTTCATCTGAAATAACGGAAGAAGTAGTTCCATCGCTATAGGTAATATCTATCTGCAACAAAAGAGCAATATCTTTTCCATATACATTGGAATGATTGGTAAATCCAATAGTTCCGCGGTACCAGCCACTACCCAGGGTAACCGACAATGCATTATTTCCTTTCGATAACATATCTGTTACATCATATACCTGGTATTGCAGTCGTTTCTTATAAGCCGTCCAACCGGGTGTAAAATAGGCATCACTAATCCGCTTCCCATTAATATTGGCTTCATACATTCCATGAGCAGTTATATAAGCTGTGGCTGAAATAATTTTTTTATTGATTGAGAATTCTTTCCGAAACATGGGACTTGGACGCTGGATACTATCTTCCGTATAACCCGGGCCTATCCATTTTGCTTTCCAGTCACTCATTTTTAAAAATGCCGTTTGAAAAAAAGCATTTTCCTTACTGATCGCATTAGTTCCTGTATTATCCCAGACCTGTACCTGCCAGGTATATCTTTTGCCGCTTTGTAACGGAGCACCTTTATAGGGAATATATACTGATTGGGAAGACTGAATTTTACCTGAAGTCCATACAGGCATTTTCTTTTTCTCTGTATTGAAAACAATTATTTCGTACCCAGTTTGCGAACAATTTCTTTTATCGGTGCTTAATTGCCAGCTAAAACGCGGAATTGTTTCATCTAATCCAATCGGGTCTTTTTTATTTTCTGTCAAAAGATGGTGAACTTGTAACTGAGCGATGGCAACTGACAGCAAGCATTGAAGGGAAGCGGCAAGACATAGAAATTTCTTCATGGTAAGTATCGATTTTCAATAGTAATATAAGACTCTTGAGGGAAAAATACATCCCTGTTTTATTTGGGGCGGTAATACAGTTCCCTTTTATAGTAATCAATACATTTCTATATCTTTTTCTCATTTTTCTTAAAAGAAATTCTGTACAATCCCGCTCCATGCCGCTTCAGAACCCTTTCAAAAGATCCTTTATAAGTTCCCAGGTCCTTTCCCAACCAGAGATCTCTTACCTGACAATCTTCCGGCAAGCCCATCTTCGCAAAATCAACAGAAATGGTAGCTGAATCAGCCGGCATTTTACCTTGCGGATCAGTTGTAAATACAAAAAATTGAGCTGAATTGCCGGCACTGGCATTATCTATTAATCTGCGGGAGGTAAAATAGGTATAGCCTTCGGGGATATCATATTCTATGAGTGAATTGGCTCCCGCACCTACTCCATTCTGCCATATTTCACCATTCGCCTGAAGTGGTGCTCCTGCCGCATTTTTGTTATTCCGGTTCTTACCAAATCCGCTGACAGTTTTTACCCATTTTATATCTGATAGGTTGATCTTGTTTTTCCCATTATCAATTCTTGCATCAATCCAATCTGCCATGATACCGGTACTATCCTCGGGAACTGCCTTTACACCCAGGTACAATTTTTTACTGTTTTTCAGGTCCAAATAAACTGTTTTCTCTAATGTGGATCTATCCGCTTTTTTTGCTATACCAGACCAAATTGCTTTCTTTTCATCCATCAGTATCGGATCAGCAATATTGAACAATGCCAGGTACTTATCTCCAGTTTCAGGATCATCTGCTACCCAGGCAACTGTATCATCCGTATGAAATAATTCCTGATTATGGATACTTTTTTGTAATACCTCCAACACTTCTTTGTTGGTAATTAATGATTGGGTAAACGTATCAAGAGAGGGCAAATCGCCACCAAAAAATAAAGGAGAACGGAAAATTGTCCAAAGGGTCATTAGTGTAAATTGTTCATCCCGCGTAAATAAACTATTTCGGTCATCCCCTCTTTCTGCACGTATACCCAAATGTCCCAGGGGCAGCATATCTCCATCTGGCCATGCACCCAATTGTCTGTAAATATTCCATCTTCTGAAAACCCGAAAATGATCTTTTAATTCGGGCCAGTTATCCCAAAAATCGTCAACGGTTCTCCACAGATTAGCGTTTTGCTGAACATGAGAAGCATTTACCAATGGGGTTTCCCCGGGCGATGTACTCAATACGATCTTTCTGCCTGTCAGGTCAATGGCTTTGCGAATCATGGATATTTCATCATGATGATAAGGAGCCGACAAATCATCCACCTTAATAAAATCAACTCCCCAGGATGCATACAATTGAAACAGGGAATTATAATAAGCCTGGGCACCTTCTTTTGAGGCATCTACTGTATACATATCTTTTAACCATTTACATTGGCCTGTATCACTGTAAATATATGCAGCAGTAACTTTAGAGCCAAGTACAGGCATCCTATTTTTAACAGCAATCACAGGAACACCCCGCATGATATGGATACCAAACTTCAATCCGAGTGAATGTATATAAGATGCCAAATGCGCAAAACCCTTTCCATCTGCCGAGGATGGAAACCTTTCTACTGAGGGCAATAATCTTCCATAACCATCTATTGAATATTTAGGATCTGTTTCATTATAGCCATGTGCTTTATCATTAGCCACATACCATCTGATATCTACTACTATATATTGCCATCCGGCAGATTTGAGATACCTGCTCATATAATCCGCATTGGCCTTTACTTCAGATTCAGTAACGGTTGGGCCATAAGCATCCCAACTGTTCCAGCCCATAGGTGGTGTGGATGCCCATTGATAAAAATCTTTATCAGCCTTGTTTTTTTGTGCAAATGATGTGATACTGATAAGGGCCAACAGTAGTATACAAGCTTTTGGTTTTCTCATAGGTTAATAAACACAAACTATTTTTACTTACCAGAATACTGTGTATAAAGCCGCCAGTATTCCCAAAATGATTACTGAGCCTACTGCAAAACCAGGGGTAATCCGGAATAGGCTTGTTTCAATTTCAATGGTTTTTATTTTTTTGATATCTTCTTTTGAAGCAAAAAGGCTCATGATAATCATGATCAAAACAATCAATAAAAAATCTATCGTCATTCTGTCCAAAAACGGATAATCAGGGAAAGCCCCACCTGTCCATACCGGCAAAAATTTCAATACCGTCGAAATAGGAATGGTTAATAAAGCCCCTGCCATCGCTGCCGCTGCTGTAGTCCTTTTCCAGAAAAATCCTAAAAGAAAAATAGCCAGCACCCCCGGAGAAATAAAACCTACATATTCCTGGATAAACTGATAAGCCTGATCCAATGATCGTAATGCCGGTGTAACCAAAGCAGCAATCCCCATTGAAATCACAACTGCCCATCTCCCGATCAGTACCAGTTTTCTTTCGCTGGCAGTTTTATTAAAATATTTCTTGTAGATATCCAATGAAAAAATAGTGGAAATACTATTGGCTTTACCTGCCAATGATGCAACGATGGCTGCCGTAAGTGCTGCAAAAGCCACTCCTTTCAGACCGGCCGGTAATAGATTCATTAAGGAAGGATAAGCATGATCAGGTTTCAGGTTCCCGGCCACATCTGCCATTTCCTGTTGAAACATTCCTTTCTGATGCAATACATACATAACGATACCGGGTAAAACCGCAATCACCGGAACTAACAATTTTAAAAAAGCCGCAAACAAAATTCCCTTACGTGCAGTTTTCAAATCTGCACCCAATGCACGTTGAACTATGTATTGGTTACAACCCCAATAAGCCAGGTTATTGATAAGCATACCACCAAATAGAACGGATAAGCCTGGTAATTCTTTGTAGTAAGGATCCGTTTTATGAAAGATCATATGAAAATGCGAAGGAGCTTCTTTTCTTAAAACGGATAATCCCTTCCATATATCATTTCCAAAGCCGAATTTTTCTGATAACAAACTGAGGGCAAGATAGGTGGTGACCAGTCCTCCTATTATCAAAACAAATACCTGCACTACATCCGTATACCCAATTACTTTCATTCCTCCAAGGGTAACAATAATCGAAAAAAAACTTAGCCCAACAATACACCACCCAAAATCAATACCGGATATGGAAGAAATGGCCAATGCTCCCAAATAAATGATGGAAGTGAGGTTTACAAACACATACACCAATAACCAGAAAACCGCCATAATTGAACTTACCTGGTCGTTATACCTGGTTGCCAGAAACTGAGGCATCGTAAAAATCCGGTTCTTCAGGTAAACAGGGATAATAAATATGGCTACAATTATCAGGGTAGCCGCAGCCATCCATTCATAAGTGGAAATAGCCAGTCCCAGTGCAAATCCCGAGCCCGACATACCAATAAAATGTTCTGCTGAAATATTGGAAGCGATAAGAGATGCCCCAATGGCCCACCAGGTAAGCGAACCTTCTGCCAGAAAAAAATCTTTTGAGCTAGTGGTGCCGGTTCGCTTTTTATGATAGATATAATATCCGTAAGCGGATACCAGAATAAAATAGATAAAAAAAACGATATAGTCGGCAAGCGCTAATCTATGCATAGGTTCTGCTTTACACCCGGTTGATCATCACAGTAAAAAGAATTGATTTAGAACAGTAATTCCTCAGGCAGGTATTTTTTAACCAATGCTTCATAATACCCTTTTAGTTGATTCCAATCAGGAGGTGTGGGATTCTTGGAATAAAGATCATAGGGATTAAACAACTTAACCCATGTAAACATCTCATGATCCCGCTCACTCATCAGATGATCATAACCATTTTCCCGATGCTGCGAATAAAAGGAATGGTAACGTAACATATATAAGGCAGGTTCAGGAAGATATTCTTTCATCATCTGGTAAACATATTCATCATGTCCCCAGGATAACAAAACATTATCCAACCCACAGTTAGGCTTATAAACACCATACTGCGTATTATATCTTGCATCTTTTGAATCTGGGTTTTCAGAAAAGAATTCCGGATATACAATTTTATCTGTATATGCACAGCCCACAGGAAAAGTATCCCCCACTACAGCCCATTGTGGTTCACCAAAAAGACAAAGCACTTTGCCCATATCATGCATTAAGCCAGCCAATACCATCCAATCGGGGTGACCATCGGCCCTTATCGCTTCAGAAGTTTGTAATAAATGCTGAAACTGGTCAAGGTCAGTATCCGGATCAGAATCATCAACCAATTGGTTTAAAAAATCAAAAGCTGACCAGACAGGCATTTTTTTCTTATTAAACCTAAGATAATCCTCCCTTTTTGTTTTTACAAAATCATAGGTTTGGTAAGTATGGTTTAGCCGGTAAAACTCCCTGACAGTATCTCTTTGCGGGTCTTCATAATTTCGGTATTCATCCGTCTCTTTGCCTTTGGTGATGGTTTCCGGATCGGGATACCGCAATAATATGTCTTCTTCCCACTCGTCAAGGCTTTTCAAAGGAGATAATTCCTGATTGCTCAAATTGTTTTGGACATTGCCCATACATATATTTTTTAAATGTATTATTTATACCAAACCTGCTACTAATTTAGCTATAGGATACGAATCTTTTCTCAATTACTCCGCATTTATTTACTAAACCGATTTCGTAAACAAATACCAGATAATACTGGTAGGGCTGAATGGTAAAATTCAAATCAGCCTATTTCGTGCATTTTGCACTTACCATCTAATTACTGTTGCATTTTTATAGAAAAAAATTATCTTTGCGATTGAGATAATGGAGTTACTGATTATTTGCTTATTCAATGGCTCAATCCACTATCTACTGTGATCTTTTCTGCCGTATTCTTAACGGCATTGACCAAATACCCCTCACCCTTATAGAGACCTTATAGAGACCTTATAGAGACCCTATAGAGACCTTATAGAGACTTTATAGAGAATCGACTTCTTAGTAAAGCTGTATATACGCTTAGTATACTTCGGGTATACAGTAGTCCAGTAGTATCTCTTGCCTAAGTATTCGATTAGCTCATTGTTTTCCAGAAAGCCCGAAACACGAAGCAGATAAAAAGAAAACTAAACGCAAATAAGACGCAGATACGAATCAAACAAAAAGCCAGTTCGAAAAAAGGTGGAACCTGGGTTGAAGAAACCCGAATAAAATAAAACAAACTTTATTGCTCCAATCATCTGGCCTAATAAGCTCTTTATTCAGAACTGCTCAAGCTGATAAAAATTTTATCAGGAGAATATATCCTCCTGATGAGTCAAAGATATTCCGCTTTGCTAACTGTAAGGTCAGGAGCCATCGTATATAACCGGGGAACACCGGTTGCCAGATCAAGGGAAACGATTTTTTCTATTGAAATATGTTCCAGATACATCATCAAAGCCCTGAGGCTATTACCATGGGCAACAATCAGTATATTTTTTCCAGCCAGTAGGCGCGGGCAAATTACTGTTTGATAATAAGGAATTACCCGATGATAAGTATCTTCCAGACTTTCTCCGTTGGGAGGCCTTACCGAATAACTTCTGCGCCATTCCAATACCTGATCCGCCCCATACTTTTTGGCAGTCTCTGCTTTATCCAATCCTTGTAAATCGCCATACATACGTTCATTTAATGCGGCTGAATAGGTAATCGGAATATTTTCATTATGGGTTTCCTGTAAAACAATAGTAAGGGTATGAATGGCTCTTTTTAAAACAGACGTAAATGCCTCATCCAGGTGATACGCTTGCAAGCGTTTCCCGGCACTGGAGGCTTCCTGTTCGCCCAATGGACTCAAATCCACATCCACATTACCCGTAAACCTGTTTTCCAGGTTCCAGGTTGATTGACCATGGCGAAGTAGGATGAGAGAAGGCATAAGAACTGAATTTTGAATATCGAATTTTGGATTTTGTAAAATAAGGGTCTTGTAAATATACCAAGTTTAGATCTGCCTGTTTTGCGTAGTTATTAAGGTTTGGTATGTATAATTATATGAATACAACTCATTCTCTGCCAAAACTCCTTTTTTCTGATTCTCTTCGGTGAAAAGTTTTTATCATTAAAAACACCCTAAGATTTTACTCGGGTTTAATCTTTATTTAAGTTTCAGGTTATAATCTTACCCTGTTTGCATGAGCCTTAGCTTTTTAGCTTGCCGAATTAACAAATACTATGTTAATAATGGCTTGATTTTTGCTTTTTTGAATATCCGGATTAACCCTTTAGTAAATTGCCTAGTCAAACTTTCAACTAACTAAAGGTTATGTACTTTTATTAAGATAATAAATACGGTTATGAAAAATTTCTATTTACGCCTCGCCATTTTCAGTCTTGCTATTTTCTCTATGGGGGCAGTATCTGCCCAGGAGGATTGGCCAAAACTGATCAACACAGCTGATGGTTCTGTTATCAGAATTTACCAGCCCCAGCCCGAATCATTTGCTGGCAATGTTTTTAAATTCAGGTCTGCCATTTCCGTTCAGGCACCTAATCAGTCTGAGCCGGTATTTGGCACATTCTGGTCTGTAGCCAATGTGGAAACAGATAAGGATACGCGACATATTAATATCATTTCGCTAAAAGTTCCCAATCTGAAAATGGGAGCGGATACGGATATTAGTAAGATCAACTATCTGAAAACCGTTCTGGAAACACAAATTCCTGAATCAGGCTTCAGCCTTCCCTTAGATCAGGTTCTTTCTTCACTTGAAATGAATACAGAAGAGAAAAAACTGTCTAAAGGCCTGAACAATACACCGCCTAAAGTGATTTATGCAACAAAACCCACTATCCTGGTATTAATAGATGGTGCACCCAAGTTTCAACACAATAACGATTGGGGCGTTGATGCCGTAGTGAATTCACCTTTTACGATTGTCAGATATAATGATGGCAATTATTATCTGTATGGTGGTAAAAAATGGTATGTAGCCCCTTCTGCAACCGGGCCTTACCAATATACCCCTACTGTTTCTGATAACCTGAAAAAAGTGGAGGCAGCCGTAACCACCGCCAATAGCGGAGATGCCGGGTATACTTCAGATGCCGCCGCTGCACAAACCAATGAAATTGCTGACATAATTGTAAGTACAGAACCTGCTGAATTAATTCAATCAAAAGGCCCGGCCAATTTCACATCTATTGATGGAACAGGTCTTTTATATATGAGTAATAGCGATAATGACGTGTTCATGGATACAAATACCCAGGAGTACTTTGTATTATTGTCAGGTCGCTGGTATAAATCTACACAGCTAACCGGTGGTTGGCAGTATACAGCTGCCAATGCTTTACCAACTGATTTTTCAAGAATACCGGAAGGTTCTCCAAAGGACAATGTATTGGCAAGTGTTGCCGGTACTGAAGCTGCCCGTGAAGCCGTAATGGATGCACAAATTCCACAGACTGCCAAAGTAGATCGTAAAACAGCAAACACCAATGTTACTTATGATGGTGAACCTCAATTCAAGAATATTGATGGAACCAGCATGCAATATGCCATAAATACACCCAGTTCAGTGATCCGCTACAGAAATATGTATTACTGTGTAGAAAACGGTGTATGGTTTGAATCAAATAGTCCGAATGGACCATGGACCGTAGCAACCCAAAGGCCAGAAGAAGTAGATATTATTCCTCCCAGCTATCCTGTTTACAACATGAAGTATGTATACATATATGATGTAAATCCAAATTATGTTTACATGGGATATACCCCTGGTTACCTGAATACATTTATCTATGGTCCAACCGTAGTATATGGTACCGGGTTCTATTATAATCCATGGAGAGGCGCCAGGTTTTATGCCCGGCCTTATACCTGGGGATTTGGCATGCATTATAACCCATGGATGGGATGGAGTATGGGATTTGGATATAGCTATGACTGGTTCAATATCGGGTTTGGTTTGAGCTCATGGGATTATGGTTGGTTTGGTGGCTGGTGGGGACCTGTTATGTATCACCCTCCTTATCGCTGGGGTGGTTACCGTCCTTATGGTTATTATGGCAGAAACGCTGTTTATAACAGAAACACCATCTATAATAACAGAGTAGGTATTAATGCGAACGTACGGTTTACGAATAATATCTATCACTATAGAAATGATGTAATCACAAATAATGCGGCACGCAATAATGGCGTAAGGGTAGGAAATAATAATGTATCCTCACCAAGAGGAAATTTCAATGGTCCTGTAACCAATGGTGGAAATGGCATTAGAAATAATAATCCTGCATACGGAGCGCAACAACAAAGTGCTTCTCCAAGAGTAATGACCGATCAACAAGGTAATGTATACCAGAGAAGTAATGAAGGGCAATGGCAACAGAGACAACAAAATCAATGGAAACCAGTAACCCCTGCTCAAAACCCTGGGGTGGTTCAAAACCTGAACCGCCAGCAACAATTACAGGAAAGAGGTCAGGTTCGTACACAGAATTTTCAATCTGCCAGACCTGCTCAGTCTGCACCTGCTGCAAGACCCAGCAATGGCGGTGGTGGTGCCAGATCTTCTGGTGGTGGTAGAAGCGGAGGTGGCAGAAGAGGTTAAGCAAACTATTTTTTGAACATACTATGGACATGTTAGCCCATAGTATGTTCAAAAAATAATATCAGACATACCAATTTATTTCATTATTCAACTATTAATATTTTTTATGAAAAAGGCAAGTCCCTATCTGTTAGTACTCCCGATTTTACTGGCAGCTTGTAGTTCATCAAAAACATATTTTACCGCAGGTATTCGTAGTCGCGTAGAAGCGAACCAGCAACCACTGGAAAAAATTCAGTTCTATTCAGACCGGGATATCATTTTACGACGTGAATTAGAAACCGGCGAAACAAAAGTAACCGCCGGAAAAGTAAAGATTGAGAATGGTCATTATATCAATATCATTACTTTACCGAAAAATACACCCGGTGTTTGCACGGTAGTGAAAAGCAATGTAGTCGGTATTTCCTTTGAAGCGGGAGATAACCATTATCTCACATTTGGTAAAACCAAAAATGCGCAAGCGAATGACCCCTATCGCATCTTAGCAAATGAATGGGTAAATGATTATGGTGTGATTAACTATGACGGGAAAAAGTACCATATTCAACCTGAAGGAACTGAAGCCGCCATCCTGATCAAAACAAAAATGCTCAAAAAACACAGAGTAGAAGAAAGAGAAATGAAAGGCAGAAAAGTATCGGAAGCGAATACGGTTTTGAATACAGGAAAATAAGGAATATCGAATATCGAACAAGGAATTACGAATTATTAAAAATTGATCATTCCTTGTTCGATATTCATCATTCGAAATTCAAGGCATGATCAATGGGTACTGCCAATCCTTTCCAGACTTTTTTCGCTGTCCAATCTTCATCCTTCCCTTTCCATAACTCATCTGTAGGAGGTAATCCCAGGATCAGAAATGCCTGAGAGCATAAGTATAAACTTCCTGTTGAAATATAATATTCAGCTATACCGGGCTGATGGCCATAGATTCCAATTTGCAGCCATCCGTCTTTATCAAAAGTATCAGGGGCTTCCAATTGTTTTTTGATCATGGCATATAAGGCAGCTCTTACCTGCTGCGGACTAACCTGTTCCGGCAATTCTTTTCGTAAAGCCATTTGTGATAATAGTTGAAATGCACCGAATCGATAAGCCAATGAACGGCCAAGAACGGGATAAGTGGCTTCAGGAGAAATCATTCTCTCCTGAACGGCTGCATACCGAACGGCTCTTTTGATTACTGTTTGATAGTCAATTACTGGTTTCTGAGCTTTTGCTTCCAATATCCTCAGGATATCCAACATCATGGGTTGTATTACATAACTATTGTAATAATCCCAATGAAAATCAACCCCATCACCATACACTCCATCCCCCTTATACCATTCCTTGTGCTTTTCTATACTATAATCGATACGGGACTGGTCACATTCACCGGTAAACTCCAGCAACCCGGCTTCAACCATACCCGCAAATAGAAGCCAGTTATTTTGTCCCGGTTTAGTTGCCCTTGTTTTTTGTAAGGCTATAATGATATTTTGCTTTGTAACAGTATCCAGTCTGCCCCAAAGCTGTTTGGGTGCCCTTAATAAAGCATGGGTAAGAAATGCTGCATCTACCAATGATTGTCCCGGTGTAGTAAAATTCAAATAATCAGGCGAGCTGGTATCGGTTCCATTACGCAAACAAAGCAAAGCCAGATCGATATATTTTTTTCGCAGTCTGCCCTCTGCAGTATTATCCGGACCTAATTCTAACCAGGGAGCCATGCCTGCCAGTAACCTTCCAAAACCTTCCAGATAAGTAGAGGAACTCCCCTTTTGCATGCCATCATTTTTTTCCACGGGCATGGTTAGTTTTAGTTTATTTTGGCTTAGTGCTGTAAACAAGGGATCAGCCATTTTTGTAATAGCTGAAACCAGATAAGCTCTTTCTGTTTGCCCATCGTCCTCCCTACCCTGACTCATTAATCCAGGAAAATAAATACATAAAAATAACCCCAGGAAAAAAACTCTTTTCAAATACATACAACAACTTACTACTTATTACCTACTACTTAATACTTAAACACTTTCCCCCCAGCCATCACTTCCTGCGTTTTCACATCAAACGTCACTTTCTGACCAGTTCTGGCAGCCGCGTTTGTCATAATAGTAGCGATAGAATGATTGTACCCTGCTTCTACCGGTGCATTGGGTTGTTTACGACTTCTGATACATTCCATCCAGTTACGAACATGGGCGGTGGTTAGTACATCCCCACCGGTATTAGCACCAGCTTCTACTTTTACAGCCATATCTGTCAAACTCAATTCAGGCAAAAGATTGGGCTGCATATGCATCGCTGAAGCTGGACCGGCTTTTAATCCACCTTTGGGTGAAACTGTATTCGTAATCAGATTCAACTCCCCGCCATTGGAATAATAAATTTCACTGGGGTTCTCATCACCATTATGCATGCGCGACATAAATACAACCTGAAACCCTGTTGCAGGATCATTTTCAGGGCCATATTCAAATACAGCTGTGGTGGTATCCCAGTTTCTTCGCCCGTCTTTCCAAACATATACACCACCATTGGCAGTAACACTTCTCGGATGTGCCAGACCGCTAAACCAATGAACGGTATCGATCTGGTGACTCATCCACTGACCCGGCATACCCGATGAATAAGGCCAGAATAAACGGTATTCCAGGTATTTTCTGGGGTCAAAATTTTCAAATGGTCTGTTAAGCAGAAAACGTTTCCAATCCAGGTCCTCTTCCTTGCATTGAGCAACCAGATCGGGTCTTCTCCAACGGCCCGGCTGATTCACATTCCAGGTAAGTTCTACCATGGTAATGGGACCAAATTTTCCTGACTGAATAAAATCAGCAGCCGCTGTATAATTGGGACCGCTTCTTCTTTGAGATCCTATCTGAACAATTCTGTCGGAAGCTTTTACTGCTTTTAATGCAGCCCGGTTATCTTCCATGGTTTCTGCAAAAGGTTTTTCGCAATACACATCACAACCGGCTTTTACTGCTTCAATGGTATGTAATGCATGTTGAAAATCAGCCGTACTAATGAATACAGCATCAACCGTTTTGGAAGCATACAGCTCTTCGTTATTACGATAGGCATTGATTTCATGCCCCATTTTATCTTTCAGGAATGCAGCCCCTTCTTCTCTTCTTTTTTTCCATAAATCGGAGACTGATACGATATCAAAATTCAACTCTTTATAAAATTTCATAAAGGGAGGAATATGAGAGCTTCTGTGCCTGTCGGAAAAACCAACTACCCCAACCCTGACTCTGTCATTTGCGCCCAGAATTCTTGCATAACTTTTTGCACTAAACCCCATCGTTGCAATATAAGTGCCTGCTGCTGCTTTGGCAGATTGTTTGATAAAATTTCGTCTCGTGTTTGACATATGGCAATGTTTAAATATTTAGAAAATACAAGTAACCCTAATATACTACTCAAATACCAAAATACTCTTTTGCATTAAAGTAGGCAATGTTTCTCACAATTTCTCCCATCCATTTCTCATCATTGGGCAATAATCCTTTTTCCATTTCATCACCGATCAGGTTGCAGAGAATTCTGCGAAAATATTCATGCCTGGGAAAAGATAAAAAGCTTCTGCTATCTGTGATCATACCAATAAATGTACTGATCAATCCCATATTAGACAGGGCGTTCAGTTGTTTTTCCATCCCATCCTTTTGATCCAGAAACCACCATCCAGAGCCAAACTGTATTTTACCCTTTACACTGCCGTCATTAAAATTGCCCAGCATACTGGCAAATACTTCATTATCGGAAGGATTAATAGTATAAATAATGGTTTTAGTAAGTTGGTCTGATTGATCGAGATGGTCAAGGAATAATGACAGCTGTAATGCCTGCGGGAAATCCCCGATAGAATCAAACCCACTATCCGCCCCTAATTTCATTTTTAGTCTCGTATTATTGTTGCGCATAGGTCCCAGATGAAATTGTTGCACCCATTTTTTTGCGTGATACAGTTTACACAACTGAACCAGCATATACCCCATAAAAGCAGTCGGGTTTGAAAAGCTTCCTTTTTTTGAACTAAGAAACGAGGCAAATTCTGTTTCCAACTGTTGAGAAAATGAGAAATCCGCGGGCATATACTGCAATCCATGATCAGAAACACGGCAACCATTTTCGTGAAAAAAATCAACACGGTCCTGGATAGCCTCTAATAATGAGGGAATATCTTTAATGGCTACCCCACTGCTTTTTGACAGCAGGTCAATACTCGCAAAAAATGTTTCTGGATGATCAATCTGCAATATTTTATCCGGCCGGAATGAAGGCGAAACCCTGATGGAAAATTTTTCTGCCGCAATTTGCTGATGATACGCTAAACTATCCCATGGCTCGTCCGTTGTGCCAATATATTCAACGGAAAAAGATGTTAGAATGGATCTTGTTGTATGGGATGGTCTTCCCAATAATTCATTGCAGGTTGTATAGATTTCCGGACCAGACGCTTCATTCAAATATTCGTTTATTCCAAAAACATTCTTGAGCTCCATATGCGTCCAGTGAAACAAAGGATTTCTCACTGTTTGGGGAACCTGTTTTGCCCATTCCATAAATTTTTTCTCGTCGGATGCTTTACCCGTAATCATTTCTTCCGAAACACCCAATGTGCGAAGTGCGCGCCATTTATAATGATCTCCTTTTAACCAGATTTCGGTAAGATTGGCAAATTGCTTGTTGGCAGCTATTTCATCAGGAGGCAAGTGACAGTGGTAATCGATAATAGGAAGTCCTTTCACAAAATCATGATACAGCCTTTTCGCCAATTTACCCTGAAGCAAAAAATCCTCTGTTAAAAAATAGCTGCTCATATTAGTTCCATTATTTACAATAGAAATTGTTTACACGCCGCTAAAAACAGTAAACCCGCCATCTACCCCAATCTGGGTACCCGTTACAAAACGGGATGCATCACTTAATAAATAAACAAGTGCTCCGGTTAATTCATCAGGTGACCCAAATCTTTTGAAAGGGGTTTGCTTAATTACTGCATTTCCGCGCTCTGTATAGCTTCCATCTGATTGTGTTAACAGGGTTCTGTTTTGTTCTGTAAGAAAAAACCCAGGCATGATGGAGTTTACCCGAATGGCATCTCCAAATCGATTGGCCACTTCCACTGCAAACCATTTGGTATAACAATCCACTGCTGCTTTGCCCATGCTGTACCCCAATACACGTGTAACAGAATGATGGGCACTAACGGAAGATATGTTTACAATACTTCCGCCTCCGTTTTTGGCCATTACCGCTCCAAAAACCTGTGTAGGCATCAGTGTTCCCCATAGATTTAATTCCATGGCTTTTTTCATGCCGCCCATGTTTAGCGAAAAAATATCTGCTCCTGGTTGCAAAACACCTTCGGGTACATTACCACCTGCGGCATTAACCAACCCATCAATTGAACCATATTTTTCAAGAACCAGATCCCTGGCTACTATCAAATCAGTTTCCTCCAAAACATTTGCAATTACAGGAAACGCTTTACCGCCAGATGCAATGATTTCTTCTGTTCTTTGTACCGCTATTTTCTCGTTCCTTCCCAATATTACAGCAACACCACCTGCTTTAGCAATCGCTTTAATAAAGGCCCCACCCAAAATGCCTGTTCCACCGGTTACTATTACAACTTTCCCTTCTAATGAAAACAAACTCTTATCCTCCATACAAACTTTATTTATCGTGAATTTGGTATTTTTTTATCAGGATACTCCTTATATGAAAATTTTAATCTACGAAAACGATGTAGACATTACTCTATACTGTGTTATCTTATGCTTTTGATCAGTTGTTACGAATCGTCTTCATCCACTATTTTTTCGAAGCCATTTTTTGTGCCTGGGTAGTGGTATAATATTTGGCCAGCATATTAGGCACTTCCCATGCAGGCATAGAATGATTAGCCAGATAACCCAGGTATTTTTCAGTAACCCTGGCGAAATGCGATTCATGTCCTTCTTTAAATTGTTCCGGAATCAGTACTTCCCAGCCTTTTTCATTTTTTTGTAAGCGGATACCCGGGTATTCTTTCGCGATTTTATCAATTACCTTTTGCAGTTCCGCTTCGTATTCCTTACTGGCAATAACGGGTTCAATGTATAAGCTGGGTTTATAGAGTTGTTCTGCTCCCTGTCTGATTATCAAATTAGACTTGGTTCCACGCATAATCGAATAATGGGTATCTCCCGTTCCTTCAGGTGCTTTATAATTCCAAATCACAGATATTTTTGCATGAACCCCTTTGATGATATAATTGATTTCTCCATTACTCAATACTTGAATATTATTCTGCGCATCAAGATATTTTTTCAGGTAATCAGGAATCGTATTCAATTTGGTAAGCTCAGTAAACCTGTCTTTTGAAATCAGGGTGCCCCAGCTTCTGGCCGAAGAAAGTTGGATGTCATTTTTGTAATCAATCACCTGCCCAGGAAAACATTCCCATTGAACCAGATCCACCAAATGTGTGGTAACATCCACGATCCCTTCGCCCTCTTGCTCCACATCCAAAAACCAGGCGGGTCGGGTTATCACGGCACCGGATACATATTTATAGAAATGATGCACGCTTTCTTTGGTAACAGCTGGTTCCGCCTCTGTGCCATTTTGCAGTTTCCCAAATACTGAAGTCTGCATGGATAATTCTCTTTGAAGGATAGTGGTTATTTCATAACGCTCCGTCATGATATCATATAAAAGCAATTTCTTTTTTTCAGCAATAGCAAATGCTTTTTTCAATTGTTCAAACCCCTTTTCATTAATCACCATGGGCTTGTCTGAAAAAACATGAAACCCTGCCTGAACCGATTGTAAAATATAATCTGTTTTCAACTGGTTATTGCCTGCAAGTACCACTACATTTCCTTTTTTCTCTGATAGCATTTTAGCCAGGTAATCATCTCCTGTGTATACGGTTTCTTTCCAATGCGTGGGAGACAGGGTACTGGCATTATATGCATTGATTTTATCAAGATGCATTTGCAGGTCATCCCCTTTTTTCGCATACACATATACAACAGAATCTACTTGTGGATACATTGATTTTTGCACCAGGGCAGCATGAAAATGACCCGGATCTAAAGTGATTAGTCTTACAGGTTGTTGAGCCACTAGAGCATGGTTTCCAAAAAATACAGCTATAAAAAAGCAAGCAATGCGCATAATAATTCCCAGTTTATGATCCTGATCGTTTTCTATCTCTATTACGATTCAATATTTACGTAACTAATTTACTGCTAACCGCTTAGCCAATCTGCTTATTCTACGAAAACCTTTTCGTTGACCCTATCTAAAATTTTAGGCATTAGCAATAGATCAACAACCCAGCTAACCCAACATCTATTCGTTTTCAAATCTTTTAGTCGCTGACCGCATTGCTTTTACGGAAATAGGTTGCACATTTACGAAAACGTTTTCTTTTTTTTCGTAAATGGATGTAACTTACCCTATTGTAAGGGATTGATTTTTGATTACCTGATGCTTGCCATATATTATGAGTAATACAAATTTAAAAAAGCTGGCTGAGGAATTGGGCTTATCGATCTCCTCTGTATCCAAAGCCCTTCGGGATAGTTATGAGATCAGTGCCGAAACCAAGAAACGGGTGCTGGCCATGGCCGAAAAAATGAATTACCAGCCAAACCCATTTGCCAGTAGCCTGAGAAGAAAAAAAAGCGTCACCATTGCCGTAGTCATTCCTGAAATAGCCAATAACTTCTTTGCCCTTGCATTGGATGGAATTCAAATGGTGGCACAGCAGAAAGGATATCATTTATTGACTTATCTCACCCATGAAGATTATAAAAATGAAGAAGCAACCATCCGTCACTTACAAGGCGGACGAGTAGATGGTGTTTTGATCTCTCTTTGCAGGGATACCGAAAGTATTCATCACCTGGTTTCCTTACACGAAACCGGTATACCCATGGTATTTTTCGACAGGGTTCCGGAGCAGATGGATTGCCCCACTGTAACCACAGATGATTATGAAAGTGGTTTCAAAGCCACAGAGCACCTGATCAATGCAGGTTGTAAAAAAATTGCCTGTTTGTCTTTATCCAATTATCTCTCAATCACCCATAAAAGAATGAAGGGGTATGAGGATGCGCTAAAAAAACACAATATTAAACTCGACCCGAAGCTGGTGATTCAATGTAATAATGATAATGAAAATAACCTGGCCCTTATCAAACATATGTTATCTGCAAAAAAAGACAGGCCTGATGGGATTTTTGCTACGGTAGAAAAACTGGCTATTTCTACCTATTATGTATGTAATGATATCAAACTAAAAATACCCCAGCAGATCAAAATCATTAGTTTTTCTAATTTGCGAACGGCTTCCTTACTATCACCCTCCCTATCCACAATTACCCAGCCTGCATTTGAAATCGGAAAAGAATCTGCCAGTCTTTTATTCAGAATGATTGAAAAAAAGACATTTGGTAACCGGATTGATAAAATTGTTTTGAAAAGCAGTTTGATAGAACGCAATAGTTCTAAATAACTGTAAATCAACTCAGATTGTCAGAGCAGCAAATATCTCTCACTGCTCAATTTCCATGGTTTAAAAAGAAACTTATTATTCCAGACAACAGTTTTCAAATAAACCGAGTCAATTCACAAGAAACCTGCTTGAAATTTTACACCTAATTACTTGGCTATCAGCGTGTAGTAAAAAAACTACAACAAAGAATTAAGTTATTGTTTAAGTCGATTTCTGAATAAGCTGCCTTAAATTTATTAGCTCTATCTACAATACCAAGACTATGCGGAAAGTTTACCTTCTTATTGTTTTCTTATTATCCGCTTTTGCTTCGCATGCGCAATATGCCCCTACATTAACGAAATGTAGTAATGTTTCCTTTTCCTGGTCCGATGTTGCAAAATTTGGAGTTGGGGGTGCTTATAATTGGCAAACTCCTACAAGTCCGAGTCTTTTTACTGGTGGATCATCAAATACAATAGTTGCAAATGCTTTACCTTCTATAAATCAAACCCTAAGGAATCTTACCAATGCTCCTATAATTGTATCATATCTGGTTACTGAAATCAATAGTGGTCTAACATTTACTTTAGCAATTACTGTAAACCCAACCCCAACTGTTAGTGCAGTAACTAGTCAGGAAGTTTTGATATCGGATTGGCTAGTTATCGTTTTATGAAAACGGTGAGAACGGCCCTGAGTGATCCCACACAAATTGATCCACCCAGAATGAATCTTCATGCCGACTTTCAAACCTATCTAAATGAACAAACGGTATTCAATACCAATGCCATGGTTGTTTTTGAAAATGGGTCAAACACCTATATGGGAGGCGTAAATTTTGGTCGGATATTAGATGAAACTGAATCAGAACAACCGCCTACTGTTTTAAATATGGGTCTTTGGTATAGGAATAATGAAGCTGTAATCCCTTATCTGGGCATGATGTATAAAAATCTACAGATCGGTTTAACGTATGACGTCAATGTAGGATCGGCAAATTATGCTGTGGGCACGCTGCGAACTTTTGAATTTTCACTTATCATTCGTTCACCGAAAAGAAGGGAACATGGCATTCCTTGTCCATGGAAATAAACTACCAAGGTGTCAGATGGTTACCATCGCCTTAATAACACCATTTTCAGGTAATAGCCAGGATGCAAACTGGTCTTTTACCTCTGCAAAATTTACCCGATGGGTGATATAATTGGCTGGTTGTATCAAACCACTTTTCATATTGCGAATCACCTGTTCAAAATCAGATCTGGTGGCATTCCGGCTGCTCATAAGGGTTGCTTCCCGTTTATGAAACTCGGGGTGATGAATACTGATATCTCCTTTCTGTAAGCCTATCAAAACATATCGTCCTCCATGTGCTACATATTGCAAACCATTGTTAATGGCCTGTAAACTACCTGTAGCATCTATTACAACAGTTGGCATATCGCCAGAAGTAATGTCTTTTAATTTATCGATACTATTCTCAAGTAATGGGTTGATGGTATACGATACGATCCCTTTTTCGATACAAAATGCAAGACGGGTATCATTGATATCCATGGCAATTACTTTGGCACCTGCAATCCTGGCAAACTCCATAGTACCTAGTCCAATTGGCCCAGCCCCCATCACCAAAACAAATTCCCCCTCTTTTACTCCTGCTCTTTGAATACCATGTGCCCCTATAGCCAATGGTTCAACCAATGCAAGCTCTTCATCAGATAATCCATTGCCATGCACCAGTGAATATGAAGGCACTAAAATATATTCCCGCATTCCTCCATCAATATGTACTCCGGCAACCTGTATAGAACTGCAACAGTTTTGTTTGCCATTTCTACAGGCAATACAGACACCACAATGAAAATAGGGAATCAAAGTAAGTTTTTCTCCTCTCACAAAATCAACAGCACCCCCAGGATCCACTATTTCAGCAGCCAGTTCATGCCCCAAAATTCTGGGATACGTAAAATAAGGCTGTGTCCCCTCAAACGCATGCAAATCCGTTCCACAAATACCAATCTTCTTTACTTTTAACAAAGAATAACCAGGCTCCAATACCGGCACAGAGGTATCCATATAAGCCAATTCCCCCGGTCTAGTACATACTAATGTTCTCATATACTTCATCATTCGTTACTCATTATTCGATATTCTTTATTGGCTATTGGCTATTGCAATGACGAATTTTGAACTTACTTATTACTTACAATAGGCCGTAAAATTTTCTGCAATTTTCACCAAAGAAAAGAGCCTGTTCATTTTTTGAAAAACTGGAAAAATATTTTTTTACAATTCCTATCATTTGAGGGTAAGTAGCTGCAACCAAACATACGGGCCAGTCAGATCCAAACATAATACGATGCATTCCAAATGCATTTACTACTGTGTCGAGATAAGGCGTAAAATCGCTTTCTTTCCATTCAGTAAAATTAGCTTCCGTTACCATGCCACTGATCTTGCAAAACACATTGTGGTATTGGGCTATTTGAGTAATATCTTTTCGCCATTCATCAATTAGTCCTTCTTTAACATAAGGTTTAGCTAAATGATCAATCACAAATGCCTGGTCAGGAAATTGATGAACCAATTCAATAGCAGCAGATAGCTGATTCGGATAGATGAGTATATCATAGGTATATCCCGACTTTTGTAATGCACGGATCCCCCTGATAAAATCCTTTTGCAACATAAAATCCGGGGCTTCACCTTGTAAAATATGTCGGAAACCTCTGATTATCGGAAAATGTTTGAAGTATTGTAACCTTTCTTCAATAGCCTCATTTTTAAGATCAACCCAGCCAACAACTCCTTTGACAAATGGATTTTTTTCAGCCTGTTCCACTAAAAATTCTGTCTCCTTTTCTGTCTGATCTGCCTGTACAGCAATGCAACCTTGTACAGAATTCTGAGCCAATACCGGCTCTAAATCATTAGGCAAAAAACTCTTTCGGATATGGGCCATATCATCAGTAATCCAGGCATGGGTATGGGGGTTATATTGCCAGAAATGCTGGTGACTATCTATACACATCCCATTACCAGTAAAAACATCCTGCTCACCCATTTATTTGCGTTTTATCAGATCATCAAAATGAATTCTTCATCATTTAAGTTACGCTTTTTCTGTAGTATCAAAATCCTGTATTTTAATTCAAGCTTAATATTTTTTAGACCTTTTTAATTTTTCGTTGCTTATAGCAAATCGAATCGATTCCTATCTTATAAAATGAGCTGGTATTTGTAAACATTCAATCAAATAGCAATTACGAATATCGCTCACTAAAACATAAAGCCTGAAAATAAGTAAAGCAGGCATTACCCATTCTTGTCGGTGAAAATGCGTTATTTAAGGATTAAAAAAAAATCCACAAAAATCAAGCTGTTATTAGATTTACTCACCTATCCTACTTATGGTATTACCGATTATTTAATTAGCCTATTAACGATTGTTCTATTTTAGTTTTATTGATAGCACAACCCCCAAAATACGAAATATGAGAGCCTTATTTACCAGTTTTTTTCTGTCCCTGCTTGTTTTTACAAGCATTGGACAAACAACCACCGGTAATCTGAAAGGCAAACTAATTGATAGTATCGGCAAACAATCCCTGAAAGACGCATCCATTACCATTCTTGACCCAAGAGATTCAACAGTAGAAGTATTGGTATTAAGTAAAGCTGATGGTAGTTTTTCCATCAATGGAGTGATTTTTGGAACCTATCTTTTGCATATTGCCTTCCAGGGATATGTATCCGTTTATAAGCCCCTGGTATTTTCTAAAAGTTCTACCCAAATTGATCTGGGTTCTATTTACCTGAAACAACAGGTGAACGATCTGGGTAATGTAACCGTAACCCAGTCACCCATTACCATCAAAAAAGATACCATTGAATATAATGCAAGTAGTTTTAAAACAAAGCCAAATGCAGTAGTGGAAGATCTCTTGAAAAAACTTCCGGGAGTAGACGTAGATAAAACGGGTACTATTAAAGCCGCAGGAGAAACTGTGCAAAGAGTATTGGTAGATGGTAAACGATTCTTTGGAGATGATCCGAAAATGGCTACAAAAAATCTGCCTCCTGATATTGTAGATAAGATTCAGGTATTTGATGACCTGAGTGATCAAAGTAAGTTTACCGGTTTTGATGATGGGAACCGTGTAAAAACTATTAATATCACTACTAAAAAGGATAAACGAAAAGGATATTTTGGAAAAGTAGTGGCTGGCGTAGGAACCGATGAAACCTATGATGAAAGCTTTAATATTCAGCGAATGAATGGCGACCAGCAGGTATCCTTGCTGGGACAAGGTAATGATATCAATAAACAGAACTTTACCGTGCAGGATTTCTTAGGAGGCGGAAGAGGCGGTGGAAGAGGTGGCGGAGGAAGTGGAACAACAGGAAGTGGCATCACAACCACCTGGGCAGGTGGCCTTAATTACAGGGATACCTGGAATAAAAATGCAGATATTGCCGGAAGTTATTTTTATAATAGCCAGCATACTGTGACAGATCAAAACAGTCTTACCCAGAATATTATCAATACCGATTCATCTACTTATAATAATGCAAAAAGTACTTCCATAAGAACCAATGAAAACAACCGTATTAATTTCAATCTGGAAGATAAGTTTGACAGCAGTAATTCAATGATATTTCGACCAAATATCAGTTTTCAGCATACATCCCCATTTTCAACCTCAAGTACATTAACTACGGCAGGGCCTAATGGTAAATTCATCAATAATTCTGTGAATACGACCAATGGCGTAAACAGCGGTTACAATATCAGTGGAACGAATCTTCAATTTCGTCATCGCTTTGCGAAAAAAGGCCGAACAATTTCTTTAGATATTGCTGTAGCCAGTAGTACAAACAACGGAGATGGAAATAACTATGCGATCAATTCATTTTCGGTGCCCATTGCAAAAATCGATACGATTAATCAGTATTATAAGAGTACTTCCAATTCAAATAATATCAGTCCTACCCTATCTTATACCGAACCCATTGGCAAACACCAGATCGTAGAACTGAATTATAATTACTCTTATACCAAGAACAATTCTACCAATAATACTTTTGAATACAACCCTTTCTCTCATGGGTATACTACTTTCGACAGTCTTTTTAGTAACTCCTACAATTATACCAATACCTCTAACAGGGCTACGATCAATTACCGAATCCAAAATACAAAGTTTAACCTGAGTATGGGATCGGGTTTACAATTTACCAACCAAACCAGTGTAAATACAACCAAGAATATTACAGTGGCTAACAACTATATAAATTTTACACCCACTGTTAATTTTCAATATACTTTCAGTCGTTCCAAAAATCTTCGATTCAATTATACGGGCAGAACCGGTCAGCCTTCCGTAACGCAATTACAGCCATTGACCACCACCAGTGATTCTATTAATTTTCAGGTGGGCAATCCAGGCCTGAAACCACAGTTTACCCATAGTGTTCGTTTGCTATACCAATCATTTGATCCTGTAACACAACATATCTTCCTGGTAACACTGAATGCAAGCACGATAGTGAACGATATTCAGAACTCTGTTACCCAGAATGCGAATGGCGGTAAAACAACTACTTCGGTTAACCTGAATGGCACTTATAATGTAGCTGGGTATGTGAACTATGGTTTTCCATTAAAAAATCCGAAATCGAATGTAAACTTTACAACCAATGTCAGCTATAGCCAGGCACAAACACTGGTAAACTTAAAAAGCAATTACACTCGTAATACGGTATTAAGTGAAACAGCTAAGTGGACAACCAATCTGAAGAATAATTTTGACATGAACTTTGCCTCAACTACCACGTATAATATTGCAACGAACAGTTTACAGGCTTCACAGAATGCGAATTATTATTCAGAAACTGTATCTACAGAATTTACCTTATATACCAATAATGGATGGATATTGGCCAGCGAATTCGATTATACCTACAGTGGTAATCATGCTGCGGGGTATAATACTAGTATCCCATTGTTAAATCCATCAATTGCCAAACAGTTTCTTAAGAATAAGGCTGGTGAACTTCGCTTAACCTGTTTTGACCTGCTTAACCAGAATACCAGCGTTACCAGAACTGTTAGCGGAAATACCATACAGGATCAACGTACCAATGTGCTCACCCGTTATGTAATGCTAACCTTTACATACAATCTCCGTCAGTTTGCAGGAAAACAACAGCGTATGCCAGGATTGATGAGGGGAATGTTTGGAGGTGGACAAGGTGGTGGTATGAGAGGTGGAGGTGGAGGCGGTGGCGGTGGATTCCGTAAAAATTAATGTTATCCTGAAATTAAGAAGTGTGATTGAATGAAAACATTCAATCACACTTTTTATAAAATCGGAAGAGATGCTGATTTGCTATTCATTCCAGTTAATCCTGTGCTGAACTATCAATCAATTTTACTACCCTGGTCATTTTACCATCTCCATTAACCCCCTCCAATACCAGAAGGAATTTCTTACTGATATCATTATTAAAAAATGTTAACCTGATTCTTGGGCTTTTCTTATTGGTTAATACATAAGGATTCCAATATAAAGTGGATCGTAAATCCGGATCCGGATTATTGATCTCACTGGGTTTTTCGTATTGGGGATTGAAGAATTCCTTAAACCTTGAATATCCACCTAATATCGTATTTTCCAATCCCTTGGCATTCGGGTCTGCTTTACGGGTATCATTTCCTTTTTTAGTATATATAGCAATAGCGCCCCCGCTTCCACCACCTACTGAACCAAAAAAAGGCGGGCGGAATATTTTTACATAGGCAATATCAGATAAGGCTATTGATTGAACAATATCCACTGAAGCCTGTGATTCATTCAGGAATATATCTGGTGTTGCCCCACGCCAGCTAAGCGTTGCTTGTGCGCCTGTTCCTGTAATCATCAAGCCCGCTACTTTGCCTTGTAAATAACCAAGAATATCCAAACCCAGATTCCTGCTATCCTGTTCAAGATCAAATTGGTATCCATCTCCTCCGGAAAAAAGCCCCGAAGCATATCTTTCGTCTAACAATTGAACATTGGTTTTAGCTTTTGCCTTTACGACTACTTCCTGCAAAGTGGCACTGGCCATGCTTTTTCGCAGTTTTTCCTCTTCGCTTAAAATAAAATTCATTTTTGCCCTGGCTAGACTATCATTCCAATTTCCCAAAGGGTTTCTTTCACTGAATTGTGACTTTTTGGCGGCTTGTCTTAATAAACCATTTTCAATCTGCACCTGCGATACATCTGTTAGTTTATTATTTCCATTGAAATTATAGTAGACCCTTACCGTATCATAAAAGAACATATTCTTGATCTCAAAACTACCCTCCCTGCTTACTGGGGCAAACATTAAGTGCTTTACACTATCCTTACCTATTACTATAAAATTTAATTGCAGGTTACCTGTATTCAATGTCGCTTTAGGTGCATACACTTTACCCGCTACCTTCAAGAAATCTGTTTCTCTAGGGTATTGAATAACCGGCAAAATACCTGCTTTTGCTTTCTCCCAATCAAACTTACGCCAGCCATTGGTTAGCATTACCAGATCAAGATTTGCAGTAATACTATCCGCATCGCTGGTAAGATAGTAAGCTGGATTAAATACTTTACCACGTATATCATTACTTAAGAGAAAATCTGAGTAAATAGAATTGGTTTCATTTTGAGCCACTGTTGCATCTACCACTGAAAGCGACATATTTGTATAAGCTGTATCAGAAACAAAAACATCCACTACATTTCTTGCCCTTCTATCCGTTCCTACCAATGGAAAAGTCACTTTTGCATTAAACTCATGTTGCCGGTTGTTTACAAAAATGATCCTTTCTGCTATCGGCTTCCAGTCGGAAGTGAATAAAGTAAACTGCAAAACCCCGGTTGGTAATTCATCAATCGGTATTTGCGCATTGATTGAGGTTTTTTCTGTTGCATTAATACTAACCTTATAATAAAGCGATTGGTTCATATGTACCCATAAGAATAGTCGTTTATAATTATCAGGCACACCGGAGGTTCTTTGTATCTGAACCAGGGCTTTTTCATTGGTGGTCTTAATAGTGATAGAAGCTCCTTCTGGTTTGGCAGGCTCGAGCGGGGTAATTCCTTTTTTACCCGATTCGTCGGTCCAGTTAAGATGATAGGTTTCCCCTTCCTGGGCCATTAAATTAAACGAACCCATACCATCATGTTTTACAATAAGGGTATCTACGAATTTATTTTTATCTGTATAAACAGCCCCTTTGATAAATACAGGGGAGCCAAATTGATTGGTGGCTTTAAAAGCAATACGGGTAGACAATCCCTGTATCAATTCACCACCCTCAGGAAATGCATCCACCCGGGTTTTATAGACAATTATTTTTTTCGCCTGTCCAACTATTGGGGGAGAATTTAATTGAATATCCTTTTGGTAAAAAAAACTGGTATCATCATTCAACATCCAACGGGTATAAGCTTTTACCCGAATAAAATCACCCGCATAAGCCGTAGGCAATTCAAATGAACCCTTTGCGGTAGATTGGTATAAAGGGGCTACGGTTTGTTTGAGCATCCGCCCACTGGTATCATACCATTCAACATAGATATTTTTGCTGATGGTGCTCAAATCTGTTCCTGACATTAGGTACAGTTTATACCAGATAGTTTCGTCCTTATTGTATATGGTTTTATCAAAATGGATATGAATCTTCTCCCTGGGAAGCTGGGTCTCATAAAGCCCCATCACAGAATCCAATTGCTGTGAAAACACTGTCTGAAATATCAATGCACCAATAAAAACGGGCACTAACCTGAATAAGAAAATTTTCATGGTCATAAAATTGACCTGAAAGATAAGATAAATGATAAGTGTAAAAAAAAGTGGCTTATGGAATAGTATACCTGATGAGATATACTGTTGGTCAACCAATCTATTTCTCAGGAGATATTAGGCAGAACCTACCCTTTATTTTCATAATAGGGTATCTGGTCATGAGAAACTGATTCCTGCTGCTTCCAGTAGGCAAGAGTCACAACATGTCCGTCTACTGTTTTTAATAACCTTCCAAACACGGCATTGGTTGCATTAAACATAACATCCGTAACACCTAATGTAAATGTTTCGGGCGGTAAAGGAGCAGGTATGGCTGTATTAGCTTCATCTGTGTT
>Ga0316218_1001057_pt1 | contig 32371 bp, 32 predicted proteins | sample TBH18003metaG_FD_203634 | JGI IMG/M metagenome (GOLD analysis project Ga0316218, IMG submission 203634) | Freshwater microbial communities from Trout Bog Lake, Wisconsin, USA - TBH18003 | ecosystem: Environmental > Aquatic > Freshwater > Lake > Hypolimnion/Profundal zone | place: USA: Wisconsin...
CATTTATAGTAAAATTACGCTCAACAATTATCAATTCATTCCTTTACAAACTTCTTGATGCTTGTACCATTAATCTTTGCGAAATAGATTCCATTCGCCAATTTAGTTACATCAATCTGTATGGTATTTGCATTGCACTTATTGCTATAGACTACCTGCCCTATAAGGTTGCTGATAGTTTCCGTACTAATTACATCGCTGGCTGTAACCGTTATATCTGATATTGATGGATTAGGGAAGAGTTTGATCTCATGTGAATTTGATGTGCTATAAATTGGAGTGCTGAGTGTTGCCAGGTCAAAACAATTATTTAGGATGTAGCCATCTGGGACCCCAGTGGGGGATTGAAATTTATAAGAGAATGTTGGATTTTCATAACATAAAGCAATCTCTTCACCATTTGCCAAATATGCGCCCGGCCCATAAGCTGTTAAAGTGCCATAGAAATCTGGTAACACACCAAACGAACTACCAATCCCCCATATGCAATAGTAGGATTCGGAAACATTTAATGTAGGATAAAAAGGATCTTCATAATTCCAATAACCATGTAAAGTGTCATTATATTTTGCAACTTTAGCACTATTGGATAAAGTTACTGAATCTATACTGCTTACATAGAGGCCGATAGAGTCAACAGAATTAAAATTATATAACAAGTATTCTTGTCCTAGTGTAAAATATAGTGGCACAGGTCCTACAAAAGTTTCGAAAGTAGAATCTTGTATAAAATACACTTTATTGCTATCTACCCTAATCCTTGCAAATACTTTATACACAATGGGATTAATATACCAGTCAAATCCACGAGATGAGCTACATCCAGCAGTTGCTACAGCCGGTTCAGTATAGCCCCCTGCATCTGCAACAGCTAATAGATGGTAATTTATTCCGGAAATTATTGTGTCACGTATTATTTTGTATTGTATTTTTTCATTGCCCATTAAATAAAAGCTTGAACAATTTTCGTCACTCCACCAAGGATAAGCTATTGTCCATGTTGCGCCTTGCACATAGAAGCTGTCTATTGGAATCTGTGCATAACAATATAACGGGATAAAAAATAATACTAATAAAATAAGCTTTTTCATGTTGATGTGTTTATTTGATGCAATTAATCTCTTTGAGCTTAGAATTGTATTCCTTATTCTTTTACAAACCGGCTCGTTTCTATGTTGTTTACTTTTATGAAGTACATACCATTGGGCAATGCCGAAACATCAATTTTGGCCATTTCGGCATTGTACTTACCGCTAAAAACCTGTTGGCCTAATATATTAGTTATAGAGATGCTTGTAATATTGATTGATGCAGTAATATTCAGATATTGAGTAGCCGGATTTGGAGTTATAGTAAAGTCGTTCGTCTTGTGAATATTTGACACACCGGTAGGCGCACCAAATTTTACCACCAAATAGTTGATAAGGCCATGATTGTCGGAAACATCAACATCAAACTGGGTTGCATATCCTGCGGCTATGCTATATCCGTCATTTGTACATACAGCAGAAGCAAAGTAAGTGCTTGTACTAATAGTATCTACCCAATCAATTACACCTGTACCGCTTAGTTTCCCAAATATCCCATTAGCGCGTGCCATATAGGGAGTTTCACTACCAGCAATGATATATCCACCTTCAGACGTTTGCTGTACTGCATGTATATAATCACCGCCGCTAACATACACACACCTATCCCATTGTATAGCACCGGTGTCCGATAGCTTTACTACCCATCCATCCCCGCCAGAAGAACCCAATCCAATATAACCGGTAACATCACCACCGCCAGACCATGTTTGGCCTGCCACTATATAGCCACTATCACTGGTTTGTATTGCAAAACTTCCATCATCAGCACCGTTATTGCCCAAACATTTTTCCCATTCAATGCTATTGGTAGGCGATAATTTTAAAACCCAAATATCACCTGCACCATGATTGCCTGTAACATCGCCATCATCCGAAGCGGTGCCACCTCCAACTATGTACCCTCCATCATATGTTTGCTGTACAGAAGCCGCTCCATCCGAGCTACTGCCACCATAACATCTCTCCCATACTATACTGCCGGTGCTATTGAGTTTTATTACCCATTCATCGTAGTTGCCGTGATTCCCTGTTACATCTCCATCATTTGAATTAGTACTACCGGCAACAATATATCCTCCGTCATTTGTTTGTCCCACAGATTGCGCTGCATCATCGCCACTACCTCCAAGGCACTTTTGCCACTGTAGTACACCTGAAGATGAAATTTTGATTACCCACATATCCTCAACACCGTGATTTCCTGAAACGTCCCCGTCAGTTGACTGAGTAGATCCAACCACCACATAGCCGCTGTCGGCAGTTTGCCTGACATCAAATGCTTCATCGTTATCACTACCGCCATAGCTTTTTTGCCATTCTATAGCGCCCGTAGCTGTTATTTTTACCACCCAGAAATCCTCCCCTCCGTGGTTGCCACTCACATCATCATTATCAGAAGTGGCATAACCTGCAAGGATGTAACCGCTATCAAATGTCTGCCTTATAGCATTACACTCATCGCTTGCAGTACCCCCATAGCAGTGCTGCCATTCTATTTGTGCATTTGCGTGCTGCGTGAGGCAGATGAGGAGTAATATGGAGATTAGTGTTTTCATAGAATTGATGTTTTGCCTGAAAATCATTTTAATCGGATTTAGGCTATTTACAATTACAATCGCCCTGCTTATGATGCGACTGCATAGTCTTAGGTATTGCTTTTGCAGCCATATTACCAGGACGAGGATCAGGTGGCATTTTATGCATGGCACTACTTTGTTGCGCAGATGCGCTATAGCCAGCCAAAGTATCGGGTCCGGAAAGCTGCCCGATGTTTGTAGTATTCATAGCAGTAACAAGATTACCGTTGGTATAAGAATTGAGTTGATTTTGTTGGTTGGGCATTGGTTTTCCGGCTATCCAACCAACACCAGGGAGATTGCTGTTGGCAATATTGCAATTGCCTGCTGTTATTATATGGCCATCAGTGGGAGAGTTCAATAATTCCTTTTTCATACGTACAGCTTATGAGGTTAAGAAATGTAGTTTGCTTTTAGATCGGGTATGTCCAGGTAACACCTTCGAGGGTGACGGCAAATGCCTGGCCAATTTGTGTAGATATTCCAATCACATAATTGCTTTGCACGTTGTAATCGAGGTCCACAACCTGTTTGAAAGAAGAATCGAAACCTGACTGCGTTGTTTGCGGGATGCAAATCTCTCTCATCAGGCTATAGTGGCTGGTATCGGGGCCTACAAAGATCCTGACCATGCCCAAATTGGTGCTTTGCAGGGCTTTGATTGTAATAGATTTGATACGGCCACCGTTTGCTGCTGAAGGGACCTGGTACAGTTCCGTAATATTGCCGGAGCCATCAAGGTGTATATTTCCGACCGTAACAATACCGGCACCCATAGCAGCAAACTCCTGTATGAAATTACTTGGCGAATCGGGCAGGGTAGTTGGGTATGTCCATTGCAGGCCCTCTGCGATTATTTTAAATGACTCGGCGTTTTGTGTGCTTGCAGATAATGCAAAGTTGTTGGGCAACTTGAGGCCACCGGAGAGCATTACAGAGAACATAGGCAGTATGGGCGCAGGCGTGGGCGTATTGTCTAATGCAGGTGTATTGGGAATAGGTATCTCTTTGTACAAAACCGCAGGGCCGCTTGGTGGTGTAATGAACAATCGCACCATGCCGGTGGTGACCGGCTGTACAGCCTGTATAATTACCGACCTGACTATAATGCCATCGGTGCCACCGTTAAGTATGGTTGCCAATGTACCCGAGCCATCGAGGTTATTGTTTGCAACACTTACGGTTCCTATGCCTGTAACGGCGGTGAGCAGTGAATAATCGCCGCTACAGCAGCCATTATTCTGTGTGGAATTTTGTAACATAAGGTGTGTGATTTAAGATGATTAAGAATAAATTGTCTTAATAAAATAAAGTAATAAAATTTGAAATTTCCAAATAAGTGAAGGAAATATTTTTGTGGGTTTTGAGACGCCTATCAATAATACCTATACCCACTATAACTAAAAGGTGTTGGAGCGTATTGCTTTCCGTACTTACCTTTGCGCCATAATTGGCAAGTTCCAATCGCTAGCAAATTGGTTCCGATCGCAAGTTATTCAGAAAAAGAGAACATAGCCCGTGGTTTCAACCACGGGTACAAGAAATAAAAATTTTCCTCCAACCGTTTTAACGGTTTCGTTGTTTACTACGGAAATTCCTGAACATCAGTTAACCTGTCTTCGACTGCCATAGTTTTAACGAAGGCAGTCTTGTCCCCGTAGCTTTTTAGCAAAGGAGAATTATGTGACGAAAATGGAAGAAAAATTAACTTTTTCCGGGCAAGATTTTCTTGAAAAATGGCAAAAAAGTGAGCAACAAAGTTGCTCATTTCTATCTTAACTGACTGATTATCAATAGCAAATTGAGCAATAAAAGTGAGCAACAGTATAGTGCTGAGTGGTTCATCGCGAGAAGCCCTTCGCGAGTATGTTGGTGGGACACCAACATCGGCGGTGTGTGAGCAAAAAAAGTGAGCAAGAATTTCACTTATTTTAGACTTAAATGATTGATTATTAATAAAAACCTGAGCAACAGAGATGAGCAAAAAAATACGGTATGATTATTGCGCTAATAAGTGAAAATATACCCGATGCACAATAATAAGAAGCTTATTTACATAGCCTTGCTCTGCCTAAGCTTTTGCGGCAACTCAGCTAATGCGCAATTCCTGAAAGGGGACCACGAGGTGTCGGTAGCTTATGGCGACCGGTCTGGCACCGAGTTGGTGGGCTTCTTTTTACAGGCATCTAATGCGACAGATAATGGTTCTTATGTAGAGACGGCAGCAAGGGGCATATATTTTGCGAGCTACAGGTATTATGTGAAGAATACAGTGTCGCTGGGTGTGTCTGTGGGGGGGCAGGCGTTCTCCTACGCGCACTATGATCAAGACTATTCTTCTGTGACACCGCTGTACACCTTTAATGGTAATGTGACCACCGTCGCCGCCGAGCTAAAGGGCATATACCCCGGGCTGGACAATCCATACTTCCAGATGTATGGACTCATTGGCCTCGGTGCCAGCTTCTATCACGAGCGGACTAACCCAACAATGGCAATTGATGGCACAACCCTACACCCTGTGTTCTTCAATTCGCAATGGACACCTTTTGGATTCCGGTTTGGCGCGGATCTTGGTGGTTTCGTGGAACTGGGTATTGGCTATAAGGGATTGGCCAGTGCAGGGTTATCTTATCGCATAGGTACAAAGCCTCGGCATCCCGTAGAATATTCGAAAGCTGCGAGGCGGCACATAGAAAGACGGAGAAGAATGATGTGGTAGGAGGCAGATATGCGATTTGCTGCATAAAAAACTATCGGTTAAGAAGTATGTTTTATCTTCATCCTTTCTTAACTGATATATCTTTAATCCATGTACAAACTCACGCTGTTTCTTATTCTTTTAACTCAAGCAGCTATAGCTCAGCAATGGCATTTCAAAGACCTGTCTTTTGAAGGCGGCAGGCCCAGGTATGGAGATGATATTTCCTTTCGTGGCCTCTCTGTGGTAAACGATCAGGTGGCATGGGTGAGTGGCACAAAGGGTACAGTGCAGCGCAGCACAGATGGCGGCAAGACATGGGACTACCGCACAGTAAAGGGCTATGAGCAGTGCGACTTCCGTAGTATATATGCCTTTGATGCGCTGCACGCTGTCATAGCCAATGCAGGCACGCCGTCTTACATACTACGTACTACTGACGGCGGCAAAAGCTGGGTGGAGGTGTTGCAGAGCCACGACAAGGCTATGTTCTTTGACGGCATGGACTTCTGGAACGGCAGGGATGGCCTCATTTACAGCGACCCGGTGCATGGGCACATGATGATGTTTCGCACAGAAGATAGTGGAAAGGTATGGTACAGTATGCCGGAGCAATTTCGCCCCGTGCTGGCCCAGGGCGAGGCCTCGTTTGCGGCCAGTGGCACGGCCATTCGCTGCATAGGCGACAGCAGCGTGGTGATCGCCACAGGCGGCAAGGTATCGAGGCTGTGGCTGTCTGATAACAGGGGCGATAGCTGGCGTTTTGTGTGGGTGCCTATACTACAAGGCGATAGTACCAAGGGTATGTTCTCGATAGCCTGTAAGTGCAAAGAGGATATGATAGTGGTTGGTGGCGACTATAGCAACGATACCCTAAAGCACGACCATGTGCTATACACTACAGATAAGGGCAAAAGCTGGCAGGCACCCACGCCTGCAACAGGCGGCTACCGCGAGTGTGTGGAATATATAAGTAAAAACACAGCCATAGCTTTAGGCACCGACGGTGCAGATATAACCACCGATGACGGCCGTAGCTGGAAGCCACTGCCTGCAGCAGGCAGGTACCACGTGGTGCGCAAGGCCCGCAACGGCAAACTGGTGATAGCCGCAGGCAGCGGCGGGCATATAGCGATACTGGAGCGGTAGGGTGGAGTAGTGTACAATACCCTGATAATCATACGGACGGATATTGTTAATGAACACATAAATGGCATCCCTGTATTTTACATATAGGCTGGTGCGTGGTCGAAGAGATGAATTGATACACATTATTCATTCCTTAAAAACACACACTATTATGAAGCGCTACACTACAACATGCCTTCTTGCGGCCATCGTTATTTTTGCATTGCCACTACGTGGCGTGGCACAAACATTCGATACAGCTACCCCAATGAGTACTTTCAGGTCTACAGATATAGGCGCGGATAATACACTGTATCATACAGTTTCTTTAGGTGGTTATGGCCCGACTTACTACCAACACAAATGCTGGATGTACTATATGGGATGGGAAATAGAAGTGGATGGCGTACTCAGCATAGGGTATGGCGTATACGAAACAGCATCGGGCGGGCACCAGGCGCAACAGAATGGCCTGCTGAATATGGCTGTGGGCGCAGCTGCCATAGGTGCTGGTATACTGATAGAGAAAGAGGCCCAAAAATATGACGAGCAGCATCCTTATAAAAAGACGCAATGGCACCATTACCACTACCGCAACCGCACGTTTTTTAGTTGAGCATAGCAGGCACGATTTATATAGTATATGCTATCAAAAAAAGATCATGGATAGCATTAACCAACAACAACCCGAAGATAATAAGAAGGACCTGGGCGGCCGGGAAGCCGCAGCAAAGATCAAGGAACTGGCAGAACAGGCGGATTGCTGCTTTTTTTGTACAGACCTGCAGGCGGGCAAGCCATTTGCCACCCGGCCTATGTCGGCACAAAAGGTGGATGACCAGGGCAATATCTGGTTCCTGAGCGCGGATGATAGCCACAAGAATGGAGAGATCGGCAGTAACCCGTATGTGCAGCTCCTTTTCCAGGGAAGCAGGCACAGCGATTTTATGAGCCTCTTTGGCCGTGCCACTATCAGCCGCGACAAGGCCAAAATTGAAGAATTATGGCAACCGCTGGTAAAAACATGGTTCACTGAGGGTAAGGACGATCCTCGCATTACGGTCATTAAGGTAGCGCCGGAAAGCGGATACTACTGGGATACCAAGCATGGCACTATGGTGGCATTTGCCAAGATGGTAGCAGGCGCTATTACCGGCCAAACGCTTGATGACTCGATAGAGGGGAATATAAAGATGTAATTGTATGGCTATGCAAGCAAAAGCCGCAGCGGTTACTGCGGCCTTTTGTTTGCATTTGATAACTTGGAATTATTTACAAATCCCATGGATTTTGAATCTTTAAATTCTTTACCTTTTTAAAGTCATCGATATTTCGTGTTACTAAGGTGATATCGTATTCAATAGCAGTAGCCGCTATGATGGCGTCAGGAAGCTTTAACCGGTGTGATTTGCGCAGCTCGATGGTTTTGTTGGCCACTTGCTCTGATAATTCGATGACGATGCCGCTATCTAATAATTCAACGATTAGATCAGGAACCGCTGAAAATCCGAGCAACTCTATTTTATTGATGATAGAAAAGACCGGTTCGTCGTCTATTATGGAAGCAATAAAAGTCTTTGCTTTTGAGGGTAGTTTGTTTTCGGAAAAATCAATTACCGCATTTGTATCGATCAGGTATTTCGCTCCCATTCATTACGCATTTGTTGTAATTCACTACGCATAACATCAGCCTGTTTACTTGTAATACTTCCGGCAAGCCTTTCAGAAAGTTTTTTACCCTTCTCTTTCACAACACTTTTTTTAAGAACCTCAATTAACTTAAGGCTCTCCAGATCCTCAATAAGCTTTATTGCTTTCGAGTTATTTATTTTTATAGTTAGCGTCTGCATGGATAATGCTTTTGTCTTACATATTCAAAGTTAAGCAAATTTTTGCTAGGTCTGCTTATCATTAAAATACCTTACGCTACCTGCATCATTTTCTCTTTCAGATGCAGCAGCATATCTGCGGTCATTTTATCCAGGTCGAAGTCGTTTTTCCAGCCCCAGTCGGCACGGGCGGCAGCGTCGTCTATACTTTTTGGCCAGCCGTCGGCTATAGCCTGGCGAAAGTCGGGGTTGTAGTCTATAGTGAACCCGGGTATGTGCTTTTGTATGGCTGCTGCTATTTCTTTTGGCGAGAAGCTCATGGCTGATAAGTTGTAGGCCATGCGGGTCTTCAGATTTTCGGCAGGGGCTTCCATCAGCTCTATGGTGGCGCGGATGGCATCATCCATATACATCATAGGCAGGTAAGTGTTCTCGGATAGAAAGCAGGTGTATTTCCGGTGTTTCAGGGCTTCGTGGTATATCTCCACCGCATAATCGGTAGTACCGCCACCGGGTTCTGATTTCCAGCTAATGAGGCCGGGGTAGCGGAGGCTGCGCACATCGAGCCCCCAGCGTTGGTTGTAGTATTGGCACCACAGCTCGCCGGCATACTTGCTTATACCGTATACTGTGCGTGGCTCTATGATGGTTTTCTGCGGTGTATCGGTAGTAGGGGTTGTTGGGCCAAAGACAGCTATAGAACTTGGCCAGTATATTTTGGTCAGTTTTTCCTGCACGCCCAGTTCCAGTGTTTGCAGCAGGCTTTGCATATTGATGTCCCATGCTTTCTGCGGCATTTTTTCGCCGGTGGCCGAGAGCAGGGCAGCGAGTAAGTATATCTGTGTAATGCCTTCTTTTCTCACCAGCGCAAGCATAGCCTCAGCATCCATAGCATTGAGTATGGCATACGGGCCGCTGTCCTTAAGGAGCGGATGGGCTTCACGTATATCAGAAGCAATAACGTTTTCGGTGCCGTATAATTTGCGGAGCGCCAAAGTCAGTTCCACGCCTATCTGTCCGCCTGCGCCTACGATGAGAATTTTTTCTTGCTTCATTGTTGATTATTCTAAAGTCTTAAGTAGAAAGTAGAAAGCTGTTTTTTAGTAGTCTAAAGTCTTAAGTAGAAAGTCAAAAGCTGTTTTCATTGAGTCATTGAGCTATTGAGCCATTTTAGTTGTTCCTGATCATATCAATAAACTGATCGAACAAATACCTTGAGTCGTGCGGGCCGGGAGTGGCTTCGGGATGGTATTGCACAGAGAATGCTTTCTTATTCTTCATGCGGATACCTTCAATGGAGCCGTCGTTCAGGTTGAGGTGTGTCACTTCTACCAGGTCACTTTTTTTGATGGCCTCGGGGTCTACTCCAAAACCGTGGTTTTGCGTGGTGATCTCTGACTTGCCGGTGATAAGGTTTTTCACCGGGTGGTTGAGGCCACGGTGGCCATGGTGCATCTTGAAGGTAGGTATGTCGTTGGCGCGTGCCAATAATTGATGCCCGAGGCATATACCGAAGAATGGCTTTTCTGTAGCCAGTATATCCTTTACGGTCTTTACCGCATAATCCATAGAGCCGGGGTCGCCGGGGCCATTGGAGATGAAGTAGCCATGTGGGTTAAATTTCTTGAGCTCATCGATGCCTGTTTTGGCAGGGAATACCTTGAGGTATGCTCCACGGGTGGCGAGGCAGTCGAGTATCTTTATCTTCACGCCAAAGTCCATAACGGCAATGCGTATGGGGGCATCGGGTGAGCCAATGGTATAAGGTTCTTTGGTTGAGATCTGTGATGAGAGCTCCAGGCCATCCATATCCGGCACCTTGGCCAGTTCAGCTTTCAGGCTGGCCTCATCAGTAAGCTCGGTGGATATGATGCAATTCATCGCGCCCTTGTTGCGGATGTGCTGCACCAGTGCGCGGGTGTCTACATCATACAGGGCTACTATGTTGTTGGCTATCAAGTAGTCCTCCAGGCTGCCGTTGGCCGTCATGCGGGAATAGCGGTGCGCTACATTCTTACAAATGAGGCCGCTGATCTTTACCGATCCGCTTTCCACATCGGTTTCTTTGACTCCGTAGTTGCCGGTGTAGGCATTGTTCATGATGAGTACCTGGCCGGTGTAGGAGGGGTCTGTAAATACCTCCTGGTAGCCGGTCATACCGGTATTAAAACATATTTCGCCGCCAGCGGTGCCTTTAGCGCCAAAAGACAGTCCTTTGAAAATTGTGCCGTCTTGCAGCAGCAGCCAGGCGGGAGTGGTAGAATGTGTAGCAGTCATTGAAAAAGAATTGCGCAAAAGTAAGAAAAGAAGCCGTACTGATGCGTATTATTATTACATGAAAATGTGAAAATTATCCACATTTACTGCATGATTTCGCATCTTCGCTACCAGAGTTGGCTTGCTTGCTGTACTGTCGTATCTTACTGTATTTAATAAATGCAGCAAATTCGGACATGCGGCAGATGACGAGGCCGTAGTAGCCATCAAGGAAGCCTAGCTTGAGGATGTATTCGGAGAAGAAGTGCCACTTAGGGGATACAATGACCTTGAGCAGGCTGGCGGTCTTGCTTTTTTCTACGGCAGCTTGCGCGGCCAGCTCGCTATATTTTTCTGTCTTCTTCACATGCTCGCTGATGCTGGCAAAGCTGTAATGGAGTAGGTCGCCTTTCAGCAAGCCCTTCTTTGTGTTTTCATCATTTGCCTTCCAGTATTCGTGAACCTTCTGTTCCTTCCAGCTTCCTTTTGTGCGGTTGTACAGGCGGGTCTGTTTATCGGGATACCAGCCGCAGTGCTTTATCCATTGGCCGCAGTAGTTGGTGAGGCGGGGCATTTGGTAGACATCATGCTGTGGTGCCCGCATGGCGTGCTGTATGCTCTGGCGCAGAGTGGGTGTCAGCTCTTCATCGGCATCGAGCGAGAGTATCCAGTCGTGCGAAGCCTGTGCTGTTGCAAAGTTCTTTTGCTCGCCATAACCTATAAATGGATGGTCTATAACAGTAGCCTTGAAAAGCCTTGCTATAGCTACTGTATCATCTGCGGAGCTGCTGTCTACCACTATGATCTCATCGGCAATATCTTTCACAGAATCGAGGCACCTTGCGATGTTCTTTTCTTCATTGAATGTGATGATGACTACACTGAGGCCTGCCATAGCTGCTGATAACGGATTGCGGTTGTAAATGTAGAAATAGCAAACCGTTTTTCAGCACCATATTGTAAAATATTTGTGACAGTATGATTTTGAATCATCTTTTTTCAGTAATTTTACTTCAATCCATTTTTATTGTTTCATCCCCCAATCTGTGCATAAATGAGTTGTGCTAAAAGGAGAGTGTTGTATGCTGTTGGTATTGGTTTGTGCGTTGTATCGCCGTTTTTTTCGGCATCTGCAAAAGAAAATAAAGAGAGTTCAACTAACGTGAATGCCGCTGTGGTCGGGGTTTTTCACTGGAATGACCACAACAGGTTGTCGTGGGATGACTTCCGTGGGCCGGTACATGCGACGGATGAGGAGTCTGCAGCCGCTACACATTGCGGTATAGGCTTTAAGATGGTGAACAATGCCGGTGCAGAGCCTGCGGTTGTGGTGTTTAACACATTCTATCCCGGCAAATCGTGGGTGCGCGATGATGCCCGTATGCCGAGCATACTGGTACATGAGCAGGGCCACTTCGACCTGTGCGAACTATATACGCGCAAATTGAGAGAGCGTATGAACAGCGCCGATCTTCATGCTGCTGATGTGCGCACAGTGCTGATGGATATATATGCTGCTGTGAGCCGTGAGTACGAAGCCGCACAGCAAAGCTATGAGCAGGAAACCATACATGGCACCAACCTGCCTGAGCAGGAAAGGTGGTGTGCTTATATCATTGATAAGTTGGGTGCGCAGGCACTGAACAGCGCTGTTGCCGGGAATACAACATCCGTAAAATAAGGGGGGGGGTTACGACAATAACTTTTGCCTTAACAAAAATTCGAGCTGCTCGTTGGACACACTAAGCTTCTGGGTGGTTTCTTTCTCTTCCATTTTTTGCTTGTACACTTCGTATGCCCGTGTGATGGCGATATCCAGCTCTTCCTCATTCCATGGCTTGGTGAGGTAATGGAATATTTTCCCTTTGTTAATTGCGTCAATTACTGCATTCATATCTGCATAGCCGGTGAGCAATATTCTTATAGGGTCGGGATGTTCTTCAATAATAGACTCCAGGAATTCAACCCCGGTCATATTGGGCATTCGCTGGTCGGTAATGATAATGTGTACTGCTTTGTTTTTTAATATACTTATAGCTTCTTCTCCGCTTATGGCCGTGTAGATGTTGTATTTGATGCGGAACACAGCTTTGAAAGAAACAAGGTTGTTGAGCTCATCGTCAACATACAGAATCGTTATTTTGTCGTTATTGGCCATAAAAACTCATGCAAAGTTATAAAAATTATGTGATATTGCCGTTATTTGTTTGAAATTCTAAAAAAATATTCCTACTATTACATACAATATCAGAAGTGTAATAGTTAACATTTTAACAAATAAATTTATATTAGTTTCTGTAAAACTCAAGTATTTTATTGTTTTTCATAAATAAGTATCATTATTTTTTTGGAACAGGTTAAACTAGTCATAAAGGCATTCAGGGCAATGGACGACCTGGAAACGTGCCAGAAATATATCGAGGGCCACTCCAAAGTGCTCAGGATATATGGTATTGCCATGATCACATCGGCGAAGGCCGTATGGCTGGATGACCCTGATACCTACATCATCATTGTTGAATCGGAAGACGGAGAGAAAATATACGGTGGCGCAAGGATACAGGTAGCGAGGGGAAAGTTTCCATTACCGATAGAAGACGCACTTACAAAATTTGATAAAAGCATTCATAGCCTTGTTGCAGACCTATCGGTGGAAGGTACCGGCGAATTGTGCGGCCTGTGGAACTCGCGGGAGGTAGCGGGCCTTGGCATTGGCAGTATATACCTGGGCAGGGTAGGCGTGGCGCTGGCGAAGCACCTGCATTTAAAAACATTGTACGCATTGTGTGCGCCGGCAACAGTAAAGAATTGCATGCGCGTAGGTTTTCTTGTTGATGAGCGGCTGGGTGATAAGGGTACTTTCTATTACCCTAAAGAAGGGCTGGTAGCTACAGCAGTACTCCTGAATGATGTTCCTGAACTATCCACCGCGGACCCGGAGGAAAGAGATATCATATTTGACCTGCGGGAGACGCCTGTGCAGGAAAAGATCGAGGCCTCGCCACGAGGGCTGCCGTTGGAGATAGATTATAACCTTGTGATAAAATAAGATAGCTTTGCGCCGGTAAAGCAGTATTTTTCAAAAATCGTTTTCATTTATGGAGGGTCAGTTTCTTGATAAATTTATTCAACTTTTGGGTGATCAATATGTATCTGTTGAGGCGGCAGAACTTGAAGCTGCGGCTCAGACAAATTACAGAACTGATAAAAAAATACTTGTCATCATCAGGCCGGAAAGCACAGAAGAGGTTGCTGCGTGTATGAAGGTCGCCAATGAGTATAGCCTTGATGTTTACCCGGTGAGCAGGGGTAAAAACTGGGGATATTGATCAAGAGTGCCACTCAAAAATAATAGTGTGCTTATGGAACTTGGCCGTATGAACAGGATACATGAACACAGTGATAAGTATGGATACGTTACATTAGAGCCGGGTGTTACATTCCAGCAGTTATTTGATTATCTGCGCGCGCATAATTCCGATCTCATTATGAGCTCTACCGGAGGTGGTTTAGATTCCAGTGTGGTAGGCAATGCGATAGAAAGGGGTATTGGCACAGGGCTTTATGCAGACCGTTTTTCAACAGTATGCAATATGCAGGCAGTTCTTCCGCAGGGTGATATTATTTCTACCGGTTTTGGCCGGTTTGATGACGATGCGCAAGTAGGTAAACTATACAAATGGGGACTTGGCCCTAACCTGGACGGGTTGTTTTCTCAGTCGAACTTTGGTGTAGTTACGAAACTGACCACATGGCTGATGAAAAGCCCTGACTACTTTCAGTTACTGTTTTATAAAGTTAACGATGATGAAAAATTATTTCAGCTTATAGATGAACTCAGGGAGTTGTCTATGAATGGTTTAGTTCGGCCTACCATTACGATCTATAACGAATTCCGGGTCATTTCTACAATGATACAATATCCTTTTGCTACCTGTGCCCCCAAGCGCAATACTTACCAGGAGGCGATGGATGAGTTGAAAAAGCAAACAGGATTAGGCTCCGTTGTAGCAAAATGGAATGGCGAGATCAGCATCCGCTCAATGAGTGAGGAACATGGCCGCATACAGTATGAACTTATAAAGGAAAGGATCAGTAAGTATCTCGATGACATCACTGTTGTCTCTATTGACAAGCCTGAGATAATGGATACGCTAAGAAAGCAGCATGAAGGTAAATTTGAAGGCCATGGTAATGACCTGGTGAAAAGCTTCCTGGTAAGGAAGTATATCGGTATCCCGGACAATTTAGCATTAAAGCAGGCTTATTGGAGAAAGCGCAAGCCTGTACCAAAAGATATGGACCCTGACAGGGATAAGTGCGGTTTGCTGTGGATATCACCGATGATACCGTTTAATGGTGGCGACCTGAAACAGGCGGTGGCTATTATTTCGGAAGTAGCAAGTAAGTTTTTTTTCGAGCCTGCAATATCTTTGCAGTGTATGACGGAAAGGGCGATCAATATTATTGCTTCTATTAATTGGGACCGGGAGGAAGAAGGTGAAGATGAACTGGCTGAAAAATGCTATCATGAAATGGTTGGCAGGCTAAAGGAATGTGGCTATTACGCATACCGGAATACTACGTTAGGGATGAGTAGTAAAAGCTATTTGCCTGCTCATGAAAATTCTTATAGTAATTTACTGAAAGTGATCAAAGATGCGGTTGATCCTAAGCATATTTTAGCAAGCGGAAGGTATAATATAGATTAAAGATTTTTTTTGATGCGAAAATTGTCACCTTGTAATTTATACTTGATAACCAATAGAAGCAGGCATTTAATGAAAATGCTTATTTCTGTAGCGTTGTGTCTTTATGCTCATACTGTTTTTGCAGGTGCCGGGGTTTTGTTTTCCGACACATCATCTATTAAGCAGAATATAGGTCGTAATTTAGAGATACTGGAAGACAAGTCTAATTCCTTGTCTGTTGAAGATGTGGTCAGGAGCAATGATTTTAAACAGTCAAACGCTGATGTGCCTAACCTGGGCGTTTCCACTTCTACTTTTTGGGTTAAATTTACTGTTACCAACACCTCGAATGAAAGTTCACTGTTGTTGGAACTTTCGCAACCTACTTTGGAAGAGGTAGGTTTGTACACCCAACAGCCGGATGGACGGTATACGGTGGAAAAGTCCGGCATCAGCATGCCATTTTCTGCACGCAGGTACAGTAATCAGAATTATATTTTTGATCTGAGTATTCTGAAAGACCATTCGGCAACGTACTTTATGAAGGTTAAAAGTTCCGACCAGATCATGTTACCTCTTTCTATTGGGATGCCTAAGAAAATACTTGAATTTGCCTCTTTAAAAGATATGCTGTTTGGTATTTTTTTCGGGCTGATGGTGGTGATGATATTGTATAATCTCTTTGTTTATTTTTCGGTTCGCGATTCCAGCTATATTTTCTACGTTATTTATATACTGTTAGTTTGTTTGCTGCAAACAACATTGCAAGGATATGCCCACCGTTTCCTATGGAGTGACAATTACTGGCTCACCAAAAACAGTGTTTTTATTCTTCCGTCTTTAGCGGGGATCGCAGCAATGGTGTTTTCTAAAGTTTTTTTACAGACAGCAAATATTGTTCCGTTACTGGATAAGATTTTAAAAGTGTTGATAGCTGTTTTTTGTATTGCTATCATTTTAGTTTTTGTGGGCAACTACAAATTAATTTTTGGTATCATGCAATTGGATACCATGGTGGGCTCATTATTCGTACTTTACTTATCTTACCGTGTATACAGGAAAGGAAACCAGACAGCAAAGTTCTTTCTCATTGGCTGGTCTGTTTTATTGGTTGGCGCAATTATTTTTGTTTTAAAAGACTTTGCAGTACTTCCCTATAATATACTCACGAATTCAATATTGGAGATCGGTACTGCGGCAGAGGTGATATTGCTGTCCTTCGCACTGGCTGATAAGATAAATGTATTCAGGAAGGAAAAAGAAGCGTCGCAGGCGCAGGCATTGCTGGCTTTGCAGGAGAATGAACGTATAGTGCGTGAGCAGAACGTGATACTGGAAAAGAAAGTAAACGAGCGCACACACGAGCTGAAAGTAGCCAACGATGACCTGAGTACTGCCATGACGGAACTTAAAGAAGCGGAATCGCAGTTGGTGGAGTCTGAGAAGATGGCTTCTCTTGGTCAGCTTACGGCGGGCATAGCACATGAGATCAATAACCCGATCAACTTTGTGACCTCGAATGTGAAGCCGCTGAACAGGGATGTGCAGATACTGCTGGAAACGGTAGATGCTATGGAACAGATGGTGCTGGACGGCGGCAGCGCCACGATAGAGGACCGGAAAAAGAAGATAGAGCAATATAAGGCTGATATTGACTACGACTACCTAAAAGAAGAAATAGACCAACTGCTGTTCGGCATCGGAGAGGGTGCCTCGCGCACCGCCGAGATCGTCAAAGGGTTGCGTATCTTCTCCCGCCTGGATGAGGATGCGCTGAAAAAAGCAGACATTAACGAATGCCTCGACTCTACTTTGATCATCACCAACAATCTTTTGAGCAACCTCATTAAAGTAGAGAAGGTATATGGTAACCTGCCTGCTGTGGAGTGCTATCCCGGCAAGTTGAACCAGGTGTTCCTCAATATTATTTCCAATGGCGTATACGCGATCAAGAAAAAATTTGGCGAGCAGAATGGCGGGCAGCTCACGATCACTACTTACCATGATGAAGAGAATGTGTTCATCAAGATAGCGGACAATGGCACAGGAATGGACGAAAACACCAAGAAAAAATTGTTTGAACCTTTCTTTACCACCAAGGATGTAGGCGAGGGTACAGGCCTGGGTATGTCTATTGCTTACAATACGATCAATAAACATAACGGGCAGATAAAGGTTCATTCGGAGATAGGGGTTGGGACAGATTTTATACTTATATTGCCATTAATTCAAAAATAACTTAGCTTTTGACTACACCGGAAAAAATAAAGGTCTTGTATATAGACGATGAGCAGAACAACCTGAATGGTTTTAAGGCCACATTCAGGTTCGACTACGCTGTGCTTATTGCTTCGAATACAGAACAAGCCAAAGTGCATTTAAAGACGAACAGTGATATCAGCGTTATTCTTTGTGATCAGAGAATGCCGGATATTACCGGCTCTAAGTTCTTTGAGGAAATACGGGAACAGTACCCGGACCCTGTGCGTATGCTCATTACCGGATATGCCGATATTGAGTCGGTGATAGATGCTGTGAATAAGGGGCATATCTTCCGGTATATTAAAAAGCCGTGGACGGATACCGACATTAAAGCGGCAATAGAAGAGGGTAATAAGTTTTATATCACCAATACCTTACTGAAGAATAAGAACATAGAACTACAGTCGGCCTACGATGAGTTGGGCAAATTCGCATATAGTGTGACGCATGACCTGAGAGGCCCGCTGCTGAGCGTACTGGGCGCACTGGACCTGGCCAAGCATATAGACAACCTGCCCGAGCTGAGAGAACTGCTGGGCATGATGGACGCGGCTGTAAGAAAGCTGGATGAATTTATAAAAAGCACCCACGAATATTATAACCTGAAAAGGGGCAAGCTGGTATTTGAAGAAATTGATTTCAATAATGTATTGCAGGATACTGCAGCGCTTTTCCGTATCGCGGGTAAAATGGATAACATCAGCTTCACATCTCGCGTAGAGCAAAGTGTGCCGTTTATTTCCGATGAAGTATCGTTGAAGATCGTATTGAATAATCTTTTTTCAAATTCGTTTAAATTTCAACGAAGGGGCGCTATCGATAAAATGGTGGACGTAGATATAAAAGTAAATGCTGATGTGGCAAAAATTATTGTAAAAGATAACGGCATAGGTATACACGAGAACCACATAAGCAATATCTTTACGATGTTCTATAGAGCTACTTCAGAGGAATCGGGATCGGGATTTGGTTTGTATAATGTTAAGGATGCGTTAACCAAACTGAACGGAACCATAGAAGTAAGCTCTGTAGTTAACGAAGGGACAACATTTACGGTAACTATTCCATGCAAAACCAATGGCTCAAACTAAATTACATTTCATTGTTATTGACGATAGTAAGCTTGATTGCTTCATCGCAGAGAAGATCATTAAAAACACGGGTAAGAGTGAGTCGATAACATCGTTTCAGCAGGCCAAGGATGCTCTTGTGTACATAGGCGCTAACAAGCAGCCGGATGAACATTCGCACACGATTATACTTGTAGATATACAGATGCCGGTAATGAACGGTTGTGAATTTGTAGAGGCATTTGAAAAGCTGCCGGGTTTCATTACCAGCAATTACACCATCTACATCATCTCCTCATCAATCAACGAGAATGACCTGAACAGGGTACACAATTATTCTACTGTAAAACAATTCCTGAACAAGCCGCTCAACAGCAACAACCTGGCGATATTGCTCCAGTAATTATTTCGGGGGGAAGGGGGGCAGCATTGCTGCATTTTTTAACGGCCACGTATTTTTATGCAAAACAATATACAGCTTGTAGAATGCCCGCGCGACGCCATGCAAGGCTGGGAGCACTTCATTCCCACAAATGAGAAGATAGGATACCTGAACGCATTGCTGCGTGTGGGTTTTGATGTGCTGGACTTCGGTTCGTTCGTTTCGCATAAAGCTATACCACAGCTGGCTGATACCAAGGACGTGATACCCCACCTGGATATGAGCAGCACGAACACAAAACTACTGGCCATAATAGCCAACACAAGGGGGGCGCAGGATGCGGTGCAGTTTGATGAGATCACTTACCTAGGGTTCCCGTTCTCTATTTCAGAAACATTCCAGTTGAGGAATACGAACAAGACCATTGCCGAATCGCTGGTGCAGGTAGAGGAGATACAACGTCTTTGCGAACAGCATAAAAAGGAGCTGATCATTTATATCTCTATGGGTTTTGGCAATCCTTATGGTGATATGTACAATGCAGAGATCGCCATAAACTGGGTACGGAAACTGACCCAACTGGGTATTAAAACAGTGGCAATGGCTGATACAGTGGGCGTGGCTACTCCTGATATAATCACTCACATATACAAGCACCTGCTGCCAGAATTTACAGGTATTAACATAGGTGCACATTTTCATTCTGCGCCGGATAGGTGGCAGGAGAAATTTGAGGCCGCATGGAATGCCGGTTGCCGCCGTTTCGACAGCGCGATGAAAGGCATAGGCGGTTGCCCGATGGCTGAGGACGACCTGGTGGGCAATATAGCCACAGAGCTGGTGCTGGACTGGTGCGGGCAAAATAAGATCAGCACAGGCATAGACCAGGCAGCATTTGCAAGGGCGCTGCAAATGGCCGGGAAGGTGTTCATTTAACCATATCCTATAACTTTATCCTACTTTTACACTCTAAAATATGGCCTGGTGCAGGTAGTAAGTGCTGCATGATGGCCCCATAGCGTATGTCTACATTCAAGCAATCAGAAATAAAGCGTGTTACCACCAATACACTGCAATCCATGAAGCTGCATGGCGAAAAGATCAGTATGCTTACCGCTTATGATTTTTCTATGGCCAGCATCTTTGATGAGGCAGGTATTGATGTGATACTGGTGGGCGACTCTGCCTCTAATGTAATGGCCGGGCATGAGACCACTTTGCCCATCACGTTGGACCAGATGATCTATCATGCGCAGAGTGTGATACGTGCCTGCCAGCGCTGCCTGGTGATCGTGGACCTGCCTTTTGGCTCGTACCAGGGCAACAGCAAGGAAGCGCTCAACTCGGCCATCCGTATAATGAAAGAAGCGGGTGCGCATGGTATAAAACTGGAGGGTGGGGAAGAGGTGTGCGAATCCATAAAGCGCATCACGGGCGCAGGTGTGCCGGTAATGGGGCATCTTGGACTCACACCACAATCTATTTATAAATTCGGAACTTACGCAGTGCGGGCCAAGGAGGAGGAAGAAGCGGAGATACTCCTGCACAATGCCCGCGCATTAGAGAATGCAGGCTGCTTCTCGCTGGTGCTGGAGAAGATACCGGCATCGCTGGGGGCGGATGTGGCTACGCAATTGAAGATACCCGTAATAGGCATAGGCGCAGGCATGCACGTAGATGGCCAGGTGTTGGTGATGCACGATATGCTGGGGCTTACCAAGGATTTTCATCCGCGCTTCCTGCGCCGATACCTCAATCTTTTTGAGGAAATAACGGGTGCTACGAAGAAGTATATACAGGATATCAAAAGCAAAGACTTTCCTAATGAGAGCGAGCAGTATTAATACTTGATCGGTGATCAAATGGAGTATGTAAGCACGTAAATAATTGCGCAAAAATTTCCACCACATAGGCACATAGGACGCATAGACTATGTGGCCTGCACTCAGAAATTGTAAGCTCACATAGGCTGGTACTCCCATCTATGTGGTCTATGTTTCTATGTGGCGGCCTTGAATTGCACCAATGAAATTTTCAAAATTGCAGGTATGATCAATAAGGGAGTGTGGGAACAATTAAGTAAGGAGCTTGCTGCCGATGATGTGACGCTCATAGCAGTTTCGAAGCTGAAGCCCGCGAGTGATATTCAGCAGTTGTATGATCTGGGGCAAAGGGACTTTGGTGAAAATTATGTGCAGGAGGTTTCAGAAAAACAACCTGTATTGCCGGCAGATATAAGGTGGCATTTTATAGGCCACCTGCAAAGCAATAAAGTAAAGTACATAGCCTCGTTCGTTCAACTCATTCATACGGTTGATAGCTTTAAACTGCTGGTAGAGGTCAATAAGCAGGCGCAGAAATGTGGGCGCACCATAGATGTGCTGCTGCAAATGTACATAGCCAATGAAGATACTAAGTATGGCCTTGATGAAGCGGAGCTAACAAGCCTTGTAGCACTTTATGCAGCGCGGAAGAGCGAGCTGCAGCATGTACGCATCTGCGGGCTGATGGGCATGGCCACAAATACAGACAACGAGGTGCAGGTACGGCGTGAATTTGCAAGTCTGCGCAGGTGTTTCGATCAATTGGCGGCTACCTCATTTAAAGGCCATTCACACTTTGCAGTATGTTCCATGGGTATGAGTGCCGATCATAAAATAGCTATAGGAGCAGGCAGCACCATGGTGCGGATAGGTAGTATGTTATTCGGGGAAAGAAGCGCCCATTGAGCATCTCTTTCCCCGATAGAAAATTTGTTGTTATTGTGCCGTACTTTCCTGTAGCACCTTTTCTGAAATAAATCTGCCGATCTCAAAGATCACATAATTCAGCCTTTCAAAAGTTTCAAAATAGGGGATGCCTATACGGAGGATATGGTAGTTGATGCCGCCTATCGGGTGGTTCTTGATACACTTGGTATGTACTTGCGAATCATTGAGGTATTTATAAAGAGGGTACGGGTCAAAATCCGTGAAAGCGATCGCCACCAACGGGCTCACTTTATTGTCGTTAAGGAATACATGCTCTATGCCGCCGGAGGTAAATACCTCCCCCAGTTTTTTCTGGAAATAGGTACGCAGGTAAGATGATCTAGCCAATACTGTATCCTGTCCTGTTTGTTTGAAGAGTACGAGTGCTTCCTCTATAGCAGGATACATCTGGAAGTCTTGTCCGCCGGGTATACTTAAAGCGATCACTTCAGGCTTATGTCCTAAGCCGTGGCCGCTCCAGAACACGCCTTCTATCCAGTCGTAGAAATCTCCTTTCATCCACATGAGGCCGCCGCCGTGCGGGCCAAACAGCCATTTGTGTGTGCTGCCCGCGATAACATCGGCATAGCCGAATGGTACATCGTACAGTCCCAATGACTGCGCCACATCAAGTATGATCTTCGCTTCCGGAACGACCTGGTGAACCAGCTTCATCCATTTTTCAACAGGTGCCAGGTGGCCGGTATCGTAATACACGTGGGAGAAGAAGGCTATATGCGGTTGTAACTCGTTTAGCTTAGCTGCCATCAGCACAGGGTCTGCGAGTACGTCGTCTTCGATGTAGTATACTTCATATTCGGGCAGGTGATGGAAGCAGCCTATGCCGCCTTCATGCTCGTGGGTGGTGGTGAATATCCGGTACGGTCCCTTTGCTATTTTATGCAGCTTGCGCAGCATGGCCAGCGCCACAAGGTTCATAGTTTGAGAGGTGCTATGTGTAACGGTAAGCTGGTAGCCGGGTGATGGCCACAACTCTGTACACAGGTCGTTGATAGCTCCATGGCTTTTTCTGCCATGCTCGTAGCTGCCCAGCGGGTAGCCTTCCATGTTTTTGGAGGAATGCTGGTTGTATCGGATCCTTTTCACCTGCGCTGATGTAGTGCCGAGTGTGCCGGGGTTAAGGTTGATGCGATCGGACTGGAAGTGCTGCTCCCTGAAAAACTCCCAATAATTATCATCATCTATGCGAACAGATTCAAAAAGCGAAGGCTGTTTTTTTACCTTACTGATGTCATCGGCCCATTTGATGCTGGGTACAAAAAGGCTTTCGGCGATATTGCCTTTAAAGCGCTCCATGATACGCAGCATTTCTTTGGTGACATCCGCAAACGGGGAGTGCAGTGTGTCGTGGCCGCTGTAGCCTGTCTCTATGCCGTACTCCTGCTTGGTGTCCACCTGCTCCTGGCGTGGGTCGTGTGTGCGGATGATCTTTACGTCATAGCCTTCTCCTGCCGCAATGTCCTTTATAGTTGCGGAAAGCTCGTTGATGGAGAAATTGGTTTCTGTAACATGGTTCACCACTTTGTGTGTGCCTGCCGCTGGTATATCGTCTATGAAAGTAACCATTGAATTAACAGAGTCCCGCAAAGCCATAAGTCCGGTGCGCTGGTTGCCCTTGCCGTAGACCGTTAGCGGGTGCCCGTAAACTGTTTGTGTGAGAAAACGATTGACCACTGTGCCGAAAATATGATCGTAGTCGCAACGGGTATACAGCGTTTCGCAGTCGGCCATCTCCTCGGTGATGAAGCCAAAAATGGTAGACTGCATTACATCGGTGATGCGCAGGTTCCATACACGGCAGGCCATAGCTACATAGTTGGAGTCATTGATCTTGGAGATGTGGTAAATGTCATCTGCCTCGCGGGGGTAGGGCATACGTTTGGTTGCCTCTATGCCCTTGTGGCGAGGGAAGAAGTAGCCTTCGGCAATGTCTATCCCACCTTGCGCGTACTCGCCAAAAGAGCCGAGCTTGATGATGTGTGCGTTGGGTACATGTTTGCGCACCGCCCATAGCAGGCGCATATTGCCTGCTTCATTATTGTTTACGGTGAACAATGCTTCCTCTATGCCTTTCATGGAGTATGGAGCAGAGCATTGCTGTGCGAGGTGAAAGATAGTATGCGGCTTTTCGTGGGCTATGATCTATTCAATGCGTTCGGTATTTACATCGAGCCTAACGTAATAAAGATTATCCTGGCCATGAATGCTGCTGAATGCCTGTATGCGCTCGGCTGGCTTGGCTATTGGTATCAGTGTTTGAAAGCCGAAGCTTTTTACAATGTTGCGGCGCCATTCGTTATCTGCGATCACCACCCTTGTTTTTGGGTGTTTTGCTGCAATTTTCATCGCAAGTGGCCAACCGTAATATCCGTCTCCCCCGAGTACAAGTATAGTGTTATTCATTTGTTGTTTATTTATGAGGATAATATTTATGGGTTAATAATTGCCTGATTTGGGTGCTAATATATTGAATATGTGGTAATTAAAGAAAGAATTGTCATTTTTTATAGGTGTAGCTACGTCTATATATAATTAAAAATTATTTATTTGTAAGTGGTGGGGGAAATGTTGAAAATAGACATACCAGGTTTTGAATTCAGCGTGTGTTGTTTTTTTTATTTGATATCTAATTAAATATTCGTAATTTTCCAACCTATAGCGCCCTTTTTATGTCTTTGTTATTAATAAATTGAAAACCGACTCTCGAGGGATGAATAAATATATACTTTTATTTCTTTTTATCATCGGTAGCTTCCAGCTACATGCCCAGTGCAACGTTAGCTCCCTGACCATAAACACAGGCTATGACCCGCTTACCGGCACAGCAATAACGCCGGGTTCCGATGGAGGCACCCCTGTTCCGGACCCACACTGGACGGTAACGGCAGAAAGCCCAGGTATTGCAACTGCAATACTTTCTACGGGCCTCATAGAAGTAACACCCGGCAGCAGCGCTGATATTATTCCTACGCTTGGCGGCTGGACGGGGGATCCGGCAGGCATTGCCGGTGGGTGGCTCAGTTGTATCAACTCAAATACTTACACTACAGATGGCACAGGGCCGACAGGCACTCCTTACAATATGACATTTGCACGGTCTTTTCGCCTCTGCACTGATGACAATATAACACTGAGCCTGAACATTGCTAATGACAACTACATATCTTCAATGGACATAGACGGTACACTGCTAACGTTCTCTCAACCTGCCGGTGCTGTTTCTTCATATTTTACATCATTTACATTCTTTACACAAACGGTCGTGCTTACAGCAGGCACGCATACGCTGCATGTGGTCGTGAATAATTACAATGATGCAACTGTTGAATCCAATCCGAGCGGGCTGGATATATATGGCACCGTGGCTTCCTCAACCGGGGTAAATACATTGGTGAGTGAAAGCTCTGCCAGCTGTTCTACATTTACTTGTGGCGGTGCCTGTAATGCCATCAGCCTTGTTGATTCATTGCACCCTTGCGCGCGTACTACGATCACCTTGCCTGCTTCTATCACCGGTACTGATTCTGTATTGAGTATACTGTGGACACCAGCCACAGGCCTTTCCAGCACTACTGTTGTAGCTCCTACGCTTACAGTAGGCACTGTATCCGGCTGGTATAAAATAACTGTGAACTCGCTTGTTCCGGATAACCTGGTGGCTAATGGTGATTTTAGCGCGGGAAATACTGGCTTTACCAGTTCTTATACCTATTCGCCACCGCCCAGCAGTATATTGATAGAAGGTGATTATTCGGTTTACACAAACCCTTTTGGTGTGCATAGCGGCTTCACTTCTTTTGGCGATCATACAACCGGCACAGGGAATATGCTGATCCTTAACGGAGGCCCCACACCTACCGATGTGTGGTGCGAAACCGTGCCAGTGACACCCAATACCAACTATGATTTTTCGGCATGGATAGCCAATTGTTCTTCTGCTACAGTAGGGGCTGATGTTCCAATCATGCAATTCAAGATCAATGGCGTTTTAATTGGTACGCCTACTACTATAAGCGCTGCGCCCGGTACCTGGGTAAACTTCTTCAATACCTGGAACAGTGGCGCAAGTACTACGGCCAGCATCTGTATTTATGATGCCAACACAGCGGTAGCAGGTAATGATTTTGTGTTAGACGATATTTCCTTTGTCCCTATATGCGTTACTACAGACAGTGTATACATAGACATTAAGATACCGGACACCACTAAAGCCCTTGTAATGGACACTACGTTGTGTATCAGTAACGGGCCGCTTACACTCAATAGTGTTCCGGGCTATACCGGTTACGCATGGAGCACCGGTTCCACTTCTGCTTCTATATCGGCAGGAGTAAGTGGTACGTATTGGGTACGGAACCTGGATCTTTGTACTGTTCTTGTAGATACATTCCGCATCAACTACATCCCGCTCCCGGTAGTATCGCTGGGCAATGACACTGCGTTCTGTATTGGCAATACCATTACCTTATCTTCTATACAGCCCGCGGGCAGCCAATACTTATGGAGTGATGCTTCTACGGGCGATTCTATTCATGTATCTACATCGGGTACTTACTGGCTACAGGTATATAATGGCACTACGCCTACCAATGGCTGTACGGTCACTGATTCTATTCATGTATTGGTATCGCCATTCCCGATCGTTGACCTTGGCCCCGACCAGTTCAATTGCCTCGGTGAGCCGGTTACTTTATCCTCATCTATCAGCTATATAGCGCCTTCTTATTTGTGGAGCGATTTCAGTACAGCACCCACACTTACAGTCGCCACAACCGGTACTTACTGGCTACAGGTAACTGTTGGCGGCTGCCCCGCCGCCGATACAGTGAATGTGACCATCATCTACGACACCTTTACGCTGCACAATGTGGATACGGCTATCTGTATGGGCCATTCTGTACAGACGTACCTGACCATTAACCCTGCGGCTACGGTGCAATGGGAGCCTACGGCAGGTGTGTCGGCATCAACCACACCCAGCCCGCTCATCATTCCTGATACCTCGGCAGAATACACTGCAAATATATCTATTGATGGCTGCCCTGTAAAGACAGCGTCTTTCTTCATAGATGTGCAGCCGTATCCTGTAGTGTCTATTGGCAACAACCGCACGGTATGTGAGTATGATACAGTACATCTCATAGCATCGGTAAGCCCTCAATGGTATTCGCATTATGCGTATCACTGGAGCCCCGGCACCTTCCTTGATGACAGTACAACTCCTTATGTAGTGTTCAAGGCGGGCGACAGCACAGAAATGGTGCTTACAGTATCCACCCCCGATAATTGTAAAGGGGCGGATTCAGTATTGATCATTGTTCATCCTGCTGATTTTGCGCACCTGGATTCTGTGTTCAACATATGCCCCGGCGATTCGGTGCAATTGCAGCCAACGGGTGGGGTAGCGTACCACTGGAGCCCCGGTTTGTACCTGAGCGATTCTATGTCTGCCGCACCATGGCTTAAGGCCATTACCTCGCAACATTATACGCTTATAGCCACGAGCCAGTATGGCTGTTTAGATACGCTTGCCGCACAGATAACGGTGCGCCCCAATGCGGTCATCTTCCTGGGCAACAGCCCGGTAACGTTGTATCCCGGGCAGTCGTACCAGATTGACCCGCAAACGAATTGTACTTATTTCTCGTGGTTCCCTACAGCAGGGTTGAGCGATGCAAGTATATCAAACCCGCTGGCAACGCCGGGCCTCAGCACGCGATACATGGTACATGCGTCTAACGAATGGGGATGTACTGTTACAGACTCGATAGATATTAATTTAGACGGCTCTGCGGCGCTCAATATACCCAATGCCTTTACACCGGGCGGCGAAGTGAATGGCACACTTAATTTGCTGAACAGGGGTATTGCTTCGCTGCATTACTTCAGGATATACAACCGTTGGGGCAATAAGGTGTTTGAGACCAGCGACCTCTCCAAAGGATGGGACGGCAACTACAAAGGCACGCCTCAGCCCTATGATGTATATGTGTACGAAATAGAAGCGGTGGCCAATGATGGCAGTACCATACACAAGCAGGGGAATGTGACGCTGATACGTTGATCAGTGTGCTATTTTTATTAATATTTTATTTTGCGTTTAAATTTTGTCTTTTAATCCAACTGCACTATCTTTGCCATCCGAAAATTTTTTATTGTTTAACGCAAAATAATTTCTATTATTATGTCGGTAAAAATCCGTCTCCAGAGACATGGGTCTAAAAAGCGCCCATTCTACTTCATCGTTGTAGCTACAACTACTGCCCCCCGCGATGGTAAATTCATTGAAAAATTAGGTACTTACAACCCACTGACCGTGCCTGCAACCGTTCGCATCAGCCGCGAGCGCTCACTGCACTGGCTCGACAAGGGCGCACAGCCTACCAACACCTGCCGTCGTATCTTATCCTTCAAGGGTGTATTGTTCCTGAAGCACCTGATGCGTGGCGTATCCCTCGGCCTGTTCGACGAAACTACAGCAATGGAGAAATTCGAAAAATGGAATGGCGAGCACGAAGAACTGGTAGCTAAGCGTGAAGAAACACACCGCAAGCACAAGAGCGACAAGCGCCACGAAGCAATGCGTGAATCAGTACGTAAAGTAGAAGAAAAGAACATAGCCCGTGCACAGGTTGCAGAAGCCCAGGCAGAAGTTGATGCCGAAGACAATGCTGCTGAAGCACAGCCTGAAACAACACAGGAAGGTTAGTCTTTCATACAATACTCATAAAAGAAAAAGCAACGCAGATGCGTTGCTTTTTCTCTTTTAGTAATGTCTGTGCCGACTTTATAAATATCACTCTACCACTACCTTTACAACCTGCTTATTGCCATTGGCGGTTGCAGATACTGTATAATCACCGGCAGGCACATTCAGTTTTATATCTGTGGCTTTGGTGATGCTCATTTCTTTTACAACACTACCCACAGCATTAGTGATAACAATTTTCGTAGCTATGCCTGTAGCAGATGGCTGTATAGTGAACGAGCCTTCATTAGGGTTAGGGAACACCTTTACGGCCTCTGTGGGCTGTAGGTTGTTTGTAGCGCTCAGCGAGCAGTTGGGTATGCTTGCATAGATGGTGGTGGTATAAACAGAGTAGCCATCATCTACCCGCACACTAAATGTATCATTGCCGGTATAGCCCGCTGTGGGCGCATACCACAGGCCTGTGGTGGTAACTGTGCTGCCGGTGCTGATGGCCGTATAGCCCGCATTAGTAGTGCCATGGCGTGGCGCTACGGTTAGGGTCCATGTTTCTGTTTGCCCGGCATCTGCATCGGTTATGGGCAGCAGGGAATCTATAGATGCCGTATCATTAGTACATACAGTAAGGGCTAGGTTACGGCCGCGGGTAAATGCAGGTAAGCTGTTGCCTGTACTTATCTTGCGAATGTAGTTGCCGGCACCTTCAGCTATATATAAGCTACCATATTTGTCTATTGCAATGCCGCCGGGTCCATTAAGTTCAGCCGCAGTAGCCGGGCTGCCATCGCCGGTATGGCCAGCGGTGCCCGTGCCTGCTATCGTATTGATGATGCCTGTGCGGTTTATTTTGCGCACTTTGTTGGCATTGCCGTCCGCTATAAATACATTACCTATGCTGTCTATCTCTATATTTGATGGATACATGAATGTAGCCGTAGTAGCTGTGCTCCCATCCCCCACGCTACCACTGCCTCCAGTACCTGCTATTGTATTGATAATACCCGCAGTATCCACTTTACGCATACGCCTGTTTTGCAGGTCGGCAATAAATACATTACCTATTGCATCTATGGCCACATCGCTCGGATAATGAAACTCGGCAGTGGTCGCAGCCAGGCCATCACCTGCAAACCCGAGCGTTTCAGTACCCGCAAAAGTGGTGATAATGCCTGATGCCGCATCGATCCTTCGTACACTATTATTACGTACATCGGCAAAAAATATATTACCTGCACCATCAACTTTTAAACCATCAGGGCCAGATAGTTCAGCCGCTGTGGCCGGTATACCATCGCCGGTATATCCACTAGTCCCCGTGCCGGCTATAGTAGTGATAATACCCGCAGCATCTACTTTACGAATGCGGCTTTGATTATTATCACTTATATAAATATTCCCTGCAACATCAAAGGCTATTCCGTATGGATCATTCAGGCCGGAAGCAGTTGCCGCAATTCCATCTGCTGTATAACCGGAAGTACCTGTGCCGGCAATGGTGCTGATGATACCTGTAATATCTATTTTACGGACACGATGATTATATTCATCTGCAATATATAAATTTCCCATGTTATCTAATGCGACGTTGGAAGGCGCATATAATATTGCGGCAGTGGCAGGGCCGCCATCACCACCATAAGCTGCCGCTCCTGTACCGGCAATGGTAGTGATGATCTGTGCTTTGGAAGCAAATGAATAAAGGCACAATGCAACAAGGAAGGAGTTACGTACGATCTTTTTCATAAAAAATGGTTAAAATTTTCTATTTTTTTTTTTTGAATATTAAAATTAATGCTTTAAATTTATATAATCAAAACTATTTTTCCACAAATTAAACTACAATTTTATGAAAAAACTATTAACGGTCGTTACGTTTTTTTTATTAGCATTCTCCGGCGAAATAAAGGCACAGAAATTAAAGATCACCAACAATTCTTCATGCACGGTCACGTTTGCAGTTTATGCACATGATCTTATCATGAACGCTTGCGGTGACTATACATCAAATACATTCACTATAGCCCCTGCCAATACTGTGAATTTTAATTCACCACATGATCTGGATGCGGGTACATGTACCTCAATATGTTGGTATTCAGGTGGAAGTATTGGATCTTCTCCGGCATGGGACCAGGTGAAAATAATCGTTGGTTCTTGTTCAGGTTTTGTCGGCGACCCATCCGGTGCATGTACTGTTACCACATCCTCGTCATTTGCAACGGCATGTTGCGGTCCAAATGGCTTTACCGCTACATGGTCTGTATCTATGGGGATTATTTATGTTACACTTCAATAATTCAAATTGCTGAAAAACAAATAAAGGGTACTGAAAACAAAATCAGTACCCTTTATTATTTGTATTAGTATTAGTATCTATATCTTCCCCTCTGCCACACACGTAACGCCAAATAGCTTATTGGCGCTGGCTACCTTCATTTCTGCGGAGGTGAGGGCGAGTAGGATGTTGTTAGTGACGGGATTGAATTTGCGCATGTTCGATTCGGCTTCTTTTTTCTTCATATTACTCAGCTTCCTGGCTACCCATACCATAGGGAAGAGGCTGCCGTAGAGGTAGTAGCTGTTCTTTATGTCGCTGTAGTGTGCTTTGTTCAGCACATCGCGCAGCATGGGTATTTTGTAGCGGCGGTAGTGGCCCAGGTAGTCGTCGTGCCCGCTCCACAGCGAGTTGAATGCGGGTACGGTGATGAAAAAGAAATTATTATCGCCCACGCAGTTGGCTTTTATTTCCCGCAGCATTTTCAGGTCGTCTTCGAGGTGTTCCAGCACATCCATCAGTATCACCAGCCCGTTCTCTATCTTATCAGGTATGCGCAGGGTCTTTTCTATTTTAGCGCCTGTTGTTGCGGCTATTTCTTCGGCGGTGTAGTTGATGTCTACGAGGTACACCTTCTTCACCTGTTCTTTAAATTCTTTTTCTATTGATATGGCAAAAAATCCTGAACCGGAGCCGACATCCACAATAGTTACCTGTGGGGTAGTCTTGAGAACTTTGCGGGTATAGGTGATCAGTGGCTTTATTTTGCTTTGGTAATACCAATGCACATCGGGGTTTACGCCTTGTTCTAATTCTTTTAAGTCCATTACTTGGGTGAATTTTAACAAAAATAGCTACTTTTATAACCTTAACAAGTTTTCTCCCGATTTACTTATGACCGACACTACAATGCCTGTTACACTCTCCCTTGTAATACCATGCTATAATGAGTCGGATAGGATAGGTCTGTTGTTTGCGGGGCTGAACTCTTTTAAGGAAAAATGGGGCGGCGCATTCGAGGTCATCATCATCAACGATGGCAGCACAGACAATACTGAGGCGTTGCTGCTGGGCAATGAATTTTACCAACAGAATAAGGATATAGTATCTGTGTATTCGCAGGAAAATACCGGCAAGGGCGGGGCATTGCGCAACGGGGTGCTGAAGGCAAAAGGCGACTTTATACTGACCCTGGATGCAGATATGGCCGCACCACCGGAAGAACTGCTGAAATGGTATGCCGCATGGAATGGCCGCCCGGCAGCTAATACGATATATATAGGCTCGCGGGAGCATAAGGATTCGGTGATCACCAAGCAGGGCGACAGGAAGGTGGCCGGCAACATCTTTAATACCATTGTGCGGATACTCACGCCATTGAAAATGAGGGATACGCAATGCGGGTTTAAATTGTATCCCATAGTTGTTGCGAAAGGCCTCTTCGATAACCTTCAGACCTATGGCTGGGCGCATGATGTGGAATTGCTGTACAAGGCGCACCTGGATAAAGTGAATATAGTGGAGATGCCCCTTGCCTGGAACGCGGTAGAGGGCAGCAAGATCAGCCTGTTCAGTGACGGGTTTAAAATGCTTATAGAAATAATGACCATTGTGGTGCGTACGCGCGCT
>Ga0316218_1001063_pt1 | contig 32152 bp, 31 predicted proteins | sample TBH18003metaG_FD_203634 | JGI IMG/M metagenome (GOLD analysis project Ga0316218, IMG submission 203634) | Freshwater microbial communities from Trout Bog Lake, Wisconsin, USA - TBH18003 | ecosystem: Environmental > Aquatic > Freshwater > Lake > Hypolimnion/Profundal zone | place: USA: Wisconsin...
CGAATCCTTGGAACCGGAGAAGCAAATGTTCGACGATCCTACCAACGGAGTTGAACTAGAGGTGGATGACGAGGACAATAACAATGGTGTGCTGCATTATATGGGCTATGAGTTCCCGATCTCCAAGACCTACAAGGCCGGGGTGATACAGTACATTGTGGGCTCTATTACCAGTAGCAAGACGTTTATGGCCAAGGCCCCCGATCAGTTTACCAAGGTATTGGCGGCTTTGGACCGCGGGGAGGTGAAGCCTGCGGCTTCGGCTAAAGCCGGGGGGTTGACTTCGTCACCCCTCTCTAAAGTTCATAGAGTACAACCTGGGGAGATGGTACCAGTGTATTATATTAATCCTAGGGATCCAAGAGGTGAGTACATAGAGAAGATGCGGGAGTACATGACTAACCCACAGGCCGAGAAGTACATCCTTGATATGTACCGTAAGCACGGACAAAAGATCTTTCTTACCGGGGATGAAGGTAAAGCACATAACCCACTAAGTGGGTATGCTACAGATAATGCTAACCATAAAGACAAGTACTCTCAGTACTGGGACCTTACTCGGTGGATATCCAAGATGAACTTTGCCGATTATAGAGGTGGTCACAAGGGTGCTAATATCATCGGTCACCGTAGTAAAGAATAATGTACATGGATTTAAAAGATACATACTACAAAGTACTACGTAAAGAGGAACACATTCCTAAGAGCGATTTAGTACGCTTGTATGAAGGTACCTCGTTACCGGATTTTAAAAAGAGCGTTGTAGATGTATACGAAGCTTTAACGAGCACGCAGTTAGCTGATATTGAAAGACGTAAGCAAAAAGATAAAGAGATACTAGCTAAGAAGGCTACCCAAGCACCCGCCACTACAACTACTGCACCTACTGCTTCTGCTACTCCGGTACCTCAGGCGCCGGTTGCTACACCGGTACAACCTGCTACACAACCACAAGGTGGGTTGTTCTTACGCTCTACACCTAATGCAAGCGGTGCATGGAATGAAACAGAGAGTAAACTCTACCTAGCAAACAAACTACCAGGAGCTGCAAAGGACACTGGTCCAGGCGAGTATTCTGTAGCAGCTTTAGTGGTTTCTAGAAACAACCCAGAACTTTATAAACAGATTGAAGCAGCTTGTGCTAATAATGATATCAATACAGCAATGCAGTTGATTAACAAAAATCGGTACATTGTTGGTGGTAGTCAATCTAGAGATATTATAGCACCAGGTAAAACGGACGAGTCCGGAGGAGAAGTATCATACGAGGTAAAGGCTGTTAAGACTGGAGCTGCACGTACCGGCGCTAAAGGCAAACGCACTGCCTTTGCTTTATTAAATAAGGTTTACTCTAATATTGATCTCTTGCACGAAAAGTACCAAGACTTAAGTGAACATAATAAGAACATAGTTAATCAGATCAAAATAAAGAACATGACTGTTGGCCATCTGATTGATTGGAGTCACAAGTATGCACACGAAAGAATGGGTGAACTCTCCCGTACCTGTATTGACAAGAAAGTAACTCACCCAAAGGTACCACCATTAGTTTATTTGCCAGATTTTATCGAATCCTTAGTAACCGACCCAGCAATAAGAGAAGTTATTACCCCGGCTGTAGAGGAGCTTAAAAAACTTTACGGTGTAGATACATATGTTGCTAGAGCACTAGATGCAAACATTAGAACGTATTTACACAAGAACAAGTTTAATATCAGTAACTATGAAGGTAGCGAGCGTGATGAAAAACAGTTAAGTGATTTTATTATTGCTTGTATGCACTCTATTTTTAGAGACCCGGATACATTCTTTAAAGAAGTACAAAGCTACTTCACACCGGGCACCCCTGAAAACCAAAAGGTACTGCAAGATACGTTCCCTGTCACCGGAGCCTTTTCAATCAACCCACAAGGCTACCACTACACCGGGTTTGATAGCTATACAAATGGTTTAGTTATACCTAATATAACTCAGTTTGGGTTTAAGGTTGATGAACTAAAGCATTAATCGTAAATTTAATACGATCTTAAACTAGCTTATTGCATCCAGTGGTATAAATAATTTTTATCGTGGCTGCTTCTCCTAGTGTACTTTTCATTCTTAAACGTCGTGAAGACTATAACCCTGTGTCGGTTAGTCCTAAAGGACTGAGCACAGGCTTGTACAACTCTGCCTCATTTGTGGTGGATATGCTTAACAAATCCGGCATTAAAGCTAATATGGAAGTTGCAATTGACAACAACTGTATTGATCGGTTGGTGACTCAGTACCGCCCCACTCACGTTATTATTGAAGCACTGTGGGTGGTGCCTTCCAAGTTTGCTGAGCTCATTCCTTTACATCCAAATGTGGAATGGATTGTGAGGCTGCACTCTGAAATGCCTTTTATGGCCGGGGAGGGCATAGCAATGAACTGGCTTATGGATTACCTTAGTTTTCCTCAAGTTAAAATCGGGGTTAATGCTCCGAGAATGCTTGATGAGGTTCAGTTCTATACGCGTGTTAAATATGGATTAAACAAAGAACAAGCTGCCGGAAGAGTGTTCTATTTACCTAATGCTTACCCTAAAGATTATTGGAAACCAAAAGGCATTATTAAGAAGCTTGATTACGTGGACATCGGTTGCTTTGGAGCTATCAGGCCTTTAAAGAATCATTTATTACAAGTATTCGGTGCACTTAAGTTTGCTGAAAATGCTGGTAAAAAGCTACGCTTCCATGTTAACTTGGGTAGATCGGAAATGAAAGGCGAGCCTGTTGTACACAACATTAAAGGGTTGTTTGAACAGTTATCCGGTACTGGGCATCAGTTAATATGCCACGAATGGGCACCTCGAGAAGAGTTCTTAGTACTTTGCCGACAAATGGATATCGGCATGCAATGTAACTTCTCTGAAACATTTAATATTGTTGGAGCTGATTTAGTTAGTCAAGGTGTACCATTAGTTGCCACAAAAGAGGTGCCTTGGTCGTGTAAACTATTTAACGCTGATCCAAATAGTAGTGATAGTATTGCTGATGCTTTATTAAGAGCATATGATTTCTCCTATATAAATGTACGGGTAAATCAACGCAATTTAGCTAAGTATACAGACAAGACTGCAAAGACTTGGATTAACTATTTTAACTCATGGCTAAACATACAGTAAAATTACATAAATGGAACCGACACGGTATCCTTGAAACACTCGAACACATTTTCGATACAAGGGCTGCTGCACAAGAGTTTGCTGCAAATGCAGATTGTCATAGCGTTAAGATATATAACTCTAGCGGTAACCTGATTAACGAGATGGTTAAAACACCTGCCCCTACACCAGCTTACGCTTAATACAACTGGCAAAATAGAGTTTTAGGTTTAAGTATAACTATATGAAGTTTTCTATTGTTATACCTACTTTTAATCGTTGGGACTTATTAAAGAACTGTATCGACAGTATCATTAATACTGTTGATTTAACTTTTGGAGAGGTTATAGTGGTGTCTAATGGATGTACTGATAACACACCATTTTTAGTACAATCAACTTATAAAGACAAGCCTGTTAGCGTGTTACATTGGCCTAAACCATTAGGCTACCCAAAAGCAGTCAATATGGGCATTTCTGCTTCAGCCGGTGATATAGTTATTTTATTAAACAACGATACAGTATTTTTAGCTAACAACTGGTACGATATTTTAGTAGACCCGTTTAAGACAACACCTACAGCAGGTATCACCGGTGTTATTAAACGCTATCAAGGTGGTAAGCCTTGGATCTTGTTCTTCTGTGCTGCTATTAAGAGAGAGGTTATTAACTCGATTGGCCACCTTGACGAGACATTTACTCCAGGGTGCGGCGAGGATATTGACTACTGTATGAGAGCGGTTGCTAAGGGCTACACTATTCATCAAGTACCTGAGCAAAAGCTAGATCATATTGCCGGTACTAATAAAATGACTGGTCATTTTCCAATCTATCATGACGGCGGTGTTACAGTTAATAAGAACCCTAACCAGGCTATTATCTACGCTCGTAATATGAAAATCGTGGAAGATCGTTACGGCCCACCTACAGACGGTCCATCACCACAATAACCGCATCTTGTCACAGAACTGACTTGCTCTGTACCAGAACTCATTCCATACTCGCAAGCGGAACCAACGTACCGGTGCAGTATGATTAAAGTATTTGTTAGACCAACGGTTTCTGTTACGGTATATTTCTTCAGCTATTGTTTTTATCGTTTCTAAGCGTGTGGTGTTGCTTGTTTTCTCGAAACCAGCAACCTCAATCTTATCTACTTGACCGCTAGTAAACTTAGCGGTAAACTCAATCCAACAGTCATTATTACCAGGTACGTCATTTGGTATATAATCATAGAAGCTAAGTTCTCCGTGATAGTTTGTATCCTCCCAATACTCCCCGGTTCGTTGTAGTGTACTACCCCACCCATTACACATTTCTGAATCTACTAGTTTTACGTCTTTAAACTTCTGTAGTAATAGTCTACCGTTTTCAATCTTATAGTTAGCTAAAATATCACTTAAGCCCTTAGTTTGAAACTCTGTACAAGCATTAGGCAATCCCTCTTCCCACATTTCATCTGTCCAAGGTAGCTTATCTTTAACTATTACTGTGTCGTACATTCCCATAATATGCTTATTATAAGGTATTTATTAGGTAAAGCAATGTATAAATTATACTCGGATTAAGTAAATATTAGGATAATATGAAACGCGACATTTATAAGTTACTTGCAGAGAAGTACTCTTTAGTACAAGAAAATCCATTAGAGACAGAAATCATGCCTAGTGGTGAGCATAAGTCTGATCATAACGTTGAGATGGCGCGTACAAAAGCCCACCAGGTTGCGGAAATAGCGCCACAACTCCATACTTTATTAGAAAAGATGGACGCTAGCGCGCCATTAGCAGCCTGGATGGTCACTCATATTACACAGTCAGCTGATATGTTACAAGATGTATTAGCTAAACTAAAAGAAGAAACTGAAGAACCAAATGTTGAACCTGTTAAAGAAGGCGATTGGGAGACTCCAGATGCTACCGGTGACGGTGATGCAGGCCCTTTTGGATCAAGCGTAGAAGGAGCAATCTAATATGAAAAAATACAATTATACGAACAGCGATTTAAAAAACAAGTACCAACTATTGTCTGAACGGTACTTTATGGAAATAACAGAAGAGATGATTAAACCAGAATGCTGGAACAGAGAACTTAATCACCCTGTTGCTGAATGCTTTAATGAAGATGGTACACTCAAACAAGAGTGCTACAAAACAGCAGTACAAACACCTGTAACCCCTGTACCTGAAACAAGTGAAGGTCCTGGTCTAGTTGCTGGTGGTGAAGAGTCGATGCTTGGTTTTGCAGGTAGTGGAGAAGGCCCAATCGGTGAAGCAAAACACAAACAGCATTGCATGGTACTATTAGCTCACTTAAATAAACTAGAAGAGTGTGCTGGTACTTGGATGACCGAATGTGATCATTGGGGTGCAGCTCCAGCAATGGAAGCTATACAAGCTCTTAAAGAGCATATTAACGAGTGCGCTCTTTATTGAGCTGTTAATATATTCCAAACCATATTCTTATCTACGCCTTGAGGTATTAGTGCCCAGGCCCTACGTGCATCGCCTGCAGCTAATAGTGTTCTAAACTCTGTACCGGAACCTAAACGAGGTGTAGGTCTAATGTTGATACCAGCTAGGTGTTCCCCGTACTTTGCTATGTTATCAAAACGTCCTGCATCTTCCTCATCACTATAGAGGTTAACAGTTATCTTGCCTGCATCAGGAGATTCATTTAAAGTAGCTACATATTCATATGTAGTACGTACTGGAGAGATTTCAGCTTCAACTAAATGTATTTTAGCTTTATACTGTTCTAGCAATGGTACGTAAAGTTTCCATATAGCTAGTTTCTTTTCTAGTGTAATATCAGCCCCATCTCTTTCTGTCTTAGAAATAATGATATATACATCATCATTTTCTTGTGCAGCCATTTTAGCTGCTTCAAAATGTCCAATGTGCGGGGGGTTAAAACCACCACCAAATATTCCAATACTATAGGTTTGTTCTGTAGCTGGTGCTTCTTCTGTAACAGGCTCAGCAGCTTTTCTACCACGCTCACCTGCATATAAGAAGTTATTAGCACTAAAGTTTATTCTATCTACAATCTTTACCTGGTTAGGTGTATCCCCAATGTACAGTACATGTCCCTCGCCTGGTGCAGATACATAACTATCACCAACAGGTATAAACGAATACATACCTTTTAGTTTACCTTCTGCATTAGCTAATAAATGTTGGAATATAAGCTTAATGCGTATCATGTCATACGAAGCACCGATTAAGCCGTTAAGAGACTTTTTATGCTCTTTAAGATAACTTAATGTGCCTTCTATTTTCTTTTCAGCATTAGCTTTAACTCTCGGGCTACCAGCAGCAGCTTTCTTGTTTATCTTTTCTTTAGCGTACCCAAAATACCCGTTTAAGTATTTGTTAATGTTAAAGTTTTCTCCACTTGTAGCAGCTTTAAATATACCTCCACCGCTTCTTACCATGTGATTGGTGTACTGTCTTAACTCTGCCGATAAAGTACTACCAGTATACTCTGCATCAAACTCGTTACTAATGCTATTAATCTTTATCTTAGCATCGTTCAATAAACCGTGTATAGTGTTCTTTAGATTTGGATCAAGGTTAATATTAAGTGTCTTATAGTTTGACCCTTCTGCAAACACACCAGCTTTCTTTAAACTATTAACTACGCGGGTAACATCTCTACCCGCCATGCTTGAAGTAATAGCATCTCCATTAGCCTGTACGTTAAATGCAGCATGTATAACTATACCTACAGGTGCCTTAGATACTTGCTGATAAAGTGGAGATTGCGGGTCTACTGGTACAGCATACGAAATAAGATTAGGTCTAAAAGTTATGTACTGCTTACCTTCTATTGTTGAAGTAGTAGGTGGTCGTGAAGGAGAAAATAAAAGATCTCCTTGATACATTAACCCAGAGTTGTCATAACCTTTTTTAAGGTAAGGGAATACTGTTTTAAGTACCTCTCTTAAACCTATAGGCGCGTCTTTATATAATACATCTACTTCCTGTTCGCTATGAACTAAGTTTGGCACTTTACTAAATACCGTTTTAGTTGCAATAAAAAACTGATTATCAAACTTCTCTCTAGGATCAATACCCCAGAATAGAGCTGGTGAACCATCTACCTTTAAGTTTACAGATGTTTTGCTATTAAAACCTTCTAGGTATGAAGTAAAGTTTTCTACCTGTTCGACAAACTTAGCAAACCCTTTTTTACCCTCTTCAATAGCAAGATCTTCTAAATGGGATAAATGGTTTTTAAGCGTTTCATTTACAGTAGCTTCTGTAAGTCGTTCGCTGTGATATGTTTTAAAGTTTATCATGATTGCGGTAGTACCCCAGACGTTTGATAATATTTACTGCTATTTAGATTTAATCCCTTGGTAAGGTAGAAGCTATAAATGTTTTCAAGTATACCGCCATCTGCGTACCAAGCACTTAAAGATGATACTGATTCTGATAATGTTGTATGGAGACTACCATCTGTAGTTTGATTCCAGTCAATGAGATTATTAACAGGTGTATTAGTGTATACGTTATTATATACGAAAAATCTATAATAGCTAGAAACTGGTGTATTAACTCCCCAACCGTAGAATGCACTCAATGGGTAAGCAGTAAGTGGGAACGTTAATGAGCTAGCTACTGGGAAATGAGTCTGCATGTTGTTTGCAGTAATACTAGCGTAAGAGGTAATAGCGGGCACTTCTACTAGTTCATAGAACTGAGAGTTAAATATATCATTAAGTACTATTAACTGCCCTGCACTTACAATAGTAGTATTAATATTATAAGCAGTTAGTTGAGCGCCTAGGTTTGTATGATTCGAAGAGTTGTCAAAGTTTTGATTATACTTTTCTCTCGTGCCCCACAACTGTTCATGGCCGACACTATATAAATCAAACTGTCTCTGTAGTACAGGTGGTAAATCGTAGTTGTAGTTATCAAACTCCGTGTCTACCATACTAGCTAGCGAGTATAGCTGATTAACACCCGCTACTGAAGGATCTTCATTATTAGCAACAAAGTTAGCCGTCTTTTCATATGCTACTGTACCAAAGTTTTCAGTTGGGTGTACATTATCACCACCTACTGCTGAAAGATATTCTATAAAGTTAGTCTTGTTAGCAATGAAATCTTGCAATGCATAAGACTGTAGTAATGCACCGTAGTTAAAGTTTTCATTTACTTTACGTACAAAGTACTTCTGATAAAAGTCTGTAACGTTAAATGAGTACCTACCAGTTAAAGAGGTTGAAAGTAATACGTTCTGAGTAGTAGCACCGTTGTATGCGTTAGCGGCAGAATAATAACCGTTATACGCAGAAGGTTCCATTATCGTAGTAAAGTTATGAGCAGATAATGTTAGTACAGTTGGTACGCTAGGGCTTGCAAATAAGGCAGCTACTGCTGACTGTGGTAATGTGCTAAGCATGTTCTTAAAGAACCCGCCTGTGTCTCTACCTAGACTGTCATATCTATTAAACTTAAATACTGGTGTATATACTGTAGCTGCTGCACTAGGTGATACAGCTGCGGTAACGTTTGAATAGTTTGCTCCTATTAAAGGATAGTTTAATAGCGCTACATTACTAAAATCTGTAGTAGAAGAAGAAAGTATAGCACTATTAACAGTTATTATAAATGTTCTATCTGTATCAGGCCATACTGTATTAGGTAACGGTATTGTATAACCATCAACAGTTATATCAAAGTGATCTGCAGATAAGTTCTTTACATAGAAGTAAGAAGATAAAGCTACATTACTATTAGAATAAGAAGGAGCATTACCATCGTTACTGTCTTGTAAGTTAGATATATTGGTAGTGTTGTAAACAACCCATAAGGTAGGTAATACTACTGGATCTACAAACCCGTTATCATACACCAAAGAAGGTATATCGTCTGTATAATAAAAGTCTACCGTACCAGTATAACCAACTAGAGTACCATTATTTGAGTTAGTACGAGTACCATCTGGTAAAATATATACAGGTGTTACATTTGTAGCGGTTATAGAGGTAACAACATTACCATTTAAATCTGTAAACCTCCAACGCGGTCTTAACTGTGCAAACTTGTTATCAGGTGTTACAGTTTCCCATGGTTGAGATAAAGAGTTCTCTGAATATAAATCAAATACTATACCGCTACTCAGTTGATTAGATACATTAAAGTCAAACGTAAGTGGTATTGCGCTTAGAAGTAAACCTGGAGGGCAAGATTGAAACCCGTGAAATGCAGCCCCTAGACTTACATGTTGTTCTGTAAGTTCCGGCCAACGACTATAATCCCAGTTAAGATTGTCATCAATATAGTTAACAGCGCTAAATGTTTTAGAATATGTACCTACAGGACAACCGTTCTTAGGTAACACTACTAGCTTAACTTCATACACTCCAGGCCAATCATAAACAACTGGCTGTGTAAGTAGTGCACTACTTGTAACTTGAGTTATTTCGATTTCAGTACCATTACCAAAATCAGCAAATAATGAAAACTCGTTTAATATATTAGCTGGTGAAACACCTAAAGCGGTATTAACTGATAGCAATATAGGTGTAGCGTAAGTGTATCCACTAGTTATATTAGTATTAGTATTGTTTACTGGGTTTAAAGTAAAACCTGTAATAAAGTTACCAATAGGTAAGCAGTTAGAAACTGCGAGGTATGTAAAAGTTACATTTGCATTACTACTACCGTACGTATTAGTAACTACTATTGGCTGAGATCCTACTGTACCAGCTGGTGTGGTACAGATAATCTGCTGCGGAGAACTAGTGCTTACTATAGTAACGTTAGTTACTGCATTACCACCTATAGTTATGCTTGTAGCTCCTGCAAAGTACTGACCAAGTATTACTATATTAGTACCACCAGTCTGTGGACCGTTTATAGGGGTTACTGACTGTACTACAGGTACTGGACCGGTTGGTACTGTACCAGAATCTTCTGTTACTAGAAAATCGCTGGCTTCTGTTGTGACAAAGTCACTACCTTCGGTTGTGATATAGTTCGTTGCCATGCATTATATATTATAACACAGTACTGTTAAGCAAGCGTAATTAATATAAGATACATTCGCGTTAATCGCAGCTGGTTGATAACCAAAAACAATAGTTTCAGTACCGTTAAGACCGGTAATGTTTACACTACCGCTTTGATACAAGGATAGCGGAAAGTTATTTATATTAGGTAAAGAAGCTTGAGGTGCTTGACATTGTACCCAGGAACCGCCATTTATTTGATATACTACGTTAAACTTAATACCATTATTATATTCACTGGAAACGTCGGTTGCAATATTATATGTGAATATCATTGAACCTAAACCGAACCGGTTCTGTACATATCCACCAGCACCTGCATTCCAGCCGTAGAATGTACACATAGGTACCGGGGTGCCATCTGTTACGTTAGGACCACCTGTAATGATTTGAGGTGAAAGATTTTCTTGACGTGCCCAACCAACGCAAGGCATTGTATTAGCAGGTACGTACGGATTATATACTTGAAAGTTATTTGATATAGTACCGGCAACTAAGTTAGCTGTGTTTATTTGTATAGGTACATCGATTGTACCTGTAGTAATATTACCAGCGTTGACTGTTTGTATAATAGCATCTGCTATATACACATCTCCGTTTGGTTGAACATTAAACGGAGAAAAACCAGTACCACCAGCACCAGAATAACCTGGTTGTACTATTTGAAACTTATCTGCTACTAACGTAAACGCGCCGGAATAACCTGGAGCAATAAGAGCGTTAATGAATCCTGAATAACCCACATATGGGAATGGTGTGCTTAAGTTATTCCAGTTAGTGCCGTCAAATACAAATGCTTGGTTGTTATTAGCAGTATTAAACCAAACGTCACCAGCCTGTGCAGGCGGAGCTGAAGGTTGAGACGATTGATAAAAGTTAATTTGACCTTTTGAAACTCTAACAGGTGTTGACCAGCCTGTACCACCAACTAACCCGCTACCATCTGATTCTACTAGTCCTGTAGTTGACCATACTATTTCTTGGCCAGGGTTTTGAGTTGGTGTAGGATAAGCTGGGTACCAAGGACCGCCCGAGTTTGGACCACCATAACCTGATGTTGTACTCCAACCTGTAGGTGTTGATACTACAGAGTTAGAATAAGTGTAAAATGTTTGAAAATATGCACCAGTTGTACCACCACCGACTGTGGTACCAGAATAACCTTGTGGCCCTTGAGGACCGGCAGGACCTGCTGGTATTAAAGTAGTAATGTAACTAGTTAACTGCGAAAGCGTTATGCCTTGAGTTATGCCTTGTGCGCCTTGATAACCTACTATAGGCAATATGTCTGTACCTTGAAGATACCCAACATTTGGTATAGAAGGTAGTTGTGAAATTTTTACGTCTGCGTCGGCCATATAGATTATTTACAGGTTAAACATTGATTACCGAAGTATCTTGCGATACAGCTGTGGTTACGATAATGCTACTTGATACGTTATTAATATTGTTAAAGTATAGCGCCTGGAAGTTTTGCAGTTGATAGTTTTTAGCAGCTATAGACACATCATTGTTCGGATATGAAGGATTCCATAACACTAATGAAACACCTTGTACAACTTCTCCGGTATCCAAACGTTGAGTGTAGACTGTATTTACCCCAGGTATGTTTTCGATTTGAGCTGTAAGGTTAATCAGATCAATATTATAACCTAATGTTAGTTTAGTAGGATCAAAGAAGGCTTGTATAATACCTGCTATCTTATTTTGTATAAGCTGAGTCGAGATCTTAGCTGTCTGCTCTAGAGTTACATTTAATACTGACTGAGTGGTAATAGCGGTAATATCTTCTCCGCTAGAGTTACTACTATAACCAATAGCTGCTGCTTTGTACACAGGGTCCATTATTATAATGTCCGATGTCATTGTCTTCTTGCTAGCGGCAGTGTTTGTTATAAGAGACTTTTGTGTTGGTGTTAAATAGTTTAAGTTACCGTTTGTATTGTTCTGCGTAGCTCTTGGTAACACATAGATATAAATGTTATTAAAGTTACAAGATGTAGAAAACGCTACTTGATTGTACAACACTCTATTATCTTGATTTGGGTTAGTTAAACCTATATTGTAAAGATATTGTATATGATTATTAATATAATCGTTATTGCTATATACATTAACATCTTGTACAATATTGTTAAACGTGCTTGTAACAAAGTTTTTATAATCGTTTGCTGTTACTAAACGATACTGAGACTTATAAGCAGCTGGAGCATTATTACGAATACTATTTGCGTCTTCAGCATATGTAAACACTGTTGAAGGGTTAGCATTATCAAAGTATAAATCTGTTATATTACTATCATCTAAGTACTGTAAATCAGTGCTAAATACATCTTGCTGTATTTTGTTCCATTGTGCAGTACTATAGATAACTGCAGTCAAGCCGTCTAAGTCTCCTGCATTAATCTGGCCTGCTGTACCAAGAGATTGCATATAATAAACAGCAACCTGGTCTCCTGGTTGTAGCTGTGCACCGTTAATACCATCACCAAACTTTAGCTCGTAGTTTTGACTTTCATTGAGTCTTGCCTCAAATGTGGTATCCGTAGCGTTTTGTAAATATAAAGATTCTGTTTGTGTCCATTGAGACCATTTGCCTGTTGCAGCAGCATTAACGTAAACGTTAATATTAAAGTGATCTACACTAACCGCGCTGCCTGGAGCAACGTACACGATTTCATTTGTGTTGCCTTGAGCTGTATATAATGGATACTCTGTCCATTTACCTTGATATAAGAGTACTTGGTTACCAACACTATCTAAGTACTGAGCAGTAGAAAGAGTCTTGGTAAACGTTACATCTTGGTTAAAAGCGTAAGGTGAGTTATTAACTCTTAAAAATGTATAGCGTGGAATAGTATAAGAACCAATACCTAAATCTGCAGTAGCTGAACATGTAAACACAGCAGTTGAGGTTTGATCTCCTATAGGTGCGTAGTTTATAATCTTTACAACACGATTAATGTTTTCATATATTTGTGCGTCGGTAAACATAGCTTCTGAAGAAGTTTTGTTTAGGTAGAACATGAACGTATGAAATGCGTAAGCTACAATGTTATTAATAGCGTTAAGGTTAGAACCTTCCAAATACTGATCTGTAAATAAACCGCTTTGAGTTAAGCGAGTGCGCATGAAATCTCTAAGATTCGTTGCATCAAACGCGATGTATTCGTTTGGTTGAATGTTTAGAGCTGAAGCATCTCCTGATATTGTAGACATATTATAAAAGTGTGTAGCCTGTTTTACCTAAAACCCCAGCTACATTTAACGTAGTGTTATTTAAGTAGGGCATTACTATATTTAAGTAGATGTAATAAGTTTGCTCGTCTGTATTCATCTGTATGTTGACGTTTTGCACAGTTATTCTTGGTTCATATAATGTTAATCCGTTAAGTATAGCGTTGCCTATAAGTCTACCATTTGTTTCACTAATAGGTTGAAACAAGTACTGAGCTAAGTTTAACCCGTATGTAGGATTTAATAAGTTTTGACCGGGTAACGTGTTGAACAAAGCATTAATCGAATTTTTAATCGCTGCAGCGTCATAATCTGCACTTATATCGCTTGTAATAGGATTGACAAAATCTAAATGTAAATCCGAATAAGTATAGGTATTTGCAGCTGTAATTTTTTGTAAACCTGTAAAACTTATTGTTGGCATTGCAAATTACTTAGGGAAAGAGTAAGTATTATCATTATATGAAAAACAGTAAGTTTCACTCTTTATTCAAAGAGGCCTATGGTCGCTTTACTCAAGGCGCTGGTTTCCTAGCCGGGGATGTTGTTAAACTAAAATCCGGTTATGAAAACATGGATAGCTTTAAGAGTTTAGGCGAAAACGTTAAAGCTCGTATTATGGATATGGTTAAAGCTGGTAATAATATCAGAATTAGCAAACTTCATAACTATACAGCTCCATCACGTTATAGTGCAGAAGGTGCGGGTAACTTACCTGCTGATTTAGCTGACTGTTTCGAAGAATCTGCTCCAGGTTATTGGCACAACTTAGTTACTATTCCTGTTGATTGCTTAGAAAGCATCGACACTGAAGGTAACTTACCACCAGTACCTGAAGATCAAAAAGATACAAAAGATCGTGTTACAGGCCCAGAAGAAGTTGAAAAACATAAAATGAATAAGGGCAGAGATATCGACGCTCAAACAAAGCTAATGAAAAAGCAAACTAAAGCTGAAAAGGGCGATTACGAATTAGCTGAAAAAAACACAAAACTTGCTCATTCTAACAAATACAATGATGATTTGCCACCTAAAGTAAAAGGTTTAGCAAAAGCTAAAGAGCTGAAAGAATCAGCATTACAGTTAACTGAAAATGCTTTAGACAGTCTTTATATTAAAATTCTCAATGAAGATGTTGGTGCAGAAGGTCAAAGTGCTAACGGTTCTATGGATGGTGGAGATCAGTTAGCTGGTAACCCTCAAATGCAAACTGAAGATCTTTACGAATTTGAAAAGATGGCTCTTGCTGGTGCGAAACCAGGTATGTCTGAAAAGGAAGTGCTCAGCTTAGCATTTACAAATATTGAAAAGTGGGCTATGGCGACTCGTAAAGTTGATGCAGGAAAAGCAGAAATTATTGCAGGCAATATACTTTATTATACGAATGATGGCGATGGTGCTTCAGAGGTAGTAACGTATTACAGTCATATGTTTCCAAAAGCTGCAGCAAGCGTAGAAGATGAAGGTAACGAGTTTACCGGTGATTTAGCTCACACTCAAAAAGGTGATAAGTTTAAAATTGGTGGCAAAACAGTAACCAACACTACAGGTCAAATTGCAGAAGAGGTTTGCCCTATTTGCGGTATGGATGTATGTCAGTGCAAAAAGGAAGCTGTAAAAGAAGGTATTAATACTAAAGGACCAAAAGCTTATTTACCAGGTGGAGATCCAAAAGATCCTTCAACCGAGATTAAGCCTTCGAAGTATTCTCATCACGGCGGATAAACATGTCTGATCAAGTACTGTTAGCTGTAGGCGACAGTCATTGCACAGATTTGTACGGTCAAAGCTGGGCTGATCATTTAGCAGCCCTGAAAAACTATAAGCTTGTAAGAGCTGGTAGTGCCGGCGCGGGTAATGCTTATTATATAGAAAAACTACATTACGCTCTTAAAAATAACAAAGTAGACCTCTGTGTTATACAACTTTCAGAACCCACCCGTATAGTGACAGGGTTTAAAGCGTATGAGCGTCCCGGCTTCGAAAATTCTCTAGACAATCAACATAGTATAAATGATATTGGTTGTTATACATGGAATGCTTATAACAATGATCGTAACTTTAAGAGCTTACTTGGGACAGATACATCTGTAGATGAAGTATGGATACCTCAGGTGAGTTTAAGTAAATGGGTAGACTATAAAGTAATGCAAGATGTAATGACAATGCAATACTTGTGTGAAACATTTAATACTCCATGTGTTTTCTGGTCATGGTTTGTGCCGATGGAAAACCTATTCATTGAGCCGTATTCTTGGTTAAAAGAAAAAATAAAATGGATACCGTATGCCGGTAATAACTGGTATAGAGACAACAACGTTAAAAGTATACCTAATGACGGTCATTTCGGTACTGAAGCAAATTTGCGTTTGACCAAAGAATGGTTAATACCAGAACTAGACAAACTACACTTGTGATAAAGCAATGAGACAAGAAAAGAAGTTAATCTCTTGATCCATTACTAAAGCACTTCGATAAAGATATTCAGAGACTTGTAATAGCGCAAGTCTTTTTTTATCTTCTGGTATAGAGCTCTTATACACTGCGTTAAATAAGTCTTTCATTAACTTAGGGTAATCATTTCCAAAGGTTTGTTCCGATTCTATTACGAATTTACGTATAGACGTAAGATCTTCTTTGTTCACGGTTTTATCCAAGATCTCTTGTGCGAATCCCTCGTTATTAATCGTACTGTTAATAGTTAAAACACCGTCAACAACACTGCGTTGAATATAGTTAATGATTCTTCGTAAATCCGGGTAGTGATAACGAATAACCTCTTTAATTTTTTCTATCTGTTCTTTGCCTACTTGTATTTTTTCTTGACGGAGAATAAAACTTATTCGTTTAGCATATTCTCCAATAGGAGGAGTAAAATCAGTGAAAACTTGGCATCGAGACTGAATCGGTTGGATAATACGATGTAGATAGTTGCCAGTGAGGATAAAACGGGTATTACCAGCATACTCCTCCATAACGTTACGCAGAGCTCTTTGACCTGCATCAGTAAAGTTATCAAACTCATCCAGAAAGATGATCTTAATTTTGCCGTCCAGGCTCTTAGTTTGAGCAAACGTAAGAATAGAGGTACGGACCTCGTCGATACCGTTCTTTTCGCTTGCGTTGATATACAAATATTGTGCATCTAGTATTTCATTTATTATTACTTTTGCTAATGTGGTCTTACCTGTACCTGCATTACCAACAAGTAACATATTAGGTATTTCATCTTTACGTTTACATTCTTCTACGAACGTACGTAGAGACTCAGATAGAACCATATCGGCCAGTTTAGTTGGTCTAAAACGTTCTACCCATATATTCATTAACTGTTCGTTAATTGTCATTATTTCTTTTTTGGTTTAACTGAAAAGCCACCATCTGGGTCTGCTACTATCTCAACTTCAGTTGGTGTAGCCCCGCCCATTTTCTTGTTATATACTTCATCAGCTTTGGCTGGTTTGTCAGATGAACCGAAACCTTTTTCACCACGAGTGGTTTCACTTACCTGATCTGTCCATTCAATATCTGCTTGAATAAGAGGGTAAACAATAAGTTGTGCAATCTTATCACCAGCCTTAAACGTTTGGTCTTCTGTACCAAAGTTATAAAGCTTAATACCCATATCACCTCTATAAGGATTGTCAATAATACCGAAATGAGGGAAGATATGTTTCTTAAAACCTACACCAGAACGACCTTCTACACGAATCCAATAGCCTGGTGTAACATAACCTAACTTAAGACCTACAGGTACTACTGCATAACCTTTAGCGGGTACAGTAACTTGCTCAACTGCTGTAAGATCTATACCAGAATCACCGGTATAAGGGTCTGAGTGGTTAAACTTTGGTAACACAGCTAAATCGTGTGTCTTAACGAACTTAATGTTAACTGGGAATGACATAATGTATGAGTATAAAGTATAATATTGATAAATCAATGCTTGCCATAAATATTATTGTGAATCAACCACCTTTACCGGATAATAATCCATCAGATAATCAAAATGTAATAAATCAAATAGATAGTTTTATTGCAGGATTAAACTCTGAAGATAGAGAAATGGCTGGTAAAGATTACGCAAAGGATATTGAACCAGAAGTTAAAGTTGAAGTGCCTAAAACAGAGCAAGACATTCAAGACTTTATATTAAAGAACTCTGCAGAATTAGCCACTTTAAGTGTAAAGAGCGTTAAAGATTTACAACAAGTAGTTGCCGCGACTGGGGATCCAGAACAAATGGCAAGTCTAGCAAGTCTTATTGCTGCTGGTGCTGGTGCAATAGAAACTATTAATAAAATACATTTACAGAATAAAAAGACTGAAGCTAATAAAAATCTTAAAAAACTTGATATTGAAGGCAAAAAAGAAATACAACGTCTTAAGAACGACGGGTACTTAAATCTGCCTCAAGGTAATACTAATATACTAGTAGCTACTCGAGAAGAAATGATTGCTCAGTTAACTGGTAAAGTTAAATCTAAAACTGTTAACGTAACTAATGAAGTTATTGAGGTTTCGGAGCCTGCTCCGCTACAGCCGCCTGCTTCGTAAGCTTGTCTTTTACGGCTTTGTAATGGGCATTGATTAGCATTAGTAACACTAAGCCGCCTATTACCGCACCTACTACCCACATTGGTATTGTAGCAGCTACATAAGCTAGCCCTAAAGAGGCTAAACAACCAATACCTAGAGTAACACTCTTTAATAGTACTGCAAGTATTAAGAACAGAATACCTACACCAACCAAGGCTTTAATAATATAACCAAGCATCTCTGCTTTTTGATTTGCTTTGGCGATTTCAACTTGATCAGCTGTATCTTTTTTAATCTTTTCCATCTGAGCTTTTTGATCCGCTTCTAGTTTATTAATAGTTAAGCGCTGTTCTTCTCTAAGCTGTTGTTTTTCTTTTTCTTTTTGCTCTATAAGAGCCTCAGCTTTATCTAAGTCTGCTTTTTGACTAATAGCTAGTTCTACACTAGCGTTATATTTTTCGTACAACTGATCGATTGTTTTAGTTTTTTCGTCATCTACTTCTTTAGCTATTTTCGCTTTATCTTCTGCAGATAGCTTATCGGTTCGAGCTAAAATTTCTTTTGCTCTTAAATGCGCTACAAGAGTATTAATATCTTGTTTCTTCTTTTCTTGAGTAACAATATAAATACCATAATCTAAAGAACCGATCTTGGCAAAGTTTTCGTCATCTTTTTTTCTTTCATCGTCATAAGCTTTTTGTAGATCAGCTCTAAACTTTGCATACTGTAGTTCTAGTTGATTACGTGCGTCATCGACTTTTTTATTGGCTTCAGCCATTTGATCGACTTGTTTGACTGTGTTTTCTGCTTTAACTACAGCCGCAGCAGATGTAGTTGTGTCTACTTTATCAGGGTTTAGTTTAAAACCAAACTTAGGAAACCCCACACACCCTGTAAAAAACAAAGTTGCCAATACAACCACAAAATACTTTTTCATATGGATACTTACAATAAAAAAGGGGAGAGATTGCTCTCTCCCCGGAACCTTGCCAATAACGATTAATGTATAGCAACAACTTTCTTGCCACCGTTCTCTACCTTATTTTTTGGAAAGGTTAGAGTTAATACACCATCGGTTTGTGTAGCACAGACTTTATCCAAGTTATAAGAGTTATTTACAGTAAAGCTACGACTAAAGGTCTCTTCTTGAGTGCCACCTTTGTGGATGACTTTGCGAGCGCCTTCAATCGTTACCACTCTACCTTCTATAGTAACACTTGTTTTATCTTTGGATACACCGGGAAGATCCACCTCTACGGTAAGTTCGTCCCCCTCTTTAAACCGAACAGTATCTCCTGTACGGCTGACATCCCCCCAAAAGAAAGGATGGTTAAATTCTCTCTCTAAGACAGTGTCTAAGAGTGAGAATGGATTACGATATGTGCTAGGATTGTAGTTAGTTAGTTTATTCATAGCAATAATATTTATATTTGCTGTTTTTAAAAAATCAACTAATCATCTTCTCTACGCTCTTCAAAGTATTGCTTTAACACGTTAACAAACTGATTATCATGTACTTCTAAAAGTCCGTTATTTAGTACTAAACTTGTATTAAGGTTAAAATTAAACTTATCGATTAGTTTTTGACGTGCCCCGTGTTTACGAAATAATCTTGGACCATGATATTCATGAAACACACTACCAGATATGCAGCCGGTTTTCTTATTAACGTATTTGTAGAAAGTAGGCGTGTACTCTAAGAAAGGCTTGAATGATTGAGCTGCATGATGGTTGGCATGCTTTACTTTTATAGTGCTTGTGTCGTCGCTAATAACATTGAATATTAAGCTAACATCCCCGCCCCCTATAAAACAATACGGGTAAAGTTTAATACCACTAGACCATAAAGACCTGTTAGCCGCTAAAGCAAAACCACAGTGATAAGCATTGTATTCGCCATTTCTAATGTTTATGTGCTCATTAGTTAAGTTGGGTATAGATAATACAGCTTGTGCGTGTCTTTCTATATTACCTTTATTATCTGTCCAGTAACAATGCTCGAATAACTGTATTAAGTTTAGTTCATCTAAAGCCTTAGAAGCTTCATCGTACCAGTTTAAGTTAGTAAACAACAAGTCATGATCAACCCAAGCGATCTTAGTGTATTGTTCCGGTACTATACTTTCTGCAATATTAAGTAATGCTTCTTTTTGAAAGCATATATTATTTTCATTAGCTTTTACATGTACCCAGTTGGTATTGCCTTCTGTAATAAACTTTCCTGTTAGAGAAGCTTCAGCACCGTATACAGGTATACCATGCGTTTCCATTTGTCTTAGAAACCTGTTTAAGTTTTGATCTGGTCGGTTATAGTTACACCAGTTGTAATGACTGGTGATAACCGCTAAATCGTTCCTAACTTTCATTTCATTACGATTCGCAACTTGCGCAAGACAGAATAGAACGAGCTAGTTCTTGTGCAGGGTTAGCAGAACGCTGATAATAAAGACTCTTAATACCGTTCTCCCATGCAAATACTATTAGCTCGTTAACGTCTTTCGGCTTAGTATTAGGCGGAATCATTAAGTTTAATGATTGGCCTTGATCGATATACTTTTGACGGGCAGCAGCCTGAATTACTATTTCCTTTTGACTAATTTCGCCGAACGTCTTAAACACACCTTTTTCTTCTGGTGTAAGAAACTCAAGGTGTTGTACAGAACCACCTTTTACTAGTATTGATTTCCAAACACCCTCTGTATTCTTTTTCTTTGTTTCAAGTAAAGACTCGAGATAAGGGTTCTTGTATGTGAACTTACCCTTAGCTAAGTCTTTTACGAAGTAGTTAGAGTTAAGAGGTTCTACTGAAGGTGAAGCTTGACCGAGAATAAACGAACTGGAAGTAGTAGGTGCTACTGCTAATGTAGTTACGTTACGACGGCCATAACCTTTGAGTAAAGGTGGTTCACCGTATTCTACAGCCATTTGAGCTGTAGCAGCATCTGCTTTCTTACGAACAAAGCTCCATATTTGAGTATTGAGCAGTTTTGCTTCCATCGTCTCAAACCCGATCATCTTAGACTGTAGATATGTATGCCAACCAAGAGCACCAATACCAAGCGCGCGCTGATTAATAGCGAAGTTTCTTGGATGCACCATAAACTTCATCTTCTCAGTCTTATTAATAAACTCGGTCATTACTGCATCAAGGAAGTATACTAACGTTTCTACTGCATCAGTATTCTTCCAACTATCCCATTGCTCGAAGTTTAAAGAAGATAAATCACAAACAAACGATTCTTCGTTATCGTTTGATAACATAATCTCTGTACAGAGATTACTTTGGTTAATCTTAATGTTCTTATCTTTATATACCTGTGGTGCCTGATTGTTAGCGTTATCTGTAAAGAAGATATATGGATAACCAGACTCGAAACGTTTCTTAATGACTAAGCCCCAGATACGACGTTTTTCTTTATCGCCGTCGATCATAGACTTTAACCATTCATCAGTTACACAAACGCCAATAGAAAGGTTTTGTATATCATCACCTTCACCTCTAATCTTTAGAAACTCTTCAATGTCTTTATGGTCAATAGGTAGGTACGCTGCAAATGAACCTCTACGTACATTACCTTGTGAAATATAATCTGTTAACGATTCAAATACGGTTAACTGATGATGTACTCCGGTAGATTCACCACCGGATGAAATAGGTGCACCGCGAGGGCGTATTTTACCAAAATAAGCTGATGTACCACCGCCTGCTTTTGACATAGTACCTATTTCTGAAATCTTATACAGAATAGCATCCATATCATCGTCAATGTATGAACCGAAGCACGAGATAGGCAAACCACGCTTGCGTCCGAAGTTTGACCAAATAGGTGAAGCCAAGGAATAAAAACCTTGATGCATATAGCTTTCAAACTTATCTGCAAAACCTTTTAACTTAAGGTACTCTTCAGCTGTTTCGGCTATATCCCTAATACGTTTTTCAGCAGTCTCTCCGTCCAGGAGATAGCCACGTTCAAGGAATTTGCGAGAGTCGCTATTCAGCCAGTAAATGTTCTTGTTACTCATTTTTATATATTATACTATACTTTTTATTAAAATAAATCGTCTTCTGAAAAGCTTTGTGACTTTTTAGAGTACTCAGTGGGACGAGAATGAAAGAAGTCGACCATATTGTTACCGAGTAATTCTTCGTTAAACCAGGAAGTATCTTTGAGAAGCTTAGAATCCGTCTCATATACCTCTGGGAAACCGATACCCTTAAGAGATTCATTAATACGGTCTTTTACAAACTCTTTAAGGTGAGCTGCAGTTAATCCGTCTGCATTATTACCATTAACCATCCAATCAATAATCTTTGCTTCACTTTCATATGCTTCTTTTGCTTCAGCAAGGATTCTTTCTACAAGCTCATCGTCAAAGAGTTCTGGGTATTCTTCTCTAATAGTATTAACGATTTTTATACCAACTAAAGCATGAATATGTTCTTCGTTGCGAGTGTATTTAACTTGTTGGTCAGTATCCTTAAGTACGTTTTTATTACGTGCAAACCAGTTAATAATATAGAACTGGCTCATTAACGAAACATTCTCTACAAACAGAGTGAATAATATAAGAGCATAGAGATATTGCTTCTTTGAATCTTTATAGTAGCGGTGTGTATACTTTTTAAGGTATTTTACACGTCCTTGTATCCATTCTAACTTAAGATTCTCTTCGAATACATCTTCAAGACCAAGTACAGTGAGCAGTCTTTCATAAGCATTGTTATGAATCACTTCTGTATTAGCCATTACGTAGCCAAGATCCTGTAAGGAAGGGTGCGGTAAGTTTTCACCAAGCTTAGCCCAAAACGTTTTCACAGCTACTTCTATCTGACCAATAGCGGATAAAGTACGGATTATGATTTCTTTTTCTTGGTCATTAAGCTTAACTTTAAACTGCTGCACATCCGATTTAAAACTAAACTCTTTATGAGTCCAGAATCCGTTATGCATAGATTCGATAAATTCCTCTGTCCAAGGATAGCGATTAGGTTTACGAGAGATTTGTTCGTCGAATATCATAGTTTTAGTTACAGGGAATATTATTTACGTATTGTAAATGTTTTTACATTTTTATCTCTAAGAAAAAAAATATTTTTTTCTCGCCAGTGCGCTTGACTGAGTTATAAAAGTTAGTTTTTCTTGTTATACAATTCTAGCTTTTTTACTATGTAGCGCACGATTTCACTACGTACTATGTCTGCTTCGGTTAATGTAAATACGTGTATACCTTTGTCGCGGCTTTCAGCATCGTTAAATACGTTGCACATTTTTTCAAAACCAGACTTACCGTTAATATCGGATTGCATCGGGTCTCCGCAAATAAATAGTTTACTGAACTGACCTACACGTGTTAATAAAGTTGTGAGCTCTCTAAATGTACTGTTCTGAGCTTCGTCCATAATAATAGCTTTAGCATTCCAAGAAAGACCACGAAGATATCCTGTCGGTTTACCTTCTATACGGCCTTCTTTCATTAATGTAGTAATATCTGCTTTACATAATAGCTCATCGAGCTTTTCCATTAAAGGTTCTAGATATGGGGATAACTTTTCAGCTGCATCCCCAGGAAGATATCCCATTTTATTATCTGAACTCTCAACTATACTACGAATATATATTAAGTCAGAAACCTTTTTTAGGTTTAATAATTCCAAAGCAACTAATGTTGCTAGAAAACTCTTACTACTACCAGATGGCCCTGTAACAAAGACAACCTTTGTATGATTATCTAAAGCTATTTTAAGAAACTCTTTTTGCCTGTTTGTCAAATCCGGCCTTTGTCGTATCATCACCGGTCTTTCCAGTTTATCGGCCTGATGTACTAAAAGACTCTTGTCTTTAGTAGCAGGTGTATTATTTTGACTTTGTTGAGCTAGTTTCTGTTTTTGCAGTCTTTTCTTTTTACTCATCTGTTATTATTTACTCCTGAAACAAAGTTAATACAGGTCTGCAACCAAAAAGAAACCCGTCGATTTCTCGACGGGTTCTTGTGAGAACAGATACTCTTAAAATGCTTATTATAGCATTTGAGCAGCAGTACCAGGAACGAAAGCTGTTCCAAGGCCTGTTACAATGAGTAAGTGGTAGTATAACGAAGCACCGAAGATGTGGTCAATAACGCCATAACGGGTCATTAAACCAACACGTGGGCTGAAGTCGTTAGGTCCGATTGTACGTTGTACCAATACAGGAATGTATGGGCAGTAAACGATACCAGTATCATAGTATTCAGCACCCTTGTAACCGAGTAAGCAATATTCTAACTCAGTTGCACGTAGACCTACTTGATATTGAGCTTCTGTACGTGTATCACGGTAGATCGTGAAGCGACCACCGACGGTACCAACTTTAGCAATACCAACTGGTTGAGTGTTTACATTACCATTTACTGAGAACCATTGGAACTCAGGTAGCATTTCAAACATTGCGCAAACACGAGGTGTTGCGATAGCAAAGTTTGCTGCACCACGACGGTTACGGATAGCAACGCGGTTAGCTTCAACGATAACACGTGCATAGAAGTCACGGTTACGTTCACCTAACCAACGACCATCAGCAGAAGCTGCGTTCCAGAATGAGAAGCCTTGACCATAACCAGCATTGAGTGCTGTTTGGCACATACGGATTACCATTTCACGGTCGATTTCAGCTTGAATTTCGTACGACATAGCGTTCGTTAATTCATTGTCGATGTCGATACCGTTCATGTTCTTGAGATCTTGCTCAAGTTCAACGGACCAACGAGCTGCTAAACGACGTGTACCAGCTTCAACAGCGGTCTTTTCGAACGAAACGACCATCTGAGGAATGTTTGAAGTTAATTCAAACTGGCTTAATAGCTGAGCGATACCGCTATCACTTGAAAGGATAGGGAATGCTGTTGCGTTAGGATCACCAGAAGCTAAACCAGATAAGAATGTAGAAGATACACCTGTAAATGCTGTGTTTAGGTAGTTCCAGCCAACTTCTTGGCCTTCAATTTGAGCGTTCCAAGGTTGAACGTAGTTAGCGTTCGTTGGACCGTTATCAATTGCATTGGAACCCAATGGTTGATTTTCGTAACGATAACGTAAAGCGAATGCGAGGCCGACTGGACCACTCATTGGCTGAACGCCCACGATCTCGTTAGTAACGAGTTCAGGGAATGTACGGCGAATCATTGGGATCAGAATCTTAGGTAAACGAGCATCACCTGAAGCATAGAAGTCGCTTGAACGGCCTAATGTAGTAGCGTCTTGCGTGTTACCGAAAGAACCACCGTAACCGGCTGTGTTAGTAGCTTCAAAGCACCATTTTTCTTGATTTTCAAGAAGGATAGCTGTGTTTAACTTTGTGTGATCATCTTTGATCGCTGGAGTTGCATCGTCAGCGTGCTCGAGCAATGGTGCCCACTTCTTTAAAAGTTGGCTTGCGCGATCACGATCGATGTATGATTGTGAAGGTTTGATTTGTTTCATATCTAAATAATTTTTTAACTGACAATACCTCAAGTACTTAACAGTACTTCAACGTGTAGATATACTTACAAAAAAAAGCCCGATTTCTCGGGCTTTTGGATAAAAATCTGATTTATTTATTAAATAAGTTTGTTCTTAAATAACGATACGTAGGATTCAGTTACGTATTGTTCTCCATCATCGCTACCAGCTGAGTTGAATGACTTTGAAACTCTCTTTTGTTGTTTCTCTTCAGTAACGATATCAACACCGCTAGTTTTTGGCTTTGTGGATTCTTTAAGCATTTCAAGGTTTTCTTCTTCACGTTTATCGAACATCTCTAAAACGTAGTTGAAGTTTTCATTGATAAACTTTGCATCTTTTTCAGCTAAAACGCGTTGTACGTAGCTCTTTTTATTAGCTGGCAATGTTGAAGATTTCTTTTCTAATAAAAGATTCGCTTCAAGTTTTTGTACTTTTTCGTTTAATAGTTGAGCACTCTTCGAAGCTTCAACAGCTTTTGCATTAGCTTCGTCGATTTGCTTTTTACCATCTAATAAAGCTTCTTTTACGCTTTCATTTACGAAAGTTTCATCAAGGCTTACTAAGCGTTTAATCTCTTCAACAATCTTTGAGTTACGAGTGTTTTGTGTGGCTTCGTGGATTTGTTGTGCTGGAATAGCCTTATCGATATAAAGTTCAAGATAAGAAGAAACGTTCTCGACAACAGTCTTTTTAAACTCTTCTGCGTTTTTACCTAAAGCATTTTCATAGAGTTTTACAAGCTTTGTGAGTTTAGCACTGTGATCTTCATCAATCTTCTTTAATGCTGTAGCAAACTGTTTTGAGTGTACATCATCAATACGAGCGACGATTTTTTGAAGCTTAGCTGTGTGATCAGCATCAAGAGCTTCTAATACTTTTTCAAGTTTAGCTGAATACTCTTCATCTTGTTGGACAAGAGCTGCTTCAACAGCAAGAGAAACCTTTTCTTCAGCTTTTTGTTCTACAGCAGTAGAAATAGCTTTAAGTGTTTCCTCGGATAGAAGATCTTTTGTTGCTTCTTTTAGAATTGTGGAAATGTCTTGGCTCATATCGTATTAAATATTTAGTAAATTGTTCCTTATTATCAGGATTTTTTTGTATTTTTGTTTGCTAAAACAGCATCCGCTTTCTTAATGCGGTTTTTAAGTTTTTCATTGATCACGGTTTGTAATGTAGAATTAGCAGCAGAGTAGTTGTTATCAACTACATGCTTTATAAAGCTCGCAATTTGTTGTTTTTCGTTCATATTATTTAAGGTTGTTAATAAAGCGAATAATGTGCTCTCTAAGATATAGATCGACATCCTTTTTTGGCAATGCTCCGAGCTTGTTTTCGAATGTATCGTAAACCTCTTCGTAGCGGCCATCTTGCTTAATGATAAAGTTTTTTGACTCAAGAATACCATTGACAAATGCACCTGGCGCAGATGGATCAGCAACAGCATCTACAGTGATAAGTTTCATGTTTCTAACGTGGTTAACACCACCTTCTTCATAAACTTCACCAAGAGCTCTGGAAGACATGCCCATTTTAACACCATCCATAACCAATGATCTCATGATTTCTCCCAATGGAGTACGTAAAACTTTGCTTTTACCGCGCACCACATTACCATCCATACGTAACTCTGTAATAAGATGGCATGCACGCTCACTACTAACATTAGCACTATTCGGATGTTCTAGTTCGCCAAGTGCTCTGTTAGTTTTAACAAATTCATTATTATAACGTTCAACTTCACGAGCCATTTCTTCACGGCTGTAAATACGGTTATTACGATTCTTCTCTTCTGCCACCATGTAAACACCAGAGACGTAGATATTAGCAGGCTTATCTTTATTGCCTTCTTCGATTAAATAATCTAGGCCCTCTGTAATAGGGGTCTGAGTTATAAGTTTGTAGAACATCGCGTATACTTATGCAATCTCTCTAAAAAACTATGTAATTACTTGTATTTTTAACGAGTTAGTATAAAATATAGTTAATGATCTTAAAAGATGTAACCGCAACAATATCCACGAGAGGTCGTAGCAATACAACGTTGCCACTAGTTTTATTGTCTTTATTAAATCAAAACAGTAAGCCTGGTAAGGTTATTGTATATGATGATAATGAAGCGTTTGATGATCCACGTAAGAATGACGTACTTAATAATATATTAGCAGCAATGCTGATTGAGAATATAGAGTGGGTATGGTTACCTGGTGCTAAAACAGGACAGGTTACAAACCATGAAAATGCGAGAACAACTTGTACAACGCCATTTTTATGGAGAATAGATGATGACAATACACTTTTACCTAACACTCTTGAAGTATTGTACAAGACCATTACCTCGGATCCTAAAATAGGAGCTGTAAGTCCGTCTATTATTGATCCTAAAGCGCCTATAGGTGAATCTAAACTAGCTTCTAATAAAATGGAAGATATATTTTTAGGTTTAAATGAACAATGGGTACTTAAAAATAATTTAGAGTTTAAAGAAGTAGAACATCTACAGGGTAGTACATTTTTGTATAAAGTAGAAGCTGCTAAGCACGGTTACGAAACAAGATTATCTAAAAAAGGTCATAGAGAAGAGACTATTTTTACTCACGAAATGTTTCGGGCCGGTTGGAAGTTAATAGCAGTACTCGGTCTAAAGACGTGGCACTTTCACTATCAAACTGGTGGTATTCGCAGTGAAAAAGACAATAATATGGCTCAAAGCGATGAGTACATTTTTAGAAACAAGCTTGCAGAATGGAAAACAGTAACAAACAAATATAGGTTTTATTACCTAGATAGCGGTAGAGGAGACCACTACGCGTTTAAGTCTGTATTGTTAGAGATTATTAAAAAGTTTAAAGACTATAAGATTATCGTTGCTTGTTGTTGGCCAGATTGCTTCTGGGATATAAAAGGAGATAATATAATTTACTGTTCATTATCGGAAGGTGCTCCTTTTGTTAATAGAGATGCTCATAACGTTTACAAGTACATGCTAGATAATAACTGGAATCGTAATGTCACTGAAGCTTATAAAAAGATATATCTATGAAAATAATAATTTGTCCATACTCACAAAAACTACCTAAAGTAGATTATAACCCTAAAAATTACCCATACTGGGAAGAGCTTATTGCTTTATTAAAAGCTGAGATACCAAACTTAGAAGTAGTACAAGTAGGTGTTTCTGGAGAGAGAATACTTAAAGGTGTAACCACTATTAAACATAACTTGCTTCAATCAGATTTGCTTGAACTATGTAAAACCTGTGATGCTTGGTTTACAGTAGATAACTTTTTTAATCATTTCTGTTCATATTACAAAATACCTAATGGCTTTGTAATGTTCGGGCAGTCAGATCCTAATATATTTGGCTATAAAACTAATACTAATATACTTAAGGATCGCAAGTATTTAAGACCTGACCAATTCGGATTTTGGTGGGATAGGCCGTATAAAAAAGAAGCGTTTTTAGAACCAGAAGAAGTAGCAAAGTTAGTATTACCAACACTTAAGTCTACCTAAGTATAGGTATGGCTTATGCATACAATCCAACATTACCCGCGTATAACGTTTATCCCGTTAGCGGTAATTACGTATCGTTTTATTCACCAACCGGTTGGCCTCTATCAGGTTCTTCAGGACAGCCAAGCTTAAATGACGTACGTGCAGGTTGGTTTGTAAACGGTGCAAATGTTGGTAATAGTGTTGTACAAAGTATATCTGGACAAAATACCAACAACATTACTATTCAAATTGATCAAAATGCTATTCCGTATAATCAATATACTTTTTCGCTACTACAGTATGTAGCGCCTGTAACTACATCTACGGTTGGCCCTTCAGCGTTTTTATCTACTAACTTAAATAGTCGTATTCAAAGCTACGACATGTTAGCTGAGCGTATCTTTTTTCAGCTAGGTGCGCCTTTAATTAATCTTGAAATAGCATGTAATGCTGCATATGACATGATTGCATATGCTATTGAAATGTTTACACGTTTTACACCAGGTACAGAAGAATTATTAATATTTGATTCAAATCTTTATACACCCGGTCAAGGTATTAAGCTTGACACATTAGTTAACTATACACCGGAGCTTTCTACATGGAACTCAACCTTTCAATCAGGTTGGGATCCAGACTTAAATGACTATAGAAAGATTATAAACATTTACGATTTTACTCAAGGTACTAATGAAGGTGTTAATACGCTGTTTACTATTGAACAATCATTAGCACAACAGATGCACTTTGCTTATTCCCTAGGTAGTAAAGCGTTTGATATGATTACCTGGCACGTATTGAAAGATTGGTTAAAAACTCGTGAAAAACTATTTGCACAAAAGCAGTACTGCCGTTTTGATCCTCGCACACAAGTACTAAGAATCACTCCAGAACCTAACTCAACCGCTTCTAATGGTTACCGTTATTGGGGTGTAGTTGGTGTATATCTTGAAAGACCTATTAAGGATCTAGTAAAAGAACGTTGGGTAATGGAGTATGCTAAAGCTCTTATAAAGATTTCTGTTGCTAATACTCGTGGTAAGTTCGGCGGTACGCAGTTATTTGGTACTGGTACATTACAGTACCAAGAACTAATGAGACAAGGTACAGAAGAAAAGAAAGCTCTTGAAGATGAGCTAAAGGGTGGGTTCTCAGAAGTTCAAGAACCACCAATGTTCTTCATGGGATAATACTTGTTTACTATCAAGTACTTACACGTTTAAACTTATTCTGGAGGTAACGCGCTACCACCTGCACCACCGCCGGCTGCTGGGGTTGCTGGAGCTGTATTAGCGCCAGGAGCTGCACCCGGTTCTGCACCGGCTTCAGGACCTGCTGCTGGAGCGCCTGCACCAGGACCAGGACCAAATGATGGAGCTGAACCCGCGCCTGGAGCAGCACCAACACCACCTGGAGCAGCACCACCTTCTGGTGGTTGTCCAGCTGTCATAGCTTCTTTCCAGTTTTTACCAAGAGTAGCAATCTTATCTACTTCCCAGTTAAAGGCAGCATCCTTCTTCATCCATTCTCTATTAGCAAGAACTTCATCATCGTCCCAACCCATATACTTCTTAAGAGCATATGTTTTAGATACTGTGTTTTCTACTTGAGTTGCTGCTTTAAAGTTATCCATTCTAATCTGTAATAGTTGTTGATCTCTAATAGCAGAAAAATGTGAAGGCGGGTTTAGAGTAATGCTAAAATCATTTTCTTTTAGCTTATATTCTTTCCACAAGCCTTTAAGTTTTAAGTGAGTAATAAACGTATCTTTAATAGTAGATGCAAAATGTCTTTGCATTCTAATAATAAGCTTAGCAAACTTAAGTTCTTCACGTAAGATTTCAGCACCATCAGCAAACTTAGTGTCTGGGTTTAAGCGGCTAGAAGGAACACGTAGCGCTTTGTAAAGCTTATTGACAAAGTAGTTTAAGTCTTCTAGTTTACCTAAGTTAGCACCACCCTCGATACGCTCTACTTTAGTGCCTTGTTCACCGTTACGACGAGCAAACCAATAACTATCTAACATTGATTGTGGGTCGTAAACGTTAATAGAACCACCTTGATCAGAATCGTATGTGCGTTTTGACCAATAGTTTTGCATTAAACGCTTTAAATATGCTTCTGCTTTTGCTGCAGGCATATTACCAACGTCAACATAGAAAGCTAAACGCTCTGGTGCACGAACTAAACGATAAACAACAATACTATCTTCAATGAGAGAAAGTTGTTTGTATGCTCTACGAGCTACTTCAAGGTACGGTAAACGAATTGTTTTGTTTTCGTTCCAAGTATGAGAGTGAAAATATGTTACTTGGTGACGTTCTAAAGGTATCAACTCTTTACCGTCTTTAACAGGGCCACCAGAACTACCTTTATTGTTTGAACCACCGCCACTCTTATCATCCTTTGGTTTTGGTTTCTGTAAAATGTATCCTTTTATGATCATGTTCTGAACATTATCATAAATCGGGTTAATGTGCTCTGTAGGTATTTGTACTAAACTGATAATACCAGCTTCTCTGTTATCTTCGTTGATTACGTTTTCAAAGAAAACCTCTGCATCAATCAAGAGCGTTCTAAAGTATTCCCAACCTTTATTTTCAAGGTTGAACATATCCATAATATAATGGTATTGTTTTTTTAGCTCTCTTTTTTGATCATCTTCTAACTTTTCGTCTATAGTTAAAGTTGCATAGCTACCATCTTCAGATCGTGTTAAAGTTTCGTCGCAGATTTCATCCAATGCATGGCTGATTTCAGCGTAAGAAGCCATAATGCGGTAATCAGCAATTCTTTTACCCTTATCTGTATCTATTAAAGCATACAAATAATCGTGATAACCTTTATCAATAATAACACCGTTTAAGTTACTTTGAGGATTATTAGGATCTTGTACAACTGATACTGCTTGTCTTAGATTGCGTTCTTGTTGAGTGGTACCAATCTTATAAAATGTTTCAAACTTTGGATTAAGTTCGGAAATATTGTCAATAACAGTAGAGTTGCCGGTGTATGGCAACTTTTTTACAAAGTTATTAAAAGATTTCTGAAAAAAGTTTGGTTGTTGCTGAGCCATTGTTAATATTTACGGTGTTATATGTTATTATATACTGGATTTGTTAAATTACCACTGTTTTGTTGTTGTGCCGAGCATTTGAAAATATGGTAAATTAGAAGAGTAACTCGTAAAAGGAGCTGATGCAGAAGCTGCTGTGTGGTCTGTGCTAAAAGTGGTAGTTGAATA
>Ga0316218_1001067_pt1 | contig 32009 bp, 30 predicted proteins | sample TBH18003metaG_FD_203634 | JGI IMG/M metagenome (GOLD analysis project Ga0316218, IMG submission 203634) | Freshwater microbial communities from Trout Bog Lake, Wisconsin, USA - TBH18003 | ecosystem: Environmental > Aquatic > Freshwater > Lake > Hypolimnion/Profundal zone | place: USA: Wisconsin...
TGCCACTACAGGTGGTGCATGGAGTACGAGCAGTACCCCCATAGCTATAAGCGGTTCGACAAGCTCACCATCTTGTACTGTGACGGCCTTAAGTGCCGGCATAGGTATAGTGACCTATACATTGCCCACAGGCTGTGCAGCCACAACCGGTATTTATGTAAATGCAGCGCCGCCTGCCATAACCGGGGCTACTGCCATGTGCATCAGCTCGGGGATCACACTCAGCGATGCTTCGCCCGGTGGTGGCTGGACTACGGCAAGCGGAAGCGCTGTAACAATTGGCAGCAGCAGTGGCGTAGTTACAGGCGTTAGTTTAGGCACGGCAGTAGTAAGTTATACATTGGGTGGCTGCTCGGCGGTTACTACAGTAAGTGTTACCTCGTTGCCACCAAATATATCAGGCACAGCGCATCTGTGCGTGGGTGTAACCGATACACTTACCGATGCAGGCGGCGGCGTATGGGCCAGCAGCAATCCGCTGATTGCTACAATAGGCTCGGCGACAGGCGCAGTAGTGGGTGTTATACCCGGCACATTGAACATCAGCTATTCATTAGGATTGGGTTGCACTGTAAGCATGCCAGTGACAGTGAACGCCACTCCTGCCAGTATTACCGGGCCTTCTGTGCTTTGCGCCGGCAGTACGGTTACTTTGCACGATGCTACTGCGGGCGGATCGTGGAGTGCGGGAGGGGGAGCGGCGAGCGTAGGTAGCGCGACCGGTATGGTGACGGGCGTAAGCGGCGGCACGGTGAATATCAGTTACACATCCATAGGTACGGGCTGCGCATCAGTATATCCTGTCGCAGTGATACAAGTTCCTGCGATCATGGGCGCTCATAATCTATGCGCCTGGGGCGATACCATGACGGTACATGATTCATTGACAGGAGGCAGCTTTACAAGTACATTGGTGACTGTGTCTGATTCGGGCGCGGTATTATCTTACGCGCCGGGTACAGCACTTATAACCTATACCGAGAGCCACGGTTGCTTTGCAATAGCAACTATAACTGTAAACCCGCTACCCGGCGAAATAACCGGTAGCAGGGATATATGCGTGGGCGCTACTGCGGTATTGAGCGATACTTCTATTGGAGGTATATGGAGCCTTGCACCTACTTTGGCAGGAACTATCAGCCCCACAGGTGTGGTGAGCGGGATTGCAGCAGGCACTGTTGTTGTAAGCTATACCACAAGCCGCTATGGCTGCTCACAAAGCATAACCGTATCCGTTGATGCCGCACCAACAAGTGCAGGCACGATAACGGGTAGCAGCAATGTATGTGCAGGAAATAGTACCACGCTATCCGATGCAACTACAGGTGGAACCTGGAGTGCCGCAGGTGGCATAGTAACTATAGGCTCGTTAAGCGGCATAGTTACGGCAGCAAGCGCAGGTACAGCAACAATCAGCTATACGGTAAGTAACCATTGCGGCAGTATAGCAACGACTAAGATGGTGACCGTAAATGCAGATGTAACACCAACAATAAGTATCAGCACAATTACGGATACGCTGTGCGCAGGTTCATTAGCACATTTTGCATCGGTGATCACTAATGGTGGTACAGCGCCTGCTTATGTATGGAGAGTAAATGGTGATACAACAGTATTCAGCAGTGCCTATAGCTACATACCTGCAAACGGCGATGTAGTAACAGCAACGCTCACCAGCGATGCACTGTGCGCAACCCCTGCAAGCGTGACTAGCAATACGGTAACTATGGTTGTAGAGCCACAGCTGACCCCAACGGTAACGATCACAGCCAGCCCGGCAGGGCCTGTAGTGGTGGGCGCGACTGTCACGTTCACAGCAACGGTAACCAATGGTGGCTCACCTAGCTATCAGTGGATGCTGGATGGGGTGGCTATACCCGGCGCTACTAACGCCACTTATGCTGCTAATAACTTTAATAATGACGATACCGTGTATTGTGTAGTAGAGAGCGGAGGTAAATGTGGCGGCAATAGTGGCTTCTCGAATGCGGTGGGTATGGTGGTAGATAATGTGGGCATAAAACCCCTGACCCTTAAAGGGGAAGTATTGATCTATCCGAACCCGAGCAATGGAACTATAACGATTGAACATGCGAAAGGAGCGGAGGTGGTTATTTATGATGTGTATGGTTCGGCGAGGCTCACCATGACTATGAGTAATGATAAGCAACAAGTAGATATTAGTGAGTTGGCAAATGGGGTGTATATGGTTGAAATCATCCACCAGTTAACCATGGAGAGAATTACACGCAAATTGGTGAGAGCGCAATAGTAGCAAGCACTTGAATGGTGCTAACGCCACTCAAGCCAAATAGCAGCAAAAGGCTTGGACTCTAACTCCTTCCCAATAGCTACCGGGTGATACCCCTCGTAACTACAATTTCGCGCTTTGTATCCTCAGCACTTTCCGGTTCTTTTTCTGTACGCGCATTTTCTCGGGTATGAGCTTTAGGATCTCGTCCATGAGGGTTTGGAGGATGGTCATTTTTACGTAGTGGCTGTTGGTGACGAGGCTGATCTCGCGCACGGGCTCGGGGTTTTCGAAGTAGCGTATGCGCTCTATCTGGTCTTCGTTGAATTCGAGTGTGGCCAACTCGGGGAGTATGGACATGCCGCCGTTTTTCTCTACCATTTTGCGCAGTGTTTCTACGTTGCTGGATTCGTAGCGGTAGGGGCGCTCGGCTTGTAGTTTTTGTATCTGGTCGCTACACAGGTTGATGATCTGGTTGCGCATGCAGTGGCCTTCGTTGAGCAGCCATATTTTGTCGAGCTCTATATCGTTGGGTACGATCATGCGTTTTTTGAGGGCGGCTTCGCCATTGGAGAAGTAGCCCACGAATGGCTCGTAGAAGAGCGGGTATTCTTTGATGCCTTTTTCTTCGAGCGGTGTGCTGAGGAGGGCCGCATCTATCTCGTTATTGAGCAGCGCTGTGATGATCTCGTCGGTCTCCATTTCCTTTACCTGCATCTTCACGCCGGGATGGCTTTTGGCATAGTTCTCGAGCAGGGCGGGGAGTATGTTGGGCGCTACTGTGGGTATGGCGGCGAATTTAAAAATGCCGGTGAGCGATGTTTGCTGCAGCTGTATGATCTCGTGCATGCGCTCGCACTCGGCAAGGGCCACGCGGGCCTGCGCTATGATGGTGGCACCGAGGTCGGTAATGGCTATGGGGTGTTTGTTTCGGTCAAATATTTTGATGCCCATTTCGTCTTCCAGCTTCTGTATCTGCATACTGAGGGTGGGCTGCGTGACGAAACATTTCTCGGAGGCGGATACGAAACTTTTATAGGTGGCTACGGCTACTACGTATTCTAATTGTGTGATGGTCATATATGGAAATTAGCATGACAAACGTACGATTAAAAACGATATAGTCAAAATCTATAGGAGCGCGGAAGGGGCGTTTAATGAGATTTATTTGTTAATTGTGGGAGGGAGCGCTAATCATAGCTGTTAATATCGCTGTCCAGTTCGGCACTATGGTCGGCATAGTAGCGATAGCCCACATAGGCCAGGAACAACATTACTATACCCAAAATGATGTAGGGGAAGGGGCCGCCGTAGAAATTGTTGATGTGCCTGCCCTGAATGCCAGCCACTGCGGGGTCTGTACCTTCATCGGGTGCCTGTGCAAAAGAATACAGCGGGATGAGGATCAAATAAGCAGATAGAAGGGCCATCTGCACAGCTATAATGAGGTTTTTCATGGCGCACAATTTTCTTAAAAGCAAAGCAAGAAAACCGTGCCATGAATTAAAAATATGGTCGAAAACACATTAATATCCGGCAATAGGTAGTCAAGAACTTTTTTAAATAAAAGCCCCTCCGTTCCTGTTTCTTTTAGATAATTACATATATTTATATTGCAAACAATTTTGCCAATAAATCCATGCCTGATGAATCATAAGAGCGTCATCTTATTTATTGCTTCCCTGGCTACGATCGTACTCTTTTTTGTGCTACCGTTTAATAACGGCTGGTTATATACAAGGGTAATGAATGACGAGTGGGCTATTTCCACACACATTGGTAAAATGGACTTAGAAGACAGGAAGATAGCGCGGTATGGAGGTGTGTATACTATGTGCCGGGATATAGGCTTAAAGCTTAACAAAAATGCGCTGATGCTGCTGCCACCTCGCAAATTGCTGCGCGCCATAGATGTAACGGAGCTTAATGTGCCGGAGCCCGCAGTGCTTTACTACTTCAGCGGAATAAGGTCTGTAACGGTAAATAGCCCCAACCCTGAGCAGGCAAACGTAGCGCTGATAGCAAAAGGAAACCGCGCAGCATCGCTGAAACAAATAGACAACAAACAATACCTGGACAGCCTGTTACTTGCTTACCAAAAATATGCTGATTAACATGATGAACATATTGGGGTTGATCTTTTTATTATTTGCACATTATATAACCGGCAAAGGATTGCTGAGGCTGTTTAAAACAGACCTGGAGCCACTACCCTCTTTTTGCCTTTCGATGATGTGCGGGATCCCTATCCTTTCATTTGCGCCCTGTTTTGTGCAAATGCTGAAAATGCCGATAGAAACTACAAATTTGGTGATCGCCATAATTTGTGAAACGCTTTTATTCAGCATACCCTTGCTGTATAAGATGAGGCGGCCAAGGTGGATAAAGCTAAAGTGGCCGAAAGTATATGAGCTGCCCTTCCTGCTGGTGACAGGCGCGCTTATAGTGATCAGCGTGTGGCGTTGTTTTTATTACCCTGTATATTCAAGGGATATGCTATCGGGACCTGAACTGTTGGCTGAATACGCGGTGCGCGAGAAAACAATGATCAGTTCTGTATTCAATGTGGACCTGAGCACGACCAACAATTACTTTAAATCATCGTACATCACCGGCCTACAGATAGAGTATAAGCTGCTGGTATCTCCTTTCGGGCAGGTGTGGCTTAGTGTGTTGTTTGTTCCATTTATGGTGTGGCTATACCTGCTGCTGAAAGAGCGGTTGCACCCATTGCTTGCAGGCTTTCTATTACTGCTGTTTCTCTGCACCCCTGAAATGTATTCCTACACATACAACATACTTTATGATTACAGCAACATGGTCTTCTTCTTTCTCGGCTACTATTTCCTGGCACGGTATGTAACCGGGCGACAACTGAATGAGCTGCTGTTTTCGGCAATGCTGTTCGGGCTGGCCACTTATATACGTACCGAAACATTGATACTGGTGGGTATGATCTGTCCCTTGTTGCTGTATTACAACTACCGCAGTAAACTAAGTGTTGTTAAAAACCTGGCGCGCACGGGCCTGTTCGTGCTTTTTCCTTTGCTGTTCTATGTGGTGTGTATCTATGTATTTATTCCATTGTTCATCCCCCTGCCATTCGACCTGGGACAGAATATCAATCCTGACCTTGGTAATGTTTCTGTGTTTTTCAAAAGGGCAGGTGATATGGCCACTACACTTATATTCTCAGGTATAGGACTGCAGCTATATGGCGGTATCATTATTTTCTTTTGCGGCTGCCTGCTTAGTGATATGATCTGGTTCAGAAAGCTGAATACAGAGGCCCTTCTTGCTTTGTACGGGATCTTTGTTGTGTACATCGGGCTGGCATTCATAGGTTATTTGCTGCCGCTTGCCGACCTGGAAAATACTACAAAGCGTGGCCTGTTCAAACTGCTGCCTTTGATGCTGCTGTATATGAGCAATAGCGGTACGCTACAGGCCCTCTCCCGCATGATCACGAAGTGGGAATTTGCTCCAAAGCCCTCTCCAGCGCCTGAACAGGATACGGTAGTAATGAATAAGACCCCGATGCGCAAAAAAAGACAATAACGCTACTGCTTCTGGTACACATACACCAGCATTTCTTCGAGGTACTTCCGTTCGTTATTGAGGCGTGGCACTTTGTGCTGCCCACCCAACTTGCCCTTGTCCTTCAGCCAGCGCTTGAAGCCGTCTTTGGGCATCTCGTGTACTATGGGCATACGCAGGGCCATATCCTTATAACGCTTGGCTTCGTAATCGGAGTTGATTGCCTGCAGGGATTGATCGAGCAGGGAAGTGAAGGTAGCGAGCGGCACAGGCAGATGATCGAACTCGATGATCCACTCATGCGCGCCCGTTGTTTCGCCGGTCATATATACAGGAGCCGCCGAATAATCGGAGACAGATGCCCCTGTTTCGGCACAGGCTATGGCTATGGCGTTGTCAGCGTTATCCACTATAAGCTCTTCGCCAAAGGCGTTGATGAAATGTTTGAGCCTGCCGGTAACTTTTATACGGAATGGCGCCAGCGAGGTGAACTGTACCGTATCGCCGACTACATAGCGCCACAGGCCGCCATTGGTGCTGATGACTATAGCATAGTTCTTATACAACTCCACTTCTTTGAGCGTAAGCGTGCGGGGCTGCTCCTTGCCATACTCATCCATGGGCATGAACTCGTAAAATATACCGTGATTAAGAAACAGCAACATACCTTCTTCGTCTTCCCGGTTTTGCGCGGCAAAGAAGCCTTCAGAGGCATTGTAGGTTTCGCGGTAATACATGTTCGGCGAAGGGATAAATTGCTCGAACTGGCGGCGGTAGGGTGTAAAATTTACCCCGCCGTGTATGTACAATTCCAGGTTGGGCCATATGTCCAGCAGATTATTGGTGCCGGTGATCTCGAAGATACGCTTGATGAGTACGATGGTCCAGGTGGGTACACCGGCTATGTAGGTTACGTTCTCTTTGATGGTGCTGTGCGCCATGCGCTCTATTTTCTCTTCCCACTCGGTCATCAGGGCGATGGATAGCTCGGGCAGGCGGAAGAGCTGGCCGGCAAAGGGCATATTTTGCAGCATCACTGCCGATAGGTCGCCAAAGAAGGAGGCGCCATTGAGCTGGTTCACCTGGTGGCTGCCGCCAAGTAACAGGCATTTGCCCGAGGTGAGGTTAGACTGTGTATTCTCGCGCAGGTAGAGCGCCAGCACGTCTTTGCCACCCCGGAAGTGTGTATCGTCCAGCGACTCCTTGCTTACGGGTATGAATTTGCTTTTGTCGCTGGTAGTGCCGCTGGACTTGGCAAACCACGTAATGGGCGATGGCCACAGTATATTCTGGTTGCCCTCCAGTATGCGCTGTATGTAAGGCTTTAGTGTTTCGTAGTCGTTAATAGGTACCTGCTTCTGAAAATCGGTGATGCTGTCTATATTTTCAAAATTGTACTTCTTTCCATACTCGGTAAACTGTGCCGAGCCAACGAGATGATTGAAAACCTGCTGCTGGGTATCAACAGGGTTGTGCATAAAATTATCTATCGCGCTCTGGCGCAATTTGATAAAACCTTTGAATGCAGGACTGATGATGCTCATAGTATAAATTCCAATTTTTCAAATTCCAAATCCCAAGCAGGGATGGCTCTCGTTATTTGTCGGTAAAGATAGTGGATTGGTGGGAAGTCCAAAAAAGGAGGCGTTTCGGGCATTTTATTCATATATGACTGATCTTCGGCGGGTTAAATGCAAAAAACGATTAAAGCCCTGCACATGCAAGGCTTTAACCGTTAAAACAGGCACCCTGGCTGCTATTGCAGCTTAGCCTGTAGTTCTTTCACCATTTCGAGGTGGGCATGCAGTGTTGGTAATGTGGCTGTGATCATGCCTTTCAACTCATCGTCCTTCACCTGCGATCGCGCTCCTTCAAACACACCTATTGTTTTCTCATGGCCGTCATACATTGCGGATGCCCAGGCTTTATCCCAGTCAGTGCCGGTTTTGCTGCTCATATCGCTAAGCGCACTTGCTGCTTTGCCCTCGTCATCAGCAGCAATAGGGTAATTCTTTTTAGCTGCATATGCTGCAAGCTTTACCTTTAATGCTTTATGATCAGCGATCATCATTTTAGCATGCGCTTTCAGGTCTTTGCTGGTGCCCTTTTCTATGCCGGCTTGCAGTACATTGATCTCTTCATTATTAGCGACAGCTACCTTTGCCACAAACGAAGAGTCGGGGTTGTGGTCCATTGCCTCGCTTACAGCAGTTGATGCGTTGCTGGCGGCCTGCTCCATTCCACCCTTTGCATTTTGCATGGTGTTGGTTGTGGTGTCCGTTGTGGCAGAGCTGCCGGAAGTGGTGCTGTTGTTACAAGACACAGTAAAGGCAAGTGCAGCGCAGGCAATTGCCGGGAAGAGTGTTTTTTTGAGCGTCATAAATGAAAAATTTTAGTGGTTAAGGAAATTTTGCCTTACCCACTAAAAAAATGTGCCACCCCGCTGTACGGTTCAACTAAAAGTACGGCCTTGTTTGTTATATAAAGATAAAATAATAATACCCGGCATTTTTTCCTGCGGCCCATTTCTTACATTTACCACTTCATAGCGCTGTTTTCCCATTTCAGTAATAGTTGAAAAGAGAACAAACCACATTGTGCTATCTTTATATTGTTGATCAACGCATAAGCCGTATGATAAAAAAAATATTAGGCGTCCTCATCGTTATCGTATTGATAGGCGCAATATCAGGCGTATACCTTTGGAATAAACCCCACAAAAAAGTCGAAGACGCTAAGGGAATAGAGATCTCTGCAGTTGCGCTCTCTAAAGAATATAATGCTGATGAAAAGGCAGCGGATGCCAAATACCTCAACAAGGCGATTAATGTTTCTGGCACGATTAGTGAGGTAGATACCTCTCAGGACGCACACCTGATGCTGATCTTGCAAACAGGCGACCCTATGACGGGTGTACAATGTGCCATGAGAGATAAAGGCCTGAACATCAGCAAAGGTGCAACCGTAACCATAAAAGGTTTTTGCTCCGGCAGCGGTATTACAGGAGTGGCATTGACTGATTGTGTATTAGCAAAATAATTACTAACAAATATAGAAATAATGAAAAAAATAATTGCGCTTGCAGGTATGGCCTTGATGCTCAATAGTTGCTACAACGATAAGTATACCAAACTATACCCCGCCTCCACTACCAGTGTTACTTGCGACACTACGGCGGTTTCATTTAGCAGCACTATACAGCCTATTCTCAACTCTTATTGTACCAGTTGCCACTCGGCGAGTGGCGTTGCTGCCGGGTATGGCGATTACACAAGCTATACTAAGTCCCTCACCAGCCAGGCACTCAGCGGCAACATGGTCACCGATATTACGATAACTAATACGGGAGACATTCACCATATGCCACAGAGCCAGCCTTCGCTGTCATCATGCGATATTGAAAAGATCACAGCCTGGGTGAACCAGGGTGCACAGAATAACTAATTTCATCTTATAACAAACACAGAACTAAAATATGAAAAAGCTATTATTAACTCTTGTATGTGCAATTGGATTATCCAGTTCTCTTTTTGCGCAGACATACATGACCCGCACCGGAAAGATATCTTTCAATGCAACTGCCGCACACTCCCCTGAAAAAATAGAAGCGATCAATAACGAGGTGGCCAATATAGTTGATGGCAAAACCGGCAATATCGTGTTCCAGGTACCGATAAAAAGTTTCAAGTTTGAGCGAGAACTCATGCAGGAGCATTTTAACGAGAACTATATGGAAAGCGACAAATATCCTAAGGCTGAATTTAAGGGCGCTATCAGTAATTTGAGTGCGGTTACCTTCACCAAAGACGGAACTTATAATGTATCAGTTGCAGGTAAACTCACAATGCATGGCGTAACTAATGAAGTGAATGTACCCGGAACAATAACCGTAAAGGGCAACAAAATAACACTCAAAGCAAAATTCGCCACAAAACTTGCGGACTATAAGATCGCAGTACCCTCGGTTGTTGCAGACAAGATCGGCAAAGAAGCGATCATTATTTTAGAAAGCGACCTCACTCAAAAATAGACCAATAACACACACTAATTATGCGTAAAAGTTTTTTGCTCACTGCTGTTTGTTTGCTGGGGATCACCTCATCTTATGCCCAAGCCGACAGCCTAATGGACATGCTGGACAAAACAGCGCCACCTTCCAAGAAAGAAGCCGTATCGGCTACATTTAAGGCCACCCGCATCATCAATGGCAGTAGCGTTGAGAGCCTTGGAGCAGGCGTACTCGATTTCCGTATAGATCACCGCTTCGGGCAACTCAGCCAGGGATCACAGAATTTCTTTGGCCTGGATGATGCAACAACAAGGATAGGACTCGACTACGGCATCACCAAATGGCTGATGGTAGGTATCGGGCACAATACCCTCAATAAAGAGGATGACGGCTTCGCAAAGGTGAAATTACTCAGCCAGCGCAAAGAAGGGATGCCGATATCCCTCAGCTACTTCGGCAATATTTCTATTCAGACAACTCCGGCGCCCACCTTACCTACCGGTGATACCTGGGAATATTCAAACAGGCTCTATTTCACCAACCAGTTCCTCATTGCCCGCAAATTCAATGACTGGCTGTCGCTGCAACTCATGCCTACGATTGTGCATTACAATCTTGTGGATAGCAATAAATCAGACAATAATACTTTTGCCATTGGCATAGGCGGCAGGATCAAAGTAAGCAGGCGCATCGCTATTACGGGCGAGTATTATTACCGGCTCAATAATACCGATATGCTCTACAACGGCAGCAAAACGTACAATTCCGCTTCGATCGGCATAGATATTGAAACCGGTGGCCACGTATTCCAGCTCATGCTCACCAATGCCCCCGGCATGACCGAGCGCACATTCATTGGCCAGACAACTGATAGCTGGGCTAAGGGCGACCTTCACTTTGGCTTCAACATCTCCCGCGTTTTCACAGTAGTAAAGCCAAAAGAATTCAGATAATAAATAAGACCTAATACCATGAACCATTAAGGCAGCCCTCGTGGCTGCCTTAATTATTTATCACCCAAAAATCCGGGCAGGCTTGGAATTACGAAAACCGGGTCAACACAGCACCCATCTCACTCCATATCTCAGCAGTACACAAATTCCCTATACTCCCCTCATGCGTATGCTGCACCGCGCCTGAATATTCAAATGAGCCATTCGCCACATCGTTACCCACCTGCTTATAAGCATCCCTGAAAGGCACCCCCTTATTCACCAGGTCATTTACCTGTTCTACTGTAAAGAGGTATTTGTACCGTTCGTCATTCAGCAAGTCATCTTTCACTTCAATATTGTTCAACATCAGCACAGCCATACCTAAACAAGCCTTCATATCCTCTATAGCAGGAAATAGAATTTCCTTCGTTAGCTGCATATCTCTATGGTAGCCCGATGGCAGGTTATTCATGAGCAGTGTCAGCTCATTCGGGCTAGCCTGTATCCGGTTACATTTAGCCCGTATCAATTCAAAAACATCCGGGTTCTTCTTATGTGGCATAATACTGCTCCCCGTCGTCAACTCATCAGGAAAGTTGATAAAACCAAAATTCTGGTTCATATACAGGCACACATCCATGCTCATTCTCGATAACGTAGCCGCGATACTACTCAATCCCACCGCAACAAACTTCTCCGTCTTCCCACGGCTCATCTGCGCATACACGCTGTTATAGTGCATCGATTGAAACCCAAGCAATTCGGTAGTCAATGCTCTGTCTAGCGGAAAGCTGGAACCATAGCCCGCTCCGCTACCCAATGGGTTCTTATTAGCCATGTCATATGCAGCAGCCAGCAGCCCCATATCATCTACAAGGCTCTCTGCATAGCACCCAAACCACAAACCGAACGACGACGGCATGGCAAGCTGTAAATGCGTATAACCCGGCAGCAACTTATCCTTATGCTGCTCGCTCAATTGCAGTAACAGGTCAAATAAACTCACCACAGCGTCTTTCACTTCCTGAACCTGGGCCCTCAGGTATAGCTTCAGATCCACAGCTACCTGGTCGTTCCGGCTGCGGCCACTGTGTATCTTCTTACCGGCATCGCCGAGTTTTTCGGTCAGCATTTCCTCTATCTGCGAATGTATATCCTCCACATCATCGCGCATCACAAACCGCCCAGCTTCTATATCCGCATGTATGGCTTCCAGTTCTTTCTTTATTTCGTTGTATTCTTCGACTGGCAAAAGGCCCACCTGCGCCAGCATGGCAGTATGCGCCAACGAGCCTTGCACATCATACTTAGCCAGCAGCACATCAAACTCCTTATCCTTACCCACAGTAAACTGCTGTATCTGATCTGATGTTACCGTGCTGTCTTTTTGCCAGAGCTTCATAATACTGCTTTTAATAACTGTACATAAATATCTATCCCCTTGTTGATCTCTTCTGTAAACACATACTCATCAGCCATATGGCTTCTCGCTGAATCGCCGGGCCCTATCTTTAATGCAGGGAACGACATCAATGCCTTGTCCGACATAGTCGCGGAGCCATAAGATTTTAGCCCCAGCGCAAGTCCTGCCTTCACTATCGGATGATCGGCAGCTATACTCGTACTGCGCAGCCGCATACTCCGTGCCGTTACATCACAATCTACATTTTGCTCAATAATCTCCAGCGCCTGCTCATGTGTATAACACTCATTCAGCCGTACATCTACTGTAAAGCTACAGGTAGCAGGCACTACATTATGCTGCGTACCTGCATTCACCATCGTCACACTCATCTTCACCGGCCCCAGCATTTCAGACACTTCAGGAAAAGAAAAATCCCTGAACCATGCCACATCCTTCATCGCTTTATAGATAGCATTATCACCCTCCTCCCTCGCTGCATGGCCCGATCTGCCATGCGCCACACAATCCAGCACCATTAATCCCTTCTCGGCCACTGCCATATCCATCAGTGTAGGCTCTCCCACTATTCCAAACGATATATCGCCCAACTGTGGCAGCAAAGCCTCTATTCCATTCGCTCCCGACACTTCTTCCTCCGCAGTTGCCGCAAAAATGATATTGTATTTAAGACCTTGCTGCTCATAAAAATATAAGAACGTAGCCGCAAGGCTCACCAAGCAGCCGCCGGCATCATTACTGCCCAGGCCATACAGCTTACCATCCTGCTCCAAAGCCACAAACGGATCTTGCTTATAATCCTTATTCGGCTTCACCGTATCATGGTGAGAATTCAGCAATATAGTAGGTCTATCGGCATCAAAGTGCTTATTGGCCACCCACACATTATTCATGTACCTGTTCACCGAAATTCCCTTCGCCGAAAAAAATTTCCGCAAAATAGCTGCAGTTTCCTGCTCTTCCCTGCTATACGAAGGTGTGGCTATCAACTCCTTCAATAAACCCATTGCGTCAGTATACAACGCTGTTAGTTGTTGCCCGCTCATGTGATGCTCGTTCCTGCTTGTCCAGATATAAGTCCCTCCAGTTCATCCGCATGGCCTATCACTACCTTTTGTACACCTTGTGCCACTGCTTCCAGCGCATTCTCCAGCTTGGGTATCATCCCTCCGCTTATTATGCCCTTCTCCTTCAGCTCTTCCATATCCTTCGCCGTAATATTATTAATAGCAGACTCATCATCTTCCGCATCCATCAGTACCCCTTTCTTTTCAAAGCAGTAGACCAGTTGCACCTGCATGTACTTAGCCATGGCCTTGGCCACCTCCTGTGCTATTGTATCTGCATTCGTATTCAACAGGCTACCCTGCCCATAAGTAAGCGGGGCAAACACCGGTGTTAGCCCGCTTTGCAATAAGGTCTTGATCAATAGGCTATTTACCTGCTCACTTTTCACATCACCCACAAATCCATAGTCCACATCCTTCACAGGGCGTTTATCAGCAGGCAGCACAGCGCCATCAGCGCCGGTAAGGCCCATGGCATTGCAGCCTGCGGCCTGTAGCTGCGCCACAATATTTTTATTCAGCAATCCGCCATATACCATTGTTACCAGTTCCAGCGTAGGCTCATCAGTTATGCGGCGGCCATTCACATAATTTGGTTCTATACCCAGCGTGCGGCCTATGTCTGTAGCCACTTTGCCGCCACCGTGCACCAGTATCTTGTAGCCGCTTACACCCGCAAATGCCTGTAGAAAAGCAGCCAGCTTCGCTTTATCATCAATTACATTGCCTCCTATCTTTATTACCGTAAGCTCCATGGCCGTTAGTTAGTACCAGTTAATATTTCAGACAGCACAGCCTGTGCAGCCCAAACCCTGTTAGCGCCTTGCAGTGCCACCAGGCAGTTAGCGCTGTCCAGCACCTCATCGCTCAGCTCCACATTCCTGCGCACAGGCAGGCAGTGCATCACCTTGGCATCATTAGTATCTTTTAGTTTATCTGATGTCAGCATCCATTGCGCATTGTCCGGCAGCATCTTGCCATAATCACTGAATGAGCTCCAGTTCTTCACATACACAAAGTCTGCGCCCTCCAATGCCTTCTGCTGGTCATGCTCTATGGTAGCACCATCCGTAAATTGCGTATCCAGCTCATACCCTTCCGGGTGCGTTATGGTAAAATCAACACTGCCCCACGCATTCATCCACTGCGCAAACGAATTGGCCACACACTGCGGCAGCGGCTTTATGTGCGGCGCCCACGTCAGCACCACCTTAGGTTTCCTCTTTTCTTTAAATTGCTCCGCTATCGTGATCACATCCGTAAGGCTCTGCAACGGGTGCAGCGTACTACTCTCTAAGCTCACAATAGGTATGCCTGCATACTTGATCAGTTGCCCCACCAGCACTTCATTATAATCATCTTCTTTATTAACAAGCGATGGGAATGTGCGAATGCACAGTATATCAAAATAAGCCCCCATAATAGGCGCAGCATCCTTTATATGCTCTACCGAAGTGCCATCCATCACCACGCCATCTTCAAACTCCAGCTTCCAGCCATCCTTGTCCATATTAAAGACGATGGCTTCCATGCCCAGGTTCTGCGCTGCTATCTGTGTACTCAGCCTGGTGCGCAGGCTCGGGTTCAGGAACAGCAATCCTATGCGCTTATGCAGCCCCAGCGCCTTATCCTTCATCGGATCAGCCTTGTAGGCTATCGCCTTTTGCACCAGGCCGTCTATATCAGCCACATCATGTACCGAAATGAAATTTTTCATTGCTTCCCTCCCCCGGTTAATTAGTAGTAGTCAATTCTATTTTTATCGCATTGATCAGTGTATCCACTTCTTTCTTGCCTATATTCAGCGCGGGCAGCAGCCTGATCACATTGGGCTTTGCCTCGCCGGTAAATATCCTGTGTTTTAGCAGCAGGTTCTTCTTCAGGTCTTTGTGCGTGTCCGGCACATCAAATCCTATCATCAGCCCACGGCCCCTTACATTTTGTAATTGCGGTAGCTTTTTCAGTTCTGCCACCAGGTAGTTACCTGTTTCCTCTGCGTTCTGCAGCAATTTATCTTCTTCTATTATTTCCAGCACAGCCAGCGCCGCGGCACACGCCAGGTGGTTGCCGCCAAACGTGGTCCCCAGCATAGAGTGCTTCGCCTTTATCTTCGGCGATATGATAATACCCCCCACCGGGAAGCCATTACCCATACCCTTCGCCATCGTATAAACATCCGCATCCACACCCGCATGGTCGTGCGAGAAGAATTTGCCGCTACGGCCATAGCCGCACTGCACACTATCCGCTATATATATCGCCCCGTGCTCATCGCACACAGCACGTATTGTTTTTAAGAAATCGTCACTCGCCACATTGATACCACCCACGCCCTGTATACCTTCCACGATCACAGCTGCCACCTCATCCCCATGATCTTTAAAATAGGCCTTCAGTGCCTCGCTATCGTTAAAAGGCAGGAACACCACATTATCTGTCTGGTTCACCGGTGCCACTATAGCCGGGCTATCTGTTGCTGCCACTGCCAGGGAGGTGCGGCCATGGAACGATTTCGAGAACGCCACTATCTTCTTCCTGCCGGTATGGAACGATGCCAGCTTCATCGCATTCTCATTAGCCTCTGCGCCTGAATTGCATAAAAACAATTGATAGTCTTCCTTGCCCGATAGCTTCCCCAGTTTCTCAGCCAGTTCCACCTGTATCGGTATCTTTATGGAGTTAGAGTAAAACCCTATCTGGTTCAGTTGCGAGGTCAGCCGCTTCACATAGTACGGGTGCGAATGCCCTATAGAGATCACCGCATGGCCACCATACAGGTCCAGGTATTCCACGCCTGCATCATCCCATATATAAGACCCCTTGCCTGAAGTGATCGTAATATCATTTACCGGGTAAACATCAAATAATTGCATTGCCTTGATTTTTAAAATGAGTTAGCCTTCAGTCTCAATCCCATATCCTCTGCCAATCCGCACAACAAATTCATATTCTGTACCGCCTGGCCACTTGCGCCTTTCAGCAGGTTATCAATAGCCGAGTGTATCACCAACTGATTGCCTGCTTTTTCCAAGTGTATCATTGCCTTATTCGTGTTCACCACCTGTTTCAGGTCTATCATATCATGGCTCACATGCGTAAACGGATGCGAAGCATAGTATTGCTCGTATAGCTCATATGCCGCATCAATATCCATATCACTCCTCGTATAAGAGGTCACATATATACCCCTCGCAAAATCCCCGCGCCATGGGATAAAGTTCAATTGCTCATGCTTCGGTTGCAGCGCGCCTATCGTCTGCATGATCTCATTCAGGTGCTGGTGCGTCAGCGATTTATATGCCTGTATATTATTAGCCCTCCACGAGAAATGCGACGTAGCCGCAAGCTTCTGCCCTGCGCCGGTAGAGCCGGTTATACCCGTGGTATGCACCTCATTCAGTATCCCCGCTTTCGCCAGTGGCAATACCCCCAGCTGAATTGCTGTAGCAAAGCAACCCGGGTTAGCTATGTTCTTAGCGCTCTTTATTGCATCCCTGTTATACTCCGGCAATCCATACACAAACTCACGCCCATCGAATGAAGCATCTTTTACCAGCCTGAAATCCTGCGACAGGTCTATGATCTTTATCGTGTCCTTTATATTGTTGTGCTGCAAAAAAGCCTTTGCCTCACCATGACCGACGCACAAAAAAAGCACATCCACATCATCGCTCAATTCAGCGGCAAAGCGCAGCTCCGTTTCGCCAACAAGGTCATTATGCACCTTGCCTACATGCTCGCCTGCATTGCTTCTGCTGTGTGCAAATACTATTTCCACCTGTGGGTGGTTCAGCAGCAGGCGCAGCATTTCGCCGCCGGTATAGCCTGCCCCGCCTACTATGCCCGCTTTTATTTTATTGCTCATTGGTAAGCCCCATTTTATTTTTGTTCACAGAATGGTAGATGCCTACCTGGTTGCCAAATATCTTCGCAAAGCCCTTCACATCCTCCCCGCTCCAGCTATTGTTCATCTCTCCATAAGATCCGAATTTGCTGTTCATCAGGTCATGCGCACTCTCTATACCTCGTACTGTAAACCTATGTGGCTCCAATGTCACATACACCTTACCCGTCACCGTCACCTGTGTGTCCAGCAAAAACTTCTCAATATTGCGCATCGTAGGGTCCAGCATCATACCTTCATGCAGCCAGTTGCCATACCATGCGCTTAGCTGGTCTTTCCAGTATAGTTGCCACTTGGTGAGCGTATGCTTCTCCAGCAGGTGGTGAGCTTTAATAATGATCAGTGGTGCAGCAGCTTCAAAGCCTACCCTGCCCTTGATGCCTATTATCGTATCACCTACATGTATCTCCCTGCCTATGCCGTATGGCTGCGCCATGGCCTGCAGGTGCTGTATCGCCGTCACGGGATGATCAAAAGTTTTGCCATCCACACTCTTCAGCTCACCCTGTTCAAAACCTAATTCAATTTCCTTCGCCTCTGTTTCCGTTATTTGCGTAGGCCATGCGCTATCCGGCAGGTAGTCCTTGCTGTTCAGCGTTTCCTTCCCCCCTACCGATGTACCCCAAAGCCCTTTATTGATGCTGTACTGCGCCTTCTCAAAATTCATCTCCACGCCATGCTCTTTCAAAAAGCTGATCTCCGCATCCCTGCTCAGCTTCATGTCGCGTATCGGCGTTATGATCTCCACGCCAGGTATCATGCTCTGGAACACCATATCAAACCGCACCTGGTCATTACCTGCGCCCGTGCTGCCATGGGCCACATAGTCTGCGCCCACTTCCTTTGCATATTCGGCCACGGCTATTGCCTGCACCATACGCTCCGCGCTCACACTCAGCGGGTACACCGCATTCTTCAGCACATTCCCGAATACCAGGTATTTGATGCAGCTTTCATAATACGCCTTTGTCACATCCACCGCCTTAAAAGACTTTACGCCCAGGCTGTAGGCACGCTCCTCTATGCGCTTCAGTTCATCTTCACTAAAGCCACCTGTGTTCACGGTCACCGCATGTATTTCCATACCGCGCACCTTTGCCAGGTATATGGCGCAATAAGTAGTATCCAATCCGCCGCTATAGGCTAAAACAACTTTTTTCATTGATCGTATTTCAGGATGTAATTAAAGGAACAGGCTGGCAAAAAAGCCACTTATGCCCATTATGAAATTGTTTCTTTTCAGGTTGCGCATGAACTTCTTTTGTTTGAACCTGAGAAACCGCTCGTATATCTTCTCCTTCTTCACGAACGCCTTTGTTGTTTCTTCAGGAGTATAATGGTCCTTCGGATCATAAAGCATTGCGGTGCACAGACAATTCTTGCGCTCCTTACTCATCAGTATATCATAGTTCACACAGCTTTTACAGCCCTGCCAGAAAGCCTCATCCTGTGTCAGCTCTGAGTAGGTCACCGGCTCGTAGCCCAGCTCGCTGTTTATCTTCATCACTGCCAGCCCTGTGGTCAGCCCGAATACTTTGGAATCAGGGTACATCTTGCGGCTCAGCTCAAAGATCATCTTCTTGATGCGCTTGGCCAGCCCGCTCTTGCGGTAGTTGGGCGATACGATAAGGCCCGAATTGGCCACATACTCGCCATGCCCCCAGCTTTCTATATAGCAAAAGCCTGCCCAACCGCCATCGGGGCCAAAGGCTATTACCGCCTTGCCCTCCTTCATCTTCTGCTCCACATAGGCGGGCGACCGCTTGGCTATGCCCGTACCACGGGCTTTGGCGCTTTCCTCCATTTCTATGCATATTTCCTCTGCGTATCCTATATGGGTCTCGTCTGCTACTATTACCTTGAAGTCTTGGTTCATTGACCAAAAGAATTTATAAAATGTAAATAAAATCCGTGCCTGTTCGGGCTGTATATCGGACATACTATACGAGACAGGGTTTAACCCTTCTCAAAACTATAACATCTGGTAATTTCTGACTATCAACGTCTGACGCGGAAAGGAACCTGCATGTGCAAAAAAACCGTTCTTTCGGGAACAGTAAAAAAACCTGTACCGGCCTCGGGCTGCAAGGCATTTACCGGTATGATCAGGAAGGTTTTTTTCATCTCTCTTTGTTGATTAAAAGATTTTTAAAATAAGGGAGCAAAAGTAACTACATTTTCCCGTTTTTGAACATACATACGGTGTTAAATTTAAATAAACCACCTGCAACCTCTAACCCAAAACATAACCAACTGATAATCAACGCAATCACTTTTTTTCTTCCTGAACGAAGTGAAGTACCTACACGCCACACCAACTACTCGCGCCGGACACGCAACACGTAACTCCCCGCCTGCCAAGGAGGGGACGATCCGGCAAAAGCGCGTAGCGTCTTTTGACGGATCAGGGGTGGTGGCACTCGCGCACAATACTCACCCCCTACTCTTTCACAAACCTCCCGCCATCCCGATAGCCGTCGGGACCATTCACCTTCACAAAATACACACCCGCAGGCAAGGCTCGAATATCAAGCACCACCTCCTTTTGTTTAGAATTTTGCGAGGCCACCACCACTTGCCCCATCATATTCACTACCTCCACGCCATCTATCTCACCTGCGCTTTTTATCGTTAGCTCGTAGGTTGCTGAGTTGGGGTATATCGTTATATTGTTTGTTACTTTGTTTACATTATTTACTGCGGCTTCATCATACACTATTCTTCTTATCCTATTGTTTACGGGGTCTCCAATATATAGGTTGCCGTAGGCATCTATTGCTGAACAATTTGCATCATAATTAAGTTGAGCATCGGTTGCTGGCCCCCCGTCACCGCTAAAGCCTGGAGTGCCTTTGCCGGCTATGGTAGTAATTATGCCATCAGTCGTTACTTTTCGTACTACATAAGCCAAGTCGTCAGATATATATAGGTTACCTGCCGCATCAAACATTACGGCAATAGGCTGCATCAACGTTGCATCGGTTGCCTGGCCACCGTCACCTGTATAGGAGTTTGTGCCAGTACCGACTACTGTTCTTATAATGCCGGCAGCATCTATCTTTCTTACTCGTTGATCGTAGCAGGGCATGTATAACTCCCCGTCAGGGCTTAAAGCCATATACCCTACAATATGTAGCAATGCAGCAGTTGCGGGTGTACCATCTGCACTAAAACCGGGTGTTCCATTACCCGCTATTGTAGTAATGATACCGAATGTGTCTATTTTTCTTACACAATGATAACCTCCATCAGAAAAAAAGAGATTGCCACTTTTGTCCAAAACCAAGCCGATGGGGTCATACATTTGAGCATTTGTTGCAGACGCCCCATCACCACTATAGCCGCTTACTCCGGTTCCCCCTACGGTAGAAATAATGCCCGAAGTGGATACTTTGCGTATAGAATTAAATTCCGCTATATAAAGATTGCTTTTTTTGTCAAACGCAATATCGCCGGGTTGATGAAGTTGCGCATTAGTTGCTTGCCCTCCGTCACCGCTATACCCATAGGTTCCATTGCCTGCGTAGGTAGTGACTATACCCGAAGTGCTTATTTTACGTACGATATTATTGTTTTCCTCAACAATATACATATTGCCGGCACCATCGAAAATAGCTTTGTCAGGACGAGAGAACAACGCTCCTGCCAAAGGCCCCCCATTACCGGAATACCCAATAACACTGCTACCCGCAATAGTCTCAATAACCTGCCCACTCACCATCACAGGCAGCAACAAAAGCAGCAATAATACCTTTCTCATCTTATCAATATTTGAAAGCATCTCACACTTGTCCCCGCTCCTTATCCAGCGGCAATATATACAACAGCGGCACCAGCGCATACAGCACATAAGATATATACACCGATACAAAAGCCAGCAACCCTGCCACCAGGTATATAGCCGGGCCGCCCAGTATAGAGAACCGTACATTCTTCATCGTTACCACCGGGTCATACTTATCGCTGAGGTAGTTCTTCACATTGTAGTAATATAGCCATGTCAGTACAAAGGTCGTAGCCGAGAAGGTCAGCCCCCACAGCATCACTATTATAGCCGAGGTGGGGTATTCCCCCATCATCTTGGTAGGAAAGGGCAGCATACAGATCAGGAACATCAGGAACACATTGATCCACGTAGTACCATAGTCGGCAGCCGTGGCCATTTTCATGATCTGGTGGTGGTGTACCCATATCAGCGCCACAAAAAAGAAGCTCACCATCCAACTGAAGAATACACTCTTCACCGCCGCCAGCGCCAGCCACACATCCTGCGCGTTCTCAGGATGCTCTATGTGCGGCAGCTTCAGTTCCAGCACCAGTATCGTCATCACTATCGCAAACACGCCATCACTGAAAGCCTCCAGCCTGTGCTTCTCAAATGGCCATTGCCTGAATTTTTCGCCGATATTCATCACCTTAAAAATAGTAAAGATCCGGCTATCCCGCAAGCTATTCTTTATTGCCGCACCACTTTATACACGTTCCGGTCATTGATGCGCACCATATATACACCCACAGGCAGCCGCGCCAGCGATACTACCGCACTGTTCGTTTGGTAAGCGCCGGAGAACAACACCTGCCCCACCTCGTTACAGATCACCACCTTATCCAGCGGCACAGTTGCGGCTATGGTTATATTGTCTGTGGCGGGGTTAGGGTATATGCTTATCTCTTCGCCCGGCATCGCTATGCTGTTCACCGCCGTCTGGCAATGGATGATGTGTACGATCTTCTGTGCCACACCCGTACAGGTAGCCGTGATGGAATACTTTATCGTGTCCGTGCCTGCTGCCATACCGGTCACCACGCCTGCGGCCACACCGGCCTTTGCATTGCTGGCAGCCCATGCGCCGCCGGTTACAGCATCGGCAAGGGTTATTGTGGTGCCTATACACACCGTATCGTCACCTGTTATCGTACCTGCATCAGGCAATGGGTTTATGGTCACCGTATAGGTAGTGGTGGCCACGCCGCAGCTGTTCGTTTTAGCATAGACTATGGTATCAGTGCCTGCAGCTACGCCTATCACTATACCGCCGCTCACCGAAGCTGTACTGTTGATCACGCTCCATACCCCGCCCGCCGTGGTATCGGCCAGCGTTATGGTGCTGCCCGCGCATACCGATGTAGCTCCTGTAAGCGCGCCCACCACAGGTGCCAGGCATATATAGAACCGACCCAAAAACGCATCTGACACACCTCCAAACACAGTTTGGTTAGCGCCCGCAGTGGCAATGCCTGCTGTGCTTAGTGTATTACCGGCTACATATACATTCGCAGCGCCTACACCCGCTATGGCATAAGCATCATCTTCCTCATTGCCACCAAAATAAGTAGACCCCATCCCCACACCCGCCGTGCTGAATTTTGCCACAAAGGCATCTATGCCACCACCCAGGGTGTCCTGGTAGGCGCCGGGTGTGGCTATACCGGTAGCGCTGGCAGTTTTACCGGTGATGTACACATTCCTGCTGCTATCAGTGCCTACGCCATAGCCCCCGTCTGTACTGTCGCCACCATAATAAGTAGCCCATTGCAATGCGCCCGCATCACTGAACTTTGCCAGAAAAGCATCGCTCGTTCCGTTTATCGTATCCTTATAAGATCCCGCTGTAGCCATGCCCGCGCTACCCGTCACACCGGCTATATACATATCCACCGAGTCGGCCAATGATATAGCATTGGCAGCATCCGCGCCAGTGCCGCCATAGTACGTGGCCCACTGCCGTGCGCCCGCGCTATTGAATTTCACTAAAAAAGCATCCGCGCTGCCGCCCAGCGCACCCTGGTAAGCGCCGCCTGTGGCTATACCCGATGTACTGGTGGTGCTGCCCGTTATATATACATTGCCTGCGGCATCGGTGGCTACGCCATTGCCATAGTCATCGCCGCTGCCCCCATAATAAGTGCTCCACTGTGTAGCCCCTGTTGTGCTGTTGAATTTCGTCAGGAAAGCATCCGCACCGCCTATCAATACTGCCTGGTAGCTACCCGAGGTACCCATGCCGTAAGCGCTGATAGACCAGCCTGTCACATACACATAGCCCAGGTTATCAGTAGCTACGCCCAGCCCCACATCTTCATTGCTGCCGCCATAATTATCAACCCATTGCAATGTGCCTCCGCTGTTGAATTTCGCAAGAAAAACATCCGCCGTGCCACCCGACAGGCTGGTCGCCGCGCCGGCCATGTATATATTGCCCGCAGCATCTGTGGCTACGCCCTGTCCTTCGTCATAGTCGGTGCCGCCATAGTAGGTAGCCCACAATATCGCTCCCGCGCTGTTGAATTTCGCCAGGAAGGCATCTTCGCCGCCGCCTATTGTAGACTGGTATGCGCCCGATGTGGCAATGCCCGATATGCTTGCTGTGCCGCCTGATATATATACATTGCCCGCTGCATCAGAGGCTACCCCGCTCGCACCATCATCATCCGGCCCGCCATAGTAGGTAGCCCATATCAGCGATGGGTCTATCGTCAGCTCCCCGCTATAGCTTGCCGTTTCATACGTAAGCACATTACCCGTTAGTTTAAAGCTGCTCTTCACCACCTGCCCATCCGCATCATAAGACACCGGGGCCTGCTCCGTGATCACTCCTTGTGGTGTTGCAGCAGCTAAGCTCCCGTCATTATTCAGTTGCAGCGCAGTAGCGCCACCATACCTCACCTGTATATCAGCCACATTGCCCCCCTCATGCACCACAAATTCATGCTTCAGTTGCCCGTTATGTATTTGCAGTACCCAGTCTATATGCGGGTAAATATTTGCGTAGGTGATCTTGTTGTAAGTATATGCCGTGGCCGTGTTTTTGCTACCTGTAGCTGTGTGGCCTTCATAATAATCCTGTTTTTCCTCCGTGGTCACTTGCGCCTGCGGGTTAGCGCCCACCAGTTCCACATCCATGCGGTACATATCCGCCGTTGCGGTATGCGCGCGCACCTCGTGCCGGTGAATGCCCAACCTCGCTCCGCCAACTTCATCACCGGGGTTCAGCCTGCTGAATTGATAATGTATAGCGCCATCGCCTATAAATATATTCAGTCCATGGGCCGCCGCTACTTTGAATTGAATATCCATGCGGGGTACATGATACTGGTCCGTCACCTGTCCTTTGTTCTCTGTAAATGCGCAGGGCGCGTGCAGTGCCGGGGCTGTACTATCTTTTGCAATACCTGCCAGTGAGTACAGGCTAATAAATGTGGTAAGTAAAATGGGTTTGATCATAAAGGGTGTGTGTTTATAGGATCTGCTTTATCAGACAGTCCTTTAAAGGTAATAGTTGGCAACAATGATGCCAAACATTTTGGTTTACACAAAACACCAGCGTAGAGGCGCAAGATTTTGCGACTCACCCGCACAGGATTAAATGTCGAACAGAATAGGAAAACAATGGCCAATTAAGACATCAAGCAGCAAAAAAATAAGAGGATCATGGTTTTCATACAGATCATTAAAAATCATAGTTCTGACAATTAATAACCCATGAGCCGAATAACCTGCTTATTCGGCTCACTTTTTGCCCTTTTTTGAGCCGAATAAGCAATTAAACCGACTAATGGAAAATCAAAACATCTGGCAAGCGGAAACAGGAGGATCATAGTTTTCATCCCGATAGCTATCTGGATCATTAAAAATCATAGTTCACACAACCACCATACGTGTTTTAAAACCCACCGATTTTCACCGTTCGGTCAAAGTCCCTTAAAAAAAGCCCAAAATCACCTCAAACCCACGCCCGGCTTGCAAACTTTTTTCTATGACAGACTCCCACACGTCTATGACAGCGCAGAAAGCGCGCTATCATAGAAATTCGATTTTACAAATTGAATACCCTACCCGACCTTTATACACTGAAGCAATGATCATGTGCCTTGTGCCCTTTGCGGTTTCCTTTGTGCCTTTGCGTTAAATTTGATATCGAAGGGGATAAACAAGTGTAAACTTATTACAGTATAGTGCAAGCCGGTAGGTCGGGTTGTTCAAATAAGGGTAAGCCCCTTTAGGGGTTTGGGGTTTTATCCTGCGCAACGATCTTGCACTACTGTGCAAAAATGTAGCAAGAATTACCAACACAAAACAATCTAAACCACTGATTATCAATACAAACACCAATTAGCAGTCCCGATAAAAAATAATTCAACTTAAAATTGCACACTCGCAGAAAAAAACTAATTCAGACATTAATATACCTTATCTTTACAACATAACTTCATACCCATGCGTAAATATACGTTCCTGCTATCCGTCTGCCTCGCTGTAGCCACCACGGCTATTATATTTTCTGCATGCCGCAAAAAGGCAGTAGTGGCCACCGAAGATACCGGCTATGCTGCCGACCACGCCACTGCCGAGCAAACCTTTACTGACGTGCAGACCATATCCGACCAGGCATCCACCACCACCGGCAGCCTCAACTTCCGTACCACAGCCACCACATCCGGCGGCTGCGCTACTGTTACCCACTCCAATGATTCTGTGATCATAGACTTCGGCCCAACCGATTGCACTTGCCATGACGGCCGCAAACGCCGCGGTAAGATCATCGCTACCTTCTCTGGTGGCCATTATGCCGACAGCGGTTCCGTACACACCATCACTTTCGATAACTTTTACCAGAACGACAATAAGATCACCGGCACCAAAACGGTTACCAATATGGGGCACAATGCCGCCGGCCAACCTTATTTCAATGTTACTGTGGCAGGCCAGGTCACCCGTAATGGTGGCGGCACCATCAGTGCCAACTGGACACGTGTACGCACTTGGACAGCAGGCTACACCACACCTACCGACTGGAGCGATGATGTATACGAGATAACCGGCAGTGGCACCATCACACGTGCAGATGGCAGTACCGTAGCGGTGGCTATCGATGCCTCTACGCCGTTAGTGGTAGCCCTCAATTGCCATTGGATCGAGTCCGGCTCTGTAGTCTACACTATGCCCGGCAACCGCATCCGCACCCTCAATTATGGCACCACCGCCTCTTGCGATGATAATGCACAGGTAGTACTGCCAAACGGAACAACCTATAATATAACCCTCCCCTGATCTCTATTCCTTTTAAATAAATACAAAAAATATTTACCCTTGTATATTTTGTGCCATTATCTATATACAACATTAACCACTATTCGTATATTAGCAGCCTGATTCATTACAGACACTCAAAACATTAATACATAATTATGCGTTGCAATTCGATATTCACAAAAGGTGCATTACTGATCATTGTTCCGGCGCTGCTGCTCACAGCATGTAGCAAAAGCTCTTCTACATCACTCACCAATGCTGATGACAACGGCGGATACGCTTCTGACGCATCCAGGATAGAGCTCATCAGCAACGACGTAATATCCATTGCTGATATTGCCGGCGAATACTACAACGGCAGCAACCTCCGCACCACGCATACCACACTTGGCACGTCTGCTACAGTAGCTACCGATACTTTATCTGCCACACACACACTCATCGTTCGTTTTGATTCTACTGCCAGCCTCGATGGCAAAATTCGCAGCGGCGCTATCATCATTTCCTATAATGGCGAATACACCGATTCAGGCCAGGTACACACCATTACTTTCGACCACTACACCATTAACAACAATGCCCTCAGCGGCACCCTGAAAACGATCCGCATAGACACTACCGTTACCGGCGACTGGTACTATAAGGTTTCTGTAGACGAAACGCTGAACATGAACGAAGACCCGCTCCAGAGCCAGCTCATCACCTGGCAGGGTGGCCTTGTTCGCAAATGGGTCAAAGGCTACGCAACACCATCCGACAGAAGCGATGATGCGTTCTCCATCTCAGGCAGTGCCACACTTACACGCGCCAATTTACACCAGTTCACTTTCGATATATCTACCCCCATACAGTTCGCCCTCAACTGCGATTTTGCAGAGTCCGGCGTTATCAATGTATCAGGCCCTACGCTTCCTGTACGCGTGCTCAACTATGGCACCGGCAGCTGCGATCCATCAGCACAGGTGAGCATCGGCGCTACGGTATATGGCATTACCCTTACCAGGTAATTGATATCGTATAGACATCAGGATTACACCAGTTGCCACGGCCTTTAAGCCGTGGTCTATTCAGAAGGTATTGGCTTTAGCCGAAATATTCACACTGGTAAATGCGTATGCAGGGCTGCATCAATACAAACAGCTTTGCAGTATCTCGCAGGCATGCCGTATCTCGTCCATGGATATTGTAAGCGGAGGCGCTATCCGCACACAATTTGCCGCAAACAGGAACCAGTCTGAGAACAGCCCCTTGCCAATGCACTTTTGCAAAGTCGCTGTTACATGCTCGGGGCTATCCAGCTCCACGGCCATCAGCAGGCCCTTGCTACGCACAGCTTTTATAGCCGGGTGTGTAAGTAAAGAATGAAACAGTTGTTCTTTTGCTGCAACTTGCTCTATGATCGCTTCATCCAGCAGCACCTTCATCGCAGCCATGCCCGCGGCACAGCAAAGCGGGTGTCCGCCAAAAGTAGTGATGTGGCCCAGCACGGGGTTATTGGTCAGCGTTTGCATCATATCATAAGACGAGATGAAAGCGCCCATGGGCATACCGCCGCCCAGCGCCTTGCCCAGCAATATCACATCAGGTATTACGCCATAATGTTCAAAGCCCCACAGTTTGCCGGTACGGCCAAAGCCACACTGTATCTCGTCAAACACCAGCATGGCGCCGGTTTCATTGCAGCGCTCGCGCAGCTGCTGCAGCCAGGCAGGGTCCGGCGCTATTACACCGGCCTCGCCCTGTATGGTTTCAATAAGCACACAGGCCGTATACTCATTAATGGCGTTTATGAACTCCTGCGAATTGTAATCATGGTGCCACACACCGGGCATCAGCGGCCTGAAGGCATTGCGCCAGTATTCATCACCCATCACGCTCAGCGCGCCCAGGGTGTTGCCATGGTAGCTGTTATTACAGGCTACAATATCAGTGCGGCCGGTGGCCCTGCGGCACAGCTTTATAGCGCCTTCCGTGGCTTCAGCGCCGGAGTTGGTAAAATAAACGCAGCCCAGGTTTTCAGGCAAGTGTTTGGCCAGTAGTTCCGCATATTTCACCTGCGGGCTTTGCACCACCTCGCCATATACCATCACGTGCAGGTACGCATCAGCCTGCTCTTTGATGGCATTGATCACCGCCGGGTGCTGGTGGCCTATGTTGCATACGCTGATGCCGCCTATGATGTCGAGGTATTTGTTGCCATCCACATCATACAAATAGCTGCCGCCTGCCGATACGATCTCCAGTCCCAATGGTGCGGGCGATGTCTGGGCCACATGCTGTTGAAAAAGCTGTCGGTTGTTCATGGTCTTTATTTGGCTACAGGTGTTAGGTTCAGCTCTTTTGCTTTTTGCAACAGCAGCGCATAGGCCTCGTCATAGTTGTTCTGTATCAGCCCGTCCAGTATGGCTTCGCGCACCGTTGTCTTCAGCACCCCCACCTCCCGCGATGGGGCCAGGTTGAACAGCTGCATGATCTCATCGCCACTTATGGGCGGCTGCCAATTGCGTATCTTGTCGCTTTCCTCTACGGCCTTTAGTCGTTCCTTTACGATCTCAAAGTTTTCGAGGTAGCGCTTCACCTTTACTTTGTTCTTCGAGGTAATGTCGCTCTCGCAAAGTATCATCAGGTCTTCCAGCTCATCACCTGCGTCAAAGAGCAGCCTGCGCATCGCCGAGTCGGTGATGTCTTCCTTGGTAAGGCTTATGGGGCGCAGGTGTAGCAGCACCAGTTTGGCCACATACTTCATGTGCTCATTCTGGGGCAGCTTCAGTTGTTTGAATATCTTGGGCACCATACGCTCGCCTACCACCTCATGCCCGTGAAACGTCCACCCATGGCCTTCTTCGTAGCGCTTGGTGGCCGGCTTGGCAATATCGTGCAGCAACGCGGCCCAGCGCAGCCATAGATCATTGCTCTTGGCCGCGGTATTATCTATTACCTGTAGTGTATGATAAAAATTATCCTTATGCCCCTTACCTTCTATGATCTCCACACCTGAAAGGTCTGTAAACTGCGGAAAGAACTCCTTCAGCAGCCCACACCTGAACAGCAGGTCCAGTCCCACGGAAGGCTTGACGGCGGCCATTATCTTATTCAGCTCATCCGTTATCCGCTCCTGCGACACTATCTTGATCCGCTCCTTATTTCGCTTTATGGCTTCAAATACATCTTCGGTTATCTCAAAGCCCAGTTGCGTGGCAAACCGCACTGCGCGCATCATGCGCAGCGGATCGTCTGAGAAAGTAACATCCGGCCCCAACGGTGTGCGAATGATCTTCGCTTCGAGGTCTTTTGTACCATCAAAGGGATCTATTAATTTTCCGTAGTCGTCTTTGTTGAGGCTTATCGCCATTGCATTGATGGTAAAATCCCGGCGCAACTGATCGTCCTCTATAGTACCCGGCTCTACCTGCGGCTTGCGGGAATCTGATGTGTACGATTCTTTGCGTGCTCCTACAAACTCCACATCCAGCCCGTTCAGCCTGAACTGTGCCGTGCCAAAGTTCTTAAAGAAATTTACCTGTGGTGGCTGCACAAAAGTCCTCGCCACGTTATGAGCAAGCTCAATACCATCGCCGGTGCATACAATATCCACATCTTTAGTAGGCCTGCCCAGCAGCTTATCGCGCACAAAGCCCCCTATCAGGTAGCACCGCACACCCATCTTCTGCGCCGCATCACCTATCCGTTCAAATAATTTCAGCTCTTCCTTCAAGCAGGCAATATCCATATTGCTGCAAAGCTAAGATAGGCTATTGAATTATTCAGGAAATGATAGAATTGAACGAAATTTTGGAGATAGTGTATATTAGCTTTTGAATGAACAGTTATCCTGACAATTTAGCTTATAACGAAAATCGGCTTGACTTCACTTTTACAATAAAAGGGAGAAATGGCCGCGAGCAAAAAAAAGTTAAGTTCTCAAAAACGGAGCATTTAAACGCTTACAACCTTGCATTAGGAACAATCAAAGAAAATGGCAAGGTTGATTATAGCGAGATAACTAATAGCGGCGATTTAGTCCGTCTTTTTAGCACAATAATGAATTGTATTGAGCTTTTTCTTGAAAAGCACCCAGAACAAAACATATTTTTCACCGGCAATACGGAACAAAAAACAAAAGTTTACCAGGAAATTTTAAGAAGGCATTATCACTCGTTTTCAGAAAAATATCATATTTTTGGAATAGCAGAAGATGAATATATTGCTACAATAGAGCAATTCGATAGCAGCAAAAAATATTCAGGATTTATAATTAAGAGTAAATAGCACCTATTATGAGCGCAGTTAGCAATAAGACTTCGATTGAAAAGGGAAAGCGCAGTAGCAGAAAATTCCTTTCTAAAAATAATACAACCGCATTGCAGGAAAAACTGAACAAGGCAAATAATATGCTATCAAAGATCTCGAATCCCGAAGCATTAAAATAGAACGACAACTCTTTAGTATTTCTTCGTGTGCTTATTTAACCTCCCTCACCCCCTCAACACCACTATCTCTCCTTCATCATTTATCCTCACTAACCTTGATGGAGGCGTTATCGCAGTATCTTGTCGGCGGTGTTTTACTGCATAATCTACACCTCCGATCACAGCGCTATCTATCATGCTATATATTGGCGGTGTCGGCGCACCGCTAATGTTGGCAGAGGTGGATACTATGGGGCGACGCAGCCTTTTGATGAGCGCTTTGCAAAACGGATCTGTGGTTACTCTTATGGCTATGCTGCCATCTGCGTTCACCACGTTGGCGGCAAAGCCGAGCGCCTGTTGGTAGATAACCGTTGTAGGCCGCTCGAAGCCTTCTACTATGGCTATAATATCGGGTGGTGGGGCGGCTACGTATTGCAGTATGTCCCGCGCATCGGCCAGCAACACGATCATGCTTTTTTCTTTTGGGCGGTGCTTTATTCCAAATATCTTATCCACAGCAGCTTCATTGAGCGCATCGCATCCCAGGCCCCATACGGTATCTGTGGGGTAAAGGATCACCCCACCCTCCTGCATTACCTGTATACAATTCTTTATATCGGCTTCGATATCCACCATAGCAGTTGTTCGTTAGTTATTTCTTTGGCACAGCGAAAATGCCCTTCGGGGCACACCTTATGCCCGTGCAGGCCGCAGGGCCTGCAATACAGCCGTTCCTGTATTTCTACCACCCTGCCTTTGTGCCGCAGCGGCCCAAAGCCAAAGGCAGGGACCGTAGAGCAGAACACCGCAGTTACCGGGGCATTCATGGCCGAGGCAAAGTGCAGTGGCGCAGAGTCATTGGTATAGTTCATCACAGCGCCTTGCATGAGCGCGGCAGACTGTAAAAAGTCCAGTTTGCCACAAAGGTTGAGTACATGCCAATGCAGTTTTTTGTCAATGATGGCCTCAGCCAATGCGCTGTCTGATGGCGCACCCAATATATATACAGGGTACTGCCCCGGTAGTACATTGATGAGGTCTACCCACTTCTCCGGCGGGAACTGCTTGGTGTGCCATACCGATGATGGCGCTATACATATATACTCTTCGCCCTCGTAAGAATGTATCTTTTCATAGTCGCTTTTTGCCGGGTATAGCTTTGGCATTTCAGCAATGTTGCCGGTAATGGGCGCTATCAGTTGCTGGTTGCGGTCTATCTCATGCACCGGATTATCGCTGTATGGTGCGGATATCGTGTGGGCTACCTTTCGGGTAAAGCAAAAAGAGAAGGGGTTCTTATCATACCCGGCCTTGTACCCGGCACCAGATAAAAACGTAATGAGGCCCGATGTGGCGAAACGGTGCAGGTTGATAACGTGCGTGTAGCGCTCCCTGCGCACCCGTAGTGCCATCCGCAGCAGGTTCCTGTTCTTATTG
>Ga0316218_1001080_pt1 | contig 31834 bp, 28 predicted proteins | sample TBH18003metaG_FD_203634 | JGI IMG/M metagenome (GOLD analysis project Ga0316218, IMG submission 203634) | Freshwater microbial communities from Trout Bog Lake, Wisconsin, USA - TBH18003 | ecosystem: Environmental > Aquatic > Freshwater > Lake > Hypolimnion/Profundal zone | place: USA: Wisconsin...
AAATCAACGATACTGACACGAAGGCCATGAAAAACGATGCGTTCAATCTGCGTAAGGCTTACACCTTAAAGCATCAGGTGCAAAGTTACGGGCATCGCTGTACCGCCTACATGAATCTGCTCTGGGATGGCGGCGGCGGTGATACCTCCTGGCCTGTCGCCCCCGTTATCGAGCCTAATCCATCATCTTCCGTCATGGCCGGCGCCACTTTACGATTCTCCAAACTGGTGGCGCGCATCAAGGCGCATCCCAATTATACGATCGCCATCGGTCAGGATTTACATATTATCGGTGCAAAAATCGTGTTGGATACCACTGGCTGGAAGCCTGTTTTAAGCATTAAATACGTTGCCGGACATCCGCTTATTATCTGGACTAAAGGTCGTGCCGATGCGATTGAAATCTGGGCGGACAGAGGCGATGGTAATGGCTTTACCTTGTTTGCGGTTAACAATCAGCCCGATACCATTGACAATACACCCCTGCCCGCGGTGAGTGCCAACTGGAAATACAAGGCGATTTACCGCCTGCATGATGAACAGGTAGGACAATGGAGCGATGTGTTGAGCATCCTGGTGGGCGGCTAACGCACGGGAGTGTGACTTTGTCGATTAAAGTCAACGCGTTCGTCAAGATAGCATCGGATTTAAGCTGCTCGCTTTTTTCATCACTATCCGATGCTGCACCATTAATTTATTTCTATTTGTGAAACTGTTTTTTCTGTCATCTTGAGCTTGACCACAGCTCCTGCTCCGCCAGCCATGCGATAAATCTGAGCAGGCGCGTGATTTCCGGGGAGCGCAGGCACAGGCATTGTTGTCATGCGAAGTCATCGCTGCCCGGGCATGGAAATAGCAGTATCAGTACTGGTCTGGTGTTCGACGGGGTTCGCTACAACGGGAGTAGCGAACCCGCAAAGTCGAGCAGAGCGGATATTCCGCTTTGAGCCGGGAAATTCAGGGCTGCAGCATGATGAAGCCTTGCTGCACTAAATCAACAATTCGGAAGTTGGCACCCGAGTTGACCTTGACGCCGGGAAGCAAATTTCCATTAGTCCAATTATTCGCTTTCATCGTTTTTCCGCACTCTTCAATAAGAACGCCCCGGCTCATAAGATTCATAATCGTTGTCTTGTAAGGATTTCCTGTTTTAGTATGGCGATTGTTGTTATAGGCCTCGTCATCCAGCAGCATATAGCCGCCAGCCCCATGAAACACGGCATCGAGACGCCACTCTGTGCTGTCCTGTTTAAACTTTTCCAGCATTGTTTCCATATAGGCAAGCCCAATAGGCGTGTCACCCGCAAAAGCCGAGTGATCCATGTTGAACAGCACCTTTGCTGTTTTTAATGTGCTGGCTATGTCAATGTGAATTGCATTATTTGATTCCGGCGTCGCCGCGATTGCGCCCGTGGTGAAGAATAAAGTTGCCGCACATAAAAGTGCGATGACAAAACGAAAGTTTTTCATAGTTAATTACCGTGGAACTGATTTGCAAATTTTATTTGACGCCAAGCTATGCTGCTTCAACCAGGCTTGCTGGAGAAAACTTCCCGCAGCAATGCTGCGCTGCGGGAAAATAGGCTGTTACTTGGGGGCGGAAGGGGAGAGCTGATTGGCCTTCGCTTCTTTTTCCAGCTTGGCTTTTTTATTGGCTGCAGCGTCTTCGGCGCGGATCACATCATAGGGGCCGTATTTGTGCTGCGTCTCGTTGAAAGAATCAACATAGGGACCCCACGGGAAATCCTCTGGCTTGTCATACGGGTTGGAGAAGTCCTTTGCCACTTCACCCTCCCTCGGTTGACGGGGATGTGAGATGACGAAACCGGCGACGTCATAAGCATCATCTTTGGACAAGGCCGGGCGCTCCCATGTTGCCTGGCCGAAAGGCATGTTCACATAAACATATTGGAAGGTCGACAAGATGCGGAACATTGAGGCCGATTCGCTGGTTGCATCCGCTCCCCAGAGCGGCGGAAATACGTAGCCCTTATGGTCACCCACGACACCTGCGCGCGTGCCCAGACCATTTTCACCGTGGCAGGCGATGCAATGCTGCTTAAAGACGACCTCCCCGCGCACCAGATTGGCCGCTCGCTTCGGTTCTTCAACAACCATTTCCTTTTCGCCGATAATTTTAGCTCCCTTGGGCACGCCGCGCGAGAGATACTCGATATAGGACATCAAGGCCTTCATCTCTGTCGAGTCTTCGGGGATAGGACGTCCAGACAGGCTATGGGTAAAGCACAGATTAATTCTGTTCTCCAGCGTAACCATCTTGCCAAAGCGAGCCGAGAACTGAGGATATACGCTATATGTTCCAATCAATGGGGCGGCATACGGCATCGTCGCCTCGGCACGATGGCAACTTGAGCACGACATATTCGTCCCCGCGTAGCGTTTCGAGCGATCAGGTACTTCAGGGCCGAGATATTCCGATGTGTGCGTGAACAGTTCATGCCCCAGCTTGATCATGCGGCTCTGTTCATTGTCCGGCAGCTTGGACAGATCCATATCAGGCGCAGGCCAGGTGCGCAGATCCACGACCGGACGATCCGTTGCCGGTGCAGCGCTCGCAACGTTAGGCCCAACGGAGGCCAGTAGCGCCAATATCATGGTTGCCGCAATGAGACTACCTTCTTTCTGTCTCATCGCCGAAATTGGTTTTTGCACGCATTGGTTTTCCATTGCCTTATTCCTCTGTAATTAAGTAGTATCACTGAATATAATTATATTAGCACAGGGTAATTTATCAGGCTAGCGCATTTTTCGCACAACTGCCATGCTTAGCAAACAAGCGCAGTCAAGCCAACTTCCACATTGACCTGTTTCTTTAACAACGGGATTGTGCTTTAAGTGTGGATAGTGCCCGGATGTCGTGAATATCAGCCAGGGGATACTCATCGTCATGCTGCCTTACGAATTTTCGTCTGATTGCGTGACAGCTTCAGCTGTAATAGTTGACTTGTCACAAACCCTTTTGCTTATGATTAAGTTATTTCGCTTGCGACTATTCCCGACGGGCCGCTACCGGACCGCCGCTTGTTTGAGCGGAGTATATTTCTCTTTGCTGATGATCATGACAAGAACGTCATAACTGATGCGGCAAACGCTGCTCGCAGGAATCGTGTCCCTCAGGGCACAAATTCGCAAACATGTGATGCGCGTGCCCTGCCTTGTGTGTTTCTTCTGCCTGGGAATGATGAGTACGGTTTATCGCTACGTGAATTTCGCGTTAAAACGTCAATCAGCAATTAAGATGGCGGCTATGCCATTGTTTCTGCCAGTTCAGGTAAAATTCGCGGCAGGAATTCAATCTTCAAGCGTTATCACCTGCGGAATCGCGGGTAAAATATCGCAAAACCAACCCCTTATTCAATGTAAAGGCGCTATAAAATGTCTATTCAAATCATCGGCACTCCGCTTAGTCCTTCTGCCACCCGCGTGATGCTGCTGGGTAGTGGCGAGTTGGGCAAGGAAGTTATTATCGCCTTGCAACGTCTGGGGGTTGAAACCATCGCGGTGGATCGTTACCCTGATGCGCCAGGCATGCAAGTCGCTCATCGCTCACATGTGATCAACATGGCGGATGCTGCCGAGCTGCGCGCCGTGATTGAAAAGGAAAAGCCCGACCTGATCGTGCCTGAAATCGAAGCGATTGCCACCGATATGCTGGGACTGATCGAGAGCGAAGGGCTGGCCCGGGTGATTCCGACGGCACGCGCCACGCGATTAACCATGAATCGTGAAGGCATCCGCCGCCTTGCCGCCGAAACGCTGGGGCTGCCGACCTCTCCCTATCGTTTCGCAGACAGCTTAGCGCAGATGCGCGCAGCCATTGAGGTGATCGGCTATCCTTGCATCATCAAACCGGTGATGTCGTCTTCCGGCAAGGGGCAGTCCAAGGTTGATCGCGCTGATGAAGTCGAGGGCGCGTGGGAATATGCAGCCAGTGGCAGCAGGGTGAATCAGGGGCGGGTGATTGTCGAGGGACTGGTTGATTTTGATTATGAAATTACCCTGCTGACGGTGCGCGCGCTGGATGCGGATGGCAGCACGCAAACGCACTATTGCCAACCGGTCGGTCATGTGCAGGTGCAGGGCGACTATGTGGAAAGCTGGCAACCGCAACATATGTCAGTTGTGGCCTTGCAACGCGCGCGCGAGATTGCCGGGCAAGTTACCGGTGATCTTGGTGGCTTAGGTCTGTTTGGCGTGGAATTGTTTGTCAAGGGCGATGAGGTGTGGTTCAGCGAGGTCAGTCCGCGTCCGCATGATACGGGCATGGTCACGATGTGCACTCAGCTGCAAAATGAATTTGAACTGCATGCCCGTGCGATTCTCGGCCTGCCGGTAAATGTTGCGTTGCGCACGCCGGGCGCCTCGGCCGTGATTTACGGTCAGCTGGATGAAAAAGGGATAGCCTTTGCCGGGGTGGCCGACGCCTTACGCGTACCGGGCAGCGATATCCGTTTGTTTGGCAAGCCGGAATCCTTTTTTCGCCGCCGCATGGGTGTGGCGCTGGCAACCGGGACGGATACCAATGAGGCCAGGGCGCGTGCAAAATTGGCCGCCAGCCTTGTAAAGCCGGTCAGTTGTTAAGTGAGAGTTGATAAGTATTCATTGTTGCTTGGCTTGATGAAATCCGGCGGGCACCTTCATAGTGTGTGCGCCAGTAGGGAAGATTCATGTCTGAAAGTTCAATTCTTTTGCCGGTACGCGGGGCATGAACGAAGCGTTGTTTGCCGATAAAAATGCCGACATGAGAATAGTGTCTGTGTGTGGTGTTAAAAAACACCAAGTCGCCTGGCTGGAGTTGAGCCTTAGTCAGCGATCTGCCGATCCGGCTCATTTCGAAGCTGGTGCGCGGCAGTTCCGCGCCCAGTGAGTTTTTGAATACATACTGGACAAATCCGCTGCAATCAAAACCGCTGAGGAGTGATGTGCCGCCGTAATGATAAGCTGTGTCATACAGACTTATCGCATAGATGGACAGATCGTTCATCTGTTCCTGCTCACTTTGCGACGTCTGTTGACCGTTCATCGGCACTCGCTCACTGTGCTGTGCCTGACGACCGTACGTCTGCACTCGCTCACTGCGGGGGGCGAATGCAGTATCCCGATGTGTGCTGCTGCAGGCACTGAGTAATATTAAGGAAAATACTGTCATGAAAGATTTCATGTCTGAGCCTTTTTGTTTTTTAGTTTTTTCAGGCTTCTGGTGGTGAGTGAGTTTTTTATCGAAAGGGATTGCAGCGTCCATGCGAGATTGTCAAAATCAATCGGTTTGTGCAGTAAAGGCCAGCGGCTGTTGGCGACGCTGCTGATGAAGTGCGCAGATGTCTCGCCTGTGACGATCACCGCCCGTAGCTGTGGCAGTTGCCTGTGTTGTAGTTGCTCCAGAAATTCGATTCCGGTGAGCGCCCCGCCCAAGGCGTAGTCAACAATGAAGTAGTCGGCTTTGATAATTGTCTCGTGCTGTAATGCCGCTTCAGCGCTGTAGAAATGAAGTACTTCCGCGCCAAATCCCTGCAGCAGGCTGATCATGCCGGCGGCGACCAGTTCATCGTCTTCCAGCAATACCACACGCTTGCCTTTGCCAAACAGGTCGCGGGCGATATCCGGCGAGAGTTCAGCGCTGTCGGGTCGTGTGATCAGTCGTTTTTCCTGGATGAGCGGCAGGCTGAATTCAAAGATCGATCCTTGTCCGGGACGTGAGCAGCAGGTGATTTTACCGCCCAGTAAGGAGATCGCACGCTGACAGATCGACAATCCCAGCCCTAATCCTGCTTCACGGTTGCGTTGCTGATTCGCAACCTGATAAAACTCATCAAAAATCAGCGGGAGGTTGACTTGTGTGATGCCGATACCGGTATCCCGGACCTGTATTTGTACTCGATCCCCGCGTGGACGTGCGCTGATCAAAATACCCCCCCGCGCGGTAAATTTGATGGAGTTAGAGACCAGATTCATCAGTATTGATCGCAGCAAACCGATGTCGGTGCGTACGATTAATGTTTGCTTAGTGGAAAAAAACTGGTGGAACTTTAAGTTCCGGTTAAGCGCGCTCTGGGCAAAGGTTTGTTCCAGCCACCCGGATAGTTCCAGCAGATTAAAAGTGGTATTGTGAGGCTTGATTACGCCGGCATCGAATTTGGAAATATCCAGCAATTGTTTGAGCAGATCGGAGAATGCGGTCATCGACTGGTCTAGTTTTTCGATCAGCTCGTTTTGCTGTTCGGTCGGTTGAGTATGTTTCAGGGCATAAACAAAGAGTCCGGCTGCAGCAACCGGTTGTCTTAGATCATGGCCGGCAGCCGCGAGAAAACGGGTCTTGGCACGTTCTTTCTCACCCAGTTTTTGCAGGGAATCGAGCAATTGTTCTTCGGTTTTTTTTTGCCCGGTAATGTCAGTGCAACTGCCGAACCAGTTGATGATCTCGCCATGTTCGTCACGACGCGACACCCCGCGTATTAACCACCAGCGATAAACATCATCTGCACGGCGCAAGCGACATTCAATGGAGTAAAGGCTGCCGGTTTGCATTGCCTGTTGCCAGGCGTCCCATGCTTGTTGCCGGTCATCTGGATGAAACGTTTGTTGCCAGCCATACCCGTAGCTCTGTTCGAGCGTCAAACCGGTGTAATCCAGCCAATGCTGATTGAAGTAGATGCTTTTTCCATCCGCTTCGCTGATCCACACCATCTGCGGCATCGCGTCGGTCAGTGTGCGGAATCGCTGTTCGCTTTCCTGAAGCTTCTCCCGTGCTAGTGCGCTTTCGCTGATGTCGGTGAGTACCAGGCGGGTCATGAGGTCGCCTTCTTTGTTTTTCAGGCGCAGGCTGTCGAGTTTGGCATGAAAATGCGAGCCGTCGCCTCGCCGCAGCATGAACCCCGCAGCGGCTTGTGTATGTTTTTGCAGGGACAGAAAATGGCGGTGCCATCGCTCGCTGTCCGGCGGAACTACGAAAGGAGCAAAGTGCTGCTGCATTAACGTACGGCGCTCTATCCTGAGCATGGTCGCTGCGGTGAGATTTGCTTCGATGATGATGTCTTGCTGGTTGAGGGTAAGATAACCTGCCGGTGCCATATCGTAGAAATCTGCATATCGATCACGGGATTTTTCCAGTTCAAGCTGTAACTTCTGCAATTGCTCGTTCTGCTTTTTCAGTTCGATCCGGCAAGTTTGCAACTCATGCCGGAGTTCCCCGATAGTGTGTTGCCCGGCAGCGAGTTCTGTGATGCTCATCGGTTTGACTTGCTCTTCTTCGTTCAAGTTATATACCTCACAGTCCGGTTAAAATTAAACAGTATCCGAAATTTACTCGCCCAGCTTAATGTGGCGGATGTAGTGGCAGGTGTAGCCGTGCGGATGTTTGATCAGATATTGCTGGTGATATTCCTCGGCGCGGAAAAATTCTTTGAACGGTATGATTTCTGTGACGACGGGGGCTTGCCAGTCAGCGGATGTATCCACCACTTTAATGACTTCAAGAGCGGTACGTTGCTGGATTTCATCCAGATAAAAAATCGCTGAGCGGTATTGGCTGCCGATGTCGTTGCCTTGCCTGTTACGGCTGGTCGGATTGTGCATGCGAAAAAACTCAAACAGCAGGTGGCGAAAACTGAGCAGGGCCGGATCGAACACGATCTTCAGTGCTTCGGCGTGACCGGTCTGGCCGGTTTTTACCTGCTCGTAGCTTGCATCCGGTGTCGTTCCGCCGGTGTAACCGACGCAGGTTTTGACCACACCAGGTATCTGGCGGACCAGCTCTTCCATACCCCAGTAGCAGCCGCCGGCAAGATAAGCGGTTTGCAGCTGTGCTATATCATTCATGATGTTTCCTTGTTATGCGAAAAGAGAGGCACTACCTTCGTTCCTTTTTCATTGCTTGTGCGGCTTCATGTTTCGAATCCTTTTCTTTTTCCGTGGCTCGCTTGTGGCTCATTTTTTTAAATAGTTTATATGTTTCGCCGAAAGAGAGCCACTAACGACGCGCTTTCTTCATTGCCTGGGCGGCCTCTCGTTTGGAGTCCTTTTCTTTTTCCGTGGCTCGCTTGTCATGGAGTTTTTTGCCTTTGGCAAGGCCGATGGTCAGCTTGACGCGCCCGCCCTTGTAATGCATATCCAGCGGCATCACGGTATAGCCGGCTCTTTGCACCTTGATGAGAATTTTGGATATTTCCGCCGCGTGCAGTAATAATTTTCGCGTACGAACCGGATCGGGATGAATATGCGTGGAAGCGTTCAACAAGGGGCTGATGTGCGAGCCAAAAAGGTATAAGGCCCCGTCTTTTGCCGTGACATAGGCTTCCTTGAGTTGCGCGCGTCCGGCGCGGATGGCTTTGACTTCCCAGCCTTCCAGCATCAGACCTGCTTCGTATTTATCTTCAACGAAATATTCGTGAAATGCTTTTTTATTCTGGATAATGCTCATGGGAGATGAATTTTACTGTGTGTTCGGCTATTCTACCAGTCTTTGGAATGGTATCTAGGTAGCTAATGGCGACGGTTGAGAAAACAGTATTGGTTGCACACAGCGCGGAACAGATGTTTCGACTGGTGGATTGCGTTGCGGATTACCCGATATTTTTGCCCTGGTGCGGTGGGGCGAGTGTTGTGGATGTGGAGGGAAATAAAGTCCATGCTACCGTGCATATAAATTATTTACATATTAAACAAAGTTTTACGACTGAGAATGTGCGTATTCCGCCCCATCGGATCGAGATGACTTTGCAGGATGGACCGTTTCGCAGCCTTGATGGTTGTTGGAGATTTATTCCGCTTAGCGATTCTGCCTGTAAAATAGAATTCCGTTTGCATTACGAATTTTCCAGTAAGTTGCTGGAAAAACTGGTCGGCCCGGTGTTTCACTACATTGCCAACAGTTTCGTGGATGCGTTCATTCACCGGGCAGAGAAGGTATATCCGAACACATGACTGATCAAATAAACATTGAAGTGGTGTATGCATTGCGCGACGAGCAAACTTTGCTCAAAAAAGTAGTGCCTGCGGGTTGCACCGTGATGGAAGGCATACAGGCCTGTGGACTGTTGGATAAGTTTCCTGAACTCGATTTGTCTGCGCACAAACTGGGTATTTTTGGCAAGCTGACCAAAGCTGACACCGTCTTACGCGACAAGGATCGCATCGAGATTTATCGTCCGTTGATCGCAGATCCGAAGGAAGTACGCCGTCGTCGCGCAGAAGAAGGTAAAGTCATGAAAAAGGGCGGTGGCGACGCGTGATGACTGAAACTTTAATGCCCGCTGACTTGCGTGCAAAAACGCGTGCGCGGCTTTTCAACTTTGTGCGCCTGCTGGCGAATGAATTAAAAATCACATGTTAGATTATGACCTGCATTGCCATTCCAATATTTCAGACGGTATATTGACGCCAACTGCGCTGGTTGAACGTGCGGCTTTGCGCGGCGTGAAAATGCTGGCGCTGACCGATCACGATGATATGCATGGCCTGGATGAAGCGCGCAGCGCAGCATTGCAATATGGCATGCGTTTTATTAATGGCGTGGAAATCTCTGTTACCTGGCGTAAACATACTCTGCATATTGTCGGACTGAATATTGACCCTGCATTTCCTGCGCTACAGGCCGGCTTGGAAAAAGTACGTAGCGGGCGCGGCATCCGCGCGCAAAAAATGGCGGATGAGCTGGCAAAGATCGGTATCGGTGGCGTCTTTCAGGGGGCGCTTAAACTTGCCAGCAATCCTAATATGATAGGCCGAACGCATTTTGCCCGTTATCTGGTGGAAGCGGGCTATTGCAAGGATGTGAAAAGCGTGTTTAACCGTTATCTGGCTATGGGGAAGCCAGGCTATGTGCCGCATCAGTGGGCTGACTTGTCGGGTGCGATCAGCTGGATCAAGGGTAGCGGCGGGGTGGTGGTGCTGGCGCATCCGGGGCGCTATATGGTCGGACGTCACGGCATGGGTAAACAAACCATGCACCAGCTGCTGTGCGAATTTGCCAATATGGGCGGTCAGGCGCTGGAAGTCGTCACAGGTAGTCATACCGCTGAGCAATATGCCGAGTTTGCCCGTTATGCTGAAGAATTTAATTTGTTGTGTTCTTGCGGTTCGGATTTTCACGGGCCGAACGAGAGTTACCGTGATCTGGGACGCTTGCCTGATCTGCCGCTGATCTGCCGTCCTGTCTGGGAATTGTGGGATAAAACGATAGCAGGGGAATCCGGGCAAACATTCCGTGGCTGAAAAACATACAAAAATCGACTACGCTGCAATAGTTATTTTATATTCAATACATTGTTTTTTCGCATTTTCCTCACGTGAAATGCTGAACTTTCAGGATTGCTAATGGCACAATTTTTTACGATTTATCCGAATAACGTCAACATGCGGCTGATTTATCAGGCCGTGGCGATACTCAAGGACGGCGGTATCGTGGTATATCCGACTGATTCCTGCTACGCGCTGGGTTGTCTGCTTGATAACAAGCATGCGGTGACACGCATACGTGAGATCCGTCAGCTGGACGAGGAACATTACCTGACGCTGATGTGTCGCGACTTGTCCGAAATTTCAAATTATGCGCGGGTGGACAATACTCAGTTCAGACTGCTCAAGGCGAATACACCGGGTAGTTATACCTTTATTCTGGAGGCAACCCGTGAAGTGCCCAAGCGACTGCAGCATCCGAAGCGCAGTACGATCGGCATACGCATACCGGATCATCCGGTGGCGCTGGCCTTACTCGAAGCATTGGGGGAGCCGATGTCCAGTTCCACACTCATTTTACCCGAGCAGCCGTGGCCGTTGGATGATGCCGAACTGATACGTGAATTACTGGAAAAGAAAGTTGATGCGGTGATTGACGGGGGCGCAGCTGGCACTGACTTCACGACGGTAATTGATTTGACCGGAACTTTGCCGGTGCTGCTCAGGCAGGGAATGGGCGATATTGCACCCTTTGGGATTATGACACATGCAAACTGATCATCTGATTCAAACCATTAGCGTTGCTGCGATTCCAATTTTATTCGCCATCACCTTGCATGAAGCTGCGCACGGTTATGCTGCGAGGATGTTTGGCGACAATACGGCCTATCTGGAGGGGCGCATCAGTCTGAACCCGCTGCGCCACATTGATCCGGTCGGTACTGTGTTGTTGCCGTTAGTGACGCTTGCCCTGGGCGGGGTGTTGTTCGGCTGGGCCAAACCTGTGCCTGTCAATTTTGGTGCGTTGCGCAATCCGAAAAAAGATATGTTCTGGGTCGCAATCGCAGGCCCCGCTTCGAATTTAATTATGGCGATAATATGGGCCTTGCTGTTCAAGATGGCCTACAGTTATCCTGATAACTATTTTTCTGAACCGCTGATCGATATGTCAAAAATAGGTATTCAGATTAACATGGTGCTGATGGTGTTAAATCTCATTCCCTTGCCTCCGCTTGATGGCGGGCGGGTTGCCGTCAGCCTGCTACCGCATCGTCAGGCATATCAGTTGAGCAAAATTGAGCCTTATGGTATGTTTATTTTGATTGCAATGGCAATGACGCCAGTGCTGGGGGCCGTGTTGTATCCCCTGGTCAAGTTAGCTGAAAGTTTACTTTTTATTATGGTTGGAATCTGAATGTTTGCTGAACGCGTATTATCGGGCATGCGTCCTACGGGTAGTTTACACCTGGGGCATTATCACGGGGTGTTGAAAAACTGGATCAAGATGCAGCATGAGTTCGAATGCCTGTTTTTTGTGGCCGACTGGCACGCGCTGACCACGCATTATGAATCGGTACAGGAAATCGAACAAAGTGTCTGGGATATGGTTGTAGACTGGTTGGCAGCAGGGGTTGATCCCGCTCATGCGACCTTGTTTATCCAGTCCAAAGTACCTGAACATGCCGAGTTGCATTTGCTGTTGTCGATGATCACCCCGTTAGGTTGGCTGGAACGCATGCCAACTTACAAGGATCAGCAGGCAAAACTTGCTGATAAGGATCTGTCCACCTATGGTTTTCTGGGCTATCCGCTGTTGATGAGCGCGGATGTGCTGATTTACCGTGCTACTCAAGTGCCTGTTGGCGAGGACCAGGTGCCGCATGTCGAATTTACCCGCGAGCTTGCGCGCCGCTTCAATCATTTGTATGGGCGCGACCCCGGCTTCGTGGAAAAAGCTGAAGCGGCAATCAAGAAGCTCGGCAGCAAAAAGGCCCGACTTTATAATGAACTGCGCAACCGTTTTCAGGAGCAGGGCGACAGTGACGCGCTTGAATCTGCCAAGGCACTGCTCGATGAACAGCAAAGCTTGAGTTTCGGCGACCGGGAGCGACTGTTCGGCTATCTGGAAGGTGGTGGCAAGATCATTCTGGCCGAACCTCAGGCTATGCTCACTGCCGCCTCAAAAATGCCCGGACTGGACGGACAGAAAATGTCCAAGTCCTATAACAATACCATCACGTTGCGCGAAGATGAGGCTAGCGTGGCTAAAAAAATCCGCACTATGCCAACGGACCCGGCGCGAGTTCGTCGCACCGATCCGGGTGATCCTGACAAATGTCCGGTGTGGCAACTGCATCAGGTCTATTCAAACGAGCAAGTCAAACAAGGCGTGATTCACGGTTGCAAGACTGCGGGTATCGGCTGTATCGAATGCAAGCAACCGGTGATCGACGCGGTACTCCTGGAACAACGCCCGATGCGTGAACGAGCACAGTTGTATCTGGATGATCCGAGTTTGGTGCGCAACATTATCGCTGACGGCAACGAAAAAGCCCGCAAAATGGCAATTGAGACCATGCGCGATGTGCGCGAGGCGATGGGGTTGAGTTATTCCTGAGTTTAAATCATCGTCTGTGTGTCTGTTTTTGTTATAGCGCGGCCAGACATGCAGATAATCTATGTCTGAAGTGACAAGCCACCCTGTAGCCACGCTGCATGGCGAGCCGATGCTGGAGATGCCGCTGGATTTATATATTCCGCCGGATGCGCTGGAGTTGGTGTTGGATACTTTTTCCGGGCCGCTTGATCTGCTGCTTTATCTCATTCGCAAGCATAATCTGGATGTGTTGGACATTCCGATGGCAGAACTGACCCGGCAATATCTGACTTATATCGAGTTGTTGAAGCAGCGTAAGCTGGAGTTGGCCGCGGAATATCTGCTGATGGCGGCGGTGCTGATCGAGATTAAGTCCAGACTGTTGTTGCCTAAAACAGTCAAGGTTGCGGAGGATGACGGAGAAGATCCCCGGGTGGAACTGATGCGCCGACTACTGGAATATGAGCAAATAAAACTGGCAGCTCAAAAGCTAAATGAACTACCGCAAGCAGGACGTGATTTTGAAATTGTGCAGGTGCTGATAGAACAAACTTGCGAAGTCAGATTACCGCTTATCAGTGTGGAAGATCTCAAGCTGGCCTGGTTGGGGCTGTTGACCCGAGCAAAGCTCAACACCCACCATACAGTGCGTCACGAGCAGTTGTCGGTGCGCGAGCAGATGGCATATATTTTGCTTCGTCTGAGAGGCGGAGACTATGTGACGTTCGATAGTTTATTTGAAACGGATGAGGGGGTCGCCAAACTGGTGGTGACCTTTATCGCGATGCTGGAACTGGCTAAGGAATATCTGCTGGAGATTCAGCAAGGTGAAATATTTGGGGTAATTTATGTCAGAAGCAACAGGGCGGCAGAGTAAGTCTGTCTCAGTACCGGCGCTCAAGATCATTCTGGAAACGGCGCTGTTAACCTGCTCTGAGCCGTTGTCGCTCAACGAATTGAAGCAGTTAAGCGATGAGCCGCTGAGTAATCGCCAGCTTGAATCCTTGCTGGCGGAGTTGGCGCAGGACTGGCAGGGACGCGGTGTAGAATTAACCGAGGTTGCCGGTGGCTGGCGTTTTCGCAGCAGGGCTTATATGCAGCACTATCTGGATAGGCTCAACCCGCCAAAAGCACCGCGTTATTCACGTGCAGTGCTTGAAACATTGACAATCATAGCTTATCACCAGCCAGTCACGCGCGGCGATATTGAGGAAATTCGCGGTGTCACCGTGTCGGCGCAGATACTCAAAACGCTGGAGGCGCGCGCATGGATTGAAGTTGCAGGTCAGCGCGACACGCCAGGTCGTCCCGAGTTGTTTGTCACCACGCGTCAATTGTTGGATGACTTGAATTTGCGAACCTTGCAGGAGTTACCATCCTTGCAGGCACTGGGCGTCTTGCTGGATAAGGAAAGTAATGCGTAATTTTTTTGACGGATAGTTATTTTTGGTGTAGGTTGCACCCTGTTTCTTGAGGTTCTTGCTCCGGTGCGCGCTATCATCAATCATTTCGTCATAGCGTCAGGCCAGCAGCATTTTGGTCACGATAAGAGCTAGTCTTTTTTACCGTTACAGCAATTGAAGGCCTGGCTAAAAGCGGGCGGCCATGTATGAATCAGGGCTGTTTCAAGGATCCAACCGGTCAAACTTGATTTGTCGGCCTGGTAGCCTGTCAATGGAGGTGAGCCTGTGAAAAACCAAATTTCAGTTTTGTTTGTCTGTATGGGCAATATTTGCAGGTCTCCGACTGCAGACGTAGTGTTTCACCATTATGTTGAGCGTGCTGGCTTGTCTGAATCCATTTTAATCGATTCGGCAGGTACGCATGATTATCACATCGGTGATGCGCCTGACCTTCGGGCGCAACAGGCGGCAGCGCAGCGTGGCTATGATATGCGCAATTTGCGAGGCAGACAGGTTGAAAGCCGGGATTTTGAATATTTTGATTATTTGCTGGCGATGGACAAGGCTAATTTGGCCATCTTGCAATCTTTGGCACCGCGCGAATGTAAAAAACAGGTGGGGCTATTGCTCGATTTTGCAAGTCATCACAGCAAGCGTGAAGTGCCTGACCCGTATTATGGTGGTGCGCACGGCTTTGAGCAGGTGTTGGATATGATAGAGGATGCCGCGCAGGGTTTGTTGCAGCACATCCGGCAGACAAATTTGACCGAATAGTTAGTAGTAATGAAAAAAGCCGCCCGACTGACAGTCGTGCGGCTTTTTTCACAGATAAAAGCTAGTGCTGTTGTGTTTCAATTTGCACCAGCGGTTCGCTCTCTACATATACTTCAAGTTGACGTGTACGACGACGAATGACTGGTTGAGGTCGCTCGGCAGGTACATCCGGTGCGATTTTCCCGGGTGCTGTTTCGATTTGCACCAATTCGCTCAACTCAGAGGTTGCAGCGCTTTTAGTTGCAACCAGGGGAGCTACGAAAGTCTCCTCAATAACAGGAGTCGCAACGGCAGTCTCGGTAATAACTGGTGCAGGTTCAGCAATCACAGCCTCTGCCATCACAGTTTCTGCCATCGGAATTACAGCTTCTGCAGCAGTGGTTATGACCGGCTCAGTGATAACGATCTCTGGCAATGGTGTGACGGCCGTTTCTGTTATGACTGCCGGGACAGATTCGTTCACGACTGCTGGTTCAACTGCGGCGAAGCTAAGCGTTGGCATCGCAACATATTCTGTCGGAAGAATAGTGAGCTGGCTTTCGATGTTGTCAGCCATTTCTTCAGTGCCCGCAGTTTCTTCGCTGCCTGGTATCACTTCACGTTTTTCGCGTTCACGGCGACCACCACGGCGTCCACGTCGGCGCGCGCTACCCTTCTCAGTCTTTTCAGCTTCAGTTTCTGCATCGTTATCGACGGGTGCGACAATAGCTTCGATAACCGGTTTTTCTTCAATAGTGCGCGGTTCAGCTGGCTTTTTAGGCGGACGTGGCGTGCGTTTGATTTCTGCGGCCTTGTCTATTGCTTTTTCAGTTGATTTTTCCGTTGTTTTTTCAGGTAATTTTTCAACTGCTAACGCGCGTTCCGGTTTGTCATTGCGGTCACGTCGTTTGCGGTTGCCCCCTTCAGTCCGCTCTGCCCGTTCAGGACGATCGGTGCGCGCACGAGTTGGACGGCTGGTTGCCGGTGCTTCTACAGGTACTTCTGGCGCAAACAATGCTTTAAACCAGCCGCTAACCTGACTTAACAAACCCGGGGCAGTGGTTGCAAGCTGTTCGGCCTTCATCGGTGCAGGTGCAACAGGCGTGATGCCCTTGACAGCGGCAATGCTGCGTACGCCTTTTTGCGGTTCCTGTTCCGATTTGTTTTCTTCCGGTTTTTCAACCAGGGTATAACTGGGCTGGGGAGCTTCACCGCTCAATTCATCCTGGCGCAGGCGATTGATGGTGTAGTTTGGTGTTTCCAGATGCGGGTTGGGAATCAGCGTAATCGGCACATTCAGGCGTGATTCGATGCGGTGCAAATCGCCACGCTTTTCATTTAGCAGGAAAGTGGCAACATCAACCGGTACTTGTGCATGGATCACCGCACTGCTGTCTTTCATCGCCTCTTCCTGAATGATGCGTAGAATATGCAAGGCTGAAGATTCCGTGCCGCGGATATGGCCGATGCCGCTGCAACGTGGACAGGTGATGTAGTTACTTTCGCCCAGGGAAGGCTGCAAGCGTTGACGGGAAAGTTCCAGCAGGCCGAAGCGTGAAATTTTGGCGGTCTGTACGCGAGCACGGTCATAACGCAGCGAATCGCGCAGACGATTTTCCACATCGCGCTGGTTTTTGCTGTTTTCCATGTCGATGAAGTCGATTACGATCAGTCCACCCAGATCGCGCAAGCGCATCTGCCGGGCAATTTCTTCAGCCGCTTCCAGGTTGGTATTGAAGGCAGTAGCTTCAATGTCCGAACCCTTGGTCGCTCTCGCCGAGTTGATGTCGATTGCGGTTAGCGCTTCGGTATGATCGATGACGATGGCGCCGCCGGAAGGTAAACGTACTTCGCGTGAATGCGCAGATTCAATCTGGTGTTCAATCTGGAAGCGCGAGAACAACGGAACATCATCCACATAACGCTTGATACGGTTGACATTGTCCGGCATGACGGTGCTCATGAAGGCATGTGCCTGCTGATAGACTTCGTCAGTGTCGATCAGAATTTCGCCGATTTCAGGATTGAAATAGTCACGGATGGCACGTACCACCAGACTGCTTTCGAGGTAGATCAGCGATGGTGCTTTTTCTGACTTGGCAGCATCTGCAATCGCTGTCCATAGCTGATTCAGGTAGTTCAAGTCCCATTGCAATTCCTCTTCATTGCGTCCGATGCCGGCGGTACGAGCGATGATGCTCATGCCTTCAGGTACGTCAAGATTAGAGAGAACTTCGCGCAATTCCGCACGCTCATCGCCCTCGATGCGACGTGAAACACCACCACCATTCGGGTTGTTCGGCATCAATACGATGTAGCGACCTGCCAGGCTGATATACGTTGTCAGGGCTGCCCCTTTGTTGCCGCGCTCGTCTTTTTCTACCTGGACCAGTAATTCCTGACCTTCACGCAAGGCTTCCTTGATTGAGGGGCGGGGACCACAGCCGGGTTGATGAAATTGCGGCGCAACTTCCTTGAAAGGCAGAAAACCGTGACGATTACCGCCATATTCGACGAAGCAGGCCTCTAAACTGGGCTCAATACGGGTAATGACGGCCTGATAAATGTTACTTTTGCGTTGTTCTTTGCCGGCAATTTCAATGTCAAGGTCAATTAGTTTTTGACCGTCAACAATGGCGACACGGAGTTCTTCCGGTTGTGTCGCATTGAATAACATGCGTTTCATTTTTTTCTCCCGCGCTCTAACACGGGCAAGACACAGACTATGCGCAAAGTGCGCAAGAAGCGCTGCTAACAGCACGCATTAAACCGACAGTATATCTGTCTGATGATAAATTCCGCCATCTGCCGCTGCTGCAACAAGGGGCAATGCCGGGCGAGACTTACGTTAATGGGTTGTCAAATCGTTTCTTTATAGTTTGGTCAAAAAAGTTTTGGGTGATGCGGCATCGGTCGCTAGCCCCGAGGGAGAATTCCTGGACTCATGCAGTGCGAAATCGGCACTTGCTTCGTCCGGCTCAACCGGTCGGGTATTGCAAACTCGTCTACCCCGTCACGGAATTCACAGGTGCTTTGAGCGCGTAAATCAATTACTATCACTGCTGGTTCCGGTGAGTGATATTAACCGGGTTGCGGTCGGTGGGGGGCGCGAGGCGCCTTTGCCAACTAGCTGAATAGTTTTCTTAAGGAAATTTCAGGCATAATCGGCGGGAATATATCCAAACTTACCCGATCCAAAACGCGCGAACGGTCAAGTATAAGCATAATGAATAGTTTAAGCAAAGAATCTGTAACATTCCTGACAATCGATGAGAGCGGAGAAGAGCAGCGCATCGATAATTTCTTGTTCCGGCATTTAAAAGGTGTGCCGAAAAGCCACGTCTATCGCATTTTACGTGGAGAGGTGCGGGTAAATAAAAAACGGGTTGATCAAACTTATCGGCTGAAATTGGGTGATCTGCTGCGTATTCCACCGGTTCGTGTTGCGCAAAAGCAGGAACTGCCTGAAGTTTATATTCCTGCACTGGAGTTGCCGATCATCTATGAAGATGATGCGCTGCTGGTGATTAACAAGCCTTCTGGCCTGGCCGTACATGGTGGCAGCGGGGTGAGTTTCGGCGTAATAGAACAAATGCGCCGTGCGCGTCCTCAAGCAAAGTTTCTGGAGTTGGTGCACAGGCTGGATAGGGAAACCTCGGGTGTATTGCTGTTGGCAAAAAAACGTTCGGCGTTGACAGCCATGCATGAAATCATGAGGGAAGGCAATAGCGACAAGCGTTATCTGACGCTTGTGCTGGGGCAATGGAATAATGTCAAGCAGCACGTCAAATTACCGCTGCATAAATTCGACACGCCGCAAGGGGAAAAACGTGTGACCGTTCGCGAGGGAGGACAAGCCGCACATACGATTTTTAGTTTGCAAAAAAACTGGCCGGCATCCAGTCTGCCGGCCTTCAGTCTATTGCAAGCACAGTTAAAAACCGGGCGTACCCATCAGATTCGGGTGCATCTGTCGCATCTGGGATATCCTATCGCAGGTGATGATAAATACGGCGATTTCGCACGCAACCGCGAGTTAATGAAAGCCGGTTTGAAAAGAATGTTTCTGCATGCGCATAGCATTGCCTTCAATCATCCTCTTACTGGTGAAGCTATGCAGATCAGTGCACCGCTGCCGGCGGAATTGGAAGGTTTTGTCGCTAAATTGGATGCAGTTGCTTTTGCCTAGGCGATTGTTGAAAGTATTGCTGAGGCCAATTTCAGGTGGCGTGCTGGCGGAGATGGCGGTTAAGCATCGCAATAATCAGAAAATCGCTTAAGGTTTAATCGTTTTGGTTTTGATATACAGGGTATACAATATATAATCCGGATCCTTATTTGAAAGGTAATGTATGCAGAGAACTATGCTGAAAGCCAAGTTGCACCGGGTGCACGTTACGCACTCAGAGTTGCACTACGAAGGCTCATGCGCGATTGATGACAATTTGCTGGAACTTGCCGATATTAAGGAGTATCAGCAGATTGATATTTATAATGTTACTAACGGTGAACGATTTACAACTTATGCGATTCGCGCACAACGCGGCTCGGGAATCATATCAGTAAACGGAGCCGCAGCGCACAAGGCGAATCCCGGGGATCTGCTGATTATTGCGACCTATGCGATGTATGATGAGGCTGAACTGGAAACCTTTCATCCTCAGCTCATCTATGTGAATGAACGCAATGAAATGATCGACAAACGCGATAATATACCTGTGCAGGCCAGTTAGTAAAAATTCGTCAGTTGTCCGTAATACATAAGTATCAGCACAAAGGCTGCGGCTTGACACTGATGAATCAGATAAAGCACCACTTTGGCGGGGGGTGGCCGCACTAAATTGTGCATGAGCGCGCTACGGCGGTCGAATTTTACAAAAAAGCGGAACGTACCGCTGTGGTACTGAATTCATCAAGTGCGGCATTGCCCGCGTCCGAATCAGAAAAGTTGTCCGCCTTTAGTGCTGATTTGAAATAGTGATTTCCGTTGGGGCATCTTCAATACCATAAATTTCCTTAAGTATCGCGACAAACCGTCTCGCCTGAGGTGACAGAAATTTACCTTTGCGCAAGACCAGACCGTAGTCTCGCTGAGGAAAATATTGTTTAAGCGGAATGCGCGCCAGCTTCTCGGCTCCGGTCAAGCAGATGTCGGTCACGATGGAGATGCCCATACCGAGCTCCACATACTTTTTGATCACCTCCCAACCGCCTGCTTCCAGCGTTACAGTGGCAGTCAGGTTGTGCTGCTGGAACACGTACTTGACCATAAGCCACGTCGAAAGGTGACGCGGCGGCAGAATCAATCCGTAATGACTGATATCTTCAAGCGTGACATTTTTCAATTTTGCCAGTGGATGATCCGGTGGCGTGATTAGCACAGGATCAAATGTCACTACAGGCTGGTAGAAAATGTCCTTGGAAATGTCCAGTAGCGAGCCAACAGCAAAATCAATTTCGTCGGCACGCAACATCTTCAGTCCGTCGCGCCCTGTTTTATTGTGGATTTTGAGTTGAATTCGTGGATGAGCAGTGACAAACCTGCGCACAGCTTCCGGCAATATGTACAAAATAGTAGATTCACCCGCACCGATATTCAGTTCGCCAGACTCCAGTTTGCCATGCTGCGCGGTGAAGTTTTCCTGCAGGCTATCTATACCTTCCAGCAGCGGTTTGGCCAGCGCATATAGCACGCCGCCGTCAGGCGTTAGTTTGAGAACCGGTCCGCGCCGTTCGAACACCTTTACACCTAGTTCACGTTCCATGGCCTGTATCTGCAAGGATACCGAAGGTTGACTCAGAAAAAGTTTCTGTGCGGCCAATGTCACACTGCCTGAGCGAACCACTTCACAAAATGCACGCATTTGTTTCAGGCGATTGTTCTTGTAATAACTCTGCTTGCCTGTATTCATCCCAGTCTATCCGCAAAAAACTTAATATTTGAAATATTAATAATCATAATTGAAATAATTGATTTACCGAATGATTATAGTCTGGTTTATTCTGCAGAAAATACAATTATCAGTCTCATGGTTTTATCCGGCCGTGCGTGGTGCGATTAAAAATCGCAGCAAATGAGAATAATACATCAGTTCTCTTTACGGTCTTATCAGGAATGAGAGCGTTATGGGAACAGCTTACAGCATGCTTGTCACGGCAGCGTTTATGGCCTGTCTCGGGGGATTGCTCGCATTTTTCCTGTCTATCGCAAGTAAGCGGCTCTATGTGTACGAAGATCCCCGTATTGATCTGGTCGAAGAATTGCTTCCGCACGCCAATTGCGGGGCTTGCGGCACCGCAGGATGTCGTAATTTCGCTGAACAGACGGTCGCAGGCCAAATCGAACCCGCTTCTTGCACCGTTAATACCGCCGAACAAAATAAACACATCGCCGCCCTGCTGGGTGTTGCAATGGGTAATGTGGAAAAACGCGTTGCCCGTCTGGCTTGCGCAGGTGGTCATCACGTTGCCAAAATGCGCGCCCGTTACAGGGGATTGACTTCCTGTCGTGCCGCGTCTGTGGCCGGCGGGGGCGGGAAAAATTGCAGTTGGGGATGTCTGGGGCTGGGCGATTGTGCCGATGTGTGCAATTTTGACGCGATTGTGATTGACCGTCACGGTTTACCTGTCGTCGATCTGGCAAAGTGTACGGCTTGCGGTGACTGCGTCGACATTTGTCCTAAAAATCTTTTTTTTATTCATGGTGTTACAAAAAAACTATGGATAGCATGCCGCAATGAGGATGAACCTGATGCAGCGGAGGCCGCCTGTGAAGTCGCCTGTACTGCGTGCGGTCGCTGTGTGGTCGATGGCACACCTGAACTAATCCGTCTGGAAAAGAATCTCGCCGTCATTGATTACGAAAAAAATGCGCTGGACAATCGTGTCGCCATTGAGCGCTGTCCTACCGGTGCTATCGTCTGGTTTGAGGGCGGACTCACCTTCAAAGGTAAATCTGCCAAAAAAATCATCCGTATCGAGTCATTACCAGCCCCGCTTGAAGTCTAGGAAAAATCATGATTAGCAAACTTAAACAATTCAAACTTTTCGGAGCAAGGGCTGACTCTGAAGCCGGCGCAATTCAATTCAAGTACCCCGGTACGCGTGATGCGATCGACGGCAATACCGCCGTGATCATGGTGGAGCGCGAAGCCTCGCAAGGTGCGGGCGCATACCCGATTACACCTTCCACACAGATGGGTGAATACTGGGCTGAAGAAGTCGCTAGGGGACATTTGAATGCCGCCGGAAAGCCGTTGATTTTTGTTGAACCTGAATCCGAACATGCCGCCGCCGGGGTGACGGCAGGACTTGCCATGACAGGCTTGCGCGCGGTCAACTTCACTTCGTCGCAGGGCTTAGCCTTCATGCACGAATCGCTCTATGCCGCCGTTGGAAAACGCCTGCCTTATGTACTGAATCTGGGCTGTCGCGCCATCACCAAGGTGACGTTGAATGTGCATTGCGCGCACGATGACTATCACTGTGCCGACGACACGGGCTTCATTCAGATTATGGCAAAAAATGCTCAAGAAGCGGCCGATCTTAACATGATCGGTCGCAAGACTGCCGAGCTCTCACTCACCCCCGCCATGGTGGCGCAGGATGGTTTTCTGACTACGCATCTTATCGAACCAATGCAAGTGCCGGAACGCGCGTTAATTGCTGAGTTCCTGGGGGCCGCAGATGACATCATTGATACCCCCACGCCAGCGCAAAAAATGCTCTACGGCCCCAAACGACGCCGTGTGCCATCGAATTGGGACGTCGACAACCCGATGATGACCGGCGGAGTTGCGAACCAGGATGCCTACATGCAAGCGGTAGCAGCACAACGCCCGTATTTCTTCGAACATATTCCGGAACTTGCCGACCGTTGTATGGATGAATTTTATGCCCTTACAGGACGCCGTTATCATCGTATCGATGCTTACCGCTGCGATGACGCAGACTATGTGATTTTAGGGCAAGGCAGCATGACGGTACAGGCTGCAGCGGTTGCCGACTGGCTGCGTGAAAACCGCAAGATTAAAGTCGGTGTGGTCAATATGACCATGTTCCGCCCCTTTCCGGGCGATCTGCTGGGGCATGTACTAAAAGGCAAGAAGTGCGTGGCGGTACTGGAACGTACCGATCAGCCTTTGTCGGAAGACTTGCCGCTGATGCGTGAAGTGCGCTCCACGGTATCCAAGTGTCTGGAAAATGGTCGTGAAGATTGCTATACCGGCTATGCTTCTTACAACAACGTCAAAGACATGCCGATCCTGTATTCCGGCTGCTACGGCCTGGGTTCACGCGACTTGCAACCGGAAGGCCTGATTGCAGCGGTGGAAAACATGCTGCCTGATGCGGCCCACCGAAAATTTTATTATCTGTCAGTCGATTTCGTTCGCGACGAATCCGTTACGCCTAAACAGGAGATTCGCCAGCAGACCTTGCAGGCCGGTTACCCTGATATCAAGGCAATGGCGCTGCGCGGCTCAGAAAATCCGAATCTGTTGCCCAAGGGTGCGATCGCCGTGCGTATGCACTCAATCGGCGGCTGGGGGGCGGTGACCACCGGTAAAAATCTGGCGATGACGCTGTTTGAATTGCTGGGCTGGGATATCAAGGCCAATCCTAAATACGGCTCGGAAAAGAAGGGACAGCCGACAACCTACTATCTGTCAGCCGCACCCGAACCCATCCGCATCAACTGCGAATATACCCACGTCGATGTCGTGTTATCGCCTGATCCGCAAGTTTTCCTGCATACCAATGCACTGGACGGCCTGAAAAGCGGCGGCGTATTTATCATTCAGAGCAATCTGGGCAGCTGCGATGCGCTTTGGGAGACCTTCCCCGTGTATATCCAGAAATACATCGCGGATAACAGGATCCGTGTCTTCTTCCTTGATGCGTTCAAGATCGCGCGCGAAGAATCTTCCAATGTCGAACTGCAACTGCGTATGCAGGGCAACGCCTTTCAGGGGGCATTTTTCAGGGCTTCAGATGTCAAGGAGCGCGCAGGGCTTAGCGAAGACATGTTATTCACCGCGATCGAAAACCAGTTGGAAGCCAAGTTCGGCAATAAGGGCAAGCGCATCGTCGCGGACAATCTGCGCGTGGTACGTCGCGGCTATGAAGACCTTTTCGAAATCGCCGTGGATCAGATGAAAGTCGGTCAGCGCGCTAAAGTCACTGCAAAGCCAGCAGCCACATTGCCTATCATGTTGAAGCATTTGCCCGAGGGGGACGGCGGCATCTCCGACATCCACCGTTTCTGGGAGGCGACCGGCAGTTTTTACATGAAAGGACAAGGCTCGGATAATCTGGTCGATCCGTTCATGGGGCTTTCGGTGATTCCGGCTGTCACGGGTGTATACCGTGACATGACAGGGGTTCGCTTCGAGCATCCCCAGTGGATTGCCGAGAAATGCACCGCCTGTGGCGAGTGTTACACCCAGTGTCCTGATAGCGCCATCCCGGGGCTGGTATCGACTGTTTCCGATGTGCTGAACAGTGTCGTGCAGAAAATCGAAACCAGCGGACGCCCCACCCGTTTTCTGCGCAAGTTCAGCCGAGTGATTGAGAAAAAATTGCGCAATGCGCTGGATCGTGAGGGGCTTGATGCCCGCGCACTGCTGGCTAACGCTATCACTGAAGCCTTTACTGAAGATCCGGTTCAGGGTGATGACCGTACACGTCTTGAGGCAGAACTAGACTTATTGCGCGATGGCCTGGGCAGTTTTAAGTTTGCTACCACCAAACCATACTGGAATTTAAAGGAAAAGAAGGAAAAAGGCAGCGGCGGACTGTACTCGATTACCATTAATCCTTACACTTGTAAGGGCTGTGCAATTTGCGTGGACGTTTGTAGCGATAACGCGCTGACCATGGTCACGCAAACACCTGAAAGTATTGAAACGTTACGTTCAGACTGGAATTTCTGGTTGAACTTGCCCACCACGCCGCCACAGTACAGTCGCATTGATGATCTGGACGAAAAAATAGGCGCGCTGGAAACATTGTTGCTTGACAAGAAAAACTACAATTCCCTGGTCAGTGGTGACGGCGCGTGTCTGGGTTGTGGCGAAAAATCGACTATTCATCTGTTCACCAGCACAGTGACGGCGCTGATGCAACCACGCGTGAAAAAGTTTCTGGGCAAGCTCGATACGCTGATCGCGAATCTGGAAACGCATGTAACAATGAAGCTCAGCGCGAGCGTCAATCTGACCGATATTGACGGATTAAAGCTGGCGATTGCGGCTCACGCCGGACGTGATCTGACGCTGGCGAATCTATCTGCCAGTCTGTTGCAATCACAAACAGGTCAACCCATTGATCCGCAATGGTTACGACGTGTTACACAACTGCTTGAAAAATTGAAGGATTTACGCTGGCGTTACCTGGAAGGGCCGAGCAAAAACGGTCGCGCGGAGATGGGGGTCATCAATTCCACCGGTTGCTCATCAGTGTGGGCTTCCACCTTCCCGTTCAATCCCTATCCTTTTCCGTGGACATCAAATCTGTTCCAGGATTCACCTTCTGTGGCGATGGGTGTGTTCGAAGGTCATATGGCCAGGATGGCGGAAGGCTTCAAGGCCGTGCGCATGGTCGAGATGGAACTGGATGGCGGCTATGATGCTGAACAAAGTGATTCGGACTTTGCACACTTTAACTGGGAACAATTAAGCGACGAAGAATGGCAACTGTGTCCACCGGTCGTAGCGATCGGCGGCGACGGTGCGATGTTTGATATCGGCTTCCAGAATCTGTCGCGCGCGCTGATGTCAGGCAAACCGATCAAGATTCTGATCGTCGACACGCAGGCGTATTCCAACACCGGTGGCCAGGCCTGTACTTCCGGCTTTATCGGGCAGGTGGCAGATATGTCACCTTACGGTGCCAGTCGGCATGGTAAGACCGAAAATCGCAAGGAAATCAGTGTGATTGGCATGGCACACCGCACCTCCTATGTGATGCAGGGCTCCTTGTCCAGCACCACACATCTGCTGGAGAGCTTTATTGATGGTCTGAACAGTCGTCGTCCTGCCATGTTTAACATATATGCGGTCTGTCCTCCGGAACACGGCGTAGGTGACAACAGTGCAGTCGTTCAAAGTAAAATCGCGGTGGAATCGCGCGCCTTTCCACTGTTCCGCTACAACCCGGATCTGGGGGTGACCTTCTCCGAATGCGTAAGCCTTGAAGGTAATCCTGAACTTGAAGCTGACTGGGTAACCTATAATCTGGATTATATTGATGAGTCCGGGGATAAGAAGACATTTACACTGCCGCTGACCTTCGCGGATTTCGCACTCTCGGAAGGACGTTTTGCTAAACAATTCAAGAAGGCACCACCGGAAACCTGGAATGACGACATGGTGTTGCTGGGCGATTTCCTCGATCTTTCTGACGCTGAACGCGAGGGCAAGTTTCCGTTCATCTGGTCTGTGGACAAGAAGAACCGCCTGCTACGCGTACTGGTCTCGGTTGAAATGGTTTTATCCTGCGAGGAACGCCAAAATTTCTGGCAGCAACTCAAGGGCATAGCGGGTATCGGTCGTCCTGAAGTAGACGAAACGGCCATTGCTAACCGGGTACGTCAGGAATTGATACAGCAGCTCTCGGCAGGTATAACCGGCACGGTTTCGACTGCAAAGCCCCAGGCAACACCCGAAACGGCTGCCGCAGCAGATTATGAACAGGCTTACGTCGATACACCCGAATGCACCGCATGCGACGAATGCATCAATATCAACCCGAAAATATTTGCTTATGATACCTCAAAGAAAGCCGTCGTCATCAATCCAAAGGCGGGCAGTTTCCTCGATATCGTCAAGGCGGCAGAAAAATGCACTGCGGGCATCATTCATCCCGGAACACCGTGGAATATGAATGAGGCCAATCTCGGAAAACTTGAACTGCGGGCTGCAAAGTTCCATTGATATGAGCTCTTTTTTTAAAAAACGCGTGGCGACTTTCGAACACGGCATCCATCCGGACTATCACAAGGAGACCGGAAGCTTGCCGATTCAAAGATTACCGTTCGCGCCAAAGCTGTACGTGCCTTTGTCTCAACATGTCGGGAAACCCGCGATTGCGATCGTCCGGGTGGGCCAGGAAGTACTGCGCGGCGAGGTCATTGCAAAGGCGGACGGGATGTTCTCCCTGCCGATACATGCGCCTGCAACGGGTATCGTCGAAGCTATCTTGCCCGTCCCGTCCGACAGTGGCGCAATGGAAATGGCGATTATCATTCGCGTGTATCAAGCGGACGGTCAGGAAATCCGGGTGCGTAACCCGCAAAATCTGGACGGATTGACGGGCGTAGCGTTGGCGATGATCATGCAGCAGATCGGTGTGGCTGGCAAAGGCGGCGCAGTCTTTCCGACCCATGCCAAACTGATACCCCCTAACGGCTGCGTGATCGACACGCTGATTGTGAATGGCTCTGAATGCGAGCCTTTTCTGACTTGTGATCACCGCATCATGGTGGAGCGTGCCCAGCACATCATGACGGGAATAGACTTTGCACGCCGGGTGTGTGGTGCGCCGCGCGCCATCATCGGCGTGGAAGATAACAAGCCCGATGCCATTGCCGCACTGACCGCCGCATTGCCCGGCGACGGCAGTGTCACGGTCAAAGTGGTGGAAACAAAATATCCTCAGGGCGCGGCTGAGACGTTGACGTATACCCTGCTGGGGCGCGAAGTGCCCGTCGGCAAACGCAGTTCCTCGATCGGTGTGGTGATGAACAATGTGATGACCATGGCCTATGTCGGCAAACTGCTGCCGCTGGGTGAAGGCATGACCGAGCGCGTCGTGACTGTCGCAGGTCCCGCAGTCGACAGGCCGGGCAACTACATCGTACCGCTGGGTACACCATTGCACTTTTTGCTTGACTCTGTGGGTGCAAAGAGCCGTGCCAAAGAAGTGATTTTAGGCGGACCGATGATGGGGATCGCGATAGCTTCACTGGATACTCCCGTTACCAAAGGCGTATGCGGGGTGCTGGCTTTCGGCAAGAAGGATGACACTGAGCAACGCACTTACCCTTGCATCCACTGCGGTAAGTGTGTCAAGGCTTGCCCTAAAAAGCTTAATCCTACGCAGATGGGCATGCTGGCTGCCAAGCGCGAGTATGAATTGATGGCAGATCAATTTTTCCTTGCTGAATGCTTCGAATGCGGTTGCTGTAGCTATGTGTGCCCCTCGCACATCCCTCTTGTGCAACAATTTCGCGTAGCCAAGTCTTTTCTTAAAGATAGGAAAACCGCAGCATGAGCCATACCGAGTTACGTGCAGCTCCCCACCAGCACAGTGGCAACGATGTGCCCGTCATTATGCGTAATGTGGTGTATGCCCTGCTGCCAATCTGCGTTTTTTCAGTCTGGCAATATGGCTTGTCAGCCGCCGCCCTGATCCTGGTGGTCACGCTGGCCTGTCTTCTGGCTGAACGCATCAACAACTTCGTGTCTGGCACAGCAAGTACGCTGTCTGACTGGAGTGCCGTCATCACAGGCATTCTGCTGGCGCTGACATTGCCGCCTTCTTTTCCGTTATGGATGGGGGCGGTGGCCGGTTTGTCGGCAATCTGGCTGGGCAAGTCGCTGTTCGGTGGTTTGGGGCAAAACCCGTTCAACCCTGCGCTGATCGGGCGTGCTTTTGTTCAGGCGGCTTTTCCGACCGCGATCAGCACCTGGGTGCCTGCTTTCTCACTAAATCGCTTTGCCGGCTTCATCCCGACAACGCTGACCGCACCGTTCATGTTGCCGCCTGACATCAAACACTGGATAAAATTGCAGGGCCTGGATGCTTTTACCGGTGCGACGCCGCTGGCGCGCTGGAAGTTCGAAAATGTCGCGGCCTCTGCCATGGAATTTCTGACCGGACAAGTGACCGCCTGTGCGGGGGAGACATCAGCCATCCTGATTCTGCTATGCGGCCTGTATCTGGCAGTCAGAAAGTTTCTCGACTGGCGCATTCCCGTCGCGGTGATGGGTAGTGTGACGCTGCTTTCATGGTTTTTTCATCTTGCTCAGCCTGCACGCTATCCCAGTCCTTCTTTTATGTTGCTGTCCGGCGGGTTGATGCTGGGCGCGTGGTTCATGGCAACCGATATGGCGAGTTCGCCGATTACGCCGCGTGGCATCTGGCTGTACGGCGCGCTGATCGGTATTCTGACTGTGATGATCCGCTATTTTGGCGGGCTCACCGAAGGTGTGATGTATGCTATTTTGATAGCCAACGCGACGGCGCCATTGCTCGATCAGTTCAACCAGCCCCGCGTCCTCGGTGCCAAAGGAAGTAAGTCATGAGCGATACTAAGGAAAAACAGACTTCCAGTTTTGAGATGGTGCGCGCGCTGGGACTGGTATCGGTCATCTGCGGCATTATCATCGTTGGCATCTATCAGTTCACCTTGCCGGCAGCAGATGCAAACCGGAAACTCGCGCTTGAGCGACAAGTGTTCAAGATACTGCCCGATGCCAAAAACGTAGTTACTTACTACGCAACCGGCAAAGGCATTATCGCAGCCCAAGGTCACGACAAACCACCTTCGGACGCCGTTGTTTTTTATGCTGTGTATGATTCAGCAAAGAAATTGATGGGAATTGCTGCAGAAGCGTCTTCCGCCGGATATGCCGATCAGGTGCGCGTGTTGTATGCGTATGATCCTGAAAAGCAAGTCATTACCGGCATAGGTGTGATTTCCATGCGCGAAACACCGGGTATTGGTGACAGAATACTGACTGATAAGGCATTCCTGGAAAATTTTGCAGCACTGGATGTGCATTTATCCGCCGACCTGCAAAGTCTTGCCAACGCGGTGAAGACGGTTAAACACGGCACCAGGTCGGGTCTCTGGCAGATCGACGCGATTTCAGGCGCGACCGTCACGTCCAAGGCTGTCGGACGGGGTATCAATGAGTCAGCACAGGCCCTGTTGCCCAGACTGCTGCCGCAACTTGATAAACTGAGGAAAGCATCATGAGTGTACCTTCAAATTTTGATGAATTTCTGGACGGTATCTGGAAACAGAATCCCATCTTCGTGATGGTGCTGGGCATGTGCCCCACCCTCGCCGTAACGGTATCCGCAGTCAACGCCATTTCGATGGGGCTGGCTACCACCTTTGTGCTGGGTGCCTCCTGTCTGCTGGTATCGCTGCTGCGTCATGCCATCCCTAAGCAGGTGCGCATCGCCAGTTATATCCTTATCATCGCCACCTTCGTCACGGTGGTGGACTATGCGATTCAAGCGATCAGTCTTGACCTTTATGAAGCGCTGGGTGCCTACATCAAACTGATCGTCGCTAATTGCATCTTGCTTGGGCGTGCCGAGGCGCATGCTGCCAAAAATCCGCCCTTGCCTGCTACATTCAACGCCATCGGCATGGGCTTTGGATTTACGCTGGGATTATTCGCCATCGGTTGCGTGCGAGAAATTCTGGGCGCCGGCAAATTGTTCGGCATTTCCCTGTTCGGAGAACACTTCCAGCCCTGGGTGGTAATGGTGTTGCCGCCCGGCGGTTTTTTCGTGCTGGCCGGATGGCTGATCGTCTTTGCCGCCTTCGAGCAGTATAAAAGCAAACGCATTCAGGGAGTGCCATCATGAATAACGACACTGTCGCGAATATTCTGCTGACCACGATATTGCCCGGCAATTTTGTGCTGGCGATGTTTCTGGGCATGTGCCCTTTCCTGGGTGTATCGCAAAAGCTTAGCACCGCAGTCCCTATGGGGATTGCCACCGCCTTCGTGATTCTGGTCGCTTCAGTTTCGGCGTATTTTCTGAACATGCTGCTGGTGCATTTTCATCTGGAATTTTTGAGCGTGATTACCTTTATTACGGTGATCGCTTGCACTGTACAACTCGTTGAAATGTTCGTAAAAAAGACCTTTCCCGTGCTGTTCCGGCAGTTGGGTATTTACCTGCCGCTGATTACCACCAACTGTGCGGTGCTGGGAGTTGCCCTGTTTCAAACGGCGCGAAATTACTCCTTCGCACAATCGCTCGCCTACAGCATTGGCGGTGGCGCCGGTTTTACGCTGGCTTTAATTTTGATGGCCGGCTTGCGTGAGCGCATGCAGTTATCCAATGTGCCAACGCTGGTACAGGGCGCTGCGATCAGCGTAATTCTGGGTGGTCTGCTTTCACTGTCCTTCATGGGCTTCGCCGGCATTGGCGGCGGAGAATGATTTATCTTGTTACGATAAGTTTGTTGCTGGCTATGCTGCTGGGTTGGCTGGCGGTTGAACGACTGGCGCAGCATTTTGCCCGTCGCCACCCTGAATTCGGCCCTGCACGCAAGCTGGGGTGTGGTGGCTGCGGCAAGCACTGTGAAGGGCATTGCAAGACTGAGCATGATTAGTCCACGATATTCCGCTATTCAACATTACACAAGCATGTCATGCAATCGCTGTGGATGTTTCATCGCCATCCTGCAGAACCTGCAGACGATCACAGTATCCCCTTGTCATGAATGATATTTCATGCCGGGTGGCCATACTTCGCCTCCGACGATCATATCCGTAAAAAACACGCACGAAGCGTCGGCTAACCTACGGCAGGCCGTTATAAATTTCTGGCAATTTCTTAAACCGGGGCAATATATACAGCCGCAATTACTCACGTAAAATTTTTCTCTCCATGCCATTAAAAATCAACAATCCTCTTCGTTTGGTAAAACGTCAACAGAACCCAAGCCATTTGGTCTGTTATTTTCGCCCGTAACCACGCGCAGAATGCGTGCAGCTGGCCGCTTGATTGCTTTAAAAAAATCCGTTTTACGCAATAGGCAGTGGACAGCGCCCGGCAAAGAAATTGGCGCACACGATATTTTTTGCAGAAGGTTTTGTAAGTCTTGCAGCGCACTGCAAATTTTGTTCAGAGGGGCA
>Ga0316218_1001093_pt1 | contig 31556 bp, 31 predicted proteins | sample TBH18003metaG_FD_203634 | JGI IMG/M metagenome (GOLD analysis project Ga0316218, IMG submission 203634) | Freshwater microbial communities from Trout Bog Lake, Wisconsin, USA - TBH18003 | ecosystem: Environmental > Aquatic > Freshwater > Lake > Hypolimnion/Profundal zone | place: USA: Wisconsin...
TGCCGAGGCCGCGAGAAGCAGGAGGGTGGCGCAGGCGAGGGCGGCGCGGAGCGGACGGGATGGTGAAAGGTCAGGCATCTTGCAGGGGACACTTATAGGACGCATCGTAGGTGCAGAAGGCGAGCGTGGCGCAAGTGTCCGATTCCAGAGTATCAGTGGGCGGGCGGTGGAGAGTGGAGCGGAGCCGGAGTACGCGGTACGGTGGTGCGGAGGCAGATGGAGAGGCCGGAGGCATGGTATGTTTCGAAGGGCGGGGTTTGGCGCAGGTCCGCCGCAACTGGGAGAGAAGTGTGACTGTGGAGAGCCGACAACTGAAGCCGCTGGAGCAGGCGATCCGAGAGCGGCGGTCGACGCCGAGCTTTGACGGCGAACCGATGCCGGCGGGGGATGTGCGGAAGATTGTGGAGGCGGGGCTGCTGGCTCCGAGCGGATTCAATTTGCAGCCGTGGCGGTTTGTGGTGGTGGAGAGCGCGGAGCAGAAGCGGCGTCTGCGGCTGGCGAGCTACAACCAGGCGAAGGTGGAGGAGGCGTCGGCTGTGATTGTGGCGAGCGGCGACGCAGACGGATGGCGCAAGGACTTGGAGGAGATGCTGCGGCTGGGGCGCGCGGCGGGGATGGCGGAGACGTACGCGCAGCAGGCGCAGACGATGGTGCCGAACATCCTGTCGAGCTTTTCCAGCGAGCAGATGAAGGGCTGGCTGAACAAGCAGGTGATGATCGCGCTGACGCAGATGATGATGATGGCCGAGGCGATGGGGTACGACACGGCGCTGATGGAGGGGTTCGAGCATGCGAAGGTACACGAGATTCTGCGGCTGCCGATGAGCTACCATCTGGTGGCACTGCTGGCGGTGGGGCGGTTGAAGGGGCCGGACAAGTACAACGGCGGGCGCTTTGAGACGGGGCACACGGTGTTCAGCGAAGAGTACGGCAAGCCGCTGCCATAAGATATATGTCACGACTGTATCCAGAACAACCGATTGTGGGAGCAGGGGCGGTCATCCTGCGTGATGATTGCGTGCTGCTGGTGAAGCGCGCGGCGGAGCCGATGGCGGGGCGGTGGTCTTTGCCGGGCGGGCGGTTGGAGTTGGGCGAGACGGTGGAGCAGGCGGTGGTGCGCGAGGCTCTGGAGGAGACGGGGCTGACGGTGGAGCCGCGCAAGCTGCTGGGGGTATACGACCTGATTGACAAGGACGAGAGCGGCAAGGTGCGGTACCACTTTGTGCTGGTGGACTGGATCTGCACGGAGGCGGGCGGGGAACTGAAGGCGGGGGACGACGCGGCCGAGGCGCGCTGGGCACAGCGGGATCTTCTTGATGGTTTTGGACTGGCTGACTTCACTCTCCAAGCAATACAGCGGGCCTTCCACATGGCCGAGGAGGAGGGACTGTGAGCGGGCGCAGGAATCTGCGGGTGCTGCTGTGCGGGCTGGTGGCGCTGGTGGTGGCGGCCGTGTGGCTGGTGTTGCACCCGGTGGAGTTGGGAATCAAGATGACGGACTTTGCGCTGTGGCGCGGGGGCGCGACGAGCCGGTACACGACGGTGGACGGACACCGCATCCACTACTACGAGGAGACTCCGCGGGCGCGGAGCGGGACGGTGCACGCGACGCCGGTGGTGCTGGTGCATGGGCTGGGGGCACGGGTGGAGGATTGGGTGGTGCTGATGCCGGCGCTGGCGCGGCGGGGGTATCACGTGTACGCGCTGGACCTGCTGGGATACGGGCGGTCGGAGCAGCCGAAGGACGCCACCTTCTCGATAGACGAGGAGGAGGATGTGGTGCGGGGCTTTATGGACGACCGCGGCGTGCGGCAGGCGGACGTGGTGGGCTGGTCGCTGGGGGGATGGATTGCGATGAAGCTGGCGTTGGACACGCCGGAGCGGGTGCGGCGGGTGGTGGGGCTGGGCGCGGCGGGAATCTACTTTCCTCCGCCGATACCGCTGTCGGACTTTGCGCCGCACACGGTGGCGGAGCTGCGGGAGCTGGTGAACGCGCTGGAGCCGAAGGACAAGCGCCTGCCGCCGCAGGTGGAGCGCGATGCGCTGCGGCGCATGGAGCGCAATGCGTGGGTGGTGGAGCGGACGGAGGAGTCCATGGTGAGCGGAAAGGATCTGCTGGACTTCCGGCTGGGCGGGATGAAGCAGCCGGTGCTGCTGGTGTGGGGCGAGGCGGACCGTATGACTCCGGTGGCGACGGGGCTGAGGATGCAGTCGCTGATACAGAACGCGCAGTTGGTGGCGATACCGAAGTGCGGGCATCTGGCGCCGGTGGAGTGCGGCGGCAGGGTGAAGCTGCCGGTGGCGGCTTTTCTGGGTGCGCCTTCACTTTAACTGCGCGCTGGTGCGCGCCAGACAAAGTTTTAGTGAGAACGGTTCGAGCGGTATGGTCAGGTGTGGAGGACCTCTGGGTCCTTCGACTGCGCACACGCTACGCGCGTGCTCCGCTCAGGATGACAATTCAAATTTAATGATTCAACGAACAACTATGGCTGTTCGAAGGAAGTGATAGTCAACGCTCCACGCTGAATGAGAAAATCAATTGCTTCGCGCACAGACTAATTCTTGCGCATGCGGCCGGACCAGACGTAGGTGCCGTCCTGGGGTAGGCCGATGTGGGCGAGGACGCGGTGGACGTACTGCACGGCCATGTCTTGCTCGGTGGCGGGGTGGTTGTAGTGGGTGGGGATGACGGGGTAGATGGTGGCGCCGGCGAGGGTGGCCTGCTCCATGTTGCGGATGTGGATGAGGTTGAAGGGGGTTTCGCGGACGCAGAGGATGAGGCGGCGGCGCTCCTTGAGGCAGACGTCGGCGGCGCGGGCGATGAGGTCTTCGGCGAGGCCGTGGGAGATTTTGGCGAGGGTTCCCATGGAGCAGGGGAGTACGAGCATGGCGTCTATGGGGTAGCTGCCGCTGGCGATGGGCGCGCCGATGTCGTCGGGGGAGAATTGCACCACTTTGGAGGCGGCGTCGCGATATTCTGTACCCAGCAGGCGGGCAACGAGGTTGGCGCGACCGGCGATGCCAAGTTCTTCGGCCAGCACGCGCAGGGAGCTTTGCGAGGCTACGAGATGGACGCGTGCGACGCGCGCATCGCGGACGAGAGCGCGGAGCATGTGGCGGGCGTAGATGGCTCCGCTGGCGCCGGTGACGGCGAGCGTGAGGTTGAGGCCGGAATCAGGTTTGGCACCCACAGATTCATTATCCGATAACGTGGGGCAGGTTGACTGAGAATAGAGAGAGCAAGGCCGGAGTACGGGGCAAAAGGAGTAGGGAGAGCAGGGATGAATTCGCGCAGGCGCAGAGGGAACTGGCTGGCTGGATTGCTGCTGGTGGTGGCGGCAACGGGCTTTGCCGCGCAGGCGCGGGCCGATATGGCCATTCTGCTGGAGGAGCCGTACGGGCGGTACGGGGAGATCAATCCCACGGGCCATGCGGCGGTGTACCTGAGCCGCGTGTGCGAGGAGACGCCGTGGAGGCTGCGGATGTGCGGCGCGGGCGAGACGGGCGTGGTGGTGAGCCGCTACTACAAGATTGGCGGATACGACTGGCTGGCGATGCCGCTGGTTCCGTACCTGTACGCGGTGGACTCGATGCGGGAGACGCCGAAGACGGTAACGCCGGAGCTGGTGATGCATCTGCGCGACCAGTACCGGCGGGCGAACCTGCAGAAGCTGGTGCCGGACGGGCCTGACGGCGGCGTGCCGGAGGGCGAGTGGGTGGACATGATGGGGGCGGGGTACATCCGCAAGATATACGGGCTGCGGGTGAAGACCACGGAGGAGCAGGACCGCGCGTTCATCGCGATCTACAACGACCGCGCCAACGCGAGCCGCTTCAACCTGGTGACGGAGAACTGCGCGAACTTTGCGCGCGACCTGATTGACCTGTACTTTCCGCATGCGGTGCGGCGGAACGTGCTGGGCGACGCGGGGGTGATGACGCCTCGGCAGGTGGCGCGCAGCGTGCTGCGGTACGGGCGCAAGCATCCGGAGCTGGGGGTGACGGCGTTCGTGATTCCGCAGTGGCCGGGGACGGTTCCGCGCAGCCGCAAGACGCGGGGCATCGCCGAGGGAATTCTGAAATCGAAGAAGTACATAGTGCCGCTGACGGTGATACTGCCGGAACTGGGCGCGGGGATTGCGGTGGACTACATGGCCGAGGACCGGTTTGCGTTTCCGAAGAACGCGACGGTGCTGAACGGGCAGGCGATGGTGGATTCGCTGACAGAGGGCGGGGCGGTGGCGAAGGCGACGGGGGAGCAGACGGCGGCGGTGCGCTAACTCCACGCGCTCACGCGCGGATGTCACACTTGTCGCAAAGAACACGATGCATGTGTGGCCCATAAGCACGCTCCCACCCTTCGCCAGAAAGAAGCGAAGGATGGGGCACCCGAATTATGGTTTGCTATCCCAGGTGCCCAAATGCGAGGCACCTGGGGCACCCGGTATTTGATTAGTTCAATACGCGGTCGAAGATCTCGTCCACGTTGGCGAGCTGGCGCTTGTAGTCGAAGGCGCGGGCGAGCTTGTCGGCGGAGAGCAGTTTGGTGACGGCGGGGTCGGCGGCGATGAGGTCGCGGAAGACGAGGTCGTCCTTCCAGGCGCGCATGGCGTGCGTCTGGACGAGCTTATAGGCGTCTTCGCGGAGCATGCCGGCCTCGGCGAGGTCGAGCAGGAGCTGGCCGGAGTAGATGAGGCCGCCGGTGGACTCGAGGTTCCTGATCATGCGCTGGGGGTGGACGACGAGCGACTCGATGAGCAGCTCGGTCTTGTGCAGCAGGTAGTCGGTGAGGATGGTTGAGTCGGGCAGGATGACGCGCTCTGTGGAGGAGTGGGAGATGTCGCGCTCGTGCCAGAGGGGTACGTCTTCGAGGGCGGCCTGGGAGTTGGCGCGGACGACGCGGGCGAGGCCGGAGATCTGCTCGCAGGTGATGGGGTTGCGCTTGTGGGGCATGGCGCTGGAGCCCTTCTGCTTTTCGCCGAAGTGCTCCTCGGCCTCGCGGACCTCGGTGCGCTGGAGGTGGCGAATCTCGACGGCGATCTTGTCGAGCGAGCTGGCGAGGACGGCGAGGGTGGTGAGATAGGCGGCGTGCAGGTCGCGCTGGATGACCTGGGTGGCGATGACGGCGGGACGCAGGCCGAGCACCTTGCAGATCTTCTCCTCGAGCGCGGGCTTGAGGTGGCCGAAGGTTCCGACGGCGCCACTGAGCTTGCCGACACGGATGTCCTCGGCGACGGCCTCGAAGCGCTTGAGGTTGCGCTGCGCCTCGGCGTACCAGACGAGGAGCTTGAGGCCGAAGGTGGTGGGTTCGGCATGGACGCCGTGGGTGCGGCCGATCATGGGTGTGTGCTTGAACTCGAGGGCGCGCTTCTTGAGCACGTTGCAGAGATGGACGATGCCGTTGTGGATGATGTTGCTGGCGGCGTGGATCTGCATGGCCTGTGCGGTGTCCACGACGTCGGTGGAGGTGAGGCCGTAGTGCAGCCAGCGGGATTCGGGGCCGATGTGCTCGGCGACGTTGGTGGTGAAGGCGATGACGTCGTGGCGGACCTCGGCCTCGATGGCGTGGATGCGTGCGACCTCGAACTTGCCCTTTTCGCGGATGGCCTTGGCGGCTTCGACGGGGACGATGCCGGCTTCAGCGAGGGCCTCGGAGGCTGCGACTTCGACGGCGAGCCAGCAGCGGAACTTGTTCTCCTCGGCCCAAATGTGGCCCATCTGGGGGCGTGTGTAACGAGCAATCATGGACGTTCTCCTTCAAGTGTTGCCGGTTGAACAACGACTATACGCCGAAGAGGGCGCGCATCTCTGTGTGCTTGAACCCGCGGCCGGGATCGTAAGGCTGTATCCATTGGCCGTCGAGGACGAACTGGGGTATGGCCCGCTTGCCGACGTGTTCGAGAACCGTGTCGGCTGCGCCGGGAGTGGATTCGATGTCAATTTCTGTGTAAGGGATGTTGTGTTCGGCGAGGAACCGCTTGGCCTCACGGCAGTCGCGGCACCAGGGAGCGGTGTAGACCAACAAGTGCATGCGGGTATTGTATGACGCAGCGTGTGGAGGTGTGTATGTGAGGGGTGTCACACGCTGTTGAAGAAAGGGAAATCGCACAATTTGTTGTGCAATGCTGACGGCGGTGATTATCTACGGGCGCGGAAGAAACTCTGGAGGAGGGTGGAGCTCTCGTCGGCGAGGAGGCCGGAGGCGACCTCCAGTTTGTGGTTGAGCTGGGGGTGGTTGAGGACGGAGAGCACGGAGCCGCAGGCGCCGGCCTTGGGGTCCGGAGTGGCGAAGACGAGGCGCGTGATGCGGGCGTGGAGGATGGCGCCGGCGCACATGGCGCAGGGTTCGAGTGTGGTGAAGAGTTCGCAGTCGTCGAGGCGGTAGTTGCCGAGGACTTGTCCGGCGCGGCGGAGGGCGACGATCTCGGCGTGGGCGGAGGGGTCGTGGTCGCGGAGGACGCGGTTGTTGCCGGCGGCAATCACCATGCCCTTGCGGATGACGACGGCGCCGATGGGGACTTCGTTGGCGGCTTGGGCGGAGTGGGCTTCGTCGAGGGCGGCGCGCATGAGGTCGAGGTCGGAGGGGGAGGTCACGCGGGTTCCTGCTGGGTCATGCAGTGGATGGCACCGAGGCCCCAGATGAAGTCCATGCAGTGGATTCCGACGATGTCGCGGGTGGGGAAGAGTTCGGCGAGGGTGTTGAGGGCGCGGCGGTCGTTGGGGTCGTTGAAGGTGGGGACTAGGACGAGGCCGTTGGCGATGTAGAAGTTGGCGTAGCTGGCGGGGAGGCGTTCACCGTCGAAGACGACGGGCGCGGGCATGGGGAGCGGGACGATGCGGAACGGGTGGCCGTCGAGGGTGCGGGCGGCGTGCAGGCGTTCGAGGTTTTCCGCGAGTGGCAGGTGGTTCTCGTCGTGGGTGTTCTGTTCGACGGCGGCGACGATGGTGTCCGCGGAGGTGAATCGGGCGATGTCGTCCACGTGGCCGTGGGTGTCGTCTCCAGCGCAGCCGCGGTTGAGCCAGATGGTGTGGTCCACGCCGAGGTAGTCAGAGAAGGCTTTTTCTAACTGGTCTCGGCTCATTCCAGGATTTCTCTGCTGCACGGTGCTGAGGAGGCACTCCTCGGTGGTGAGGAGGCTGCCCGCGCCGTTGACATCGATGCTGCCGCCCTCGAGGACGAGGCGGTGGTTGCCGATGGTGGGCTGGAAGCTGGTCATGTTGTAGAGCTCGGCGACGTGGCGGGGGATGCGGTCGTCGCGGAGCCAGTTGTCGTATTTGGCCCAGGCGTTGAAGCGCCAGTCGGTGAGTGCGACGTTGCCGTCGGAGTTCTTGAGGAAGATGGGGCCGGAGTCGCGGAGCCAGATGCGGTCGGTCTCCCAGGGGTGGAAGTGGAGGCGCGCGAGGTTGGCACCGGCGCGGGTGAGGATTTCGGTGGCCTCGTCCTGCTGCTGCGGGCCGGTGACGAGGATGTTGACGGCCTCGACTTGGGAGAGGTAGCGGACGATCTCGGCGAAGACCCACGGGATGGGCTCGAACTTGCCGGGCCAGTCTTCGACGTTGTGGGGCCAGGCGATCCAGGTTGCGTTGTGCGGCTCCCACTCGGCGGGCATGCGGAAGCCGAGGGAGCGGGGCGTGGGCTGCGAGGTCATTTGTGGGGCTCCGGCTCGAGGAAGCGCTGGGTGATGCCGCCGTAGGCGTCCACGCGGCGGTCGCGGAGGAAGGGCCAGTGGCGGCGAGTCTCCTCGATGAGTTTGAGGTCGAGGGGGGCGGTGAGGATGGCTTCCTCCGCGTGGCTGGCTTGGGCGATGATGCGGCCGAAGGGGTCTGCGATGAAGCTGCCGCCCCAGAACTCGATGCCGGGGCCTTCGGGGCCTTTGATGTCGTTGACGTCGCCCTGTTCGTGGCCGACGCGGTTGACGGCGGCGACGTAGACACCGTTGGCGATGGCGTGGGCGCGCTGCATGGTCTGCCAGGCGGAGTATTGGGCTTCGCCGAACTCGGCCTTCTCGGACGGATGCCAACCAATCGCCGTGGGGTAGAAGAGGACGTCCGCTCCCTGAAGGGTGGTGAGGCGGGCAGCCTCGGGGTACCACTGGTCCCAGCAGACGAGGGTTCCGATGTTGCCGCGGGCGGTGGGCGGAGCCTTGAAGCCGAGGTCGCCGGGGGCGAAGTAGAACTTCTCGTAGTAGAGCGGGTCGTCGGGGATGTGCATCTTTCGGTAGACGGATGCGATGCGGCCGTCGGCGTCGAAGGTGACGGCGGTGTTGTGGTAGACACCGGCGGCGCGGCGTTCGAAGAGCGAGGCGACGAGGACGATACCGAGTTCGCGGGCGAGCTTGCTGAGGCGCTCGGTGGTGGGGCCCGGGATGGGCTCGGCGATGTCGAAGTAGGCGTGGTCCTGCTGTTGGCAGAAGTACTGCGAGGCGAAGAGTTCGGGGAGGCAGATGAGGTTGGCGCCGCGATTGGCGGCTTCGCGGACGTGGGCGAGGGCGCGGTCGAGGTTGTCGGCGGTGGAGGCCGAGCAGGACATCTGGATGAGGCCGAGGGTGGTCGAGTTGGCGGCTGCGCTCATGGTCGTGTTTATTCTCTCACTTGCGAAAGAGCAAGCGGGCAAGGAAAAGCGCCGACCGGAGCCGGCGCTGGTGGCAAGGAGGATGCTATTCGAAGATGAGGATGGCGGCGGCGATGGTGGTGGTCCAGAGGCCTTTTTTGTCGCCGACGGCGGACTGCGTGATGTTGGCGGTGCGGACAATCTTGTCGGAGAGGCGGTAGATCTCCTTCTTCTCGTCCCAGCTCTTTTCGGGGTCGAAGTCCACGTCGAGGGTGGTGGCGAGCATCTCTGCGGCAAGCTCCTCGGCGTAGTCGCCGGCCTGCTCCTCGGTCTCGCCGAAGCTGTGGTGTTCGGAGAGGTAGCCGTAGGTGTTGCGGTCTGCGGGCAGGGCGACGCCGATGCTGCTGACGACAAGGCGATGGGCCTCGCGGGTGGAGTTCTCGGCGACGACGGCAAAGACGACCTCGCCGGGGCTCAGATATTTGAGGCCCTGCTTGCGGGGGACGAGCTTGCAGTTGGGCGGGAAGATGGACGAGACGCGGACGAGGTTCTGCGCGGCGATGCCTGCATCGCGCAGGGCGAGCTCGAAGGAGGTGAGGCGCTCCTTGTGCTTGCCGACGCCCTTGGTGAAGAAGATGCGCTTGGGGACCATGCTCTTGCCCAAGGTGGTGTCCTCCGATGAACGGGAAATGAGGCACACAGCACACTCAGGAGCCGGCTGCCAACAACAGATATTACACGGAAAGGGGCGGGAAAAAGCGGAAGAAATTAAATTGCGGTAAAACACGGGCATTGCGGGGGATGCGGGGCGGGGCGGGGGCGGCTGCGATGGAAATCACAGAGGGTTGTGATGGGTAGCACGAAAGGCGTGTTTGGCGGGCTTTTGGGCGCGATAACTTTTGTTTATGGGGTGCGTGCCCACAGGGGTTGGGGTTATTCTGATGATGAAGTTCTCAAGGACATCTCCAAACCAAGGCACGCAGGCAGGGAAGCAACTGCCGAATGTGACCGGTGAAGGGTGACTTTGACGGTTTCCATCCCACCCAGGGCGACCCGCCCGACACAACACGAAGGAGCTTCATGAGCGAACTGCGCGATTTTCTGGAACTCTCCTACTCCGAGCTGGAAGAGCTGAACCTTAAGGCCAAGAAGCAGCGCAAGGACCGCGTGCCGCTGCACAAGATCCAGGAGGAGCGGCTGAAGTACCTAGCCGACGAGAAGCGGATCAAGGCCGTGACGGTGCTGTTCTGCGACCTGGAAGGCCGTCTGCACATGCTGGACTACGACAAGAAGTTCCTGCTGAAGAGCTACGACAACCTGACGTTCGACGGGTCGTCCATCCGCGGCTTCACGGCGCAGCGCGAGAGCGACCTGCGGTTGGGCATTGACTGGAGCGCGTTCTACTGGGGCCCTGCGGACGTGTTTGGCGCGGGCAAGGTGCTGGTGTTCGGCGAGGTGATTGACAAGAACGGCGGGACGTACTCGGCCGACATGCGCGGCGTGCTGAAGGCCTATTCGGCGGCGCAGTACAAGAAGAGCGGCTACACGCTGAACGCGGCCAACGAGATCGAAGGATTCCTGTTCGACGGCATTGACGCGGAGCGCCGCTACGCGGAGACGGGCTGCTTTGAGTACGTGAACACGGGCGGCTACTACCACTCGCTGCCGGGCGATCCGCTGCGCACGTTCATTGACACCACAGCCGAGGTGCAGCGCGCCATGGGCTTCGAGAACGAGAAGGACCATCCCGAGGTGGCGCCTTCGCAGTTCGAGATCAACTACAACTACGGCGACGCGGTGACGGCTGCCGACCAGATTGTGCTGTACAAGCTGATCTGCCGGCAGGTGGCGACCAGCATGGGCATGAGTGTGAGCTTCCTGCCCAAGCCGGTGGTGGGCGTGAACGGCAGCGGCATGCACACCAACGTCAGCATCAGCAAAGACAGCAAGAACCTGTTCTGGGACCCGAAGGGCGAGGAGAAGGTGAGCAAGCTGGCGTGGTCGTTTGTGGACAAGATCCTGACCCACGGCAACGACATCTGCCTGTTGCTGAACCCCAGCGTGAACAGCTTCCGCCGTCTGGATCCGCACTTCGAGGCGCCGAACCAGATCAAGGCTTCGGCGGTGGATCGCGGCTCGATGATCCGCATTCCGATCGGCAACGAGCGCAGCGCGCGCGTCGAGGTCCGCTCGGTGGCGCCGGACGCCAACCCGTACATGGTGCTGTACTCCATCTTCAAGACCGGCCTGGACGGCGAGATTGCGAAGATCAAGAACCTGCGCCAGGCGGAGCGGTACCTGCCGGACAACATCTACGACGCGCTGACGAACTTCCGTGACGCATCTTGGACGACGAGCCTGCTGGGCGCCGACGTGAAGGGTCGTTACGCCGACCTGAAGCAGGCATCGGCAGACCGCTGCCCGCGTCTGCTGGGCACCATCGTGAAGCCGGCGGAGGTACTGTTCCACCACGACGTGTACAACCAGCTGATCTGGAACAAGTTCTAATCCAGACGACTGCGGACGAAATCGAAGGGCCTCCGCCGCGGCGGGGGCCTTTCCCATTTGCGCGAGGCAATTGGAGGCATAGGGCGGTGCTATGATTTCGATGTTCGCGCAGCAGGGTAGTTGCGTGCTGTGGAGGGGATGCATGAAGCTGCGGGTTGCGATGTGCGCCACCTTGTTGATGGCGATGGGTTGCATGGGGCATGGGCCGTCCGCGCCGCCGCCGGTGAATGCGCTGGCGCCGAACGCGCTGCACTCGCCGTGGGACCTGCATCCGGTGGCGGGCATGGAGGGCGACTACAACTGCGGGATGATATCGCCGCCGTCGCCGGAGATTTCGATACTGGACGAAAGTTACCGGCAGGGAGACAAGTCCGCGGCCAGCGAGTCGGTGAAGAACGCAGCGTATGCGGAGAGTGCGGCGGCGGTGGAGGATTACTCGACGCTGCTGGCGCGCGCGGCGGACGACTACCAAAGCACGGGCAGCCTGGGCGCGGCGCGGTGCGTGGCGATTGCGCTGGAGGCGGGCGCGACGGCGCACTCGATGACCGGATGGATGAGTTCGCGGTCGGCGCTGTACACACAGTCGAGGGGCTTGCGCGGGGTGAGCCTTGCGTACCTGAAGATACGGCCCAGCGGAGTGATTACTCCGCAGCAGAATAATGTTCTGCTGGAGTGGATGCAGACGATTGTGCATGCGCAACGGGATTACTTTGACCATGCGGGTTGCACGAAGAGCCGCTGCGACGACCACAACCATCGTGGGCTGAATGCGGCGTACGCGGTGATGTCGGTGGGCGTGGCGGCCAACGACCGCTCGGACTTCAACTGGGCGGTGCACAAGTACCGCGTGGCGGTGGACGACATTGACCAAGGGGGCATGCTGCATGCGGATCTGGGCAGCGTGCTTTCGATGAAGTTTGAGCTGGAGGCGACGGCGGCGCTGGTGCAGATGGCGGAGTACGGCGAACTGAACGGCGAGCCGCTGTACGCGTACGAGAACGGGCGGCTGCACCTGCTAGTGCATGTGGTGACGCGGGGGCTGGTGGACCCGTCGCCGGTGGAGATTGCCAGCGGCCACCGCAAGCAGAAGCTGCCCAATCCGATGCAGGGATGGGAGATTGGTTGGGCGGCAATCTATGTGCGGCGTTTTCCGGACGGCGTGATCAGCGGACTGGTGCAGCAGGCGGGCGACAGCGGGAAGTACGTGTGGGGCGGCGCACCGTACGGGCTGGAGAACGGGGAGTAGCGGATAGTGCACGGGTTGTGCGGACATCGCACAAACGTTGCCAGCGGCAATCGGGCTTGGTAGCCTAGTGGAGTCAACTTCCCCAATTCCCCGACACCGCGAGGCAATCCGCACATGCAATCCAGCTATAACGGCATCACGCTGCCGGTCGGCGGCGAGGCCATCCGCTACGAGCACGGCCAGTTCATCGTCCCCAACCATCCCATCATCCCATTCATCGAAGGCGACGGCACGGGCCGCGACATATGGCGGGCATCGCAGCGGGTGTTCGACGCGGCGGTGGCGAAGGCGTACGGCGGCAAGCGCAGCGTGAAGTGGTTTGAGGTGCTGGCCGGCGAGAAGGCTTACCGGCAGACGCAGAACTGGCTGCCGGAGGACACGGTGAAGGCCACGGTGGACCTGCGCGTGAGCATCAAGGGGCCGCTGACGACGCCGGTGGGCGGCGGCATACGGTCGCTGAACGTGGCGCTGCGGCAACTGATGGATTTGTACCAGTGCGTGCGTCCGGTGAAGTACTACGCGGGCGTGCCGAGCCCGGTGAAGCATCCGGAGCGGCTGGACATCGTGATCTTCCGCGAGAACACGGAGGATATCTACGCGGGCATCGAGTTCCGCGAGGGGACGCCGGAGGCGGCGAAGGTCATCAGCTTCATCAACGACGAGATGCTGAAGGGCGGCAAGAAGAAGATTCGCACGGACTCGGGCATCGGCATCAAGCCGATCTCGGTGACGGGCAGCAAGCGACTGGTGCGCGCGGCCATACAGTACACCATCACGCACCAACGCAAGTCGGTGACTCTGGTGCACAAGGGCAACATCCAGAAGTTCACCGAGGGCGCGTTCTACCAGTGGGGCTACGAGGTGGCGACAGAGGAGTTCCGCGAGCAGGTGGTGACGGAGCGCGAGAGCTGGATACTGGGCAACTTGGAAAAGACGCCTGGGCTGACGGCGGAGCAGAACGCGGCGCTAATTGAGCCGGGTATCGAGTTCGCGCCCAAGGAGTTCGGTGAAGGCGTTGTGGCTGAAGTGAAGAAGGTAGTGGCGGCGATTGGTGCGTCGCACGGCGGCGGGAAGTGGAAGCAGAAGATTCTGGTGAACGACCGCATTGCCGACAACATCTTCCAGCAGATCATCCTGCGGCCGGAGGATTACAGCGTGCTGGCGACGACCAACCTGAACGGCGACTACATCAGCGATGCAGCCGCGGCGCAGGTGGGCGGACTGGGCATTGCGCCGGGCGGCAACATCGGCGACGGCTACGCGGTGTTCGAGGCCACGCACGGCACGGCTCCGAAGTACGCGGACAAGGACGTGATCAATCCGGGCAGCGTGATGCTGAGCGGAGTGATGCTGTTTGAGCTACTCGGCTGGACCGAGGCGGCCAAGCTCATCGAGAGTTCGATGGAGAAGACCATCGGGCAGAAGTATGTGACGTACGATTTTGCGCGCGGGATGGAAGGCGCGACGAAGGTGAAGACCAGCGAGTTCGCCACGCGGATGATTGAAAACATGAGCTAGGCCGCACCAGGCATGCGGCACGCTGCGCGTGCCAGATTGCCAATTGTGAACATATTCGCTCCATGGAGAGCAGAGGTTAGGAGAAGAGGAAAATATGCGTTATAAGGTAACGATTGTAGGAGCAGGGAACGTGGGCGCGACGGCGGCGCACTGGATTGCGAGCAAGGAACTGGCCGACGTGGTGCTGATAGACATCATGGAGGGTGTGCCGCAGGGCAAGGGGCTGGATTTGGCCGAGGCGATGCCCATTGAGAAGCGCGACGTCAGCATCACGGGCACGAACGACTACGCCGACACGGCCAACTCGGACATTGTGGTCATCACAGCGGGGATTCCGCGCAAGCCGGGGATGAGCCGCGACGACCTGCTGAACACCAACTTCAAGATCATGAGCGACGTGGTGGGCAAGGTAATCGCTGCTTCGCCGAATTGCATCCTGATTATCGTGAGCAATCCGCTGGACGCGATGGCGCAGGCGGCGTTCCGGCAGTCGAAGTTCCCGCGCGAGCGGGTGATCGGCATGGCGGGCGTGCTGGATTCGGCGCGCTTCCGGACGTTCATCGCCGAGGAGCTGAAGGTGTCGGTGGAGAACGTGACGGCCTTCGTGCTGGGCGGACACGGCGACACGATGGTTCCGCTGCCGCGGTACTCGACGGTGGCCGGGATTCCGATCACGGAGTTGATCGCTCCAGCGCGGCTGGAGGAGATTGTGCAGCGCACGCGCGACGGCGGTGCGGAGATTGTGAAGCACCTGAAGACCGGCTCGGCCTACTACGCGCCTTCGGCGGCGACGGTGGAGATGGTGGAGGCGATTCTGAAGGACAAGAAGAAGATTCTGCCCTGCGCCGCCTATCTGAAGGGCGAGTACGGCATCAGCGGATACTTCATCGGCGTGCCGTGCAAGCTGGGCGCGAAGGGGCTGGAGCAGATCATCGAGATCAAGCTGACGGCCGAGGAGGACGCGGCGCTGCAGAAGAGTGCCGCTGCGGTGAAGGAGCTGTGCGCTGTGATCGGCGTGTAAGGCGCGCCGCAACGGAATTAGCAAGGCCCGCTCGGTGAGCGGGCCTTTTGCTTGCTGCGTCAGACTATTTAGGCGATGCGCTCGATGGTGACGGACTGGAGCACGACGTCCTTGTGGGGGCGGTCCATGCCGTTGCGGGGCAGTGCGGAGATTTTCTCGACGATTGGATAGCCCTCGACGACCTCGCCGAAGATGGTGTGCTTGCCGGTGAGCCAGCCGGTGTCCGTGACGGTGATGAAGAACTGGGAGCCGTTGGTGTTGGGGCCGGCGTTGGCCATGGCCAGCTTGCCGGGCTTCTGGAAGTTGTGGGGGCTGCCGGCGGTCTCGTCGGCGAACTTGTAGCCCGGGCCGCCCATGCCGGAGCCTTCGGGGTCGCCGCCCTGGATCATGAACTGGGGGATGACGCGGTGGAAGATAGTGCCGTCGTAGAGCTTGGCGCCCTTCTTGCTGCGGCTGTTCCACTCCTTGGTGCCTTCGGCGAGGCCGATGAAGTTGGCGACGGTGATGGGGGCCTCGGCCTCGAAGAGGCGGCAGATGATGAGGCCTTCACTGGTGTTGAAGTGGGCGTAGGTACCTTTGGTGCGTGCCATGATTATCCTTTGGATTGCTGGGTATGGGTTGGTGGTTCCGTGGAGTGTTGTTTACTGCTGTTTGGATGCTGCGGGCTTGGGGTGGGTTGCGGCAACGGGCTTTTTGACCGGAGCGGCAGGCGCGGCGCCGGGCAGCGGAGGTAGGGGCTGGCCCTCGCGGACGACGGTGACCTTCTGCAGCACGACGGGAGTGAGAGGCTTGTCCTGGCCGTCGCGGGGCACGCGGGTGATGGCCTTGACCACGGCCACGGAGGCGTTGTCGCACTGGCCGAAGAGGTTGTAGCCGCCGTCGAGCTGCGGCACGGGGACCTCGGTGATGAAGAACTGCGAGCTGTTGGTGTTGGGGCCTGCGTTGGCCATGGCCAGGCGTCCGGGGACGTCGAAGTGCAGGGTGGGTGTGGGCTCGTTGTTGAATTCGAAGCCTGCGCCCTCCATGCCGGTGGCGGTGCGGTCGCCGCCCTGTGCCATGAACTCAGGAATGACGCGGTGGAAGGTGGTGCCGTCGTAGAAGGGCTTGCCGACCACGCGGCGCTTGGTGACGGGGTCGGTCCAGGCCTTCTTGCCGGTGGCCAGGTCCACGAAGTTCTGGCTGGTGACGGGCGCTTCCTTGCTGAAGAGCTGGCAGGTGATGCGGCCCATGGTGGTGTCCAGCACGACGGTGGGGCCGCTGGGCAGTGGGCCTGCCTTGGCAGCGGAGGGCGCGTCCGGCAGGGACTGAGCGGCGAGAGGAAGGGTGGCGAGGGAGAGGAGCAGAGAGGCCAGCTTCAAAGTCTTCATGGAGACAGGATAACGCGAGGGGCGGCGGGGACGCCACATTCGAGGTTTACTCGGATTCAGAGCTTCGGGGGCGGCTGGCGGACTGGACTTCGGCCATCACGCGCAGCAGGTTGCCGCCGAGGAGCTTGGTAAGGTCTGCGGGAGCGAGGCCGCGGGCGAGCAGGGCGGCGGTGATCTTGGGCAGGTCGGCGGCGGAGTCGAGGCCGGCGGGGAGCTGCGGGATGCCGTCGAAGTCGGAGCCGAGGCCGACGTGGTCTGGGCCGGCGACGCGGGCGATGTGCTCGATGTGGTCAATGAGTGCGGAGAAGGGCGGGCGGGGGATGCGCGCGGCGAACTCTGCGTCCAAGGCGTGCTGGCGGGCGTAGGTGATGTGCTCGCCGCGGGCGGCGGACTCGCGTTCCAGCGCGGTGTGGGCGGCCTCCAGTTCGGGGCGGAGGGCGTTCCATGCGGTGCGCCACTCGGCGCTGATGAATCCGGCGTAGAAGTTGACGCAGACGACGCCGCCGCAGCGGGCGATGGTGCGGAGTTGCGCGTCGGTGAGGTTGCGCGGAGCGTCGGTGAGGGCGCGGGCGGAGGAGTGCGAGGCGATGATGGGCGCGGTGGAGCAGGCGAGTACGTCGTTGAGCGTGGCGTCGGAGACGTGGGAGACGTCCACCATCATGCCGAGGCGGTTCATCTCCGCGATGACGGAGCGGCCAAAGCGGGTGAGGCCGCCGTGGTGAGTGACGGTGGGGTCGTCGAGGTCGCCGCAACTGTCGGCCCACTCGTTGCTGTTGGACCAGGTGAGGGTTAGGCTGCGCACGCCGAGTTTGTGGAAGGCTTGAAGGGTGTCGAGGGAGTTTTCGATGGCGTGGCCGCCTTCGACGCTGAGCAGCATGGCGAAGAGGCCTTCGGCGCGTGTGGCGGCGACCTCGCGCGGGGTGCGGCAGAGGCGCAGCGCGTGGCGGTGACGGTGGGCCTCGGCGCGGACGGATTCAATCAAATCGAAGGCGCGCTCGCTGAAGCGTCCGGCGTTGAGGCGCGGCTCGACCCATGCGGCGAAGGTGGCGGCGTGGAGATGGCCGGCGCGGGCGGAGGCGAGCGAGAGCATGCCGTGGCCGAGCGGGTCGGTGAGCGACCAGGCTTCGTCGCATAGGCGCTGCGCGGTGTCGGCGTGGGCGTCCACGACGGTGCAGGCGCGGTGCAGCTCGATGGCGGCTTCGAGGTGCGCGGGAGAGTAGTCCGCGGGCGTGTGGGCTTCGGTCACTTGGTGATTGTAAGGCGGCTAGAGCGAGAAGAAGTCCTTGATCTTCTGCAGGACGACCTCGCGGCCGGTGTCGCTGATGGCCTCGGCGAGCGGAAGCTGCTTGGGGCAGGCGTGGATGCAGTTCTGCGCGAAGCCGCACTCATGGATGCCGCCGTCGCCGGCGAGGGCGCGCAGGCGCTCCTCCTTGAGGACGCGGCCGGTGGGGTTGTTGTTGAAGAGCTTGGTCTGGCCGATGGTGGCGGCGCCGACGAAGTTGGTGGAGGTGTTGAACTGCGGGCAGACCTCCATGCAGATACAGCAACTGATGCAATTACTTAGCGGGTAAAGCTGTTCCTGTACTTGAGGGAATTGGCGCGGTCCCGGACCGAGGTCGTAGGTACCGTCCACGGGCACCCATGCCTTTACCTTCTTGAGGTTGACGAAGAGCACGGAGCGGTCCACAGCGAGGTCGCGGACGATGGGGAACTTGGTGAGCGGCTCGAGGCGGATGGGCTGTTCGAGGTGATCCACCAGCGTGGAGCAGGCGGTGCGGGCACGGCCGTTGACGAGCATGGCGCAGGAGCCGCAGATCTCCTCGAGGCAGTTGGAGTCGTAGGTGATGGGGGTGGTGGCGCGGCCGTCTGCGGTGACGGGGTTGAGCGCAATCTCGCCCAGCACGGAGGTGATGTTCATGTTGGGGCGGTAGGGGATGGCGAAGCGCTCGACCACGGGCTCGGCTTCGGGGGTGAGCCGGCGGGTGACCTCGACGCGAATCATCTTCTCTGGTGTTTGGTCGGGCATCGGTTGGCTCCTAGGCGGTGGCGTCGTAGCGGCGCGGCCGCGGCGTGATGAATTGTGTGTCCACCTCGGCCCAAGTGAAGCGGGGCGCGCTGTCCACGAAGTTGGCCATGGTGGTCTTGAGGAACTTCTCGTCGTTGCGCTCGGGGAAGTCGGGCTTGTAGTGCGCGCCGCGGCTCTCGTCGCGCAGTTCGGCGCCCTGCACGATGACGCGGGCGAGGTGCAGCATGTTCTCGAGCTGGCGGGCAAAGGCGAAGCTGGTGTTGGCCCACTGGCTGCGGTCGCTGAGGTTGACGCGCTTGTAGCGGTCCTGCAGCTTGACGATTTCGGCGTCTGCCTGACGCAGGCCGGCGTTGTAGCGGATGATGGTGGCGTGCTGGGTCATGAGCGCGCCGAGGTCGCGCCAGATGCGGAAGGGATTCTCGTCGCCCTGATTGTTGATGAGCTTGCTGTTGAGCAGCTGCTGGCGCTGGAGCTCGGCACTGTGACCGCCGTCGCCGGGCTGTGCGGCGAGCGACGTGGCGTACTGCATGGAGCGCGGGCCGACGGCGAAGCCTGCGTTGATGCAGCTCAAAAGGGAGTTGGCGCCCAGGCGGTTGGCGCCGTGGATGGAGTAGTCGCACTCGCCGGCGGCGTAGAGTCCGGGGATGTTGGTCTGCTGGTTGAAGTCCACCCACAGGCCTCCCATGGTGTAGTGCATGCCGGGGAAGATCTTCATGGGATGGTCGCGGGGGTCCACGCCGACGAACTTCTCGTAGATTTCGAGGATGCCGCCCAGCTTGCGGTCCAGCGTGGCGCGGTCAATGTGCGAGAGGTCGAGGTAGACCATGGGCTGGCCGTCAATGCCCATGTGGTTTTCGTAGACGACCTTGAAGATGGCGCGGGTAGCGACGTCGCGGGGGACGAGGTTGCCGTACTTGGGGTACCACTCCTCGAGGAAGTAGAAGCGCTCGGTCTCGGGGATGGAGTTGGGGTCGCGCTTGTCGTTGCTGTCGCGCGGCACCCATACACGTCCGCCCTCGCCGCGTGCGGACTCGGACATGAGGCGCAGCTTGTCCTCGCCCGGGATGGCGGTGGGATGGACCTGTATGAACTCACCGTTGGCGTAGGTGGCGCCCTGCTGGTAGACCGCGGACTGCGCGGAGCCGGTGCAGACGACGGAGTTGGTGCTCTTGCCGAAGATGGCGCCGATGCCGCCGGTGCAGATGATGACGGCGTCGGCGGGGAAGGTGCGCAGCTCCATGGTGCGCAGATCCATGGCGCAGATGCCGCGGCAGACGCCGTTCGTGTCCAGCACGGCGGAGAGGAACTCCCAGCCCTCGTACTTGGTGACCTTGCCCTCGCTCTCGTGGCGGCGGACCAGTTCGTCGAGCGCGTAGAGAAGCTGCTGGCCGGTGGTGGCGCCGGCGAAGGCGGTGCGGTGGTAGAGCGTGCCGCCGAAGCGGCGGAAGTCGAGCAGGCCCTCGGGAGTGCGGTTGAATGGCACGCCCATGCGGTCGAGCAGGTCAATGATGGCCGGGCCATTGGCGGTCATGGCCTTGACGGGGGTCTGGTCGGCCAGAAAGTCGCCGCCGTAGATGGTGTCGTCGAAGTGCTTGAGGACGTCGTCGCCCTCGCCCTTGAGGTTCTTGGCGGCGTTGATGCCGCCCTGCGCGCAGACGGAGTGCGAGCGTTTGACGGGGACGATGGAGAAGAGGTCCACCGAGCCTCCGGCCTCGGCGATCTTGGTGACGGCCGAGAGGCCGGCGAGTCCGCCGCCGACGACGATGATGCGAGGGGTTGCTGCCATGGTTCAGGTTCCTCGAGTGACTACTGTTGCGGCCCGGCCAGAGCATTGGCCGGAGCGTTGGGATACATAATGTGGACGGCGTAGACGGCGGAGAGTCCCATGAGGCAGAGGACCGTGCCGAGCACGGCGCAGGCGAAGCCCATGCGGCGGCGCGCACGCGTGCCGGGGGTGATGCCCCACTTGGCGCAGAAGAGCCACACGCCGTAGGCAAAGTGCCAGCAGACGGCCACCATGGCGAGGATGTAGACGGCGAGGATGAGCGGATGGGCGAGCTCGACTTGCACCTTGTGGAAGGCCGCGCCGGGATTTTCAGGAAGCGATATGCCGCGGAAGCGCTGCGTGTATACGTGGTAGCCGATGTAAACCAGCGCGATGAGTCCAGTGACGCGCTGCAGGGCGTACATGACGTTGCCGGCCCAGGGGTAGAGGTTGACGTTGCTGCGACCGCGCCACCAGATGTAGACGCCGTAGAGCGCGTGGAAGGCGAGCGGGATGAAGATGAAGGTCCACTCCAGAACGCGCACCAGCGGCAGCGAGTTGAGGAACAGAACCTGTTTGCCGTAGGCGACGGGGCCTTTGAGGGTTTCGAGGTTGGAGAGGATGTGCTCCAGCAGGAAGGCGCCGATGGGCACAATGCCGGAGAGCGAGTGCAGCTTGCGCCACAGAAAGCTGTTGCCCTCGCCTGCGCGCAGGGGCTGAACTCCGCCCGTGACGCGGGGCGGTGCGGATTGCGGTGCAGTGGCCATGAGAGGGATGGAAGCTCCTGAAAAATAAGGTCGGTTGGGCCGACGAACCATTATTCCGAAGGCCGTACAGGAGCGTCAAGGAAAGGGGCGTGAAGAGGGGATTGGGTGCGCGATTACCGAACGGGCGGGACGATGAGCGGCTAAAGGGCCAACGTGTCCAGCAGGGCGCGGAAGGCGCGGCCGCGGTGGCTGAGCGTGTGCTTCTGCTCGACGGAGATCTCGGCCATGGTCTGGTCGAGATCGGGCAGGAGGAAGAGCGGGTCGTAGCCGAATCCGCCGGAGCCGCGCGGCGCGGTGAGGATGCGGCCCTCGACGGAGCCGGAGGCTGTGAAGAGGAGCTGGCCGTCGCGGGCCAGAGCGAGCACGGCGCGGTAGCGCGCGGAGCGGAGATGGTCGGGCACGTCCGAGAGTGCGGAGAGCAGGCAGGCGTTGTTGCGCAGGTCGGTGGTGTCGGGGGAGTGGATGGCGAAGTGGGAATCCTCAGCGTAGCGGGCGCTGCGCACGCCGGGCGCGCCGTGGAGCGCGTCCACTTCCAGGCCGGAGTCGTCGGCCATCACCAGTTCGCCGGGAGCGAAGCGCGAGTAGTAGAGGGCCTTGGCGCGGGCGTTGTCGTCGAAGGTGGTTCCGTCCTCGGCTGGCGCGGGGATGGTGGCGAGTGCGGGCAGGGGCATGACTTCGAGCGCGTGCGCGCGGGCGGCCTCGGCGAAGTCGCGGAGCTTGCCGACGTTGGATGTGGCGGCGAACAAAATCACAGACGGGCCTCAGGGTAGAATCCAGTTGCGCGCGGTGCGATGCGGAGGATGCGCATGCGTCCATCATACGGCGCGAGGCAGCCTCAACCGCACAGGAGAGAGATGATAAAGACGCACACCGAGTATCTGACTATCGAGACGCGCGAGCGGTACGAGATGGTGCATCTGACGCCGAAGATCGAGGAGATTGTGCGCAAGAGCGGCGTGTGGGACGGGCTGTGCTTTGTGTCGCCCATGCACATCACGGCGGCGGTGTACGTAAACGACAACGAGAGCGGGCTGATCGAGGACATCGGCGAGTGGCTGGAGAAGATTGCGCCGCGCTGGCCCGGGTACAAGCACCACCAGACGGGCGAGGACAACGCCGATGCACACCTGAAGTCGCTGGTGCTGCACCACGAGACGACGCTGCCGGTCACTCGCGGGAAGCTGGATCTGGGGATGTGGCAGCGGGTGTTCTACGCGGAGTTTGACGGGCAGCGTCCGAAGCGTGTGATTGTGAAGGTGCTGGGCGCGACAGAACAATGATGTCCACGCGGCGGTTCTGGGCGCGGCCCTCGGCGGTGTCGTTGGTGGCGATGGGGTGGAACTCGGCGTAGCCCGCGGCAGAGAGCGCGGCGGGGTTGGTTCGGGCGTTGGCCAGGAAGACGCGGGTGACGGCGGCGGCGCGGACGGCGGAGAGGTCCCAGTTGGAGTTGAAGCGCACGGTGTGGATGGGCACGTCGTCGGTGTGGCCCTCGATGCGAACGGCGAAGGGCGAACCGGCCAGTTGCTGCGCGATGCCGCCGATGATGGGCAGCGCGGGGGGGCGCACGTCGGCGGAGCCGGAGTCGAAGAAGCCGGCCTCCTTGAGCGAGATGACCAGGCCCTCGTCCGATTCGCGGACTGCGACGGAGCCGTTGCGTAGTTGCGGCTTGAGCAACTGCACGATGGATTCGTGGACGGCGCGCATTTGGGTGGTGAGCGCCAGCGGGCTGACGGAGGATGCGGCGCCAACCAGTGCGTGTTGGTCCATGGGCGGCGAGGGGCTGTGCATCTCGAAGACGCCCATCTCGCTGAAGGCGGTCTGGATGGCCTCGCCGAGCATGGCCTGCTTTTTCTTGTCGGCCTGGCCGGAGGCGAAGAGCACGACGAAGAAGGCGAAGAGCAGGGTGATGAAGTCGGCGTAGCTGACCAGCCAGCGCTCGTGGTTGACGTGTTCGGGATGCTTTTTGCGGCTCATGCGGCGGCGGCCTCGTGGTGCTGATCCTGCGGCTTGGCGTCGGCCAGGAAGGTGCGCAGCTTGAGCTCGATCATGCGCGGGTTCATGCCCTCCATGACGGAGATGACGCCTTCGAGCATCATCTCGCGCACCAGGGTCTCCTTGCGGTGGCGGATCTTGAGCTTGCCGGCGATGGGCAGGAAGAGGATATTGGCCAGACCCACGCCGTAGATGGTGGCGACAAAGGCCACGGCGATGCCGCGTCCGACCTCGGTGATGTTGTCGAGGTGCTGCATCACCTGGATGAGGCCGAGCACGGCCCCGATGATGCCGACGGTGGGCGAGAAGCCGCCGGCACTCTCGAAGACCTGCGGAATCTTCTCCTCGTACTCGGCCTTGTTGTCGAGCTCGAGCTGCATGATCTTGCGCAACTCGGCGGGCTCGGTGCCGTCCACGGCCAGCATGAGCGCCTGTTTGAGGAAGGGGTCCTCGACGGATTCGAGGTCGGAGTCCAGCGAGACGATGCCGCTCTTGCGTGCCTTGTTGGCGAACTGGACGAGCTGCTGCAGCACGGCCTCGCTGCCCTCCTCGCGGTAGAGAAAGATGGAGGCCACTTTGCCGACGGCGGCCAGGAAGATGTTGAGCGGGAACTGGAGCATGACCGCGCCGATGGTTCCACCGAGGACGATGAGCGCGGCGGTGGGCTGGGTAATCTGCGAGATCTTGCCACCCTCCAGCATCATGCCCGACAGAATGCCGAGGACGGCCAGCGTGATTCCGGCGATGCTGCCTTTATCCATCCCAATCCTCCAGAGGGCGCACGTTCACGGTTGTTTATCGGCTGTCAGAGGCGCGGTCATCGTTGCCGGCGGCGCGGTGCGCGGAGGAGGCAGAGACGGCGCGCGCGGCGATGGATGGGCCCAGCAACTCCGGCGGAGGCTGCGGCGTGCCCACGCCGCGCAGCACGTCGGCGCGCCAGTGGTGTACGCGCTGGCACAGCTCGTCGCAGCTCTCGCGGACGACCAGCTTCTCTCCGGTGACAAGGGTGAGGGTGGTGTCGGGCGATGCCTCGGCGTATTTGATGAGGTCGCAGTTGACGACCATGCGGTTGCCGTTGAGTCGGGTGAGTTCAATCATGGGCGCTCCTCTGTATAGAGCGGTTATCGGCGTAGGCGGGACGGCGGGTGAGGCGGGCGGGGGGAATATTTGTCGCAAAGGACTAAAGCCGCGGGTGCCGTTGCCGATGAGTGGGGAGAACGCGAAGTCTATCGCAGGTTGTGGTGGCGCGCTGTAGGGCGCCCAGTTTGCGGGACCGTAGACAGGCGGCGCGATCGCTACTACATCCAGCAGTACAGGAGTCAACCGCTATGCTCAGTGTCCTGAACAACATCTCCGCGATGTATGCGGAGAACAACCTGAACCAGACGCAGTCCAGTCTGCAGAAGACGCTCACTGAGCTCTCGTCCGGTTCGCGCATCAACAGCGGCGCCGACGACGCGGCCGGCCTGGCCGTCGCCGTTGGTCTGAACGCCAACCAGGCTGCGCTCACGCAGTCTGCCAACAACGCCAACAACGGAGTGAGCCTGCTGCAGACGGCCGACGGCGCGCTGTCACAGGTGTCGAACCTGCTGAACCGCGTGGTGACGCTGGCCACCGAGACCGCCAACGGAGGGCTGACCACCAGCCAGATCGGCTCCGCCAACCAGGAGTACCAGAACATCCTGACCGAGATCGGCGACATCGGCTCCACGACGAACTTCAACGGCACGGGCGTCTTCTCGTCCACGGCGACGAACTTCGTGGTCTCCGACGGCACGTCGAGCGGCACCATCACCTACGGCGACACGGTGGGCGTGCTGACGACGGGCAGCGTGGGGACGAGCTCGGGCGGTGGCGGGGTGAGCTTCACGGCCAGCAGCGTGGCGACGCTGACGGCCAGCTCGGCCACGGCGGTCATGCAGGCGGCCACCACGGCGGTCGGTGACGTCGCTTACCAGCGCGGCACGATCGGCGCGGACATCAACGAGCTTTCGGCGGCCAGCAACGTGGCTGCGACGGAGAGCGAGAACCTGGCGGCGGCGGCCAACACCATCGTCTCCACGGACTATGGCAAGGCGACCAGCGACATGGCCAAGTACGAGATTCTGTCGCAGACGGGCATTGCCGCGCTGGCGCAGGCCAACAGCGTGCAGCAGGAGGTCCTGAAGCTGCTGCAGTAACCGGCGCAGCTTCTGGCAAACCGCGTGGGCGGGGTCGGCGACGGCTCCGCCCATGCACCCATATTGAGGAGCGCAGGGGAGTGGTGCGGCCGCGAGTCCTAGAGTGCTCTCATTTCCACCGGCGGCGAATGGCACGCCGCTTGCTTTCACATCCACACAGGGGACCCGCGCGCCATGAGCACCGTCGGATTGAGCTTCGGTTCGGCCACCAGCGGCACGGGCATTGATGTGTCCACCACGGTGACCGAGATACTGGCGGCCGAGCAGGGCATTGAAACGCCGTGGAAGACCGAGCTCACCAGCCTGCAATCGCAGGACACGGCGCTGACCAAGATCGGCACCGACCTCTCCACGCTCTCCACCGCGCTGAACTCACTGACGGACTTCCAGGGTGTGCTGGCCGGCAAGCAGGGATCCAGCTCCGACACCGGCATTGTGCAGTTGACCGGCGCCACCACCGCGGCGGTGGCTGGAACACACACTGTGACAGTGACGCAGTTGGCGCAGACCAGCAGCATGTACAGCGACGCCGCGGGCGCGGCGGACACGCTGAGCGGCACGTTGACCATCAAGGTGGGCAGCGGTACGGCACAGAGCATCACGCTTGATACCAGCGACAATACGATTTCGACGTTGGCCGCCGCCATCAACTCCGGCGGCTACGGGGTGACGGCCAGTGTGGCCGGCTCCGGCAGCAATGTGCGGCTGGTGCTGACCAGCGCCACCAGCGGCGCGGCGGGGCAGGTGACGGTTGGCGGCACACTCACGGATGCGACCTCCAGCACGGCACTCGGCTTCCACACCGGGCAGGCCGGGCAAGACGCGGCGTTCACGGTGGACGGCATCAGCATGACCAGCGGCTCGAACACCGTGACCGCGGCCATTCCGGGCGTGACGCTGCAACTGCTGTCGCAGGCAGCCACGACGCCGGTGCAACTGGTGGTGACGAACGACAATTCGTCGGTGGAGAGCGCGGTCAGCACGCTAGTGACGGCCTACAACGCGGTGGTGGCCGACCTCAATGCGCAGGAGCAGAACAGCAGCAGCGGGACGGCCGAGCCGCTGTATGGCAACCCTTCGCTGGCGCTTGTGCAGGAGCAGCTCTCCGGCGCGATGCTGGGCGGGGGCGCGAGCGGCGCCCTCAACAGCATCACGCAACTGGGGATCGAACTACAGAAGGACGGCACGCTGACGCTGAACACCGGCACGCAGGACAGCGTGTTGAACTCCGACTACACGGATGTCACCGGAATCTTCCAGAACTCGGGCAGCTTCGGGCAGAACCTGACGACGGCGCTGAACGGGCTGGGCAACGCGGCGCCCTACGGCACGGTGTATCTGGCGCTGCAGCAGAACAGCGCGCAGGAGACGGCGCTGAACACCAACATCAGCAACGAGGAGACGCGGCTCAGCGCGGAGAAGACCACGCTGACCACGGAACTGAACACCGTCAACCAGGAGTTGCAGTCCATTCCGCAGCAGCTCCAGCAGGTCAATGAGCTGTACTCGGCCATCTCCGGATACAGCACGAGCAGCACGCAAGGAGGATGAACATGCCCGCCGCAAACCGCCCCACACCGCACCGCAAGCCCGACAACCTGCACATCATGGATGCGCAGAGCCGCTACGCACAAGACGCGCTGCAGGGTGCAAGCCCGCTGGAGATGGTGGTGGCGCTGTACGACGGCGCGGTGCGCTATCTGGTGCGTGCAGCCGAGGCCGCCGGCGAGGACGACGTGCACGGCCGCCGCCACGCCGTGCGCCGCGTGCTGGACATCATCGTGTACCTGCAATCGCGGCTGCACTCCGACGTGGGCAGCCGCCCGGCCGCCGCGCTGTCGGAGTTCTACGCCTCCATGTTCACGCTCACCATCGAGGCCTCGCGGCACAGCTCGCGCGAGCAGTTTCTGGAGATTGCGGGTTGCATGCGCAACGTGCGCGAGGCCTGGAGGCAGATCGCCAACGACCCTGCGGCGCTGCTGGCGCTCAACGGCCACGCCGGACACGCGGAGAAACTGCCCGGTCCGGCGGCGGCCGCCGAGCGCTATGTGGAGGGTGAGTCGCGGTTGAAGTGGTCGGCTTAGCCAGGGCCGAATCGGACAATGGGGAGTGTCTGAACAGGCCAACAGAATCCTGCAAACGCAGAAGCGCGGGAGCGCTCAGTTGCTGACGGCGATCTCTTCTTCCAACTGCTGCTTGTTGTACAGGCTGGTGTAGTAGCCGTTGCGCGCGATGAGTTCGTCGTGCGTGCCCAGTTCGGCCACGCGCCCGTCCACCAGCACGGCGATGCGGTCGGCGTTGCGCACCGTGGAGACGCGGTGGCTGATGAAGATGGTGGTGCGTCCGGCCATGACGGCGCGCAGCCCATCGAGAATCTTCTCCTCGGTGTAGGTGTCCACACTGGCCAGCGCGTCGTCCAGGATGAGTATGCGCGGGTCGCGCAGCAGCGCGCGGGCGATGGCGGCGCGCTGCTTCTGTCCGCCGGAGAGCGTGATGCCGCGCTCGCCGACGGAGGTGGCAAAGCCCTTGGGGAACTCCAGAATCTCGTCGGCGATGTGCGCCGCGCGCGCCGCATGCTCCACCTGCGCGTCGGTGGCAGACGGCACGCCGAAGGCGATGTTCTCGCGGATGCTTTCGCTGAACAGGAAGGTCTCCTGCGGCACGTAGCCGATGCTGTGCCGCAGAACGGCCAGCGGATACTCGCGCACGGGACGCCCGTCCACCAGCACCATGCCGGGCGCGGCGTCCAGCAACCGCGGGATGAGCGAGACGAGCGTCGTCTTGCCGCAGCCCGTGGGCCCCACGATGGCCAGGCTGCCGCCGGCGGGGATGCGCAGATTGACGTCGTGCAGCACCTCGACCGGATGGCCGCTGCTGTCGGTGTAGGAGAAGCTCAGGTGGCGGAACTCGACCTCGCCGGCCAGCATGGCGTCGGCGGGGATGGACTTGTCGGCCGCGGCGTCGTCAATCACCGGCTGCTCCTGCAGCAGTTCGTCCAGCCGGATGAGCGAGGCTGTGCCGCGCTGGAAGAGGTTGATGACCCAGCCCAGCGCGATCATGGGCCACGTCATCAGCATCATGTAGGCGTTGAAGGCGACGAAGGCGCCCAGTTGCATCTGTCCGCGCGCCACCATGCGCCCGCCCAGCAGCAGCGTCAGCACCATGCACAGGCCCAGCACAAACTCCAGCGTGGGCCAGAACATGCCCATCAGCCGCACCAGGTACAGCGAGCGGCGGATGTACTCCTGGTTGGCCGTCTCGAAGGCGGCGATCTCCGGCTCCTCCTGCGCGAAGGCGCGCACCAGCCGCGCGCCGCTGAAGTTCTCCTGTGCGCGGGCGCTGATGTCGCTGAACATGGCCTGAATGCGCTCGAAGCGGTGGTGGATGCGCTGGCTGAAGTACTGGATGACGACCGAGGCCACGGGCATGGGCAGAAAGGCGCACAGCGTGAGCCACGGGCTGATGTGCAGCATGCAGAAGAGCGCGCCGATGCTGAAGACCACCGTGTTGGCGCTGTACAGGATGGCGGGGCCCAGCAACTGGCGCACCGCGTTCAGGTCGTTGGTGGCCCGCGCCATGATGTCGCCGGTGCGGTACTTCAGGTAGAAGGCGGGCGGCTGCTTTTCCAGATGCGCGAACAGGTCGTTGCGCAGGTCGAACTCGATGTCGCGCGAGACGCCGATGAGAATCCACCGCGCCAGAAACTGAAAGACGCCCTTGCACGCGGCCACGGCGATGAGCAGCAGCGCAAAGCGGAAGATGATGGGGCGCGACAGGCTGTGCTGCATGGCGTCCACCGCGCGGCGTATGACCTGCGGGAAAAGGACGCCGAACAGGTTGGTGCACACCACCGAGAGCGCGCCCCACAGCAGACCGGCGCGGTAACGGCGCAGGTAGGGTTTGATCGGTTTGAGTCGGCTGAAGAGCACTGGCCTCACATTGCGGTTGCAAGCAAGAGAGGAGGCCGAGGCCTCCTCTCCATGCGATGCAGGTTGCGGTTACTTGGTTGCTGGCTTGGCGGCGTCCGCTGGCTTGGCAGCAGGCGCAGCGGCCGGAGCAGGTGCAGCAGCAGGCTTGGCGGCGTCCGCGGGCTTTGCAGCCGGAGCGGCAGGAGCCGGAGCCGGTGCCGCAGCGGCGGGAGCAGCAGGCTTGGCGGCGTCAGCGGCCTTCGGCTGCTCTGGCGGAGCGGGCGGGTTGTCGCTGATGCCGATTAGCTCCACGTCGAAGATGAGATCCGACTTGGCGGGAATCGTCGGCGGGCGGCCCGACGGGCCGTAAGCCAACTGGTAGGGGATGAACAGGCGGCGCTTGCCGCCGATGTGCATGCCCTGGAAGGCGGTGTCCCAGCCGGGGATGACCTGATGCACACCGTACGGGAAGGTGATGGGCTGACCGCGGTCCACCGACGAGTCGAACTTGCTGCCGTCTGCGGCCACCCAGCCGGTGTAGTGCACGGTGTACCACTTGACCTTGGAGTCTTCCTTGGACTTGCCGAGCTGGCTCTCTTCGGCCAGCGGGCCGTTGCCAACGGAGATGTCAATGTAGCGCAGCGCGTAGAGCGACTTGGGCACGCCCTTCACCTCGGGGATGTTGGATGGCGCGCCGCTCAGCGTGTGCGTCACGGGCTTGGCGGCGGCAGGGGCAGCAGCAGCCGGCTTGGCGGCATCTGCGGGCTTGGTGGCGGTGGCAGCAGCAGCGGGCTTGGCAGCCGCGGTCTTTGTGGCCGGCTTGGCCGGAGCAGCGGGCTTGGTGGCCGTTGTTGCCGGCTTGGCCGGAGTGGCGGCCGGTGTGGACGCAGTCTGCGCCACGGCGCTTGTGGCTAGGACAAGTGCCAGAATGCTTGCGATGTGTTTCAAGGGATCTCCTTTGATTACTTTCAGGTCCGTAGTACGGGTGTACCTATTGTACGTCGGAGCCCATGAAAGGCGAGCAAACGCCCTCCAGCCGCACGGCAAGGCGCTAGGTCGGCGTCCGCAGCAGCAGATAGCTGCCCACAAAGCCGAACAGCAGGTCGGGCGACCAGGCAGCGATCATCACCGGAAGCGTGTGCACGTTGCCCATGGCCTCAAAGGCTCCGCTGACGACCCAGAAGACGATGGCCACGGCGATGGCCATGGCGATGCCGGTCAGCGAGCCGCGCCGCCCCATGCTGAGCGCAAAGGGCACGCCCAGCACGGCCATCACCAGCGCAATGAGCGGGTCGGCCAGCTTGCGGTTCAACTGCACGCGCAGGCGGATGGTGTCGAATCCGCTGCGTCGCAGGTCGCCGATGTAGCGGCTCAGCTCGCCGTAGTTCATCTCCTGCGCCAGCCGCTCCTCCTTTTTGAAGTAGCCGGGCTCCTCCGTAATTTCGGGGAAGGCGGCTGCGCCGAAGGTCTGGTAGCCGGTGGCGCCTGCGCCCTGGAAGCTGCGCTGCCAGCCATTCTCCAATAACCATTCGTGGCCGCGCGGATCCCAGTGCGCGCTGGCGGCGTAGATGCGCCGTTCTAGAGCCAGAGTCTCCGGCTGGAATTCGAAGACGCTCAGGTTGGCGAAGACGTCGCGGTCGGCGTCGAAAAACTGATAGTAGAAGATGCGGCTGGGGCCGTTGCCTGTCGGCTCGGCGAAGATCCACTTGCGGTCCGGGCGCAGGAAGGTCTGTGGCGGGTGCCCCTTGATGACGGAGCGCAGCGCCTCCTGACGGCGGTTGGCAATGGGCAGGTACGTCTGGTCGAAGGCGAACAGCGCAGTGGCCACCACCGCGGCCATCACCAGCATCGGCGCCACAATGCGGTAGAGGCTGGTGCCCGTGGCCTTCATGGCCGTGATCTCACTGTTGCGGTTCAGCACCCCGAAGGTGACCAGCACGGCGATGAGCACGCACAGCGGTGCCAACTGGTAGAGCATGTAGGGAATCAGGTTGATGAGGTAAGCGCCCACGGTGATGAGCGGCGTGCGGTTGCGGATGATGTCGCCCAGCAGCTCGAAGAAGCTGAAGACCAGCGACAGCAGGATGAAGCTGACCAGCACGGTCAGGAAGTTGCCCGTGAACTGGCGCATCACGTAGTCGTCCAGGATGAGCGGGAAGCGGCTGCGCAGGGCGCGGCGCGCGCGCTGCACACTGGCCGTCGAGCCCGGCGCGCTGTCGCGGCTCAGCCCGAAGGCGGCGATCAGGCGGTTCACCATCTTGCTGACCGCCAGCCCCACGGCCGAGATGGATTGCAGCGCCACGCCGCCGCGCGCCATCTGCCGCAGCAGCACGATTCCGCCCAGCGCAAAGGCCAGATTCGCGCCCCACACGCCCAATGTGACCGGCACCTTCTGCTGCCGTGTCAGTGCCACGCCCACCGACGAGAACAGATAGTAGAGAAAGACCAGCACGATGGTCAGCACAAAGCCCGTGCTCTTGCCGCCGCGCTTGCTGGAAAGGCCCAGCGGCACGGCCACCAGCATCAGCACCAGACACGCCGCCGGATAGCTCAACCGCTTCTGCCACTCGATGGCGGCGGCGCGGCCGTCCGGCGTGCGGGCGCGCGCGCGGCGCAGCAGGTCGGCGTTCGACGCGGCCAGCAGCGGCTCGTCGCTGCGGCCCAGGCGCTGGCTGGTCATGGCGCCGGTCTGGATGGGCAGGTCCAT
>Ga0316218_1001096_pt1 | contig 31504 bp, 33 predicted proteins | sample TBH18003metaG_FD_203634 | JGI IMG/M metagenome (GOLD analysis project Ga0316218, IMG submission 203634) | Freshwater microbial communities from Trout Bog Lake, Wisconsin, USA - TBH18003 | ecosystem: Environmental > Aquatic > Freshwater > Lake > Hypolimnion/Profundal zone | place: USA: Wisconsin...
AACACCCGCGCTGCCTACCCTATCGATTTTATACACAACGCAAAAGAGCCTTCTTATGGTGGCCAGCCCAAGAATGTGTTCTTCCTTACCTGCGATGCGTTCGGCATATTGCCACCTATATCCAAGCTCACCAAGGCACAGGCTATGTACCACTTCATCAGTGGTTACACCGCCAAGGTTGCCGGCACAGAAGTAGGCGTTACCGAGCCGCAGACCACATTCTCCGCTTGTTTCGGACGTGTGTTCCTGCCGCTGCACCCTACCAAGTATGCCGAGCTGCTGGGCAAAAAGCTGGAAGCTGATACCGGCGTGAACGTATGGCTGGTGAACACCGGCTGGAGCGGTGGCGCATATGGCACCGGCAGCCGCATGAAGCTCAGCTACACCCGCTCCATGATCACAGCAGCCATGACCGGCCAGCTGGATAATGTATCTTATGAAGCACACCCTGTATTTGGCGTATTGATGCCAAATGCTGTACCGGGCGTACCTGTAGAGATACTCTCCCCACGCAACACCTGGGCAGATAAAGAAGCCTATGACAAAAAAGCAAACGAACTGGCAGGCCTCTTCATTAAGAACTTTGCCAAGTATGCCGACCAGGCCAACGAAGAGATCCGCTCAGCGGCTCCCGTAGCACTGGTGAGCGCTTAATAACATTTTACTGTTTATCGTTTTCACAAAGGGGCCGATGGCCCCTTTGTTGTTTTAAAAATGTCCACTGGCACGATGTTGTTGCTTTTCACGCCGATGTTGGTGTGTTCTGTACAATCCTTACATAAAGTGTTGAAAATTAAAAGAGTATGACAGCGTCAGAACGGCTTTTTTGCCGTCAGACGCGTTGGGGGACAGATTGTATCCCCTAGTCAACAGTCCCGTGTCGATGGATTCACCAACATCCTCGCGCAAGACAATCGCACAGGATAAATATCCCACAGCCAATAACATAGCCCACGGTTTCAACCGTGGGTGGCAAAGAAGGAACATGCTCAGAACGGCTTTAACCGTTTACCGCGTACTATGTGACTTAAACACAGGATAATATCGCACAACTATCCCCCACGGGAGGTAAACCATTAAAATGGTTACAAAACCAGACCCTCCCTACCCGCGGTTGAAACCGCGGGCTATGTTCTTGATTTAGCCTTACCAACACGCACTGGCACGATGTTGTTGCTTTTACCAAAAAAACCACCCACCATGAGTAGCGCATTTGTAAAAGAAAGTGAAGAGCAGTGGCTGCACGATATACCACCCACCATCAATGCCTTGATCGTGTACCTCACGCGAGAGAACAACGGCATACGTGTAAATGAGAAAGTAACCTTTACCGACAAAACAACTGGCAAAGTAATACACGAAATGAGCAATGGCATGAATTACTCCATTGATGCAGACAACCGCTGGTTTATAGTGGATTGACTAACAATCGTATATTTACTTTACCAAAAAAGTAAAGAATGGCCATCATAGACCAACTGGCATCGTCCCTCGGCCGCAGGGATGAAGTACCCAACCAGGAGCTGGCAGAGCGTATAGCCGATAAGAATGATAAAAAGAGTGTGCAGGAAGTAGTAGCCTTGCTGGGCCATAAAAGTAAAGACATTCAAAACGACTGCATCAAAGTGCTGTACGAGATCGCGGAAAGAAAACCTGCATTGATAGCAGGCTATGCAAAGGACATACTGACGCTGCTGAACAGCAAGAACAACCGCATACAATGGGGCGCTATGACCACTCTCAGCGCCATAGCCACCGAAGTACCGGATATACTATACAAGGCGCTGCCCAAAATAATAGCAGTGAGCGATGCAGGTACAGTCATCACCAAAGACCACTGCATGAAGATACTGGTGAGCCTCTGCGCTGTAAAGAAATATGCCGATGATGCCTTTGCCTTCATCATAGAACAACTGCAACATGCTCCAACCAACCAACTACCAACCTATGCCGAGCATACGCTCCCATTCATAAACGCAGGTAATAAGGCTACATTCATCCATACAATCACTACCCGTCTCGATGAAGTGGCAAGCGACACGAAGCGCAAGCGCGTAGAGAAAGCGATAGCAAAAGCCGGAAAGAAATAAATGTGCTACAACACCCCGCTCACCACATTGCTCTTCTTCAGGATGTCTTCTATCTCCCGCTCCTTGCGCTGCAATTGGATGCGCATGGGCGAGAACGTAAAACGGGCGCGCAGCCTGGAGTGCCTGTCTTGTGGGGCCGAGAAGATAAGCCTGCTCAACAGCGTAAGCGGCACAAAGTGGCGGAACACACGCGAGAGCCGCACAAAATAAACTACGGTAGATGCATCGCAGCGGTCCAGCAGGTTAGTAAGCTCCTGCGGGTCGGTGAGGGAAGAAACGCACAGTACGGCACCCGTACGGGGGTTAAAATATTGGGGCAGGCCCATATCCTTATGCCAGCTGCTGTTGCTGATGACGCGGGCCACACGTTCCGTCTCCGTAAGCTGGTCGGGTATCGCGAACGACTGATCGGATATATAGCGCACTTCCCATTCTTTTTTAGAGAGCGTGTCATATACAGTCCATATGTAGTTCTTGTAGTAGTTCAGCATTTCCTTCAGATAGCCCTCGCCCATCCACTGCTGCTTTACCGCCGCATGAAACGAGGCATAGAAATATAGATGCGAGGCATATGGCTCATACATTTCCGGCACACGCACCACCAGCTCCCGGTTGCGTGCATATACCTTCCATACTATACGGCGCACATCATCGCCGGCTTCAAAGTCTTTATAGCTCAGGTGCTCGCCCTCTACCCTGCGCAGTTGCTCTATGCGCACATCCATGTTCTCGGTCTTCTTGGGGGCTACGTCTACATCTTCCTGCTCCAGCAGCACGGGTGGCTGGTAAAAGTGGCCACCCACAGGCTGCGCCGCCGCCAGCGAAAAGATATGCAGCATATCCTGGAAATATACAAAGCCACCCTTCAATTCATACTCCTTTATATCCGGTAGCTCCATGCGGCTGCGGCCTGTAATCGCTTCCCTGCGCAGGCTTTGCTCCTTCCGCTTTGCCGATAGCAGGCTGAACCGCTCAGTCATCTGCTGGTCGTCATAGAACAACCTGCCCTTTACAAAGCCCAGCACAGGGCGCAACGCCCCATCCAGCCGGGCATTAAGGAACAGTTTGCTCTTTTTACCCTTGCGGGTATCGGTAGTAAAGCCCACCTGCAGATGCGCGCCCTTTTCTTTGCGCAACCACAGATAATAAAAGAAACAGAAGAAAGTACTGAGTACAGACAGCGCCACAATACCCGTCACAAACCACAGCGCCATCTTGCCCATGATAATGATAAAAGGCAGAAAGGCCGAAGGCTCCTCACCCTTGGGCGTAGGCGTATAAAGGAGGTACCAGGCACCCCATACCACCCCGCCGCACAACACCGTATTGAGTGTGAAGGGGAAGTACTGCCAGGCGTACTTTATTTTCCATTTTGTCTGTTTCCAATTCATCGAAGGAAATTCCAATAGTCAAATTCCAAAATCCAGGGTATTATTACAACCATCGGAATTATAACCAAGGTATGAAAATAAGGAAAGTGTCGTGTAAAAGTTGTTAATTTTTCGGAATGAGATAATCTTAAAAACATAGCCCACGGTTTTAACCGTGGGTACAGAACAAAAGCAGGCGTTTCAACCGTTTTAACGTTTTACCCGCTCAGGGAGTTTGTTTCCTACATTGAAAATATTCCGCGTTTAGCTTCCAGATAAGATTTCTTATTTACCTGCTTCCGCAGGCACAGGCTCACTTTCAGTTAGCTCTATCTCTTTGCGGGTAGGCAGCAATATAAGGCGCAGCGTAGTATCATTGGTAAAATAGCTAATGGCCCAGTTAATGAAAATAATGAGTTTGCTTCTTACACTAAGTATAAGCATAAGGTGCAGGAACATCCACGTCAGCCACGCCAGCCTGCCCTGGAAGCTCATAAAGGGCAGGTCTACCACCGCTTTGCGCTTGCCTACGGTGGCCATGGTGCCGGGGTTCTTGTACACGAAGGGTTGAAGTTGTTGCTTGCGCATCAGCCTTTTCATATTCCTGCCCAGGTTCTTAGCCTGGTTTATGGCCACATTGGCCAGTTGGGGATGCCCTTTAGGATAGTCTATGTTTTCCATATAAGCCACATCCCCTATCGCAAAGACACATTCGTGGCCTATCAGCCTGTTATATACGTCCACCTTTATACGGTTGCCCTTTACGATCAGTTCCGCTGGTATCCCCGTCGGCACATTGCCCATTACGCCTGCCGTCCATATCATGTTACGGGTTCGTATGGTTGTGCCATCCTTTAGCGTCAACAGCTTGCCGTCATAGTCCTGCACCACAGCCCCCAGCTTCAGTTTCACGCCCATCTTTTCCAGGTACTGCTGCGATTTATTTTGGGAAGGCACACTCATGTTTTGCAGCGTATGCGGCATGCTTTCCACCAGGTATATATTCAGGCCGGATAGGTCCATATCAGGGTAGTCTTTGGGCAGTACATTGGTCTGCATCTCGGCCAGCGACCCTGCCAACTCCACCCCCGTAGGCCCGCCACCAACAACCACTATATTCATGATCTCCTGTAGCTCATCGGTCGATGCGCTGAGGGCATCCTCAAAATTGAGCAATATACGGTTGCGCAACGCTATAGCCTCATTAGTAGATTTCATTGGGAACGCATACCGCTCAAAGTTCCTATTCCCAAAGAAATTGGAGGTACAGCCTGTGGCTATTACAAGATAGTCGAACGCAAACGCACCTTCGGTAGTAAATACCTGCTTCTCCGCGAGTTTCACCTCCTGCACTTTGGCTATGCGCACATGCAGTTGCTCCTCGTTCTGAAAAACCTTGCGTAGCGGAAAGGAGATAGCGCTGGGCTCCAGCCTGGCCGTAGCCACCTGGTAAAATAAAGGCTGGAACTGGTGAAAATTATACTGGTCTATGAGTGTCACCTCATACCCATGATCTCTGATATGCCGGGCGGCCTGCAAGCCCGCAAAACCCGCCCCGAGTATGACCACTTTTTTGCTCATGCCTTTTTCTTGTTGGCAATAACAGGACAAAACATGTGCCAGCAAAACGCCTATTTGCAGTATTCCTTTATATACCCTTCAGCCTGCGGGTGCTTTAATTTAAGGGCCATCTGGAAATCGCCGCACGAGCTGTCTTTTATATTCAGCTGGTGATAGAACATACCCCTGTATATATACGCCTGCGACCACAGCGGGTCTACCTGCAAAGCGGCGTTCATATCATCAATGGCCGCTCTGAAATTTTTCAACTCGCTATTGGCCACGGCCCTGTTCGCATAGCCCATTACATGGGTGGGCATCAGCTTTATCTCCTCGTCAAAATCCTTTATAGCGCCCGCCATATCGCCGCTCTTATACCTGCATGAGCCACGCATACTGTAGGCCATGTAAAAGTCGGGACGTATAGCTATCGCGCTCGACAGATCGGCTACAGCCTCCCTGTATTTTCCATTCCCGTATTCCATCCGGCCTTTTGTAAGCAGCGCCGAGAAAAAATCACCCTTCAGGCTGATCGCGGCTTTCAGGTCCTTCATACAGCCCTTCTCATCACCCACCGCTTCTTCTATGTTCGATTTGTTGTAGAAAGCTATCGCATACTTAGGGTTCAGCTTAATGGTCTTTTCAAAACAGGCCATTGCATCCGGGTAGTCGCCCTCCAGCTGGTACACATTGGCCAGTTCATAGCAGGCTTTCCAGTTGGTGGAGTCTGCCGCAATAGCCTCCTGGTATTCCTTACGGGCATTCACCAGGTCGTCATTAAACACGAAATCATTGCCTTTTTCAAAATGCGCCTTGCTCTCGCTTGCGGCATTTTTACAGGAGTTGAGGCACATGGCCAATAAAAGCAGGAACAGGCAGGAACGGTGCATCATCCGGGAAATTTTCAGAAAAGATAAACCGAATACTACAAATGCGCAACTGTATACCTGAAAATACACGCATTTTTAACCACGGGTATATATTTAGCGACTAAAATAGCAGGGCTTTTTTGCAGAAAGATTTACTTTTGAACAAAGGGCTGCATTTTACCTGCATCTTAATGCCATGAAAGGGCAAAGACCTTATAAATATAACTGAATGAACAGAGTTGTCATCACTGGACTGGGAATTTATTCGTGCATCGGCAAGAACCTTGACGAGGTTAAAACCTCACTCTACACCGGCAAGTCGGGCATAGTGCTCCTACCCGAGCGCAAGGCATTTGGCTACCGCTCAGGCCTTACCGGCTATGTGGACCGGCCCAACCTCAAAGGCATATTAGACAGGAGATCACGTGTGATGATGCCCGAGCAGGCCGACTATGCTTTTGTATCCACGCAGGAAGCCCTGCAAATGGCCGGCCTGGATACCGATTATATGGAGCAAAACGAAGTGGGCCTCATATTCGGAAATGACAGTTCTACCCAACCTGTAATAGAAGGTACCGACATAGTGCGCGAGAAAAAAGACACTATGATGCTTGGTTCCGGTTATGTGTTCCAGACCATGAACTCGACCGTGAACATGAACCTCGCCACCATCTTCAAGACCAAGGGAGTCAATTTCACCATCAGTGCGGCCTGCGCCAGCGGCTCTCATGCCATAGGACTGGGCTATGTATTCATCAAAAATGGCATGCAGGACTGTGTCATCTGCGGCGGCGCGCAGGAGACCAATATCTACTCCATGTCCTACTTCGACAGCATAGCTGCCTTCTCCCAAAAAGAAAATGAGCCTACTAAAGCCTCCCGCCCCTTCGATCGCAACCGCGATGGATTGGTGCCAAGTGGCGGCGCAGCTACCGTGATACTGGAAAGCCTGGAATCGGCACAAAGGCGTGGCGCAAAAATACTGGGCGAGGTCATTGGGTATGGTTTTTCCTCCAATGGATCGCATATCTCCAACCCCACTGTAGAAGGCCCCCTGCGCTCATTAGAGAAAGCCCTGAAAGATGCCGGCTTATCGGCTAAAGATATAGGGTACATCAACGCCCATGCCACCTCTACCAAGGCCGGTGATGCGAGCGAGGCTAAAGCCATCAAGGCGATCTTTGGCGCAAAAACTCCCTACATCAGTTCCACCAAATCAATGACCGGCCACGAGTGCTGGATGGCAGGTGCCAGCGAAATAGTTTACTCCATGCTCATGATGCAAAACAGCTTCATAGCCCCAAATATCAACTTTGAAAGCCCCGATGAAGACTCCGAAGGCCTCAACATTGTTACAGATACACTCAATACCGGTTTTGATCATTTTCTGTCCAATTCCTTTGGCTTCGGCGGCACCAATTCCTCACTCATCGTGCGCAAATGGCAGGAATAAGATGGCTATTTCTTTAATAAAGCGTTAATTGAACAAATTTATCAGGTTGATTTTATAATTTCGGGCAAAATACATACACATGAAAAAACTTATTTGCATCCTCTTATCGGTATTGATCATGAGCACAGGCGCATTTGCACAAGATAATGCAGCACCCAAAGGCAAGCCCGCCACACACAAAAAGGCAACGGGTAAAAAACCAACAGACAAAAAAGACGGCAACGCTGATGCCGCAAAACCCGGTAAAATGAAAAAAGACTGCACACCCGATATGCGCCACAAAGAGAACAAAGAAGCTGCAAAGCCAAAAGGCAAGCTGAAGAAAGATGGCACACCCGATATGCGCTACAAAGAGAATAAAGAAGCTGCCAAAAAGAAATAAGATACTTTAGAAAAGAATTACCAGGTTAAAAAGCCTGGTAATTCTTTTTACACCAAGGATGTTTTAAAACTACTGATGTATATGCGTACTAAGATCCATGTAATTATGGCCTGCCTTTTCGCTTCGCTTTGCTTTTCCTGCTCCAGCAATACCGGCAAGTGGGACAGGTATACCGCGAAAGACGGCGCATTCTCCGTATTCATGCCAGCTACGCCAGAAGCATATGACCGCACAGAAGTGACCGCGTTCGGCAAGCAGGTAGTACATTATGTAACGTGGAAACCGGCCACTTTCGAGCTCAATAAGTTCAGGCTGTTCCAGATAAGCTATACCGATTGCCCCCCACAGTATACTTCGGATTCAGCGCGACTGAATGCCGCCCTGGACAGCAGCATCAACCTGCGCAAAAAAGACTTTACAGAGGAAGTAGATATCCCTACACAGCCTGTAGAGCAGAGCGGCTACCGTGGCAGGGAATTTATTTTCGACCCGGCAAAGACCAATGTGATCACGATTGTAAAAGTGTTTATCGCCAATCACAAAAGGTTTGCCCTTACTGTTATCGCTAAAAAAGATTATCCAACAAATGCTGAAGTGGGCAATTTTTTCAATTCATTCCAGGTATTGAAGTAAGTTGATGGCATAAGTTTTACCTTTATACTGCTTATGGAGTACAAAGACTATTACAAAATATTAGGTGTAGATAAAAAAGCTTCGCAGGATGATGTAAAGAAGGCATACCGGAAGTTGGCCGTAAAGTTCCACCCCGATAAGAACCCCGGCGATAAAAAAGCCGAAGAAAAATTCAAAGAGATCAACGAGGCCAATGACGTACTCAGCGATCAGGCAAAAAGAAAAAAATACGACGATCTTGGCGAGAACTGGCAATCGCAGGGCCAGGGCTTCCCTAATGATTTCGGCCAGCAATCGCGCAGAAGGCAGGGTGGGCAACAATTCTATTCCAGCGAGGAAAGCCAGTTTTCCGATTTTTTTGAGTCTGTATTTGGCAGCGGCGCGGGCGGCGGCTTTGGTGGCAGCACTAAGCAGCGTGGGCGTATGCAGCGCCAGGGCGAAGACCACCAGGCCGAAACCACCATCACGCTCGAAGAGGCATTTAACGGCACCAGCCGGCAGGTAAACTTAGCCAACCAAACACTGAACCTGAAATTAAAGCCGGGCATAGCCGATGGCCAGATACTGCGCATGAAAGAAAAAGGCGGCCCCGGTATGAACGGTGGCCCCAACGGAGACCTCTTCATCACTATCCACGTACAAAAACACCCACGCTTTGAACGCAAAGGCGATGACCTCTACTTCGATCAGCCGCTTGATGCCTACACTGCCATTCTTGGGGGCAAACTGGCCGTGCAAACCATAGATAAGACCATCAAGATCAATATACCCGAAGGAACGGACAGCGATAAGGTATTCAGGCTAAAGGAAATGGGTATGCCCGAATACAGCAACCCTAAGCAGCGCGGCGATAGCTACGTTAGTGTGCATATAGTCGTTCCAAAAAATCTGTCTTCTGAGGATAAAGAGATACTTGCCAAATTGGCAAAACGCTCATGAGGGTTAACTTACTGTTAATTACTTTATTTACGGTCTGCGGTTTTGTATAATAGCTACCTTTACGCATATATCCAAAACCGCAGGCATGTTTTTTACCCGCACACACCACTACAATTTTTCCATACCTAAAGAGCTGTTGCGGTACAGGCTCATCGGCAATCATATAAAGATACACGACCTCGATTTCCAGGTGCTGGAGGATGATCATTTGCTCACTGTATTACCGCATACAGAGGAGGAGACCGAGGAGCGTTCCTTCCCCATCACGGAGCTGCAATTAGAGGAACAAGGCAACAATACCAAAGTGGTGGTCACCTCAAGGATACGCAAAGTAGATTCCGGGCTGCCCTTGCTCCTGTTCATCTTATGTATTTTGCTGCTGGCTACTTCATTCATTTTTTTATACATAGGCAATGAGCTGGAAGTATCAGTGACCATGTGCGCTTTCACGCTGGTGATATTGCTGCTGTTATTCGTCCGTTTGCAAAAAGATTATTTCGGGTATGTGCGCAAGATACACGGCCATATAAAATACACCGGCGACCAGATCACCAAAGACGTAAGACGGCAATTATTCAAGCACAAGGCTGCATAACAGCTATTTCAACTCAGCAGGCACTCCGCCCGCCCTTCTCATCTCCTGTAAAAACAGCAGCAGGAAGAACAGGTACACAAATACCCCGTTCTGTATTTCCAGCACCGGCTCTATCATCAGCTCTACCAGCAGTATCAGCCATACCACGAAAAAGAAAAAGCTCTGCCTGTTCCTGCGCAGCCACACCAGCGGCAAGAATACCCATGCCGCAAAGAGGAGCATAGCCGGTATGCCACAGGCCAGGGCCACCACCAGGAACTGGTTATGCGGTATCAGCACGCTCTTTTCATCTACCTGCGGGTGCCACTGCGCATAGCCATTCTTCATTTCGGCCATGATGTCGCCCGCACCTACCCCACCCATTGGGTGCTGTTTGATCAGCCTCAATGCGATCTTGTAGGAGTACATCCGGTTAATGTCCCCATAGTTGCCCGATTTATCTTTTTGCTCCAGCATCACCCAGCTATAATGCAGGTATTGTTGCCGCATATCAAATGTGGGTATGAACTTTATGGAAAGCAGCACCACCACAGGTATCGCCATGATCACCAACAAACCTGCCCACCGCCTGCGCGCTATCGCTATATATATGCCCCAGCAAACGAAGAAAAGGTACAATGCACCGATCCCTACCTTGGCAGCCAGTATATGCAGGTACACCACCATGATGGCCATACTGATGCCCACTACCCACTTCACTACCCGGCTATGCAGCTGCGGCCACGAATACACACACCAGATCATGGACAACACTATGGCCAGGCTGAAGCGTATATGGTCTTGCTCGCAGGGTGTAGGCAGCAGGTGAGAGTAGCCGTATTGTGCAATATAAAGGTCGGGGTCCCTAACCAGGAAGGAAAGGCTGTAGGTGATGCCGCCCAGCAATATCAGGCATACACCCGTATTCATAATACTCACCTGTCTGGCCGATAGAACCGGCATATGTATATACGCCAGCGGCAGTAGCATGGCAGGCAGCAATATCTGTAGCTCACTGCCCCAGCGGTGCTTATCTTCGCTCCAGAACCAGGTAAGGGCATAACAGGCTATCCACGTCATGCCCAGCAGCCACCACCTGTTGCGCGGCCACTTTTTTAGCTGCACATCGCGCAGGGCGTTCACGCCATACAGGAAGGTAAATACCGATAGAATTAAAGGCGATATGAGCAGCCCGAGCATACATGCCAATATGCAGATTAAAGCAATATTGGATTTCGCTAACATCCTATTATTTAGAAAACTACTTTTGCTCAAGGTTCACTACTTTAACTAACAACGCATAAAACAACTTTTTAGTGCAGGGCAATATCCAACAGCTACAGGAACAGGTTATAAATGGCAGCTTCCTCGCACTGGCGAGGGGCATTACCATTGTGGAGAATGAGCTCGATGGTTATGCCTCCCTATTACTCAGCCTGCGCCACAACAACCGTGCCCGTGTCATTGGTATTACCGGCCCGCCGGGCGCCGGCAAAAGTACACTTGTAAATTCATTGCTCCGCCACTGGCTCAAAGAAAATAAAAAGATCGCAGTCATTGCCGTGGACCCTTCTTCGCCATTCAACTACGGCTCGCTGCTGGGCGACCGCATTCGAATGAGCGAGCTTTATACCAACCCCAATATATACATCCGCTCCCTCGCCACACGTGGCGCACTGGGCGGACTGAACGCAAAAATAATAGAGATCACCGACCTCGTAAAGGCCGCCCCGTTCGACCTGGTGATCGTAGAGACCGTTGGCGTGGGCCAAAGCGAGGTGGAGATAGCCGGACTGGCAGATTGCACAGTGGTAGCACTGGTACCCGAGGCTGGCGATGAAGTGCAAACCCTGAAGGCCGGCGTGATGGAAATAGCAGATATTTTTGTGGTAAACAAAGCCGAGCGTGCCGATGCCGAAGCCCTGTACCGCAGCTTGCGCATACTGGCGCATGAGAAAGCTACAGACGAAGGAGAGATGCCCGTGATAAAAACCATTGCCACCTCTGATACCGGGATTGCCGAATTGGCCACCGCCATTACCGATCACCTGGCCAAACAAAAAGAGCTGCCTGCAAAGCGCCTGCAACTGCTCTCGCAAAAAGCATGGCAACTGATACAAGGCCAGCGCATGAGGGGCATAGACCAGCAACAGCTGAATAAAGAACTGGCGCAAGCAATGCAAAAAGACGATTTTAATTTATACGCCTTCACCAAACAATTTTTAGAAGCATAGCCCGTTATAACAGATACTGCCCTATGAGTTCAGGCGTTACTCCATACATTTTATACTTCATAGCGGTTACCGTATCGTTCGTGGTCAGCGTATATACCGTGCGCAAAGTGCTGTTCATAACCACCCAACGCAAGATCTACGATATACCTGATGATACCCGCAAGATACATGGCCCCGGCATTCCCAGCCTCGGTGGCATAGGCATTTTCACAGGCTTCCTGTTAAGTGCTGCCTACTTCATGTACAGCAGCGATTGGGTGTTCGTTATCGCCTCGTGCATATTATTGTTCTTCACAGGCGTGTATGACGACCTGATGAATATGCGCCCATCGAAAAAATTACTGGCGCAGCTCATAGCCTCCGCGCTCACCGTATACTTTGCTGATATCCGCATCACCTCTCTTTATGGTTTTGCAGGCTTTGAAGAGCTGCCTTGGCTCGTGAGTATGGTAGTCACTACACTGGCATGTACCTTCTTTATCAATGTGTTCAATTTCATAGATGGCATAGATGGCCTGGCCGGTGTTACTGCCGTATTATATACAGCATTGCTGGGCGCACTGTTCGCGCTGCAATCATCCACCGTTCTGGCAGGCATATCCTTCAGCCTTTGCGGGGCTACCATCGGCCTGTTGTTCTTCAACTTTGCCCCTGCAAAAATATACATGGGCGATACCGGGTCTATGCTCCTCGGCTTCATGGTGTTTATTCTTTGTGTGTTATTCGTTCAGCATTTCCCCGCTGCCCCGCCTGCACCTTTAGCCTCATTAGTGCATTCCGCAAAAGGCGCATTAATGATAGCCTTATCCATACTTTACCTCCCCGTTTACGATGGCATACGCGTATTCATACTCCGCGCCTCCAAAGGTATATCACCGCTCAGAGCCGACCGCACCCACCTGCACTACTACCTGCTCGATGCCGGCTTCACCCACTCCCGCGCCACTTTCATCATCGTATCCACCAATGTCCTCATCATAGGCATTGCTTTCCTCATGCAGGATATTGCACCTGTCATTACCTTGCTGTGCATTACTGCGCTTACATCATTGGTACTACTTGGCGTGTACAAGATGCGAGTGAAGAAATTGGCGAGGTAGCGATACGCGTACTTGCCGCCGGTGTTGGTGCTCCACCAATGCCCTCGCGCAAGACAGGAATTGAGTAATTCCCCTCCTGAGAAGGAGGGAGATTGAAAATAATAGCGAAGCGGTTATTTTCAGGCAGGGGTGGTGGCACTCGCGCTAATGACAATACACAATCTCGCACAATACAGTCAACACAACCCATTAGAAAACACCCACACATCTCTTTTAAAATCCCCAAAAACACAACAAAAAAGCGCTTCTCAAAAAACGGGGCAACCAATAACATATAACACCACAAATATCAGCCACTTAGCTCGAAAAAAACTTCTGTCATAGCCACCGGCTGTACTATGACAGCACGGAAAGCGCGCTACCATAGAAACCCAATTTCATAAATTCAATCCCTCATGCGATCTTTATACTATAACAGGCGAAGTATACACAGGCAAATATGTACAGACACTATGAACGCTCCTCCACCCAGGCCGCACCAAATCCTGCAAATCCTGTAAATTTCGCAAATTCTGATACTGATAAATGCGCAAAGAAAGTGCACAAGTGCGCAAAAATTTAGCAAGAATTACCAACATTTTCAGGCTAACACATTGATTATCAACATAAACTCAAAAAATAAAAAAATCGAAACAAGAAGTGCGCAAAAACAGAATCTATAACGATCGTGTTTCCTCAGGGGAAGTCCGGCAAAAGGTCCCGCTTTTTCAGCGGGAGGGGTTTGGGGTTTACTCCGTCTTATACGCCCCACCCTCATACCTCGTCAGGAAAACATGGGCATTCTCCAGGTACATGACGTGTCCATCTTTATCCCAGCGGGGCCGCACATCAAAGTGCGTGAACGGAGCGGCCGCATTATCGCTGTAATTGCTGTTGAAGATAGTACCATACTGGCGTAGCAGCCCTGCATACCAATACATGGTCTCAAAACCACGGTAAGCCAACTCAGGGGCAGTGCCGCCATAGTCGCGGTGAAAAGTAGTGGCTATATAATGCCCAAGCGCACCTGTACGGTCTATATGAAATGGAGTGGTGATGTTAATGCTCAGATTAGGGAAGGCATCATCCTTGCGCAGGTCCGCAATGCCACCCCATGATGGCATACCATATACCTCGAAGTGCGTACCCGGAAAATCGCGCGATAGCTCCTTCAGTATGCTGTCGGCGGCATAAGGATCGAGAACTGATATGATCACCACATTGGGCCTCGTACTGTCGAACAACCGGGCCAGGCTGTCTTTGCCGGGCATAGCGTTGCAGTTGAGCTTACCGAAAGTTAGGCGGTCGCTGTCATCACCGGTTATGAAGCTATAGGCATCTTCATCTGCCTGTGTAGAGGTGCGGTACAGCAGCCCCACCTTCATGCCGGGAAATTTGCGGGCCACATCGGCATTCATCCATTCGCAGTGTGTTTTCAGCGAGGGCTGTATCATCGTAAATAACGGGTCATTGCGCACCCCGCCATCTGATGCCGAGAGCGTGGATACAAAATTGATGTTCTTAGCCTTGGCATATTCCGCCAGCACATCTATATCGTGTGTAGCCACAGCAGCGATCACCAGGTCCGATGAATCAAGCGCATTTTTGCTGATGAGCATCTCGGGGCCTTCGGCAGCAGAGGCTACATCATGCACATAGATATCCACGCTGTAGCCCGCTTTTTTCAGGCTGTCGGCAGCAATAGTGAGGCCCTCGTAAAACGCAACACCGGGCTGGCCTTTCTCGGGTATCTTGTCGTTCTTTATTTCATCAAGGTACATCTGCGCCAGCACATCTATGCGGTAGCGCGCCTTAATCACCGTAGGAGGATACACAAAAGGCTGTTGTTTCTTAACTACAACTACAGACTTATGATGGCTCGCATATTTTTCATCACGCCGCTGTTTTTTACGCTCACGCTTTTCTTTCTTGCGCTCCTGCTTTTCTTTCTTCTTCAGTTCCTTGCGCTCATGCCGTGTAAGCGGCGCAGGCTGATCGGCAGTTTGTTCTTTTTTGTGCTTATGCTTTTTGGGGAAGGGGGCAGCGCCGGCATTCAAAACAAGGCCCGTGGCGAGTGTGGAAAATAAAAAAGCTATGATCAGTTTACGCACCACCATAAAGGAAATGGTTATTTTACAGTAAATATACATTTACTTCAATCTTAAATCAACACTATGAGGCAGAAAAGAAATAAAAACATCGTGAAAGAAACAAAGGAACAAGCCGACATAACTGATGAACTCAGTAAAAACAATTCGCTGAACTAAATGAGCGTATGCGGGAACCCGCCGAAAAGACACGATTTCAGAAGAGGAGTTCAGGAAAATATTTGCAGGTTGCGGATCGAAATGCTCTAAACCCTTTAGGTTGGGCATTAAGCCTAGGCCAGTAGCCCTGGCCTTCAGGCCGGGGATAAGCAGAAAATAACAACGGCTTTAGCCGAAAGGCTCGCAAGAAAAACCCCGACTTGAAGGTCGGGGTCGTTAAAGAATAAAATGGAACAAGATACTACTCCCACTCAATAGTAGCAGGTGGCTTGGAGCTGATGTCGTACACCACACGATTGATACCTCTTACCCGATTGATGATGTCGTTGGATATTTTGGCCAAAAGGTCATAGGGGAGGTGCGACCAGTCGGCGGTCATGCCATCTACCGATGTTACGGCACGCAGGGCGCAGGTATATTCGTAAGTACGCTCATCGCCCATTACGCCTACACTTTGCACGGGCAGCAGTATAGCGCCAGCCTGCCATACCTTATGGTATTCACCGCTGTCGCGCAGGTGCTGTATGTATATGGCATCTGCTTCCTGCAGCATTTTCACCTTTTCAGCTGATACTGCGCCCAGTATGCGTATGCCCAGGCCGGGGCCGGGGAATGGGTGGCGGCTGATGAAAATATCGTCTATACCCAACTGGCGGCCCACTTTGCGCACCTCGTCTTTGAACAGCGCGCGCAATGGCTCTATCAGCGATAGGTGCATGATCTCCGGCAGGCCACCCACATTGTGGTGCGACTTGATGGTAGCTGATGGCCCGTGTATAGAGAGTGACTCAATAACATCCGGATATATGGTACCCTGGCCCAGGAAGCTCACATCCGTAAGCTGCAATGACTCTTCGTGAAATACTTCTATGAAGAGGCGGCCAATGATCTTGCGTTTTGTTTCTGGATCGCTAACACCATCCAGCTCGCGGTAAAAACGCTCATGCGCATCTACGCCCTTGGTGTTGAGGCCCAGGTGTTTGTAGCCATCAAGCACCTGTTGAAATTCGTCTTTGCGCAGCAGGCCGTTGTCTACAAATATGCAATAGAGGTTATCGCCTATGGCACGGTGTATGAGCGTGGCTGCCACGGTAGAGTCTACCCCGCCACTAAGGGCCATCACTACTTTTTTATCACCGGCCTCCGACTTGATGCGGGCCACGGTTTCTTCTATGAAGGATGCGGGTGTCCAGTCTTGCACACAGCCGCAAATATCTATAACAAAGTTCTTCAGCAGCTGACCACCATCAGTACTGTGTGTCACCTCCGGGTGAAACTGTATCGCGTGAATAGTATGCTTTGCGTACGATGAGCCTGTCTTAAAAGCCGCGATAGGTATACTCTCAGAGCGGGCCAATACAGTACAGCCTTCGGGCAATTGTTTAATAGTATCGCTATGGCTCATCCATACTTGTGAGCCATTATTGATGCCGGCAAATAACGGATCGGTATGAACAACATCCTGCAGGTGCGCGCGGCCATACTCGCGGTGCGTACTCTTGCCTACTTCGCCCCCGGCTTGCTTGGCCAGCAGTTGCGCGCCATAGCATACTGCCAATACAGGCAGCTCATTGGCCATAGCAGCAATATCGGGCATAGGCGCCTTGGGATCATTGACAGAGAACGGGCTACCCGAAAGGATAATGCCCTTTATGGAGCTGTCGTAAACCACAGGCTTGGTGCAAGGCTGTATCTCGCAATAGACATTCAGCTCGCGCACACGGCGTGCTATGAGCTGCGTAAACTGGGAACCGAAATCGAGTATGAGTATTTTGTTGTTCATTAATAACCTTCCGCACTAGCGGATATTAGTTTGTAGCAGCTATAACTGCCGGTATGTAATAGCATCTCTCCATGTAAAGTCCCCCTTTAGGGGCGGAGGGGTTTTATCTAAGCTTGTGCAGTAGGTGTGCCGCCAAAGTTAAATGGCATTGTAGTGGCTTCCTGGTCCTTGATATTGCCGTGCTGCGTTTCAAAGCGCTTTACGTTGTCTATCAGGGCGCGCATCAGGCGCTTGGCGTGTGCGGGGGTCATTACAATGCGTGATTTTACTTTTGCCTTGGGGACATTAGGCATTACATTCACGAAGTCGATCACAAATTCCGCAAATGAATGCGTGATCACTGCGAGGTTGGCATATTCACCATCCGCCATTTCTTCTGTAAGCTCTATGTTCAGCTGCTGCTCGGGTACTAATTGATCTGCCATAATAAGTAGTTTATATGAGGTGCGAATTTAGGGTAAATTGGTTGATAAGTTGACAGGTTGATAAGTTGACAGGTTGACGAGTAGTGGCTACATACTCACAACAACAATATAAGGCCTCGGAATTACAGGAAATAAGTGCTTACCTGTAGCAACCATATTCAAAATTTAACATTTGTATATCACTCAAAAACCAACTTATCAACCTTTCAACTATTTTTTCCTAATCAACTTATCAACCTATCAACTTATCAACCTATCAACTTATCTCCTAACTTTGGCCGCATATGAGGCAAGCGGTTATCTTTTTACTGGTCATGAGCATGGTGGCGTGCCGCCCGCACCTGTTTACACCCAAGCCGCCGGGCTATTTCAAGATAGATACACCGGCCAGGCATGAGTACCGGGTGTTTGACGAACCCGGCTTCCCTTATACATTTGAATACCCTGTGTATAGCAATATAACGGCAGACACTAGTTTCCAGGAGCAAAAGGGCGCAAACCCTTACTGGATCAACATCAACTTCCCGCAGATGGGTGGGGTCATTAACATCACTTATAAGCAGATAACAGAGAAGGAGCCGCTATACTTCCTCGTGCAGAAATCTTATGACCTCTCCTTCTTCCATAAAGACAAAGCAGAATATATAGATCCCACTTTTTTTGACAACGGCCACCATGTATATGGGGTTATCTATAGCCTGGGTGGCAACGTGGCCTCCAAATACCAGTTTACGGCCACAGACTCTGTAAGGAACTTCTTTCGCGGCGCTATGTACTTTGATGTAACACCAAATGCCGATTCCCTGAAGCCCGCCAACGACTTCATGTCCAAAGATATAGAGCATATGCTCTACACGCTGCGCTGGAAAACACCCGGTAAGGAGAGACCTGGAGCAGCAGAACCCAAAGGAGAGAAGAATATGCAGGTAAAGACCAATAAATAACCACCCGGCAAGTTCATATTTTTATAAGCATTACAGTTGGTTTCATTTGGATATAATCCTACTTTTGCACCTCGTTGAACAAAAGCAGGTCCCGTAGTTCAATGGATAGAATAGAAGTTTCCTTATCTTACTACTTATGAAAAAACACATAAATCAACAGCAGTAAGCGTTTCAGCGGATAAAAGGCGGGATAAAAAGAATGTTAAAATTTCATTAGGGCAACAACAGGACAACATTTTCAGGCAAATTCATTAATTGTTATCCTACAAAATCACGGCTTATAGTCAGTCTTCTAATATAGCATCAATTCTTTTTTCTCTTAATGCTGCGGGTGTATTTTTATACAGGTATTCATAAAATTCGTCAGCATCTATATTGATAATGCCTTTCCTACAATTTACTTCAACTGGTAGAAAGTCATCGGTAATTTTATTCAAAGCAGTTCGGTATTTATAGACATATTTTCTGCCAAATTTTTCCTTAATTTTCTCCTTAATAAAAGTCTGTAATAATTCCTGCTTCTTCCAGATACCTTTACTCCTATTGCCTTTTCCTAACATCAATGTTAGCTTTGTTATTTTAACTGCTTCCTCGCTTAATCCGGTTATCCTGTATGTAGTGCTTTCCATGAATTATATATTAAACTCCTTTCAGCAATCCTTTAATTTTTTGAACCGTGCCGCTACTTTTATCAGTTAGTTTCATAACTTTTCTTACTGAAAAATCCTGCTTTAATAATTTCACAATGTCTTTATGTTCGGTCAATAAAGCGTCATTATCTTTTCTAAATCCTTCTTTCCTGCCAACCTTGCCGCCGTTCTTCCTGAAACTATCATAACCGCTCTTTACACGCTGCCTGATAGTCGTCTTTTCCATTTCCGATACCGAGGTAAGTATCTGTATCATAAATTGAGAAAGCGGGTTTATTTCGCACTTCTCATTTAAAGTCTCAATGTTATAATTCTTTATGAAAAGCGATATACAATTATCGTTAAGCAGCTTAATTGTTTTCAGCACCTCAATTGTATTCCTGCCTATCCTGCTTAACTCCCAACAAAGAACCTTATCAATCTTGTTAGTCTTGATAAAGTTTATCATTGCCATCAGCTTCGGTCTGTCTTCATTATTCTTACCGCCTGATATTTTTTCTTCAAAAGTATTCACAACCTCAAACCCCATTTTACGGGCGTATTCTTTAAGTTCTTCGGTCTGTCTTTTATAATCCTGTGTTATCGTTGAAACCCGTGAATAAATTACTACCTTCATTTTGTATCGTTTTAATCTTTTAGATTTCAAAGATACAATAACCGTATCAAATAAACAAGGCTTTTCTAATTATTTTGATACACTATCGGTATTGATACACTTTCCTGTTTTTTCAGGATACAGAAACAGCGGCATCTTGCTTAATAACATTAGCGATTAATAATTAATTAGATAAATGATAATCCATTTCATGCAAAATTGTGTCTAAAAGAGCTTTGTTATTTATTAAATAATATGCTGTGTCTTGAAGTTTAATTAAATATGGATTTTGGAGAAATGCGGCATTACCCCCATGAGCCGTAATCACTACAACGTATTTTTCGTTTTCCGTCTTATATGAAATTACATTCATCCCTACTCCATCACTTACTAATTCTTCTCCATTATTATTAAAAGGAATTATTTTATTATTCTTCCCAGATAAAATATAAATGCCTGTATTTTCATCGCCTGGAACATTAGTAAAAAATAAGCAATCTAAATATCCATCACTATTGTAATCAAATAAAAAGCCATTCATTCTCATACTCTCTGCATCCTTTATACTATTAAATTTACCTTCTCCTTTTATTTTATCATAAACGAAGTTATCAATTCCCGTAACCATTGCATAAGGTATTTGTCTGTTATATGGAAGCGCCAGTATATTCCGTAATATCTTTGTGAAATATGGTGGTGCAACGTCATCTCTATTTTCCATGTAAATCAATTCTTCAAACTTACATAGTGTAGCATGGTTTTTCGGTAGTCCAAACGGAAATAATTTTTTAAGATTATCATCATCCGTAAGTAATGCCATGTAGCCTTTTTCATACTCGCAGTCATAGTAAAACAAGCCACTTCTTGTATTACATGAATGAGGAAAACACCCTTTAAAAATAATGCCTAAATTGTTATCATCCATTTCCCGATTTTCAAACTTCCAATCGGAAACGATTATATAATTGCTTAATTCTTCGTTTAAACTATCTTCCCATAAAGTAACCCATGCACTGCCTAATTTTTTTACAGTATGAAAATGGCAAAAGCCATGTTTCTTAAAAATCAAAATTAGATAGGGAGCTTCCCCTTTCTTTTTTATTTTAGAAAATGCAAATACACTATCCATAGGCTCTTTAACATACCCCTTTACTATTTCATCTATATTCTCGTCAGTTAGTCTTGAATAGTTGCTATCCGTAAATTCAAAAATATAATTGCTTTTGCTTTCTTGTTTATTTGAGGTCTTGGTGCTACACGATACCGACAAAAAAGAAATCACGGTTATTATTGCTACTATTAATCGCATGTGGATATTTTTATAAACCTACAAAATTCTTTTGTTAATTTTATATTCGGATATATATTGGAACGTCTTGCTACTTGTGTAAAGTAGTTTACTTTACATTTTCAATTCAAAAAATAAAATGGAAAATCAAACTGATGCTAATTCGGAAAAAAAAGATACCCCAATTGATTACAAGTATGCACTTGAAAAATATAAAATCACACTGGACTTTTTGAGATTTGAAGCAACAACATTATGGCAAATCTTTAATGCTTTTTTTATTGGCAACGCAATTTTTATTGGCTTTATTTCAACGACATTGGTTAAAAATGGTGGGGAGAACATAAATTACGGGCTACTTCTTATTGCCGGTATTATTGGACTACTATTAGCACTACTTTGGTTTGGAACAATTCGTTCAAATGGCAATTGGTATTATTATAGAATGAAACAATCAAAAAAAGCGGAAGAGGATTTTGTTAAATGCAATAATGATATTTGGTTTTTGTTAAACGGTGATGCTGAAAAATTTGCAGATAAGCAATTCAAAAATAAATATGCCGCATATGGAATGATTGCGATATTTATCCTTATTTATCTCTTAATAATTCTTTGGTCGTTTTGTAAAATAAACTGCAACTGCTGAATATGAATATCCTGACCGCTCTTTAAAGATGATACCGTTTTAAGTAAATAGTTTCATTTCCGAAAAGGATAAACACTTTAACGACAACCTAAAAAGATTGTATTTCTTGCTATTTCTTACACGCTTAAAGCGTGTTTAAGCGCACGGCGATACATAGGAGCAGCAAAATAAAATCAGCTTAAATTTCAGCAACTATTTTTGTGCTGTAAATTCATTTACACTAATCTTATAGTTATAGCTATCGTTGCTTAAAAAAAAGTTCTTCATTCCCTGCTTCACTAAATAATCAGCATACTTTTCCTTATCGTTTCGTAGAGTAATGTCTTCAATTTTTATGTCCGATTTTACAGGAAAAGCATTGTTTAGATAATGCCTGATAGCTTGCTCCGGTAATGATGTATTCAGCACAATATGAGTATGAATATCACAGGCATCAGGTAGTAATTTTCCTTGCGATATTTTTTCGGGGTATTCAATAACAAACAAATAATTTGTATGCTCCCTGCTGTTCTTATAGTCATTCTTTATTGTGTTGAATAGCCTGTTAGTAATAACATGGTTCAAGTCTTTTTCATGCTTACAACCTGTATCCGTTATTGTAACAGATAGAATTGAATTGCGACCGGTCGGAAAGTTCTTTTGTTGTATGAGATAGCTATAAGCTGTCTTCATATCGTTAATCACAATTTCTGTTGTTTTAAAGCCGCTTGCTTTTTTATATAATCTCATTGGTTAGTATTAGGTAGTATTCAACCATCCCTGCTATTTAAAGCAGGGTAGATTGATTTCAATAAGTCCGGTATTGCTGCTATTGCTGTAATTCGCTTTTATTCCAGAGTAGCGATAACTCATTATTATTTGAATGCCTTAATTGCCTGTTATTTAATTTTTGCTATCATTATTTTCAACTCACAAATCTTTATTTTTATTTCAAGCTCCCTTCTTTTACCAGTATCCTTTTCCTGGCACAATTCCTTTTTGATTGCTGATATTTTCAGCCTTAAACAATTTATCTTTTCAATATCATAACTCATGGTTTAGTTTTATTTTTTTAGACAATTTCTGTATGTCTTTTTCAATTCTGTTTTTTACCAGATAATCAATAAAATCAATTATTGCCGTCTCTGTGAAAAGGTGTTTGTTCTGGTATTTTACATAGCTGCTTTTCGGAAACCTGTATCTTTTCATTTCAAGTTTTAAGAACGAAAGATTAACCTGTAAGATTTCTTTCAGCATGTGCGTATCGTAGTAATTTTCCTGTTTAGTGTTTGAGTATTTCATAGGTCTTTTGTGATTTCATTAAACTCCTTTATCATTTCCGAAATCCAGTCGGGCCTTGCTGTTTTTGTTCCTGCTGGTTCTTCTTTTATTAATTGCTCTGTTGCCTTTATTTCTTCATTCAATTTGTGCCTTACAAATTCCTTGAACGTGGTTGATACATACATTTTCTACTGTTATTTTTTATCCGAAACGGTTAAAGTATATATTGAAAATATGTTGCTCCCTGCTATAATTTTTATGTAGTATAAAAAATAAAAGTGGCGCGTGTAGATAAAAGTGGCGGGCTTAATATGGAGTGGATAATATGGATAACTCCAAGTGGTTTTTTATTTTTTAAAAAACTTTTAAACAATTAAAACCACTGAAATTATATTTTGCTTTGTTATCGCACTTATTTTTCTAATTTCCAAAATAAATTTTTTATTTACCAAAAATTTAACTATCTTTGATAAATGAAAAAAAACCCTACGGTTAAGCTTCCAAGAGAAAAGCAAATTAGCAATCCCTTTAATATGAATAATGTTACTGTTATATCCTGCGCCGGATGTTTTGGAGTGACTACAATAGAAGGTAAGGTTGAGCCGAGCTGTTGTCCGAATTGCGGTTCTGTTAATCGTGCCTCAACAAGGGCCCGTTACTGGAAAGACGGTGTGCCTGATTATTCTGTAAATCTTTTAAAAGTTGCTTAATTGATATTACAGCCTCCTTACTTGGCATGAAAAAGCCGCCGGAAATTCCGGCGGCTTTTTTATTATCATTGCCTACTAACTTTTCCTATTCTTACTATTGTTAGCTATCTGGTTAATAACGCTGTCCCCCTTTTCTTTGTTGAACTTATTCCTTATGTAATGGTCGGTTACTTTAACTGAACTATGCCCCAAAGCCTGTGTAATTAAATGCGTCTGTATATCGTCATTCATTAGCAGTTGCGTAAAGGTGTGCCGCCCCGCATGGCTTGATAAATTATGCTTAATGCCTAATGATTTACCTACCACTTTTAGTTGCCTGTTAAATAGTATTTCAGCATTCATTAAGCCCTGATATTGTTCTGCTGTTACTCTATCAAAATCATTGTCTTTATCTATGCTCTTAAATAGTTCATTAGAGATGTGCGGAAATATAAAATCAGTAGCGCAATCATTATCCGTAACAAACAAATCAATCTGCTGGTAAGCTGTTGTAATCTCCCTATCAATGCCTTTATTAGTTTTGTGATAGTCGGGAAATAATTTTTTCTCTATTTCCGTAATTTTATCACTCAATACGCTTTCTTTATCCATTAACTTCATAAGTATCTTACAAAGGTTAATGCTTAAAGGAATAGACATTGCTTTACCGGTTTTAAACATTTTATATTCAATTCTTGCATCAGTAGATTTTTCACCTGTTTTAATCATGTTCCACCGGAGCAGCATTAAATCCGATACCCGCATACCGCCGGCAAAAATCTCAAACAGCAGCATATTTCTATGTAGGTCAATCACTTTATTTTCAATGCTGCCCTTCAGTAATTTATCAATATCATGTTGCGGTAAAATGGTTCTTTTTATATCGTCAGGGTTAAATTCTAATTTGATTGAGACGAACGGGTGTATTGAATATATGTTGGGTTCCTGGACTATCTTGTTATTAATGATTGTTTTAATAATTTTTAGATAGTGCGTAACTTGATTTAAAGATAAAGTTTTGGGGTCTGCCGCTGTTGATAAATAAAATTGCAACTCCTTTAAGAAGTCCGGTGTTATCTCGCTAAATCTCAAATCTGTCTTATCTATGGTAGATAAGTATTTTTTGAGCTTATTTAATACTGATTTATGCTTTATGCGGGAGCCGTGGTTAATTGATAGTTTTATCATCTGCTTCCAGAAGGCTATAAAAGATTTTCCGTCTTTCGGTATGTCGGCAATTACCCCGTTGAATTTTCCAACTTCGTCATACGCTTTTTCAATTTCAGCATTGAGTAATTTGTAATTACTCATGCTGCTTTTGAAACACTGGTCTTTACTATTCCAATGCTTTTTGAAAAGGTCATAAGAAACTTTGATTTTTAGTGATTTCTTTTTTTTGTTTTCCCTACCTTTGCTCCTCATAAAAAGAGTGCCCTCTTTTTCGTATTTGTTTTGTCTTAAACAGTCAATATAATTTGCGTTTTTCATTTTAGAAGTTCTTTTGTTACTAATGATATAGAGTAAAACGCCTTTCAGGACTGGGATTTACCGGAATATATTTTCAGGAACCAAAGATACTTTAAAATAGGACAGATTTAGGACAACATTTCAGGACAAAATGAGAAATAGGGCAACAATGAAAATTACAATAGGCTGGTAATCAGCTTATTACATGGTCTCGTAGTTCAATGGATAGAATAGAAGTTTCCTAAACTTTAGATCCAAGTTCGATTCTTGGCGGGACCACATTAACATGAGAGCGGAGAGCGGGAAGCGTTAAAGAGCGCTAATCAGTTCTCCGCTTTCTTGTAGAAATTCACAAGACCGGCCATTCTCTTACCTGACCATAGCGTTGCTTATGATATTACTGCATAAGAGCAAGGAGGAGGAGTTATCTACCGAAATGAGAGATAAACTTATTCAATAAGCCCATTTTACTGAGTTGTACTTTGGCATCGCTATTGAGGTAGAAGTAGCTGGCATTGATGGGCGATGGTATGGCGAATGCGCCCTTTGTCCATGTTTCATTTTCTTCGTCTTTCGTGCTTTCCATTTTCTGCGCGGTCATAAACTCCCTGAAGGCACTGATCTCTATCTGCATTTTGGCTATTTCGATGAAGTTAGCACAAATAATCGACTACTATGGCATTTAGTTGAGTGATCTGGTGAAACGGACCCAACATCAATTCAGCAATGCCCCTGTATGTAGCAGCGGATCCGGGTTTTTGAGCGCCTGGTAACCCGCAATGGTTCCTGCATAGCCGGTCCAGAGCACAAGTGGCAAAAAGTTGAGTGCGTTCTTCTTATCGGATTGCAGGCTTACCAGCATACTGGCTATAGCTAGTACATTGTCAGACATCGTCCAGACGGCGGCCAGCACAGGGCTTTTCTTGCGGAAGTACACATAATTGAAGGAAAAGAAGATAGCCCATATGCCTGCCTGTAGTAGCAGCAGCGTGCGTTTATCGGGCATGTCTTTGGCCAGTATCCTGCGCAGGGCGTTAATGAGGAAGAAGTTGTTGATGGTCCATGCCGGGGCAAAAGCCCATGCGGGTGGCGACCATGGCGCCTGTTTGAATTGTGTATTGTAAACCTTCTTTTGCTTCTTAGAAGACATAAGCGCAGATAATCCGCCGAGTGTGGATACGGCAACGGATATTAACGCTACCTGCCACCATTTAAGTTTCTTTGAGGCAGGCGTAGTTGCAGCCAGTTCTATAGTATTCATGATCATTCTTTAAAGGGTTTGTAAAAAAATGATACCATGATATTTTAGTTAATTTTAATTACATTTATGATTGAAATATAAGCACATGAAAAATAAGATCATCTTGTTATCCGGTTTGCTATTTATCCTGGCGCTGCCATTGCGCAGTATAGCGCAGGAGAAAGCGAGAACAAGCATTAGCTCTATAAAGCAAAAAGGCAGTACGGTGGCTATTACGCTTACATCGTCCAAGCCCTTCAGAATGGGGGGTAATATTTACGTGCTGCATGTAGGCAGTAGAAACTTTGAACACAGCAGCCAGAGCAGTAGCAAGGGCAAGGGTACTATTACCTTCCCTGTAACGATGGATGAATACAATGCGCTACAGGATGGCGTGGGCATGTACCTTACCTATGGCCGCATCAAAGAACAGGGCGCAGATATGGAAATGCTGAGCCAACTAAAATCGAATAAATGCTGGTCGCTGGGCAAGCTCAATAAAAGTATGCTGACCAAATAATCTTCATTCAGAAAAACAACTTCGATGAACATCAGGAAAAATATTTTACGCAACTTGTTGCCTGCATTGCTTTGGGCGCTGGGCATACCCATGACCGGTATAGCACAAACCACACCAGACCCGGGACTACCCGGCACACTGGCCGTAACGAAGGCTGAATATAACTTCGGCGACCTGGCCTATCTTTGCCCCAGTTTTCCCGACTCGGTAGAGGTGCGTGGTTCGGTGCATTATCCTACCGGGCTTGCCGACAGCGACTACCCGGTATTGCTGTTCCTGCATGGCAGACACGAGACGTGCTATGACACCACAAACCCCAGCAATACCAGCGGTGTATGGCCCTGCCCCAGCGGCTGGTCTTCTATCACCAGCTACGAAGGCTACGACTACCTGGCCAACCAGATGGCGAGCCACGGCTACATAGTTATATCCATATCTGCGAATGCCATCAATGCCACCGACAACAGCGTGGGCGACTATGGCATGCAAGGCCGGGGCGAACTGATGCAGCACCACCTGGACCTATGGAATGGCTGGAACACAACTGATACTACCGGCCCGTTCGGCAGCCTTTTTGTTGGCAAATTGAATATGCAGAACATAGGCACTATGGGGCACTCGCGCGGTGGCGAGGGCGCTGTGTTCAATGCGCTGTATAACCGCTCGCTGGGGAGCCCATATGGCATCAAGGCAGTGCTTACGCTTGCGCCTGTAGACTTTGAGCGCCATGTGCTTAACGGCATACCGCTGCTGGATGTGGCACCTTATTGCGATGGTGACGTATCAGATATACAGGGTGTGCATTTTTATGATGATGCCCGCTACTCGGATACCACAGACGAATCGCCCAAGCATACTGTACTGTTCATGGGCGCTAACCACAACTTCTTCAATACTGTATGGACACCGGGATCTTACATAGCCGGCGGCGCTGATGACTGGGACGATTACATAGACCCCCTGGATTCTTATTGCGGCTTTGATACTTCGTCTAACAAACGCTTTGACAGCACCAAACAAAAGGCTGCGCTTACAGCCTACATGAGCGCCTTCTACCGCATATACATAGGCCATGAAGACCAGTTTGGCCCTATACTTAATGTTAATGACCTGGTGCCACCTGCCTCTTCCACACTCGACTCTTCGGAGGTATTTGTATCCTACCATCCCGGCCATACAGACAGGCTGGACGTGAACCGAACCGATAGCACAGTAAGAACACATACCAATACACTTACGGACACAGTAATAGAAACAGGGCTGCTCACCTCTACTATTTGCGGTGGAGGACTGGGTATGGCCTCGTGCGGCATCACCTCTTACGGCGACCAGAAACCCCATGAGGGATCGGGCGGCGTGCTGGGGCTGGCACAAATGCACATGCGCTGGAATGATACCACAGAATGGTACCAGAACAGCATACCCGGCACGTACGAAAACCTGTCGCAATACAAGTACCTGCAATTCAGGGCATCGGTAGATTTCAGGGAAACAACTACCGGGCAAAATCTTGACCTGACGGTAGAAGTAATAGACTCGGCGGGCGATACCAGCAGGCAGGTAGTGAGCAACCACAGTCATGCACTGTTCTACCAGCCAGGCACAGAGCCCCAGGAACTACCTAAGGTGATCCTCAATACGATACAAATACCCCTGAGCAGCTTCACCGGCATCAATATTGCTAAGGTGCGCAATATCAGGTTCAAATTCAACCAGGTGGATGCAGGCGCTATGGTGATGAGCGACCTGGCAGTTATCACCGGGCCATGTGGCACGCTGAAGGCTGATTTCACGGATACGCTATCCGGCTGGTACAGGGTAAACTTTACCGACAAATCAACCAGCAGCAAGGGCGACTCGGTTGCGCGACTCTGGAATTTTGGCAATACCGCCTCCGGCACCGCAGATACTTCTACCGCGGCAAATCCGTTCCACGTGTATCCTTCCATCGGCACTTACCATGTATGCCTGTATTTGACCACCTACCGCAAGAACAGTTATATATGCACCGACTCTTTTTGCACATCGGTGATCCTCCCATCGCATGTGGGCGTTCCCACAGTGAATGAACAAAACATCACCATCGTGCCTAACCCGGCCAAAGACCACATCAGTATAACCGGCGCTGCCCCTACCGATGTGCTGACACTGGTAGACCTCTATGGCAGAACAGTCTTGACCACTACTATTACTTCACCCGATGTGTTGCTGCCACAAGACCTCGCTACCGGCATATATTATGCCGTAGTGACCACCAGCCACGGCAAAGTGTACCAGAAGCTGCTGATCAGTAAGTAATCGTTGCAGCCATAATAAAAGCCCCTTCTTTGCTGCGCGAGGAAGGGGCTTTTTATTATGGCCCAGGTATTGAACCGGACCAGAGGGATTATGCCCTTTCATGGTATGAGGTATCCATGTGTACCACAAGAGTTACCCGAGCTAGGCGGTAAGCCCATCGTGGGCTTATGGTATGTGGTGTTACGCGTGCAACAGCAACAATATATTTTTATGCTTTCAGCTCGCTATCTACCAGGTATATTATCGGTAGAGGGATGGCTAAACAATTACAGAAATTGCTTGCATGCTTATAGGCAACCGAATAATTACTCATTGCCTGATAAAAAGATTTTGAGCAATTTTATGACTGGTTAATTCCGAAGATGCTTTACCAGCAAGGGTTTGGAGCCAGTAAACATATTTACTCCTTCTTACCGATTCTTACCCATTCTTACCGATTTTTACCTGTTTTTAAGCCTGAGGAAAGATTATATTCACGTGGGATCTGTTGCCGGATGCGGTATCATTTGCAATTTCGCCACAAAGATGAGGCGGAAAACTGAACCACGCAAAATTAATAGCTGTGATAGCAGGCTTTCCGCGCTATCATAGACACATATGAGCCTGTCATAGAAATTTTTTGGCAGATAACAGATTGAGATAAATGGTGTTATAGATTAAGGCTGCCTACGTTTTTTTACAACTGCTTTACGAGCAAATTAGTGCCGTTTGTAAAATACACTTTATATTGTTTTACGATCATGCTCAAGATGATGCAACCCATTAATTTTCATAGCAGTTGGCAATCGCCACATGTCATACCAATTCGATCAAAATGATGCAGAAATTTACGCGAGATTTTCCACCACATAGGAGGCACATAGATCACATAGTTCCTCGATAGCTATCGGGATTGTCTTTACTTATAAATTGCAAGTACACATAGGTTCAATTACATCTGCCTATGTGGTCTATGTGCCTCCTATGTGGTGACCTTGAGTTGCACCAAATCATTCCTGAAATTTGCACCTAAAATAGGTGGACTAATTGGTATCAAATACCCCAACTAAAACGCCCCGGAAAAACCGGGGCGTTCTGTTTGTTAGCTTGTTATCTTGTTTACTGTTCGATCACGATATGGAACATCCTGTTCTCTTCGCCCGATCTTACGGTCAGTATATACATACCATTTGCAAGGTTGTTGGCCAGTTGCACATGTTCATTGAGCTTGCCGCCCGGCGCTTGCGCGGTATTGTGGAATACCACCTGGCCCAGTACATCAGTCAGTTCCAGTGTCACCTGCTGATCGGTTGCTGATGCCAGCGTACCCTTCACTGTGAATGCGCCACTGTTCGGATTGGGCACTACGGTGAAGTCGCCTGAGCCAGTGCTGATCTGCTGCACGCCTACCGTAGTTACATTCACATATACCCACTCATAAGAAGTGATCTTACAGATGCCATTGCTGGTTACCATACACTCCAGTGAGTCTTCCCTGTATGTGCTGAAGGTGCTGCTGGTGTACACATTGCTGGTCGCGCTTGGTATCGGGTAGCCATTCTTATACCACTGGTATGTTGGGTTTACCGCATTAGTTACAGATGCTGTGAACGTTGCGCTTTCGCCGGGGCGTATTACTGTGCCGGGGTTTGCCGCTATCGTTACAACAGGCATTGCTGCTGTATCCACCTGCATACGCAGTGTTATGGAATCGTCATCAGAAAGGCGGCAAGTATAATTGCTCTTCATCACTACATATACTTCATCGCCATTGGCAGGTACGTAAGTGTACAAACCAGCCGCATAGCCTGTGCCGCTCGATACCGGCAGGCCATTTACTGTCCAGTGATATACCGGCGCATAGCCACCGAAGCCTGTTACAGCATTCAGGGTTACTTCTGTGCCCTTACATACTGTATCGTCAGGCGTAGCAGTTATGTTCACGCTTGGGTGAGCATACGGCGTCACGGTCATGGTCACAGTATTGCTGGTAACTGACGCAGGCGATGGACAATTTACATTGCTCAGCATAGTTGCTGTTACATAGTCGCCATTTGCAGGTATGAAGTTATAAGTGCTGCCTGAGCCTACACCTATGCCATTCACACTCCAGTTATACACCGGTGATGTACCACCGTTAACAGGTGTTGGTGTGTAGAGTGCTGAAGTACCTGCGCACAATGTATCCTTCGGTGTGTTGATGGTTACTGATGGTGTCACTGTTGGTGTGATCACCACCGATGCTGTACCATTCATATTCACCTTACAGC
>Ga0316218_1001108_pt1 | contig 31244 bp, 23 predicted proteins | sample TBH18003metaG_FD_203634 | JGI IMG/M metagenome (GOLD analysis project Ga0316218, IMG submission 203634) | Freshwater microbial communities from Trout Bog Lake, Wisconsin, USA - TBH18003 | ecosystem: Environmental > Aquatic > Freshwater > Lake > Hypolimnion/Profundal zone | place: USA: Wisconsin...
TCCCGGGAGGTTCGAAGGTTCTGAATACAGGGCCTCGACGACGTCCATACACCTCGTCCGGAAGTGCTCAGCGAGATCCCTTTCGACTCTGCATTCCGGCACAACAGGATTCGGCAGAATGGGGGGAATCGATGCAATGGCCATTGTTGACAAGGCGAATCCGTTGATTAGCCTGTTCAGAAACCATGCATAAGAACCTGAAGGCGTTCGCGTCACATGCGCCGGGCTTCTGGCCCGATGTGGATGCGATCCAGTGGAACGACTGGAAGTGGCATCTGAAGAACCGCATCACGTCGTTGAGCCAACTCGAAAACCTTCTGGAGTTGGCACCCCATGAGCGCGCGGGGGTTTTGCCGTCTGGACAAAGGCTGACCATGGCCATCACACCGCATTTTTTTAATTTGATCGACCGATCCGATCTGCTCTGCCGCCGTCAGGTATTGCCACGTCTGGAGGAGGGATTGACCTCTCCCTGCGAAATGATCGACCCGTGCGCGGAGGATGCACATATGCCCGTGCCGGGGCTCGTGCATCGTTACCCTGACCGCGTTCTCTTTCTGGTCACCGACCGCTGCGCCTCCTACTGCCGCTATTGCACCCGAAGCCGTGTCGTGGGCGGTGATGGCGATAAGGAACTGCACATCGATTTCGAAAATGCTTTCCGCTATGAGAAGCGATGACTTCTCCGGCACCGGGGGTTGCTTTTTGGTTTCCGAGGAAATACTCCTCGCCGCTCAGGACTGTCAATTTGCACCCCAAAATCACCCACCAATGTGCACTTGAAAATCACCCACCCTGAGGTGCTGTTTTCATAGAGGATTTTCTGCCGGGTTGCAAGGGGGTTGAAGGCGCGTCAGCGCCCAATGTTCCCCCTAGAGGAGGGGTTCGGGGAAACGTGGTTCCCCGTTCGTTCATTTCTCCCGCGCAGCGGGCACTTGTTAAGCGGTGGCGGGTTGGTCGTCGTTGCCGGGTTGATCTTCCTCAGGTTGTGCCTGGGGTTTTGATTTGCGCGCTGCCGGGGCCAGCGGGGCGTCTTTGACGCGATAGCTTCGCCCGGTGATCGAGATGACGATGGCATGATGCAGGAAGCGATCGAGGATTGCTCCGGCGGTAGGCACGTCGCTCAGGAGCTTGCCCCAGTCTTCCAGCGGGCGGTTGCTGGTCATGATGGTCGAGCGGTTTTCGTAGCGGCGGATGATCACTTCCAGCAGGTATTCGCCGGAGCTTTTCGGCAGCGCTTTGAGTCCCATGTCGTCGATGATGACCAGGTCGGGTTTAAGGTATTTACGCAGCGTTTTCTCCTGATGGTTGAAGGCTTCATCGCGCATGAAGTCGCGCACAAGGTCGAAAATGGACCGGTAAAGCACCTCCTTGCCCTGTTTGATGGCTTCATAGCCCAATGCCTGAGCGAGATGCGTTTTCCCTACGCCGGGAGGCCCGAGGAAGAGGACGTCATGAGCGTGGTTGAGGTAGCCGCCGGCAGCCAACTCGAAGATCTGCCGCCGGTTGATGGAGGAGTTAAACTGCCAGTCGAAGTCTTCGAGTGTTTTAAGGCTGCGGAAATCCGCGGCTTTGGTGCGGCGGCCGAGGTGTCTTTGCTGGCGTACCTCAAGCTCGTCGTGGAGGATCAGCTCGAGAAATTCGCCATGGGAAAGGCGGCTGGCAGTGGCTTCGGCCAGGCGCACGTCGAGGGTTTGCATCAGCCCCGAGAGGCGCAGTTGGCGCAGGGCGTTTTGGATTTGGATCATGTGTTTTGTTGGTGTTGGTTTGCGGTTTGTGGTTCGACAAAAGAGGGTGCCTGCTCTCCGGCGGGCGAAGCGATTCGGTAGGCTTCCAGCGGACGGATCAGGGGGTGGGTTTCCAGGAAATCGAGTTGGACGACGTTGGCCGGGACTTCGAGCAATCGCTGGAGATCGCGCAGGCGCCATGCGCCGTGGTGGGTGGCGCTGCGGGCTGCTTTTTCCAGGGCGGTGATGGGATGCTTTTCGGCCAGCCGCAAGAGACCCTGCATCACTCGCAACCCCTGCGGACCGCGCACTTTCATCATGCCCTCGGCCCATGCGCCGATGAGCGGGCCGACCATGCGGCATTGCTCCAGCAAGTGATCGCTGCCTCTTTCAATGATGTGCCGTTTGCGGCTGTGGAGATGGGCGTCATCGGTTGTGAACTTGCCCGGCTCCGCCACGGCGTGCAGCCCGATCTGCTCGCGCCGCGTGTTGTAAATGCGCAGCAGCCGCGCCTCCTGCCTTACCCACACCGTGCGACCCACGTATTCCGGCGGCGCGGAGTAGTAGGCCCGTCTGAATTCGACATAACCGTCCCGATGCACCGTGCGCTGAGCCTCCTCAAACATTGGGAAGAGGCTCGGGGGCAGCGCCAGCAAGGCGGGTTTCTCAACCTGGTTGAAAAAGGTGTCCACCTGCTTGCGAGTCGTGCCGTGGATGCGCTTGTCGGCCGTGTTCGTCTCCCAGTGGGCCAGAAAGATATTTTGCGCGCCGAGGCTTTCAAATATCCGCCCCTTGACCGCGTTGTTTTGGGCATACTTCACCCCGCTCTCCACCTTCCCCTTGTGCCGCGCCATCGCCGGTTTGCACGGCAAAATCACCGTGCCGTAGTGCCTCGCAAAATCCTCCAGTTTCGGATTGAGATCGGGATCATACCAGTCGGCCCGGATGACCCCCGCCTTCAAGTTATCGATCACCACCGTCCGGGGCGCTCCGCCAAAATAACGGAATGCATTTTCGATGGCCCGGATGAAAGTCTCCGTATCCTGACGCCATACCGCTTCTGTGTAGCCCTTGCGCGAACACCCCAGCACGCACCGGAAGAGATGCGTCCTGCGCCGCCTGCCGTTTTCCTCAATCCACGCCCCCTGTCCAAAATCAACCTGTAACTCCTGGCCAGGGGCGCATTCCATGCGCCGAAATGGCAGCTCCTGGCCCTCCGGCGCCATCCGCCGCACATAGCGCCTTACCGAATAGTAGCTGCCCTTAAAACCGCATTCGGTCACCAGATCCTGATAGATCCGCTGCACGCTTAATCCTGCTTCGGCCCACTTCTGGATCTGCTCATCCCATGCAGCACACAGACTGGCACTCTCCGCCGAGCCGGTGTGCACCCCTGGTGATTTTGCCTGCCCCACCTCTCCAGAGCCGGTGTGCGGGGTGGGTGATTTTGACGCCAATGCCGCGATGTAGCGCCGGACCGTCACCCGGTCCAGCCCCAGTTCGCGGGCGATCTTGCGCTTGCTCCAGCCCTGCTCATGGAGGGCGATTATCGTTTGCTGATCTTTCACTTTGAGTTGATTCATCGCCCGCAGAATCCCCGAAACAGACGGGGGCTCCTACGCGCGATTTCTCACCTCAAAGGTGGGTGATTTTCAGGTGCAAACAGGTGGGTGATTTTGGGTGCAAACTGACACTCAGGACTTCATCGGATGACCAGGCGGAAAATGGGCCGTCAGTGACTGGGATCATCATGGAGACCTCTAGAATCTCCGTTCGCTTGCTCTGCAAATGAAGGATGCCGCGGTCGTCCAGATAAGCGCGACTGCCATCAAGCCACTCCGCGAGGCGCAAGACGGCAACATGCTTCAGATCGATTTTCGGCGGGCCAAATGGGATGACATTGGAAAGCGGAATTTCAGCAACGGCTGCTGAAGCAGCGTTGTCGAACTGAATATTTCCGTGCGCCTCACCAATGCGATACCATATACCATCGTCGGACAGCAGCGCCAAATGACTCTCGTCCCAGACAGCGATATGAGCGGCGGGCAGGCGCAATACGCGAAGCTCGCGGCCAGCCGAACTGCGCAAGCAAGGAGAGCGGTTGGCCGCTGACTCAGGCGTGAGCCCCTGGCAGAAAATGCGTTTTCACCAAAGGGCTGCACAAAGCCTTCACCGTGCCGGAACCGCAGGCGAACGCGATTATGCGGATACAGAGGCGCAGGAACACGGAGGTGACTCGACGCTATATCCAAAATCAAGATGAAGACCGAAGAATGGGCCAGCTTTGAATTCCCAAAATTGGGGTAGAGGTAGAGAACAGACGATAGATTAACGGTTTCACAGGCTGAAAACCCAGAGAAAACTCACCAACACTTCCACCATGGCTTCTTTGAGAAAGAACTATTCGCAGCGGCTCGACCAATTTCTTCAAGCAAATGGATCTCGATATCTCCCATTCCTTGCTTTCTAAGGAGATTACATGCTGAATCCCGTAACGATTTGCACGAACTCGCCATCTCCACTAGGTTGTGGTTAACAGCCACCCAATATGCCTGCATAATTAATGGAAATGCCTCGCGGGGATTAGCCATTTTCCACGCGAGGATACTCGCCTGATTTACTAGAGAAGCAGCGAGACCAGTTGCATCAGCCGCATTCCGGCAGATTTGTTGCACTTCTTGGTATTTTTGTAGGGCCGAATCCAAATCTCCACGTTGTTCCAAAATTAGCCCCTGCTGGCCGACCGTTGCTCGCAGTCCCTGAAGTCGCAATTTGCTCTTCTTGGGTAGTTCACGGTAGATTTGTTCTGCACGGTCATAAAGCGTGAACGCGCCATCCACATCGCCTTGGCTCTTAAAAATCTCCGCTTGCTTGCCAAGTGAGGCCGCGAGACCACTTTTCTCTCCCGCTTCATCGTAAAGTTTTTCCGCTTCCCTGAGTAACACAAGCGCATGGTCGATATCGCCGCGATCTCTGAGGACCAATCCATTATTATAGATCGAAGTAGCCCTATTTGCTTTTTCTGAATTGGTTTCTTTGGTGTGCAATTGGCGCTCATGGATGACTTGAAGGATGTTTCCACCAATCGTTTGAAGTTGAACGGCCAACTCGGGCAAGTCAGGGGCACTCGAAAGCAAAGTGGCGACTTCCTCCAGCAAAGAAAGCGCTTGCTCAGGTTTAGGCATATTGCGGGCGACGATGCCTGCATGATTAGTCAGTGCGATGACCAATCCCCTTGAATTGCCCGAATCTCGGCAGATTCGCTCCTTTTGCTGAAGCAACGCAATTGCTTCTCTATGAAGCCCTTGGGCGTCAAGGACCAGCGCGTGGGAGCCGAGACAAACTTGCAACCCGTCTTGATTATTGATTTCGCGGCAAATCTGTTCAGCCTTCCGAAAGAGTTCCAGCGCATGATCTGCATCGCCGCACGCATTGAGAACCTTCGCCTGGTTCGCAAAACAACCCTGCAGCCCATTTTGGTTGTCTGTTTCTCGGCAGATTCGCTCCTCCTCTTCATGGAGTTCCAGCGCACCCTTAAAATTGCCTGCGGCGTAAAGAATTACAGCTTGATTCGCTAGGCACGCTTGCAGTGCAGTTTTGGCGCCCATTCCGCGACAGATCGTTTCGGCCTCCTTTAACAGCGTTAATGCGCGGCCGCCGTCTAGTTCTGATAGGATAATCGCTTGTGTGCTCAAGCATGCTTGCAGTGCACCCTCGTTTCGAAGTTCTCTGCATCGTTGTTCCGCCTGCTTGAGAATTCCCAATTTTCCATCAAGGTCATTAACGGTCGACATGCTTACCTGCTGCAATGAAAATTCCCCGTGGGATTGAGTGTCCTTCGTGTGAAAAGCCAAATGATACGTTCCGTCATTCGATGGGGGATGAAGTATCAAAGTATACGTAGAGTCCTCCACCCTAACCGAACTGTGGCGTAAGCTTTCCCGTGTTTCTTGCACCCCTACTGAACTCACCGAGTTGCTCCGCAATTTCATCAGCAACAACAATTGCATCCGGAGTGCTTGTTGCAGGCCGGCAACATCGCCCTCGTTACGGCAGATGTGCTCCTCTCGCTTGCGCGTCACTAAGGCACCGCCAAGATCGCCGATACCTTCGAGGATAATGCTTTGGATGCCAAGAGACTGTCGCAAGCTACTCTTGTCGTTCAGTTGTTCACAGAATTGTTCCTGTTGCTTTAAGAGCGCAAGCGCCTCTCCCGAATCGCCCTGCGAGAGAAGAAAAACCGCCTTTCGCGCCATTAGCGTGATTTGTGCGGACAAAGACTCTTCCAAGTCATGAGAATTTCCAAGTTCCCTGCAAATTTTCTCTTTTTCTTCGAACAGCGCAATCGCTCCGCTAGGATCGCCCTCCAATTCTCGAACCTTTCCCTTAATACCCAGAATAAACTGCAAAATCTCCTTGGCGCCCAATTTCCGGCAGATCTGTTCGGCTTCGATGAGGAATGGCATGGCGCTCTCCCTATCACCTCGTTTGATCAAGATCCCGGCATGATTACCGAGCCAGTTCGCCAGTGCGTTTTGGTTGCCAATCTCACGACAGATTTGTTCCGCTTGCATTAGCTGCTCCATCGCCGTGTCGAGGCAACCCTGATCCATGAGGACCAAGGCTTGGTTTCCGAGAGCGGACTGCAATGAATCCTTATGATTGAGATCTGTGCAGATTTGCACCTCCTGATCGTGCAGAGATTTTGCACCACACAAATCGCCGCGAACGCGCAAAATTAACGCCTCGTGGCCTAGCACAGAGGCAAGGTTTTTCCTATTCCCTAATTCGCGACACTTGTGCTCGGCCTGCTTGAGAAGCGTAATTGCACCTTGTAGATCGCCCCTAATCCGAAGAATATTCGCCTGACTGACAAAGCAACTTACCAAGCCGTCCCTGTCGCCCAACTCGCGATTAATCTGTTCCGATTGTTTTAAAAGAGCCAATGCCCCGGTGAGATCACCGCGATCCATCAGCACATTCGCCTGGTTGCAGAGGCACCCAGCCAAGCCTCTCTCATTGCCGAACTCGCGAACTATTGATTCGGCCTTCCTCAATATTTCCATAGCACCATCAAGATCACCGCGGGTGCGAAAAAGATTCGCCTGATCAATTAAGCTCTCCATAAGGCCACTCATGTTTCCCAGTTCACGAAAAGACATTTCAACCTGCTGGAAGAGTTTCATCGCCTCGTCTAAATCCCCTAAATTATACAGATGTCGAGCGCAGGAACCTAGGATGACTGCATGGTTGGCGGAATCACCGATTTCGCGAAAGCACTGTGCCAATTGAATACTCAAATTAAACGCCTCCGCTGGATGTCCAATACTGTCTAGTAGTATGGATAAACTATGGAGGATGTTTACATTAAACGACTGCGTCTCATCCAAACGATATGCAGCCCTTGCAGAAAAGCCATTTTCTTCCAGCCGAGCCCAACAGGCCCTCGCATCGAACGGATTGAACTGCCAAAACGCTTCAAAGAACGATAGGTCCGATAGCAAATCGCAAAGTTTTGTCCAAGCTGCGGCTTGAGTGAGATGCCAGGGCAGTTCTTCGATTTTGCGGGGACTTGATGATTCTGGTGTAAAAAACTCCGCCAGCCGAAGATGCGCAGCGCGTTGGTCGTTTTCCCTAGGGATATAGGCGGTCTGTACCGCTTCGCGCAGGTAATCATGGAAGAATGTGAGCAAACCATCCCGGCTGATCAGTGAATCCTCGATTGTGAGAAAGAGCGGACTCCAAGCGGCCCGCGGCAGCGGTTCGCCATCAGTTCCCAGAGCCCTTAGCAGTTCGTTCTCGGTCAAGCCGCGTCGGGCCGACCAAAGCAGTGTCATCGCATTGCTTACGAGCTTTGTATCTCCATCGTAGTCGGCTTCCCATCGGGCAAGAATTAACACATAAAGCGCGGGGATAGTTTCGGCGTTGAGATAATGGCCTATGCGTTCATCGAGCCTCTCATGTTGTCCGAAAACTCGCAATTCCTCCAACAGTGCGCGGAGGAAGAGCGGATTTGCGGATTGCGGCGCGGCCGCGATGCGTTTGGCCCGGTCGGGGCTGAGTGCCTTGCTGTGTTGGGCAAGATATTGGCCGATAAGTTGCCCCCGCTCGACTTGATTCAGCGCCTCGATTTCGAGCACGGGCCAGCGGCGTTTCTGCAAATCATCCAGCGCACGACCCGGCAGTGTCGAGAGGATTAGCCTCACGTTGTCTGGAATCACGGGAGGCAGCCAAACAAGGTCCGGTGCTCCGTCGTGATCCTCCAACTGGTTTAGAGCGTCGAGGATAATTACAATCCGACTGCGCGCCGAAGCCATCGAAAGCCAATTGGCAAAGGCGGGGCGCAAAGCATCGGGGTGATTGGGGATTTCCTGTTCGATCCCAAAGCGTCGCTTGAATTCGGCCATAATCCGTCTAAGCATTGCCGCCCAGTTTGAACTATGTGGCGTACCGCCAATGAAATGCAGGAGCAACAGATCACCCGAATGTTCAGCTAGGTGACGCAAGGCCCAGTTCGCCAACAATGACGATTTGCCGGAGCCGGATTCACCGATTACCACGAGCGGCGCGTCGTTGCCCGCTGCGTGGTCGTCGAGGCGATCGAAGTATTCCTGCCGCCCGATGTAAACCCGCGCGCGGCTTCGAGCAAAGGCTTCGTGATCGGCGGCTTCTCGGTCGAGCGGATCAGGCTTAGAGCCTTCAGGATAAAGATCGTTGATGAGTTTCGTGAAATCTTCGAGCACCCATTCTCCAAGTTCCTCGGGACTCGCATAGCACTCACGAATCCGGCAGACCTGTTCATCACAAGCCCGGCGGATATCGGTCTTGAGGCGCTTGAGTTTCTCGCCGTGCTCGGCGCTCTCTGCCATGAAATCCGCTTTCTTTTCGTCCGGGACGCCGACCACCATCTTTGGATCCCGGAAATAGAAATAGGCGTGTTGGTGCATCACCTCGTTGCGCAGGACGCCATGAACGATCTCCAGTTCGGTAACTGACTTGTTGCGATGCTCCTTCAGCCAAGGTTGTTGCGCGACGAGATCATCGGAAATGCTTTGAGGTATCCAACCATAGCGCTCGCCCAGGAGACCGATGAAATAGGGGTTGCATCGGTTGATTTCTTCCAGACAGATGGGCAGAACTTTGCCCTCGGCAGCGGCTTCATCGGTGACACCCCACCGCAAATCCACCTCTCCCCATGTGACGCCGCGCGATTCGCAGAGTTTGCGCAACTGCGGAAAAACGAACTTCACCAAGTGATCCCGCTCCGCACCCATATCACGAAAGGTGGAGGAAATGAAGACGCGGATGTGGCGGTCGTGCTGCAAATCAGATAAAGCATCACTCATAGGGTTACAACTATCTGTCTATAAGTTCGAGCGCGGTGATTAGTTATCATGCTCCGCGGATTTAGTTCGCCATTATACTCCGGCCGAATGCATTGCGAGGTAATACCACTCGCGTGCTTCGGCGAGAAGCGCACGCTCGATCGGTTCCACTACCCGTCGAACGGCTTCCTGACTCTGGGCGAGCCGTAGGCGCGCTTCGGCGGATTCGATCAGTTCTAGCATGGCGTCGTAACGCACCTTGCGCCGTCTCACGTCGAAGAGGATGGCCAGTGAAATCAGGGTGGATGCTACGACCGGTGCAAAGGCTGGGATGAACAAGAGCCAACTGTGAAGCAATGTGCGGTGACCCGCCAGAATGCCCGCAAACACCGCGATCAGCACGAGCGCGGTCAGGCCGGAACAGGCCACTGCGACCGGCTCGATCCGCCCCTGCTTTTTGGCACGGAGAAGCTGCTTCCTGAAGTAGTCAGCCTCGTCTTGAAGGCGTTCTTTTTCATAAGATGTCTTAAATGCTTGGAGTTGTCCGTCCGCCTCGTAACAGGCGGCATTCGCGTTCGTGTTGCAATCGTCCCTTTGTTCGAGCCGGGCGAACCGCAGGGAGATCACCAGGCGATTAAACTCCGGGACCGCTGGATGCCATATTTGTGAGAGATCGAGCGGAGACGCCCAGACGGCGTGAGCGGAACGGCAGAGTTCAGCGGCGAAGCGGTACCGGGCTTGCCGATGCTGTGGTCGCCGCCAGGACAAAATCACGAGCATTGTGAGCACTCCTACGACACAAAGTAGAGCGCAAAGCACAAACGGAGCCGCAGTGTACCCCCGTGTGAGGACCGCCGGTGCGAGGATGACAGCGCCCGACTGCAACACCAATGTCCAGATCATCCCTGCGCGATAACTCCAGCCCTTGGTTACTGCGGCGGCGTCCGCGCGTTGATACAACTCCAACACCGCTTTGCGTCCCGTGTCGTCGGACACGGCGGATTGCGAACATGGAAGAACACCACGCAGGGTTGCCGCAGGAGCACTTTTTATCCCAGGCAAAGCGTGGAGTTCGGACATCAATTGGTCATAAAATGGAAAGGACGCCCATTCGTCTTTCTTAACCTCACCTGTTTTGGAACAGATCCAGAGGACCGGTTTCCCCTGGGTCTTGGCGTAAGCAATGATCTCTGCAGTGCCGCCGTGTCCCCGTGCCGGTTCACCGTCCCATACTGCTAGCAGCAAGTCCGCTTCATCCAGCATCCGCAGCCCGGCATCCAGGTAGGCCGATGCCCGAATCTCGGACTGCCGCAGCCTTTCCAGACGGATTTCAAGGGAGCCGACAACCACATCGATCGCCCGCTTTAGGCATTCAGATGCCCGGCCCCATTCTTCGGCGGTAAAATCATGCGAAAATTCGGCCTCCGGCATCGGCAGGATAGCCCGCCATGGCATACCCGCCGCCAGCGCCTGCTCCGCGAAGAGGGTATCGGCACCCGCCGCGATCGACGATTCAGCAACCACAGTTCCGTTATTCTGACCTGCTGCCACGCGAACTGCCTGCAATCGCTCCCGCATGACGGATGCGACCCGTTCCTCGTGCGGAAGACGGCGATGGCCGACGCAGGCAACAACCCATCGGCTGCGAATGTGGGGATTTCTCATGATTTACATTCTAAAGCAGGTGGTCCAACCTAACATTTTTGCAGGCGTAGAGCTGCCCTATCTCCTGTAGAAGCGGGATGAGCCGCAGATTGTCGATTCCAAAGCCGCCGTGCTGCTTCGCGATTCTCGCCACTTCCTCTGTCGTGTAAAAGCGGTCGTAACGCACGTAGGAGAATTTCTTGTCGGAGGGGCGTCCGGGCGTTTCGGGAATCAAATCTCCCACCTCGGTGTCGATCGCGTCACCGAAACGGCATTCACCAAGTACTCGGCATGTCAAATCCTGCTGTAAACCGATGGTGTCAAGAAATGCGCCGAGGGACATGCCCACTTGTGCAAGTCGGCTCGGAACCGCCGCGCGTTTGGGATTCCATACAGTACGCAAACGACGGGTTCCGATTGAGACCAAATGCAGTTTGTCCGTCCCCGTTTCCCAGTCCCCGCCGTAGCACGGCAGGGTTGCCATGAGAAATGCAATTTGGCTAGGGTTGTTGAAGGGCGTGACTGCGCCATCAATAAAAAGAAATCGCTGCGAACCAAGTTGAATCGTTTCCGGAGGAAAGTACCAGGGTGCGGCGGCGCTCGCACGCACCAACTGCCATAGCGGCAGGAGAAGGTTGCACTCCAGATCGGGCGAGCCATCCTCTTTGAACCGCTGGTTATACTTCGCCTTGGGATTGTTCGACACCGGCCAAGACGCCCCGGTGGTGGCGTTGCGCATCACCAAAAGCAGCCGCGTTTTGAGAATTTCGCTGCCGAGCGTGGCAATTTCCCCGTTCGCTTCCCGGAAATAGTCTTTCAGAAACGCCGCGAGCCCCTCCTGGCAGAACTTGGCCCGGTGCCATTGCCAGAGAGGCGCCTTGCGAAACATTGCCGTCGCCTTTTCAATGTAGAGTCGCCGAATCTCGCCAACCTCGCCGCCGCACGATAGGAACGTGCCGACAATGGCCCCCGTGCTCGTGCCGGCGATCATCTGGAAATGATCGGCGAGAACAAGCCCTGGTCTCCCGTAATGATCGCGCAAGAGGTGTTCGATTCGAGCAAGCACCTCGATGGTGAACAGCCCAAAAATCCCGCCGCCGTCCAAGGAAAGAATGCGCTTCCGGGCATGATGGGAGGAGGTCAACAAGGACGACTCCTTTCATTTGGACTACCGTACGCGAGGATGCGAGGACGCGAAGTCCTTTGGTGGCACGGGATTGTGCAAGCAGAAGCGGGCATGGCGTTTATCTCCAAGTGCCAGCAAGGCCAGGATCATTCACCGCGAATGCCTCAGCGTCCAACACTCATGGCCCAGTGTGTACTGGGCGACAGCCAATGTCGATATTTTCTGCCGTTTCTGGCGGCTCCGAGCCAGCAGGACTACGGGCCTCCAAGCAGCCCTGAGTCGGCAAACAGGGATTCCTCGTAACGCAGAAACCGCACAGGCTTTACGTGGATGACGCTTCTGTCCTATTCTGCCTACCTATGGTCAACGAATCGCAGGTGGAACAGCGGTGCGACTTCAAATACTGGGCGTTCATCAGCTACAGCCACGCAGACAAAAACTGGGCCGACTGGCTGCACCGGGCGCTAGAGACATACCGCATCCCGAAGCGCCTTGTCGGAGCAGAATCGCGCGACGGAAAAGTCCCCTCGCGTGCTTTCCCTGTCTTTCGGGACCGCGACGAACTGCCGGTTTCCGCTGATTTGGGCGGGAACCTCCGGGAGGCACTGTATTCTTCGCGTTACCTTATCGCCATCTGCTCTCCTCGATCCGCGCATTCGCTTTGGGTCAATGAGGAGATTAAGACCTTCAAAAGACTTGGACGCGAAGACCGGGTGCTGGCGTTGATCGTGGATGGGGAGCCGAATGCCAGTGACGGAAAACCGGGCTTTAATGTAAACGATGAATGCTTTCCGGAAGCGATTCGATTCAGAGTAAACGCTGAAGGAGGAGTAGTGTCGACGCGGACGGAACCGATCGCTGCTGACGCGCGCCCAGGGATGGATGGGAGAGCAAACGCAAAGCTAAAACTGCTCGCTGGCATCCTCGGGGTCAATTTCGACGAACTCAAACAGCGGGATCGGATCCGGCGCCGGAGGCGAACGGTAGCAACCATTTTCGCTGTGATCCTGCTTACCGCGTCGAGTCTGGGCATCTGGGAGTTCCAGGCGAGGAGAGGAAGGGAACGTCTGGAAAGGCAGCGCCGACAGCAAATCGCGGAGCAAGCTGAGGAACAAGGACGCCTGGCAATGCTCACCGGGGATATTCCGCTTGCTGTTGCGAGTTTTGAAAGGGCACTTGCGGCGGCTCCGGTGGATTGCCCCGCCACGAAACTCATGCTCGGTGTTGCAAAACGACAGAGCGACGGAACAGCCACGGTGTTGGAAAGGGGGGAAGAGAGGGTGTTTGAAATGCATATGGACTCGACGGGAGCGAATCTGCTGACAATCGGAAACGGACAAAGAGTTGCGACTGTCTGGGATCTCCGCACCAACCGTGTCATACGAGAGTTTGGGGGGCATAAATGCGCTTTCGGCGGGTCTTTCGGACCCCAGTTCAATTTCAGAGGCGATAAACTGCTTTGGGCTGACAGCGATCGCTGGGTCGTTCACGATGTCATCGCTGGAACCGAAGTCTGGCTGCCGGGTGGCTCTTTCAGCCGGTTCTGTTTCCTCGGCAATCAAGCTTATGTGCTCGGGTGCCGCGAACCCAAAAACGGTAACAATGATCTTCTCTGTTTTGATGTTTTTGACGGGATAACAGGTTGCGCGTTAAAACACTTCGATTTTGGCTGCGGAAAAATCGGCGGACTCCAAGCAGATGCGATGGGCCACACTGCGTGCTGCGGTTGGTTCAGCCCCGCACCGACTCCAGCAGGAGTGAGCTTTTGGCAAGGCGAACCGCGGCTGAAATGGTTCGAGATAAAAACAGGCAAAGTCATTGCCGATCTACCGCGCCATGACTCGGCGTCGCCCGAACTCAGCCCCGACGGGCAACGTTTGCTCTACCTTCGCCCTGACGGCGTTTTTGAGGTGCGTTCGAGAGAGTGCGTTTTGTGGACGTTCCCGACAGCAAACGCCATCATGCCGGAAGCCCATTGGTCCCAAGGCGGTCGCTATGTGATTTCCAATATTATGGGAGAGACAAGCGTACGTGATGCCACAACTGGAAAACTGCTCTGGAAGGATATCTTTTCGTACTCCTCCACAGATCGATCGGATTCCTACCTCGCTTACGCCGATAGCCAGGGCCGAGTTCGTGTCCGCGAACTGGGAAGCGGAACGATTCTCGCCGAGTTTACTGACCGGATCGGCTGGCCGGATTTGAGTGAGAATCCAGAGGATCGCCTGGTTCAATTTACGCCGGATGCACAGAAACTGCTGCTTGCCGGTTCAGGAAAGAAGGTTAAGATCTGGGATTGGCGCCGTTCCAGGGCGGACCGGTCGGTATTGGGTAATCCGATGGATAGTTCCAAACCGACTAGCGTGCTATTTAGCCCGGACGGCACTCTTTTGGGGGTGCGCAAAGACGATGCCAGCGCGATAGTTTATGAACTCTCGACCGGACGACAACGAGTCACGATCAACGCAAGAGAACCCGATGGAGGGGTGCAAACTATGGCGTTCAGCCCGGACGGCAAGAAGCTTCTCACTGGTTCGGAAGTGCCATCCGATCTCTATTCAGCTATCCTGTGGGATACGACGTCGGGGAAGCAGATCGTTCGCCTTGATGATGGCGGGAAAACGGTTTCGGCGAACGGGCGAATAGCAACCCGGTCACCGCTTTTGGAACAGCGAATTAGCGTTGGATGGGGATCGCAGCGAATGATTACCGTCAACTTTAACCTCGGCCTGGGCTGCTTGTGGAATACAGCGGCGCAGCCCGCCAAACTATTAGAGTTTCCGACTGGTTCAGGACCCGCGGACTGGCGAGCAGCGCGCAATGGTTCGATCCATGTTTCAGTCTCAAGAGACGAAAGCCGTTTTATGGTTGCCGACTTTACGGGAACCGTTCGCGTCTTCACACTCGCTGGTGCCAAACTGCTTTCTACGTTACGTCATCCTTTTCAAAACTTCACCTGCGCCGAACTCAGTGCCGACGGATCGACATTACTCACTCGCGACTCGGATTCTCATCTTCTGGTGTGGGACCTAGCGCAATCGAAGCCATTGAGAACGATCAATCCCGGACCTGTAGAAGTGAACGAAGCCCACATCAGCGCTGATGCTAGGTTTGCTTTGGCTGCATGTTCAGATAACTGCGTGCGTTTGTGGGACGTGCGAACTGGTGTTTTGCGAACTACCTTTCGCGAACAGAAGCCGCCGGGAGGAGGCGGCATTGAAACGCTCGGTGCCCCCGTGGACATGCATGCCACCGAATACGCCTCCGGCTTTCTTGCCACCCGAATGGACCCGCGCGGCTTTTGGATCGCAGGTGCAAATGAGGACGGTTACGTCTGCGTTTGGGAGATTGCCACTGGCCGCCAGTTGTTTCGGTGGAAGCTGGATTCTCCGTCACACGATATTCACTTAGCGGTCGCCCCCGATGGTGGCCACCTTGGTGCATTCGGTTTTGATGGCGCAGTGAGAGTATTTGATCTAACCCCACCCAAACATCCATGAAATGATCGCTATTCTTGCGTGAAATGAAGGATCCCGTCCTTGTTGTTAGCAGGCTGTCAGGGCGGACTCGAACGAAAAGTGGGAATCAAGTGAAGTTTGGGCGCTGTGGTTGCGAACTTACACGTTATTCGCCCGTCGGTTTCGTAATCCGCCGCACAGTCATCCCACAGGTGTCCACCAAGACTCCCGGAGGCTTTCCATAATCCGGCCCAATGTTTTCCGAAACGGGGTGCGCCGGATGCCCTGAAAAGGATTTCCGACGCGAAACGGATTTTTGTCTTCGACTCACCTCACCGCTCGCCAGCGAGAATCTCGCTCACAAATTGGCGGATATGAGAGGCGATGATCCTTCCGGCGCCGGGGCTTGGTTTTTGCTTTCCGATGAAATACTCTTCTCCACTCAGCACTTCATCGGATGACCAGGCGGAAAATGGGCCGTCAACGTCAGGAATTACCATGGAGACCTCCGGAATTTCCGTTCGCTTGCTCTGCAAATGGAGGATGCCGCGGTCGTCCAGATAAGCGCGACTGCCGTCGGGCCACCGTGCGGCGCGTAAAACGGCAATATGCTTCAGGTCGGTTTTCGGCGGGCCGAAGGGAATGATGCTGGAAAGCGGGATTTCTGGAATGGCTACCGAAGTAGCGTTGTCGAACTGAATATTTCCGTGCGCCTCACCAATGCGAAACCAGATTCCGTCGTCTGACAGCAGCGCCAAATGGCTCTCGTCCCAGACCCCGATATGGGTGAAGTCGGTCCGAACCTTTCGCCAGGACGGTTTGATTTCGAGCGATAGAAGCTGCTCTGGCGTCTGCGAGTACAACCGGCGGCAGGAATTGTAGGATGCATTGACCCACGTCAACTCCAAGAGGAAATCCCCGGCGGTCGTTTTGAGCAAAAGCTTTCCCATTCCTGCCTGTGCCTGCTGCACGATCGCGGGGTACACCGGTGAAATGCCTCGATCCACAGACCGGACAAGATCATAGACAAACCCTTCATCGTCCACGATCCACGGACCGGAGTCCTCGGCCTTACCCCAGCGTTCATAACTGTTTGCCCAGAGATCCTGCCCGTCGAAAACGAGAACCGGCTTCCCTCGTCCACTTTCATTCAGGTGCCTGAGGGGATACCGCTTCATTTGCAACTGATAATCTTGCTCATTCCAGGCCAGAACACCCACTTCCAGTGGCGCTCCCTGCGACTCCAAGAGGTAATACCGTGACCCAACTGGCCTTGCGAAGGGCGGATGCACATAGCGAGCGAGTTCGAAAGTATCGTCGAAGTCCTTGAAGCGAATCACCACGGTTTGATCTTCGAGGACGACAAGGAGGGTGTCTGCTTTAAGTGAAACATGGAGAGGAATGCTTTCGACGGTATACTCCGTCCGTTCTTGGAAAACGGGAAGGTACCGGTCGCCCATGGCGAATCCCGACCAACGCAGAAGCACGATGCGCCGGCGCTTTGGATCGTGGATGACGGCCAGGAATCCGTTGAATGGCCGGTGGAAAAGGCCCAGAACGGTGTTGCCGGGACAGATAGGACACTGCGAAACACGAACAGCGCCTCGGCTTGCATCCGGCCAATACCAGAAATAGCCCTTTTCCGTCACGCAAAACGCCTTGTCGCGTCCACACTCGGCCCAGATTGCGACTGGCGACTCAGGCGGGCCAAGCAGGGGAAAGGACTTCCGGTCGAAGACTTCGAGAGGCCGGTCGAAGACATTGCTGAGCAAGTCGATGACGGCCTCTCGGTGCTCCCTGATCTTGCAGGTTTCAGGCCGCCTTCCAGTGCTAGCGAAGTGATAACGTAGGGCAGCAAGGTAGGCGTCCAGATTGGCGCGTTTTGTTTTTTCTTCGTTCGTACTATAAAGAAGCCCTTTCAACAGGACTTGCTCATACCGCTCCGATCCATTGTCCGCACGAAGAGACGCGCCAAACTCCAATCCCTGAAGCCGCAGGCAAGCCAACTGGTTTCCCTTTGCAAAATAGAGCTTCTGCTGGGCTGAATCGATGGCCAGCGAGCGGACGATTTTGGACTGCCAATAGACATTCCGGCACCTGCCGCTTTCCAAGTCCCACAAGCAAAGCAGGCTGCCCGACGCGTCCACATAGGAGCACCATGCGTGGCGTCCATCGCTCGCGACCGCCAGCGCTGAAACGGATCGACCTTCCAACCGCCCCAATGACCGGAGGCATTGGCCTGTAGCCAGGTTCCATACACGGAAAGTTCCATCCTCATAGCCCACAACCATTCTGTCGGCATCGGGTGTTACCGCAAAGGTTTTTACAAGGCTTTTTCCCCTAAAACAGCGAAGCTGCGCGCCACTGGCCACGTCCCAAAGACTGACGGTCTCCGATCCATCCCCCGACACAAGAAAACGACCATCGGGCGTGAACATGAGGGTTTCCACCGCCCGTTCTTGCTTTAGCACGGCGACACACTCTCGTGTTTGGAAATCCCATATCCGGATGGCTTTGTCTTCGCCGCCTGAAGCCAAACGCAGCCCGTCCGGGGCAACAGCAACGGCGTTGACCGCTGAAAGGTGCCCATGGAACTCGGCGATGCACGTTACGGATTCCCTGTCGCACTGCCACGCCGTGAGATTGCTTCCCGCCGCCACAATGCAGTTCCCTGCGAACGGAGCAATGCAGGTCACTTGGCACTCGACGCCGGGGATGGCATGCAAGCATTCCCCGGTCCCGGCATCCCAAAACACAAAAAGCCCATCGGGGGCTCCAGTTACGACCAAATTGTTTTCCAGTAGCGCGATCTCCGAGACGGAATGGGCGTTTTCCTTCTCTCCCGCGCCAACTGCGGTCTGATGTTCTTTCTGCCATTCGTGCTGTAGAATGGGAGCGAACCATTGCCCGGCCAACGACATTGCGTTTTCGCGGACCTCCCGGAAGGGGGAGCGCTGCAACGCGTGTTGCACCGCAACCCCCGGCACATTATAAAAGCACCGTGGAATCTGGGGAATGTTCTGAGAAGCAAAACAGGAATAGCCGAGTAACTGCTGAAGCTGTTCCTTCATCCGGGACTTTTGCCCGGCAACATCATCGGAATAGACCTGGTCGCTTTTCTGCAAACGGTGCTCCAAATCTAGTTTGCAGAAAATATAGGCCGTTTCGATGGATTTGTGATCACCGAACCGGCAGAGAGCTTCCACAAAGCGCAAATCACAGAGAGCCTCGCCCAGAGCAGCCCAACCGCCTGTGCCTTCCATCAGATGCGTGAAAATGTGAAGATGAAAATAGCCGTCATCAGGCGCTGCATGCCATCCCCCCGGGTATTGTTCACGATAGATTTCGAAGATCGCACGGTGCAACGCCGGCGGGGGCTGCATCATGCGGGCGAAATAGTCGTGAACCAACGGATTGAGTTGGACCCATTGTCCGGGTTCGGCATCCAGCGGCAGGAAGCCGTGGCAAAAATCCATCAGCTTGCGACGGCGGAATGTCTTAAACAACGCCTCTGCGTCCGCTTTCTTCATGTTTGCCGTGCGCTGCCAAAGCGCCGTGATGAGCGCGCAGGGGATCTTTGCATCCCTTTTAAAGACGGTCAAATCTTGAAGCCTCGACCTTTCCGCATGGGAAAGCGACTGCAATTCCTCGTCCAGTAGATTTATCAACTCGGCCACCGGTTGTGGCGATAAGGTTTGGTCGAGGAGCATGCCTTAGTGGAGTGCCGCAAGGGCGGATTCCGAAGGTCCAACCGCTCAGCCCGCCTTGCCGGCCAGGGCATGGGCTTCGACACGGACCTTGTCCTTGGCACCTTCAGGAATCTCTGGGAGGATTTCATCGATCTGGGCTAATAGATCGAGGACTCTACTGGAAACAGGCATTGGCGCAGTAATTATTCTGACCTCGTCCAAAAGCCTCTCTACTTCCTGCAAGTGTTCCGCGGCGATTTCGATTTTCGGCCTCGCCTTCCGTGTGGGCCGCTTGGCAGTCCTCCGCCCGGCTCCGGAGTCGATGAGCTTGTGAACGGTGGACGCCACGATCTTCCCTGTCACCGGCTTTTCTCCCGCGACCTTCAATGCCTGATCCCAAGCGTTGCGCACATCGTTCGCGTTGGAGAGCAGCACAAGGGGGCGAACCTGACGTTCATTCGTGGGAAGCACGACATTCTTGCCCATGGGCAAAATCTCCACCACCTGCGCGGCATCCAGAAGTCTCTGCCGGTAAGACGGGCCAAACTCCCAGCGCCCATGGCAGTATTCTTCAAAGGTGGCGTATCCCACGAATAGCCGCTTTTGTTTGATCTCTGCCAGGGCTCTGGCCACCTCGATGAATGTGCCGACTCCCCGCTCGATGATGATTTCCAATCGCTGCAAATCGGCCTGTTCCGCCGCTGCGAGTTGATCGACTGCAACGGAGCGTGCCGTCGTTGCCGGGCCGATGAGTTTCGCGTCCGGGATTGGTGGCGTGGGTTTTGTCCGGTTTTTCATGGTGATATCCCTATCCTGATCCAGTGGAAATGACGTTTTTGGCGTGCCGCTCTGAAAAGTTTTGATTTTTGGCGGGGGATTCTGCCGGCTTCTTCCGTCAATTCGAGCCTTTTTTCGTAGTTCTTTCAATTTTTCTGGCGGCCGACTAACTCGGACCAACTCGTTGACGGGCGATTCAGCCGATCTCCAAAACCGGTCTCGAACGGAATTGATTGGTCGACACTGCGAAGCCTCTTGATTTTTCAGAGCGGACGGAATTCTAAGACGAGCCAACTTTAAAGCAGGTTAGCCGGCTATTGCAGTGTTCGCACCCATGTGAACCTTTCCGGCACCTCGACACCTTGCTTGATCGTCGGGCCGTTTGTCGTATAACCGTTGGCGTGCAGCTATTATTTACAGCCGACATTCATCTGGTGGGGGACTTCAAAACCAAAACCTTGGAGGGATTGCGGGCGATGTGGAAATCCGCTCAACCGGATGCACTGGTTGTCGCTGGCGATATTTCTGAGTCAACCTTGGCCGAGGATTCCCTGAAGCTGCTGAGGCGCATCACTGGGCCGGACGCACCCATCGCCATTTGCCTGGGAAACCATGACGCGTGGGCCAGCAAGCGCGCTCTCGAAACGGCAAGGAATCTGGAGGACATCGAAGAGCGGTACTGGCGCCCGGCAGCGGATCGTTACAACGTGACCCTACTGGACTGCGTCAACGCCCAGTTCGATGCCTTTACTATCGTCGGCGCATACGGTCACTACGACTACGGGTTCGCTGTTCCCGGCCTCGTGATCGATGGCGAAGAAATGCGCTCCGAAGATTATGCGCGCGGCACAGTCTCCAGTGCGGGGCTTACCTGGAATGACAAGAGGCATATGCCATGCAGCCGAGGGGATTGCGCGGAGGCCGACCGCCAGGCGGCGGGACTCGATCAACACCTGGCCGCAGCCGTGGAACGGCAAAAGCCGGTGCTGGTGGTCACGCACACCGCGCCTTTCGATGCGCTCATCGGTCGCCCATGCGATCCCTTCGATCCTCGATCCTTTTTTCGGGCGCACAGTGGGTCCACGCGCATGGGAGCCGTGATCGAGAAATACGCCGCTCACATCGCATTCCTCGCGTGCGGCCACACCCACTGCGAGGTCGGTCCATTCCAGCTTGACGTTTCGGATTCCAAATCGATTCTCGCCGCGAACATCGGCTCGGATTATGGAAATCCTCGGGGAGTTCTGGTGGACACCAACGGAATGACCGTGTGGCGGGTTCCATCCTGAATGGCGACTAATTTTATAAGCGCGCAGCTACAGGCATGATTCTTGTAAATGGCGAGTGGCCGGGGTGCGTATCACGGCCATCGAACAGGGAGCCATCGTGGCTGCGCTTATTTTAACCCATCTTCTGCACCGGTTCGACAGCGACTCCGAGCCGTTCTGGCACGAGCATTTCGTCGCCAAAACCTGGCAGACTGTTAGGAATCAGGGGCGCATACCAACCGCGACTTCTCCGGGCCGTCCACCGCGCGGCACCTCCCGATCAGCGATTTTAAGAAACTTTGTTTAAGTATGGTTCAGAATGGGGTGTAGAAAATGACGAAGCAGCAAGGTCATTCCGAATACTAGTAGATTGCCGATGATGAGGATGCCGCCCCACCATGCGAACTTTTCTCCCAGTCCCATGCAGTCATCTGCGCCTTTTTTGTAACAGTAATAAAAGAATACACCTCCCAGCGCGCAAGCTGGTCCGCCCCCAATCACAAAGATGGCAATGGCTGCGGCTATGGCACCGAAAATGACTCCGAGGAACTTTTCCATAATTGGTTTTTCCTGAGAATGCTGGATCGCCTTTGCGGATGCAACACAAAGTTTTTTCGATGAGATCGCAAACCCCTTTGTACACGTCAATATCCAACTCGCTGCGGGAACCCGTATGAATTGGAAAGTGCAACGGACCATCTTCGGAGGGAGCCAAGGCGTCCAAGAAATGGTTGCCGCCACCCAGGTCTTCCAGCCCCCCTTTGTTCGCGCGCAGCCGCATTGCGAGAGCATCCCAGTGCCGCGCCGTCAGGTCTTTGGAGGACTCTGAAGATAAGGCAAATGGCTTGCTAACGCGCCGTTATTCCATCGTGTGACGCCTCAGGCTTTCGCTCACGATGTCGCTCACGATTGACTCTGTTCGCTGTATCATGATAGCAATTCGGCATGACTACATTCACCCGCCCTAGGTCGGCGATTGTCTTGCTTTCGATCCTGACTGCCTTTGCCGCTTCACTTTGGCTGGCTTTTGGAGGGCTGGGCTGCGATGCCTGCGGCCAGGCCAAGGCGGTGATCGGCAATGTGAATCTCGGCGTGATCGGCGCTCTCTATTACGCCGTGCTGCTGGGATTTCTCCTCCGGGCCGGCTATCGAACCCGGCTTCTTCAGGCGATGACCCTGGCGGCGATGGGTGTTCACCTCGTCCTTGTCGTCATTCTGTGGATGCTTCATATCGGGTGTGTGGGATGCCTTATCGCGGCGGCGTCCGTCTTTATAGCTGGCGGCGCGATCATCGCGGACCCCGAATTTAGTCTGGACCGGCATTTTCTGGTATTTCCAGCCACCGCCGCGGCTGCGTTGATCGCCTTCACTGTGAACCAACGGATCGTTGCCGCCGCCCACCAAAAGCGGGTGGATTCTCTAATGGCTGAACTGCGAAGCAACGAGGCACCTGCGAACGGAATGGTAAAACTGATCGTGTATACGCGACCGGGATGCCGCTTCTGCCGCGAACTGGAAACCAAGACGCTTCCCGGCGTGCTCCGAGGCATGCAGGACAAAGTCACCCTGGAACCATCCAGGAAAGCCCCGGACGGTCTACCCGCCCCGGTGATTGTCATCCTCGGCAAACACGACCGTGCGTTTCCCTCGCTCCCGTCCCTGTCCCGGTTGAAACAGGCAATCGCCGAAGCGTTGTAGCGCCGCTTGTGCGGCATCTCGCATCAGGCGCCGGCCAGCCAACGTGACCGCGCCCGTTGACGTCACTAAAGAACAAAGCCCCGACCGGCACTTGGCCTGTCGGGGCTTCGATCACTCCGCTCTTTTGTCTTAGCACGGTTTCTGGTCACACGCCGAAGCAATCGCGGGGCTAACCACGGCGACCACGGTGGCAACGCCTGCCGCGATGACAAGGGCCGTAAGGCCCACCATGAGTAGTTTCTTCATAGGACCTCAATTGTGCCGGAAAACGGTGGAGCGTCGAGAAAAAAGGGTGCTTTGTATTCCTTTCTATTGCGAAATCCAGAATATCCTGCAATATCGCGATGTGTGGGATTTCCCGCGATCATGCCCGGTGGGTGCCGGTGCGTTGAGAGAGGGCAATCCCACCTAAAACCAGAAACACTGGAGAACAAAGATGAAAAAATTCATCCTCGGGTTGGTGTTTGCGGTAATGGCAATCGGAGTGACAGTGGCGGTAACCCACTACGCTGCGGATTCGGCGCGCGTTTGCGCCTATCCGGACCACGACTAGGGAAGCCGAAAGGAGCAACAATGAAGAAAATCGTTCTTGCCTTGGTCATCGCGGTGACTGCGCTTGCAGCTACCACAGCGGTGACCCACTTCGCCACCGATTCAGCGAGCGTCTCAGCATATCCTAACGGGGAATGACGCGCGCGCTGCCGCTGGCCTTGCGCCGGCATGCTGCAACGCTCAAACCAGGGGGCTTGCTCCACGGTTTGAGCGTCTTTTTTTCCCAGAACAGAATGATTTTCCGACTCCGCATCCGCCGTTTGGTGGAACGATTTGTTCCCTCGCCTGGAATTCTCGCGCTCGCGTTCCTGGTGGCAGGAACGGTGCTCTGGCTCAACGACCGGTTCTTCTTCGAGTCGGTCTGTGTCGTTTCATCGTCGATGTGTCCCACGTTGCTAAAGAACGAGCGACTCTACCTGCAAAAAGCCGGAATCGGCGCGATCCGCCGGTTCGATGCGGTCGTGATCGATAGCCGCGCGTTGCATCATCGAATCATCAAGCGGGTGATCGGTCTTCCCGGAGATCTGGTTCGGCTGGAGGATTCCTACCGGGTCTTCATTAACGGCCAAAGCCTCGACTACGCTCCGCAGCCCGGTCACCCCGATTGCCAGACCGAGGCCAGCGTTCACGCTATCCAATTGCGTCGCAACCCTAAATTTTTTTACGAAACCATATTCGGAAAGAATGAGATTCGGCTTGGCCCCGACGAGTTCTACGTTTTGGGCGACAATCGGCTGGCCAGCGGTGACAGCCGAGCATTTGGACCGGTGAAGCGCGCTGAAATCCAAGGGCGGGTCACCCGGATCTGGTATTCCTTCGACCTTGACACGGGCCGCTTTCGCTGGGAACGGGTGGGCGTCTCCATACGATAAACGCCGTGAACACCGCTTCCATTCTCTATCTTCCGCCCAACACACAGGGCGACGATTACATCGTCGGCGATCTGCACGGTCAGTACGACGCGCTTCAGGCACTGCTCGCCGACGCCCGGTTCTCCCGCGAAAAGGACCGCCTCATTTGTGTGGGCGACCTGGTCAATCGCGGCCCGAAAAGCGCCGAATGCCTGGAGCTTCTCAGGGAATCGTGGGTTCACGCAGTGATCGGCAATCACGATCTCTGCTTGCTCTGGGCGCTTCAGGAGGCTTTCCCCGAAGAGCTTGGCCCCGTTTCAGTCGACGATGCTGAAACGGCAAAGTTTATCCATCAGTTCCACGGAGGGAAGTGGGCGAGCGATCGGCTTGAGGCACTCTCGGAATGGAAATCGTGGGCGCTCGAAGCGGGGTTTCTGCTGAAAGCACTTCCCAGTGTCATTGTTGTCGGAAGCGCTCCCGACGTTCCGCGGTTTCAAGTCGTCCACGCCTTCCTTCATGATCTGGTGTCGCGCGTTTATCTTACGGATCAACGCCTGGACGCCCTCAACGGGGTTGTTTCCTCAAGACAGGAGCGCACGTTCAGTTGGACGAAAGAACATGTGGACCAATATGGTCTTTTCGAAGACTACCCAGGCTTATCCAAGACCTACTGCGGGCACTGCGTTGTCACCACTCCACAGCGCATTTTGGGACACCTCATGCTGGATACGGGAGCGGGCAAAGCTGACTCTCCGGATGGCTCCAAACTGACGATGATCTGCCACCGGACCCAGCAGATATTTCAGCGGATCATTATTCCGCCAAAGCCAATAACGTTATGACTGAAGTGCATTGCGCTCAGCCGCGTCTGCCAACCAAACGGACCGGTCGATGCCACTAAAGAACAAAGCTCCGACCGGCACTTGGCCAGTCGGGGCTTTGATAATTCCGCTCGTTTCGTATTAGCAACCGGATTTGGTGGCGACGCTGAATTCGCCTGCAAACGCTACCCCGTTAAAGCCCAAAATTGGCAACTGCGTGGAAATGCGCCCGCTTTTTGGTTGTGTTTCTCAAGGATTTGTAGAACAGTTGTAGCCTTGAGCGATCCAGAGCAACAATTGCGGAGTCCGGGAACCCCAAGCTGCGGAAGCCGGAGAACTGAGGGGAGTTACTGGCAGGAATTCCGTCGGGCGCTGGTGATTCCCCTGGTTCTGCTGCTCTTTTTCTTGGTCGAACCCCATTGGCTCAATTCGTCGGTCGGCTCTCGCCTTATATCGAGTTGCAGCGGGAAGGTCTCCGCGGAAACGAAAGCGGAGGTTTCGGCAATGAATTTCGAGGCAATCGGGTTGGGTCTGAATCCGGAGTACGAAGCTGTTCGCGAGATTATGGTCCGCTATGGAATCAACGGACGATTTCTCCGCCTGCATTGGAGCCTTTGGGGTTCGCTGGCAGTCATTTTAGTTCTAAGCACTGCGGCCATAGCCATCTATTGCCTCTCTCTTCAGGCAATGCGCTCGGAGGATCGTTTGATCCAAAATTATAAACTGGCTTGGAAGATTGCGATAGGAACCGCCGTAATTGAACTGGTTCTCCTCGTGCCGTTATTCACCAATGCCGTTTATGAGTTTTTGATGATTCCGCTTTTCGAACAGTCCAATCTGCTGGTCGCCATCATTGGGGCGAGCGGATGCATGTTTGTGGTAGTCTTCATGCAATCTCTACTACGGAAAACGCCTCAGGAGATTTCGGAGTCGATCGCGAAAGAAGTTACTCCGGATCAATCGCCGAAGCTGTGGGAGGCAATGAGGCGCATCGCGCAAATGCTCCAGACCAAGCAACCGGATCACATCGTGGTTGGAATTGAATTGAACTTCTATCTTACAGAGTTCGCCTTCATCCACAATACGGGGCGAACCAGTGGCAGGACGCTTTACCTATCTTACCCGCTGCTAAACCAGCTTACCGAACCAGAAGTTCTAGCGGTTGTCGCGCATGAGTTGGATCACTTCATCGGCGAACACACTCGTGTTGCCCGGGAACTCTATCCATTGCAGGCGAGAATCACGTCAACACTTGCCTTTCTGCAATTCTTTAAAGGAGCTTTCGGGCGGGCGGTTGAGGCTGCACTCGGGAACCGCGAACTCCAGGCGGACCAGAACGCTGCTGCGCTGACTTCTGCCGACACGATCATCCGGACGCTGTTGAAGCTGGAAGTGTTCTCGGAAGCCTACAAACGGGAACACAAACAAGTCATTCACCAACAGGGGGAAAACCCGTTTCGCGCAAGCCTGAGCACAACCGTCCGCGATCAGCTTCTAAGCGACGATGGCTTCTGGAACCATTTATCTGAAAAGCAACAGAAACACCCGCTGGATTCCCACCCCGCCCTGGGCGAGCGCCTGGCGGCACTAAACAGGCGTCTTTCCGCGGAATGGGCAAGGCAGGTTGTAGAGGCTCCAGTCGAAGAAAGCGCCTTTGCTCGATGGTTTTCGGGCGCAGAACAGCTTTTTGAAAGGGATACTTCCATCCGAAACTCTGGAAGGGCTGCCGAAAGAGCCTCTACATTGAACTAGTCTTCAAGGTGATGGCTTACTGGTCTCTGCGGGTGGTGACAAGCAACACGAACAATATCTCGGCAAGTCCCCCAGCCTCGGATGAACACCGATTTTTGCCGAGAAATAATATAATCAAAAACCGAAAAGGCGTTTCAATCTATTCAGAACGTGGCCGGATTTCGTCGGTTCACCCCCTAGCTTGATCAGCCTCTGGGACGCAATAAGATTAAGCTTGTACACCGTACCGTTGTCCAAGTCTTTGGCGGAAACGCTCAGCATACCGTTAACATCGATCGCAAACGTAACTTCGGCGTGCGGCTCTTCGCACGAGGCAAATGGGATTTCGGCAAAGTTAAAAACCGCCACCTGCTCAACCCACTTCGCAGGGTCACCCTGCAGCACCCTTAGATTCTGGCCAAGCTGTTTGTCTCTCAAATCGGAAAGTTTTCGCGAGGTGCGGATTGGGAGTGTGGCATTACGTGAGATTAGCGGAATGAGTGCTTTGCCAGACGTTTTGATCGTTAGCGCCAGGGAGCTGACCTCAAGCAGGAGGGTTTGCACGAGTCCGGAACACACACCACCCAAGAAAGCCGCCCCAATCGCGACGCCCTCATCCGGATTTACCCCTTTGTGTGGTTCCTTGCCAATAAGTTTGCGTGCGGCATCCATCACTCCGGGAATTCGGCTCATGCCGCCAACGAGCACCAGATCGTCCAGTTCGCGCTCGGCCATTTTAGCGTCAGCAAAGCAGTTTTTGAGCAACTGAATTGAGCGCTGAAGAAGATCATCGCAGAGCGCTTCGAACTTGGCACGGCTGAGTTCCAGCAAAATGTGCTTGGGCCCGGTTTGATCTACAATGATGAACGGCAGGTTGATTTCGTACACCCGGGCGGAGGACAGGGTTATTTTTGCCTTTTCGGCTTCCTCTTTGATTCGATAGACAGCATCGGAGTTCTGTCTCAAGTCAATCCCGGTATCTCTCTCGAATTCGGTAATGACCCAGTCTGCTATGCGGAAATCCCATTCCTCGCCCCCAAGATGGAGGTCAGCGTTGGTGGAACGAACCTCCAGGACATCGTCATCGATTTGCAGAACGGAGCATTCGGAGTTGCCACCGCCAAAAGCATAAACCGCGATGATTCCTTCTTTTTTTGTATTGGACCAGATAGCGCAAGCGGCCGCCGACGCTTCGTTGATGATTCTCGGCACTTCCAAGCCGGCGAGCCTGCCGGCTTCTATGATCGCCTGGCGCTGGCATTCGTTAAAGAAAGCGGGAACAGCGATGACCGCTTTGGTGATTTCTTCTCCGAGTCTGGCTCCCGCATCGGCCTTGAGCTTGGCCAAGATCATGGCGGCAATTTCGGGTGGCGAGAAGGTCTTTTCCTCAGTCCCAATATGCACTTGGACGTGGGCATCCCCGTTGTCCGCCTTGACGACTTTGTATGGCATCCGGAGAAACTCGACCGGCAGGTCGTCATACTTCCGGCCCATCAAGCGCTTAATGGAGAGCACGGTGTTCGCAGGGTTTGTCACCGCCTGTCGCCGGGCCGCCCCTCCGACGAGTTGGGTTCCGTCTTTGGTAAACGCCACCACCGACGGAGTCGTGCGTTCACCTTCAGCGTTTTCCAGAACCACTAGGTTCTCTCCGTCCATCACGGACATACAGCAGTTGGTTGTTCCAAAATCGATGCCAATAAGTTTCCCCATAAAATCTAAGTAACGAGTAGCCCGGAGATGCATTCCTCCCCAGTTAGAATGGTCAATTCAAAGTTTCGGCTTGCTTCCCGGATTTTTACTGGGGAATGAGGCTTCAGGCAAGTGCTTTCCGAGATAGCGGAAGGCCACATCTTCGCGTTCGGTGCCGAGTCTTTCCAGTTGCTTTGCCTTTCCTGGATAATCCCGCAGACGTTTTAAACTCGCAATTTTCTCGTCGATCTCGGCCAACTGGTTCGTTCCGAGCGTTTCACGTTGTGGAAGCCAGGATGCATGGTCTCGTGAAACCATTAAGGCCAGTTCATTCCATCCCTTGTCGTCGTTCTTTCGCGGAATCCGCCACTTCCGGCTTAATTCCCATAGAGAGTTCCCGCAGAAGGGGCATCGAAAGCTCGTGTGGAGCCGGTACGCTGTTTCGGCGCGACGCGACCATCGGCAAGGCAAACAGACGAACGTTCTTGAGGACATGGATATTGGCGAAAATCGTAGCAGTAAAAGCTCAGTTTTCCAGGAATTGCGCAGAGATTTTCCGGATCATTGATTACTCGACGTCCCCCCGAAAAAACAAAGCCCCGACTGGCAATTGGCCAATCAGGGCTTTGCTAATTCCGTAATCCTCCTATTAGCAGTTGCCGCCATCGCACGCCGAAGCCGTCGCGGGACTCACCACGGCGACCACGGTGGCAACACCTGCTGCGATCACAAGGGCCGTGAGGCCCACCATGAGTAGCTTCTTCATAGTGGCACCAGCGTGCCTGAAAATGGTAAAACGTCAAGAAAGCTCGCGAGGTTTTGGTGAAGAACACAGTCGTAAGTCGCACGTCACTCTGCAAAAACGATGGATACGTTGTCTGGGCCAGTGATGAACAACACCTTCAGGTGATCGATGATTGGCTGTTGGCGGGCAAGCCATGCCAGTTGGTCGCGTTCGAGGAGTCGCCGCATAGCCCATTCCATTTCATCAATGATGCCCCAGGATCTAGCAGGAACATGAGGCAAAATTTCAAGGATCCTAAGCGCTTCCGGTCCCAGCCGAGCCATCAGAAGGGATATGGCTTGAGGAATCAGCCAATAATCAGTCTGCTCTTTTGCACACATAACGGCAAAGTCGACGATCGCGCCGGATCTTTCCGCGTAGAACCGTTCGGTTGCTGGATGTGCGACATTCTTCAGCACCAACTCGAATGCAGCATCGAAGCAGGCTCCTGCCATTCTGCGGTGGCTATCCGCTAAATCGAAAATTAACGCCAAATCATCGGCCTCGCCCACTTGCTCCAGCCGCGCGATCAGTTGCGTCGCGACTTTGACTTGAGCCGGATCAGAGATCCATCCGCGGTCGCTGTGTATCGATTCAAGCCGGCGGCGTACTGCGGTGCGGACGCGCTCCTGCTCCTTTTCGGTAAGAGTCATTCCTGCGACGGCCGAAAGCGCCCAACCGAGAATCTTGCTTAGGCCGTTTTCCTCAACGCAGCGCAGCAAGTAATCTCGATGCGCGGGTACACGGGAAGTGCGGAGTAAATAAATCGCGATGGCTCGCTGGTCATCAGACCATGGTTGTCCATCCGGGCGAGGGTGCATTCCCTGGCTGATCGATAAGAGGCGGCGTTGCATTTCTGGGAATTCCGCCGTCAAATTATCAAACGGCTGCAGGATTTTCCACAAAGGACCGCCCCACGCGTCGATATCATGATCGATGTCGAGCAGCAGCCGCTCCGTGGACCCAGGAACATCGTTGGGATCAAATCTCAAGTTTTTGAAGAATCCCGTCATTCTGTCTTGTGATGCGCGTCTTGCACTCCTGTATCAACCTAACGCTTTCCAAGGTAGCGGAAGGCCACATGGTCGCGTTCAGCCCCGAGTCTTTCCAGTTGCTTTGCCTTTCCTGGATAATCCCGCAGACGTTTTAAACTCGCGATTCTCTCGTCGATCTCGGCCAACTGGTTCGTTCCGAGCGTTTCACGTTGTGGAAGCCAGGATGCCTGGTCTTGTGAAACCATTAAGGCCAGTTCATTCCATCCCTTATCGTCGTTCTTTCGCGGAATCCGCCACTTCCGGCTTAACTCCCATAGAGAGTTCCCGCAGAAGGGGCATCGGAAGCTTGTGTGGAGCCGGTACGCTGTTTCGGCGCGACGCGACCATCGGCAAGGCAAACAGACGAACGTTCTTGAGGACATGGACATCGGCGGAAATCGTAGCAGCAAAAACTCAGTTTTCCAGGAATTGCGCAGAGATTTTCCACATCATAGATTACTCGACGTCCCCTCGAAAGAACAAAGCCCCGACCGGCACTTGGCCAGTCAGGGCTTTGGTAATTCTGCTCTCTTCGTATTAGCAATTGGCCTCGCTGCCGCACGCCGAAGCCGTCGCGGGGCTAACCACGGCGACTACGGTGGCAACACCGGCTGCGATGACAAGGGCCGTGAGGCCCACCATGAGTAGTTTTTTCATAGGTCCATCAGTGTGGCGGAAAATGGTGAGGCGTCAAGAAAATTTGGCTTTGTCTATTTCCGTCGGGAGTTCTCTGGTTGGTTTTGCCTTGTTCCAGACACCGCATTGTAGGACGATCGCGCCTGTGATCGATCACGACAATGAATCGCCGGGAACTGGAACGCCGAATGGCGTTCGCCAAAAAGCAGGCGGGAGCTACTGGGCGGAATTGGCGCTGGCCCTGGCGCTTCCTGTGTTGATGCTCGTGTTCTTTTCCATCGAACCCCATTGGCTCAATTCGTCTATCGGATCCCGGTTGGTCGCGGCTAGCAAAGAGAAGGCATCGGCTTTTGCGAAAGTCGAGATGTCGAAAGTGGATTTTGAGGAGATTGGGCGGGGCAACGATCCGGAACAGGAACGCCTTCGCTTCTTTC
>Ga0316218_1001111_pt1 | contig 31228 bp, 30 predicted proteins | sample TBH18003metaG_FD_203634 | JGI IMG/M metagenome (GOLD analysis project Ga0316218, IMG submission 203634) | Freshwater microbial communities from Trout Bog Lake, Wisconsin, USA - TBH18003 | ecosystem: Environmental > Aquatic > Freshwater > Lake > Hypolimnion/Profundal zone | place: USA: Wisconsin...
TATATAGGTTATTGCTTGCGGCCATTTTATCTTTTGGTTTTGTACTGATTTGTTTTCTAAATGGAAACAATGATTTAAAAATTTAATAAACTATTTAGGTATTGTACCAAGAGCATGTTTTTTAATAAGCAACAGCTTCACAGGCTGTCAACGAAAGAAGACAGTCATTATTTTCACATTCACAAGTTGCTTGGTCTACTATGCTTGTCGCATTTCATATACCGGATCGCTGAAGGGTTTACATATGGTGTACTTACCTTTACACCAGTATCTACACTAGTTTGGATTGGTATACATGCATCACTTCACATTTCATCCTTCCAATTTGTGCTGCCACAAAAGCGTAACCATGTTTACAATACCATATGGCCTGAAATGCGACTACATACTATGATATTTGCATACCGGTCTATCATTACAATGTTTTGTATTTATTTGGCTCAACACCATGATTTGCCAGTATTGTGGCTTAATTTAGTAAAAGGTGTTATTGTCATGGGTACAATCATTTCCGCGGATGTAGTCACATGGTATTACAAAGAAACTGGTAAAGTTGGCAAAGGAGACAGTACAATGCGAAGCAATCCTTACCCTACATGGGTTTCGCCACAATTCATAAAATTCAACAATTATTTCTATAGTTTCTCACAAGTCTTAGCTACTATGAATATATTGACATATAATGATATAGGGCGGATCTTTATGATTCTGATACCAATCCAGACAGCCCCATTTTGTATGACTCTTGTTAAAAAAGGAATTATTGATCAACTAGGTTGGCATGTTTATTATACAATTGCACTGGTAATTAATTTTGGGTATGCCATTCGAGAAAATGGGCCAAGACTTTTGCCAATTCATACGTATTGGCCACTTGTTATAATATTTTGTTTGTTGAGATTTAAGTTCAATTTAAATAAATATGTATTGTGGATATCAATAATCGCAGTGCAAATACATTATGCAATCACATTTTGATGGGTTGTTTCATTATAAATTATTGTTTTTCTACATAAGAACCTTTTGTGCAAAATACACAATATGGTCTGGATTCAATTCATGCTACTTTTGGGCGCCAGGTGGATATGCAACTACAATACAAGCAAATTTGATGTAGTTGTCGATACATCTATATCATTGTTTAACATTATTGCAATATTTTCACAGTATAACATACTAGGTTGTATAACATCCTTCGTTGATTTTAGTATTCAGCTACCTTTTATAACTCAAACTGTATGCACAAATTATATGGTACTATATACGGAGTCTCTCTTTTATGATAACGTTATAGTAAAAACCGGTAGAATTGTTATGAACATACACCATGTAGTTCTTATTTACTTGATGTTTCTTGCATTGTCATATAATATGCAATTAGTATCTATTGGAGTGTTCCTAGCTCAACTATCAACCCCTTTTTTGTCCTTGTCTAAATATTATAGATACTCGAATAAAGGTTTGGCAAAAATATTCTTTAAAATATATATTGTAGCTTTTTTTATATTTCGTATTGTTCTACATCCGATTTGTTGCATTATACCAGCATACTTGTTTTCAAAACAACATTTACCAACAGAAATATATATTATTATAAATATTATACTTTCAAGCCTTTGGTTTTTACAAATATACTGGTTTGTTCAAATTGTTAAGATAGCCAGAAAAGTATTAAAAGCGTAAAGCGTTGTAAATATGTTTTTTTCAATCAACACACAATAAAGTGTGTGCTTATGTTTATCTTTACATTAAGATCAATAGCAGAGATGGCCGTTTCCCCATTTAAAACAAATAGAGAAATTCCAAAAACAACATATATTGATACTAAACAAAACAAATATATAGTATCTAAATGCCCTAGTCTCGCTTGTTTTAAACCTTTGTGGTGGGCATCAGGACCACATGCACAAACTTTTATGCAATGCACATTCCATGTACCCCTAAAAGCTAGTGTATACAATCGTGAAATAATAACCCTTCCTTATGATGGTGTGCAATTAGCTTTAGATTGGAAAGAAGATAATACAATGTTAAGCACGTGCCCCATTATAGTTTGCTTGCATGGCTTAGGTGGAGATTCTAAATCACGATATTTACAAGTATTTACACAAGAGTGCCAAAAGCGTGGATATCGATCTGTTATTTATAATAGACGTGGTCACGGAGGGATGTCTCTGTTATCATGTAGTCTTGAAAAAACCAAAGAACAACCTAAAGTCTTCCCATCTCATATCAATATGGATGATATGGAATATATAGTTGATTATATAAAAAATAAATATCCCCATGCACCGAAGTTTCTTGTAGGCTTTTCTTGTGGAGCGAATCTAGCAATTAATTACATCTCTAAATTCCAAAATCATATTTTTGCTGCATCTGTTTCTGTTAGTAATGGATATGACATATGGAATGGTACAAATATTCTTAAAAAAAACAAAATGGCTATGTTTGTTGCTACACAATTTCTGCTTGATTTGCTTAAAACTAACAAAAATGACATAAACAAACTAGCAGTATCTACGGGATGTCATATTAATGTGAAATTAGCCTCTCGGTGTAGAACTTTACAAGATTTTGAATCAATAGTTGTAGTCCCTTCATACGGTTTTTCTGACTTGCAACAATATTATACTGAATGTAGCTCGCATAATAAACTAAAACACGTGAAATCACCGCTTTTATGTATTTCTAATATAGAAGATCCCCTAGTCCCTTCTGAAGTAACTCAATATCCTCAAAACGCAGCTAAATATAATGAAAATATTATCAATGTACAAACACAGCGAGGAGGTCATCTTGGCTGGATTGAGGATTGTCGAAAATCACCTTGGTATATGAATCTAATTTTTGAATACTTTGATGCCATTCAATATAATAAATAATTCCATAGAATCAAAAATCCAATCAAACGCAAATGTCAGTAATCTCAAAGTCCCACTTGACCGCCTCGCGGATGATGGGGATGTACCTCACCTCGTGCAGCACGGTCTTGCCGTTCTTGGCCTCGATGACAGTGGTACAGCACCCTGGCCCCTGCTTTTCCAAGTAGGTCTCGAAGCCCTTGATGACAGTCGCGTTGGCCACCTTGGCATCCACGATCTTGTACTTGTTGTCGGTGATGTCCACACTGACACAGACCACATAATAGCTGTTGTTTTCGCCAGAGAACGTCATGTTGGCGGCCAGGTAGGCCAGCTTGTTCATTGTGGTCCTGCTGCTCAGCCACTTGTAGAAGCTCAGGTCGACCACCTTGGTGGCGATGTTGTCCCTCACGTACCTGCAGAAATCCTTGTGGTTTGGCCAGTCGGCTTTCTGACACTCGGCTGAGCAGTAGTGGACGCTCCTGCACTGGGCACAGTGCTCTGCCTTTTTGACCATGGGCATGTCCTTGGCGCAGGCACAGCAGAACTTGGTAATGATATAGTTGTCGCACATTTTCTTTCAGGGTTTTTTAATATTGAAAAAATCGAATTTTGTGAGCTCGCCATTGAGCATAGGAAATGAATAATCAATCATACAACTTTTAAATTTATTGTTGGTCGCGATCGCTGATGCGTTTTGCAAACGTGCCCAGCGGGATGGACCAAAACGTCCACCCAATTCGGAACATGATTTCATTGTCGGTTGCTTCTAGCAACTTGTCCAAGGCCCCCTCCTTCACACCAGCCCATCCGTACGCATCGAGCACCACGGACAACGGCTCCTCACAGTCCATGTGAACGAGGTTGTACATGTGGCATTGTCCCAATGTTGTCTTGTCATGACACGTCCTGTCTTGACAGAAATCAGCATACTCGTATTCGAGGTATTTCGACCTCGTCAGTCCAAAGGCGATGAGAGACGTATCCTTTGGAGGAAGGAGTTCCTTCACGGGGCGACTCAAGTCGGTCTCGGTGAACATCATTGTATAAAATGAATGAACCCAATATATTGTTTATGTCGATTTTTTGACAAAAACCTAAAGACATCACATACAAAACAGAAAATAGAAACTACATTTTTGTTATAAATATGAACTTGAAATGCGAGCCAGCGATGCAACGCCTATTGCATGCGAATTTGTCGGTGTATTTACACAAGAGCAAGTACGCGCTGGCCCTACTAATACCATCACATGTACCATGCCCTCATCTCTATATCAAGAGCACGAGCTGTGTTGTGACATGGGCGTATATAAACCATGTGGTGTGTGTCATGATAGGAAAGCCCGTGACAAATCTGTTTGCAAGTCTACAGACTTCAGAAACGGATTATTTATACAATAATTACATGTTTGTGATCAATGCCAATAGCGAAAGCATTCCTATTATAAAAAGCATCGTGGAACAAAAGTGCTTGGTCCTTGACCGCCACATCATCGTGGTGAATATCATCGAGCAACTCCGAGACTCGGTGGCGTTGGCCCTATATTCCGTGATTAATAGCTATTCCAACACGACGCTTTTCATAGTTGTGAATGGGTCGGCTCAACCTATTACCCGGTCTTTACAAAATCTTCTCTTGTCTATACATTTAAATTTTGATATGGAACTTTTTAAAAAGGATTTTGAAAGCGAAAGTATTTTAGATTTGTCTGATTCTGATCCGCTGAACCTTTGCATACAAATGGAAACGAAACTAACCCTGAAAGATTTCTTGGGGGACTATGTAAGGGTCAAGCTGGATCTTTTGAAAAGCGCTACCACAACTCAAACCGTGTATTACAACGAGCTCCGCAATCTCGTGATTAGTATAGGTGCAGGGTGTGTTCCTGTTCCACGGCTATGTGAAATATTGTTACAGTGGCATGCGGATGGCGAGTCGGTGGCTATATTGGCCGAGATGGAAGCGGCATTGCGTATCACCACCAAGGAACTCTTTGGCCTTGAACACTATATCAATCGCTTTATACAACATAGGAAATCCAAAATATAATAGGGCAAATACAAATCATTTACAAACGTAGGATGACAAGAACTCGTCCATGGCAGCTTTTGGAAACTTGATGCAGATATTTTGATTGAAAAACGAGTCCTTTTCATATTCGAATATGAAGCCATCCTCAAATACCTGTTTACACAATTTGTGCTTTCCCCACTCGGCCGATATTGGGTATTGACCTGGGGGGTATTTGTACTCGGCAAATGTATCATTCACCACTTTCTCGCCCTTGTAGTCAACTTTGCCGTTTTCAGATATTGAAATCGCCGTAATAGCAATTGTGTCTTTTTCCTTGTCGATATTTAATCCAAACGTACACTCGGTACCGTACAAGGTATACGTCTTGGTCATGTGAACGGATGTAGAAGAGTACTCGAGGGATCCACCGTGCATAGACGGGACCTCATATATAATGGGCGCTTTGACCACTATCACTTTGCGCCCATGGAGACGCTTCGAAACAATGGCAGAATCAAACAGCTTGGTCGCGCATTTGAAGACGTGTTGTTCAGAATCATAAGCCGTGACTTCGTTCACAATGATGTCAACCACTTCTCCGGTCTCGGGGTATGCGATTTTGAGCGACTTGGCCGTAAGGATGCGCTCGTTCAAGGGCACTGCGCGGAGGATGTTATAGGTGGCCATTGTCTTGAATGCTTGAATGCTTGAATGTATATATGCTATGAAACTACTAGATCTTTCGACTTTTTATCTCGACGTGATAGATTTAAGATTTATAGAATACTTATTGTCAAACAAATGGCAGATATTCATCGCAATCTCATCATCTATAGCTCCAACTTTGCCGAGTGGTACGGGCTTCCCGATGACCCCACCGCAAGTGCCTTGGTCCGAGCAGCTCATGACATTTTGCTCGTGTACAGGAGGGTATCGACACCTGAAAGCATTGTCAAGTTGATTGTTGACACGACCAAGTTGTACAAGGAAGCTTGCGGACGGTATGATATCGCAGATGTGCGTACAAGAGCATACAAAGTAATGCAAGAAAGCAAGTTTCGCCCGCTTGTTTTCGAGTCACTGCCATGCAACAAGTCGGATGTCAAGAAGAATCCCATGCCAATGTTTGAGAACGAGTTCAAAGAAAAGGATATGTTGAACGCGGCTAGGGACATGGATGTCGAGTGGCCGGCGCTCTTTGTAAAGCATGGTCGTGTGCCCACCAAGGATGCACTGTGTGCAACACTCTTGCTCGAGTCGTTGGACGAGGAGCCTACCGAGTGCTTTCATAAGCGGGACTTTATTGCGTTCAGACAGAGGGCGTTGGGCTACCTTGAAAAGTACGCGGCGTTGGATAAACAACACAAGGCATATGTCGATAGCTGTGATTTGCTTTGCGAGGAAAACTTGAGGGCGCTCGAGTGGTTGCGGTGTGTTGACAGCACTGTTTCTAAAAAACTCATAAGCAATTTTTTCCCATCACAAAGCTATACACAAAGCTATATCCCGGCATCTACCATGAGTTTCTAAATCATTGTTTTTTTGAGCATATTTTCAAAATTATTTTGGAAAACTTGACAGAAATTATTTGCATTGCTTTTCATTTATTGTGGGACATCCAATACGCCGCTGTGCTTCATCAAGACTGACCTAAAGAAGACAATCAGGTTTGGGTTGGTGCACAAACTTGACCGACCCGTCATTACTGGTCCCACAAGGACTTTCCTTACTTGATGCATTTTCGTCTTTTACTTTTCAGGACGCTAGCTATTTTTATAAAGAATAATTTCAAACTTATTTTGGAAAACTTTATAGGATTTTTAAGTGACCCCTGTGAAAAATAAAAGGAATAACCACGATGCTTTCAATGAACTCATGAGAGCGCCCCTACAGAATGAAGGGCGCATATAGAATGTCCTTTGTTTGTCTTTCACTTTTCAGGACGCTAGCTAATTTTTATGAAGAATAATTTCAAACTTATTTTGGAAAACTTGCTAGGAATTGAAAGCGACCCCTGTGAAAAAACAAATGGAAGAATTTGGTGTGTCCAAAAAGTGATATACCATCATAAATGGCACTAGCCTTGTCTTTTACTTTCAGGGCGCTAGCTATTTTTATAAAGAATAATTTGAAAATAGTTTTGGTAAACTTGCTAGGAAATGAAAGTGACCCCAGTGAGAAATCAAAAAGGCATATTGGGGTGAGATACCATCAATGACACTGTGCGCATTACTATTTAAAATCTTTTTGCTATATTTTTCATTGTAATAAAAAAATAAAAGTGATTGCTGGCATCACCATGCAAGACGTATACAACACGATTGCAAAAGAGTTTGACAAGACCCGCCACACCCACTGGAACTGTGTCAAGCAATTCGTATGGTCCCTGAAGCCATCGACGCTTGTTGCAGATGTCGGGTGTGGGAATGGCAAGAACGAGACCATCCGGACTGACATTACCATCTTGGCAAATGACATTTCAACCGAATTGCTCACGATCGCAAAAGCAAAAAATAGCACGCACAAGTCGTTCAACTCGGAATACATCATGGCGGATGGGACACACCTAGGCTACCGTGACTCGATATTTGATGCCGCTATATGCATTGCCGTCATCCATCACTGCTCGGCGCCCAAACAGGTCGTGTCAGAAATCATGAGGACAATGAGGCCGGGTGCGCGGCTTCTGTTCACGGTGTGGGCCTATGAACAGGAGCACAAGCCCAAGTGGGTCAATCTGGGCAATGGGGATTTCTTGATTCCATGGCAAGACTCGGTACACCGGCCCTATCACTTGTTTACCAAGGAGGAAGTGCTCGAGTTGATACAGGATTTCAAACTCGTGTCAATGACGTTCGAGTGCAACAATCACTGTGTTATTTTGGAAAAGTGAAATACTTTGATTATATCTAGAGTGAATGTGTAAAATATACCGTGCATAAAACAAAACTTTACTTTGCAAATCAACTGTTTCCTGTGCGGACAGTATTTTAAGGCTTCAATGATTATAGTTTATTTTTACCCCCTTTTGCAAACGAGGCAAAGTCCTTGATGGTATATCGTTCTCCTATATTGATCAAACCTATAGTTGATATACCATTAGCTGTTTTTTCTTTATTATATTCGGCAAGAGCCAATGAATGTGCTGCTTTTTCCCAATATGGGCCACCTATATACAAATATACATCACTGACTTGATCTAGTTTTGTTGCTTGAACTACTTTTTTAAATTTGCTCAATGTCTTGGCGAATTCTTCGGGTGTATTTACCAACTTGATAAAATCTTCTAGCTTGCTTTTTTGTGCTATTTTAGCTTTGACTTTCTCTACTGTAATGTAGTGTTTAGCTTCTACAATGACAAGAATTCTTTTATTTGGAAACCGTTTTTCATCTTTATGCTTTAGAAGAAACAATCCATCAAAATCTGTCAAACGATTACCTGCGAAGGGATCTTTTATGGTCTTTAGTTGATCGCTATATGGAATGACTAAATGACCTTGGAATGCTTGACACAGATGGCGAAATACAGTGTCACTCAGCTCTATTTCAGCTATATCGGCTTCACGTTTGATATATCCATTTATGTTTTTTAATTCGAGGTTTATATTTTTAAACGTTTTTTCAATATGGGTTTCTATTTTTCCAATGCGATCATCTATAGATTGAAATCGCGCGTCTATAGATTCAAACCTGGCGTCTATAGATTTAAATTTTTCATTGGTTTCATCTTTGAACTCCTTTACATTAGCCAATATTTTTAGTAATAAATCTCTGTTAGTTTTTGACATTTATAATGGAATCCTTTATTTTTCATATAAAAACAATTTACGTTTTAAATACTAGCAAATTGTTTATGTTTGTGAAAACGAACAGACATGACAATCTACGAGGATTACGCCGGATATACGGCCACCTACAAGGCCAAGTATGGTGATACAACCCTGGTGATGATCGAAGTGGGCTCCTTTTGGGAGATTTACGATTGTGACAAGCACCTGGGTGCAGACATGAAGGCCGTGTCAGAGCTCTTGAACATACAAGTGTCAAAAAAGAACAAGAGCATTGCGACAGTGAGCGCGTCAAATCCGCTCATGGCAGGGTTTCCGAGTCACAGCTTGCAACGCTTCTTGCCCCTGCTACTCGAAGCAGACTTTACTGTCATATTGGTCTCGCAAACTACAGCGCCGCCCAACCCCGAGCGCGGTGTGACACATGTCTTGAGCCGTGGGACCTATGTGGACCAGTTGGATGCGGGCAAGTCCAACTATATAATGAGCATATTCGACCAGGGCAGCGGGGCAGTGTATGGCGCGGGCATCATCGACCTGTCCACAGGCGAGTCGTTCTACTTTGAAGACATTGCCGAAAAGCTACAAAAGATCATCAGCACGTACAAACCGTGTGAAGTTCTTATGCTTTCTGACAACACAAAAACAGAAAAGAAAAAAGTCAAAGTGTCATGCAAGAATTACGATTTGGATCCCAAACCATACCTCAAGATCCACTATCAAAACGCCGTGTTGGAGCGTTGCTTTGACAACGACTCGATGCTCTCTATTATCGAATATATCGACATGGAACGCAAGCCAACAGCGCTTGTTGCATACTGTGCCCTCATTGACTATTGCACTGGCCACAATCCTAGCGTTGTGTGCAAGATGAAAAAGCCCACGGACTGCGGCTCCTCTGATTATCTCGACATGTTTTACAACACCATCGAGCAGCTGGACATCGAGGGCTTGAACAAGATTGTTAACAAGTGTGTCACGGCAATGGGGCGCCGCTATTTCAAAAAGCGACTCATGTTTCCATATAGGTCGGTTCAGCTGATGAGCGCAAGCTGGGACAAGATCGAGGCCATGTCTTTGGAAGATGCACAGGCCATTCGCAAGGTGTTTGGAAGTGTCTACGATCTCGAGAGGTTGTTTCGGCGCATCGAGTTGGGCACTTGTGCATTCAGTGACCTCGAAAATGTGGTGACCTCTGTCATGGTAGTGGCCGAGGGTCAAGATCTTGGCGTGTGGATCTCGGAACACGTGGATTTGAGCAAGGGCTTTCTACGTGGTCACGCCGAGATAGACACGTTATTGTTGGGCCTGGATGGGTGCAGGGTAGCCCTTGACAGGGTGGTGAGGCGCTTGAACACGATCTACGGTGTCGACTTTTGGAAGGTGGACAAGACAGAGCGCGATGGCTATTACTTTTCATTTACCCCAAAAAGGTGGAAGGAAATTGTGGACAAGCGGGACAAAGTCGATGCAAGCAAGTTTGATGTGCGCGAGGGCAAAGTTACCAACATGACTGCGTCCATCAAAGTGACCCACCCCGCACTCGATGCGATTTTCAACGAGGAGGAACGGCTGGGGCGGGAGCTCAAAGTGGTCTCGGCGGCAAAATACAAGGTATTTTTGGAGGACATGGTGAGCTTGCATGGCGGTGCATTTACCGGCATAGTGAGTGTGATATGTGAGAGGGACTTTGTGTCGACGTGTGTGGTCAATGCTCACAACTTTTGCTATGCACGGCCACAGCTTTGCAAAGGGCATAGTTGTGCACATGCCGCCTTTACAAGTGTCAGGCATCCCATCATAGAGCACGTAAACGAGTCCGGCGAGCCCTATGTAGGCAATGATGTGCAAGTTTCCCAGAATGGCATCCTGCTATATGGCCTCAATGCGTCCGGAAAGAGCAGCCTCATCAAGGCAGTGGGCTTGAACATCATCATGGCACAGTGCGGCATGTATGTGGCAGCATCAGAGCTCACCATCTCACCCTTTGATGCAGTGTTTTGCAGGATTAGCAAGTCTGACAATTTGTATGCAGGGCAGTCCACTTTCATGGTGGAAATGTCAGAGCTGCGAAAAATCCTAAATGAGGCGACTACGGATTCACTTGTTCTTGCAGATGAGTTGTGCGCAGGGACAGAGTCTACTTCTGCCATTTCGATCGTGAGCTCGTGCATTTCTTCGTTGACCAAGAAGCAGTGTGCATTCATGTTTGCGACCCACTTGCATGAGCTCACATCCGTAGATATTGTAAAATCCGCTGGGGCACTTGAAATCTATCACCTGGACGTGATTTATGATCGCGCATCCGACCTTTTGATATACAACAGGAAGTTGTGTGAGGGCCAGGGGTCTCAGCTTTATGGGCTCGAGGTGTGTAAGGCGCTCGACATGCCTGCGGACTTTTTGGCCACCGCAAACGAGGTCAGACAAGAGATCACAGGCCGAGGGTTGCGGGCGAGCAAATACAACGCCAAGATGGTGGTGGACAAGTGCAAATTGTGTGGGGCGGGTGCGGACGAGGTGCACCACATCAAGGAGCAGTACCTAGCGAATGCGGCAGGATTCATTGGTACCATGCACAAGAACAAAAAGGAAAACTTGGTGGCCCTGTGTGAAAAGTGCCATGATGATGTGCACAACGGTGTGGTCAAGATCGACGGCTACAAGTGGACAACACGGGGTGCTTTACTTTTGACGCGTTCTTGATCCATTTATCTTGGGCCTAATGGTATCATCCATGGCTCTTCTTTTTCAAATGTTTGAACTTTTTCTAGAACTAGAGCTCCATACATTCGTGTGCAATGAATAAATTTATTATTCCATTTTTTTATATATGTTTCTACTTCAGGTATTTTATATGGAGATTTATAGAATATATCTATTTTTTCGGGGTACATGTCATTTTTTGAATACTCGATATCTATGACTATTCCACATCCTGGATTTTGATCTTGATATGCATTTGTCACGTTTCGAAACTCATTTAAATGTCCACCATCTTGGTAATTATAAATATGCATAAACAATGTGTTATATATGGATCTTTCCAAAAAGCACCATTTTGTAATTCGTTTCTTCGTTTCTTTAGTTTTATCTGAATCGGAAGGTTTAATTTCAAATTTATCCGACCAGTTTAGTTTGCCATCTCCACACGAATCTGGGCGATGATATATGGGGTTACCTATATCTTGATCGTGTCTAAAATATGTGATTCCTTTCATAAATTCGTTGAAGATTTTTGTGACAATGTATTGAAAATGTGTCTGTGGTTTTTTTATTCCTAAAGATCCAAACAATATATCGTGTTCTGTCCGTACAAATAATTTAATAAAGTTCTCACCTATGATAACATTTGCATATTCTCCACACAAAGTATCGTGAACACGGAAAAGTTCTATATCATTTTCATTAATAAAATCTTTTATGGCACTTTTATTGCATTTCTGAGCAATAAGCTTGATTTTATTTATAGGTTTCTTTATCAAATGTATATGCTTCTCTACAAAGTCTTTTGTAATAATATCTCTTTTGAGGGATATTCTGTACTCGCAAACAACTGTAAATAATGTATTAAATTCATTTTGTAATACTTTTTCCATTTAGTAAAAGGTAACAAAAAATATGTAAGTAATCAAGTGTCAATATTTTGGGGGTGGTGCACGGATTGAAAGGCGCGCGGGAGGTCCTTTTCTTGTGCACCTGCATTGCGACCCGATCCAGTTGTTGGCCAAGCCGTTCTTGATCTCGATATTTGTGGCGAGCCAGTCGAGCGATGCCGTGCCCGTTGCATGAGTGGTGTAGGTGTCGTAGTGTGGGCTGTCGCAAAACGGGCACATTTTCTTGACCACACGGTAGTCAGACCAGACTTGCTCACACGTGTCCTCGCTTGTGCTTATTGGAGTTTGTGGTGTAAAAGATAGCGTACCGATTTTCTTGTTGCAAAAGTTGATCTCGGGGAACGACTTGCGCATGGACAACCTCGTGTCGATATCCGACTGCTCAAAAACGGCTTGCAGATTGTCAGAGTTCATGGTTGATTCAATAGTTTTATATTACTTTTATCATCTTTTATCTTTAAGGTATTTTGAATTTTACAATGTAAAATGGGTGAATGTATTCCAAATAAAAGCATGACGTATTTTGAAATGTGCCATGCTCGCACATGGGCCATGTACATTTTGAAATCCCATGTCGATACACGGCTCGTTTTGAACGTGACAGATGTTGACAAGACATCGCGATGGTTTTTAACAAATGATATCCCACAAAAATATGGTCTTGTCAATTTGGATCCTTGGTTTGGGCAGCAAAAGGAAAACACAATCGAGTATACAAATGGTGACACCCCTACTTCTACTCTTCATATTCTAGCGTTTACACATAGTGCATTCCCATCAAGTCTTTACATAAGTTTGTACAACATGACAACCGGAGCCCGTTTTGCACCGCTTTGTCTTGTCATATGGAACAGAGCCCGCCCCGATTTCACAAATCAAGGGCATGCTCAAGGAAGGTGTCCTGAATATATTTAGAGAGATTGCTTTTTTGCTAAATCTCTAAAAAGTTGATATAAAGATTAGAAAAGTATAAATAGTAATAGGTAATTTTTCATTGTGTCTTGTTCTTGAAACCATGGACACCGACTACATTGTCAACAAGTGCTTCGGTGTGGACAAGGGCTCCAACCTGGTCAAGCACCTCCTTGACTCGTTCAACGACTTTTTGCTGCGCAAGCTCGATGACATCATCGACGGCTTCAACCCGATCGTCATCCACCACACGTTCCTGCCCGAGGAGGGCGTCTACATGTACACCATGAACATCGAGATCAAGAACCCAATCATCACCAAGCCCACCATTTTCGAAAAGGATGGTAGCTCCAAGATCATGACGCCCAAGGACGCGCGCAACCGCAACTTCACCTATGCGTCGCCCATCTACGTGGACATGCACATCACGGCCACCATCTACAACCCGGACACCAAGACCACTGTGGAGGAGACGAAAAAGATAGCCAATGTGTTGTTGGGCAAGATCCCGATCATGGTGCGCTCCAAGTACTGTGTCTTGAACGACATGCCAGCGGCCACACAGGGCGGCCAGAAGGACGAGTGCCCCTTTGACTATGGCGGCTATTTCATCGTGAATGGCAACGAGAAGATCATCGTGAGCCAGGACCGCATCTCAGAGAACAAGCCCTATGTGTTTGTCAACAACAAGATCTCGACCTACTCGCACATTGCCGAGATCCGCTCGGTCCAGGAGAACAAGTTTTCGGTGCCAAAGACGACCACACTCAAGCTGTCCAACAAGCCCAACCAGTTTGGCCGCTACATTCGCATGAACATCCACCATGTCAAGCAGGATCTGCCGCTGGTGGTGCTCTTCCGTGCACTGGGTGTTGAGTCAGACTTGGACATTGCCAAGCACATCATTTATGATGTGAACGACCCGGCAAATGCCGCGATCCTGTCTGAGTTGGCAGGCTCGTTCGAGGAGGGCAACCACATCACCTGCCAGCGTGACGGCATCGAGTACCTGGCCAAGTACATGAACATCAACACCTATCCCAAAGACCTGTGCCAGAACAAAGCCAAGCGCATCGAGATCGTCCGCGAGATCCTGACCAACGAGTTGCTGCCTCATGTGGGCCCCGAGTTTTACAAGAAGGCACTGTACCTTGGCTACATGGTCAACAAGCTGCTCAAGTGCTACCTTGGCCTGCTGCCCTATGATGACCGCGACTCGTACATCAACAAGCGCATCGACATCCCGGGCATCCTCTTGGCCAACCTGTTCCGCCAGTACTATGGCAAGCTCATGAAGGACATGAAGAACATGATCAACAAGGAGATCAACAATGGGGCGTGGAAGGCAACCAAGAAGTTCAGCAATGTGATCAACAAGGTCAACATTAACAAGATCTTCAAGGCCACCATAATCGAGTCCGGGCTCAAGTACGGCTTGGCCACAGGCAACTGGGGGCTGCGCTCGACCAAGCAGGGTGTGGCCCAGGTGCTGAACCGCCTGACCTACAACGCCACTCTGTCCCATGAGCGCCGCATTGTGACACCTGTGGAAAAGACGGGCAAGTTGCTCGCCCCACGCAAGCTGCACTCGACCCAAATGGGAATCATCTGCCCCGCAGAGACCCCTGAGGGAGTGTCAGTGGGCCTTGTCAAGAACATGTCCATGGTGGCGGCGATCACCATTGCCTCCAACTCGTCCCATGTCCGCGAGATGTTGGACACACAGCTGGGCGTGATCCTATACAAGGGTGACAACTTGGACATCTTTGAAGGTGTGTGCACCAAGGTGTTCGTGAACGGTGACCTGGTGGGTGTGCACACGGAGCCCCACCTGTTTTACCAGAGGATCAAGGACCTGAAGCTGTCGGGAACGATCAACATCTACACTGGCATCTACTGGAACATCCGGCGTGCCGAGATCTGGATCTGCACCGAGGGAGGGAGGTGTGTGAGGCCCACTGTGCTCATCAAGGACAACAAGCACCCACTGGCTGACGTGGACCCAGCGGTGCTCGAGAAGCTGTCATGGATGGACCTGGTCATCGGCTCCGAGGCACACGGTTTGCCTTCAGCGATCGAGTACATTGATGTGGAAGAGTCCAACATGTCGATGATTGCGATGACCATGGACAATGTCAAGAAGAACAGGGTCAAGACTGACCACATTTATCCGGTGGGGTACACCCACATGGAGCTGGACCCGTCCCTGATGCTTGGCGTTTTGGCAGGGTCCATTCCGTTCTCTGACCACAACCAGGCACCGCGCAACTGTTACCAGGCGGCCATGGGCAAGCAGGCCATTGGCATCTACACGAGCAACTTTCTGAACCGCTTTGACACCATGGCCCACATCCTCAACTACGCAGAGAAGCCCATTGTGCAGACCAAAATTGCCAAGATTGTGAACAATGACAAGCTGCCCTGTGGCCAAAACGTGATTGTGGCCATTGGCACTTGGACCGGCTACAACCAAGAGGACTCGCTGGTCATGAACCAGACGGCTGTGGACCGTGGCATGTTCAACTCGACCTACTACCGCACCTACAAGAAGCAAAACGACAAGAACCACTCGACAGGTGAGGAAGAGTACTTTTGCAAGCCCAACCCGGCCACCACCAAAGGCATGAAGCCGTTCAACTATGACAAGCTTGGCGATGATGGCTTTGTGCCCAAGGACACGTATGTCGAGGCGGGTGATGTCATCATCGGCACCTGCATGCCGCAAAAGGCGGGCAACGCAAGCGGGTGCAAGGACACAAGTATGGCGCTGAAGAACAACGAGGTGGGCTACATTGACAGGAACTGCCACGACAACCAGATTGTGGATGTGACCACCAATGGCGATGGCTACCAGTTCGCCAAGGTGTGTGTGCGCAGCGACAGGATCCCGTGTGTAGGCGACAAGTTCTGTGTGCCCGAGACCACAGATGTCTTGACCATCGAGGGGTGGAAGACCATAAGGGACATCCACGAGGGCGAGATGGTATTGCAGCTGGATCCGGTGACCAACATGGCGGCGTTTGTGCCGGTCACCCACAAGTACGTGTTTGACCACAAGGGCCCGCTCATCACCATTTCGGGACCGCACGTGCACCTTGAGGCTACCTATGAGCACAAGATGTGGATGGTGTCACCTGACCCCGAGGCCAAGGGCCAGGCCGAGTTTGTTCTGGCCAAGGACGTCGAGCCCGGTATGAGCTTTGTCAAGAGCTGTGACGGACTCGACATAGACACAGACGATGTCTTGGTTGTCTTGCCCCAGACCGAGATCACAGAGCTCAAGGACTTGGCGTTCCTGTATGGCATCTTTCTGCTCTATGGCTTCACCGACCCTGGCCACATCTACCTAGTCAATGCCAAGGCGGTCAAGAATGTGTTCAAAAAGTACGGGGTGGTGACCAAGCGTGGTAGCCCTGGAAGCAAGAACTCGCTCCGTGTGGCCTTGGATGCCGCGCCCCTGCTCCACGCCTATTGCAAAGCCAACATGAACCTGTTGCGCATCGACACCTGGATCTACCACAACAAGGCCCATGCAGGTGCCTTCATCAGGGGTGTCTTTGACGAGGGCGATACTATTGCATGCTCGACTGACCGTGCCAACCTGTACCAGATCGTGGCTCTGTCTGCAGGGCTCTCGGCCACTGTCACGGTGGACCGCATGAGCCCAAGGCAGGCGACTGTTACCCTGGTCAACAAGTGTCTGTGTGACGAGTTCGAGATGGACATCGAGATGTTTGTGGGCAAGGTGTTTTGCATCGAGGTGCCGAGCCACGTGTTCTATGTGCGGTCCAGGGGCAAGACAATGTGGACTGGCAACTCGTCACGTCACGGCCAAAAGGGAACAGTGGGCATCCTGTACCGCGACTGTGACATGCCCTTTACCAAGGACGGAATGACACCCGACATCATCATCAACCCGCACGCCATTCCCAGCCGCATGACAATTGCCCAGCTGATGGAGTGTGTGATGGGCAAGGCCTGCAGCGCCCTTGGGACCACAGGGGATGCGTCACCTTTCACAGGGATGTCGGTGGAGGACATTGCCAAGGTTCTGGAGAAGGAGGGGCTCGAGAGGTATGGCAACGAGATCATGTACAACTCGCGCACTGGAGAACAGATGGAGACAGCGATTTTCGTGGGGCCAACCTATTACCAGCGCCTCAAGCACATGGTGTGCGACAAGATCCACTCGAGGAGCAGCAGCGGACCGGTTGTCTTGCTCACACGGCAGCCAGCAGAGGGACGCGCGAGGGATGGTGGCTTGCGCCTTGGCGAGATGGAGGGGGACTGCTGCTGGGCTCACGGCATTGCGAGCTACCTGAAGGAGCGGTTCATGGAGTGCTCTGACAACTACCGGGTGCACATTTGCAAAAAGTGCGGAATGATGGCCAATGTCAACCCAGAGAACGGCATCTATATGTGCAAGCCCTGCAAGAACACGACGCATTTTTCCGAGTTGCGCATCCCGTATGCATGCAAGCTGCTGCTGCAGGAGATTCAGAGCATGTCGATCGGTACTCGGTTCATCACCAACTAGCTTTTTACGATTCATTATTGATTCATTTCCTATACACTCTGCCACTTGATATAAAGCATAAAAATGTTGGTTTTATAAGATGAAGGGATTCTTTCTTTGTTCATTAATATTTGTTTTGGGTCTTGTGCAAGGTCAAGTCATACAAACCGATGTGCTAGCCTATGTTAATAATTATCGAAGATTACACGATGCTCCACCTGTAATGTATGATACGAGTCTCGAGACAGGAGCAGTTACATGGGCAGGCCACTTGGCTGTGATACAGTCTCTTGTGCATAGTGTTTCCAATGGAACCTATGGTGAGAATTTGGGAGCCATTACCAACTCGGCCACTGGTTGGCAACATGTTATAGACTTGTGGTATGCAGAGGGCACCAATTACGATTATGCAGCGGGTCAATTCTCGGCCACAGCTGGGCACTTTACACAACTTGTTTGGAAGGCTACTACAGCTATAGGAATTGGACAAGCATTAGACTCACAAGGTTTACTATGGGTGGTCATGCGCTTTCACCCGGCAGGTAACGTTGTTGGAGGGTATGTGAAGAATGTGGGACCGCTTGTGGATGTTGTCAAGATACCTGCACCACCTGTAGTGCAAAAGTCCCCGCCACCAGTAGTACAAAATCCACCACCAATACCTTTGACTCAAAATTACAAGTGCAAATGTACTTGCTAGATTATTTATTAATTTTTACATGTTTTCAAATCTTTTTGTATTTAAAGATTTATGATGATGTCATAAAAACCATAATGGACGAAGGAAGCATTCAAAATCTCATAGACTGTGGTTTTGGTTGCCTATACATAGTATGGATCAGAGAATTTATTAAGAATAATCAAGGTATATATAAATTTGGAAGAACACAGAATATGTCCCAACGTATGTTGCATTATCCAAAAGGTAGCCAACTAATGTGTTGCATTTTTACAAACAACCATGTAAAATTTGAAAAGGAAATCCTAGATATATTCCGGAAAGAGTTCAAACAAAGGCTTGATTTAGGACACGAGTATTTCGAAGGAAGTATTAAATCCATTAAATATATATTCTTCAAGTTTGATCATCTCAACTCAGAAGTTAATACACAGTCAATTGATAAATACTACACAACATTATGGCCACAACCTATCAATACCAATGAAGATTTTTTCGAAAATAATGATACATACGCACCGTTGGTACCGATGAACATGGAAAAAATATGGAGACATCGCTACCCATACGTATGTGGGAAATGTAACTGTGGAGTTTTTAATTTTTCGACATTTCAAAATCATTTTGACGAAAAACATACAAATCACAAAAGCCCCATTAAGCTGGATCCATCAGAGATAAAAGAGTATATGCTGATAAACTCAGAATACACCAAAGATTAATGTTTGTCTGTTTTATTGATTCAATATCAAAAAATCTTGGCTATAATTAACTGTTAAATGTGGGAAAATTGCTCCAAATATTTCCGAATTATTTTTCTCATACTGGTATCCCTCTTTGCAATCTATTTCATCTATACCAATGAAATGTCCAAGCGACAGACCACCGAAACGTTCGTGGCCAATGTGGTCGAGCCCGAGTACCGTGCTAGCATTATTCAAGTGTTTAATACCGTGTTGGGCCGTGACCCCTACGAGTTCGAGACGATCCTCTATAGGGACCAGATGAAATCACCCACGGATGTACGGGCCATTGAGATCATCCTTATGAACAGCACCGAATACAAAAACGGCGTGGCCAAATCAGTGGTGCGCCCTGCTGTTGACATGAGTGTGGTGGCGAAAGAAGCTGCGCCGACCCCTATTACAAGTGTCATCACGTCCAGTCAGTCTCCCGATGCCGCACTGAGTCTCTTGCAAAACATGGACTTGGAAAAGCGTATGGAGACGTATCGCAAGATCACGGCCGTTTACGAGATCAACCTATATCGCTTGCCCAATATCAAAGAGCTGAACTATTACACGTATCGGTTGCAAGTCGACAAGGATTTTTCGCTTATCAAATTAGAGTTGGTACTGCAATCCTCCCGTGAATACAAGATCTTGGTGCTCAACCAAACGAATTTGGTGAATGCACAGCTTCCTGGGAATATTACCGAGGCTCAGATGCAACTTATTATTGGTGCCATTTATAAAAAAGTGTATGGATCTGGGGCCGCACCATCTGCCGAAATGATGGCCTTTATGACGGCGAAATATATCGAGTACAAGATGGATGATAAAAAGCTGACGCAAATGCTGACCATGTTGCAAAATATCGAGGCATCTAAAATAAGTGATGCCGCACTGACACTTCCATTGACTTCTGTTGTGACACAGGAATCGGCTACTGTGGCCGCAAATAATTTACTAAATAAATCAAAAGCTGAAATCGACCTGTCCAAAAAGGATCCCGAATTGGCCATTCGCTTTGGATCTGAATGGAATCCTGCCATTCCTACAACCGGCGGCGCTTGCTCCAAGACTGGCTACAACAAGGCCAAATTCTACGATTCTCTTTATGAAAATATCAAAAGTGCGCAAACAACATGTGTCCCTGGACAGACCGGCAACCCCAATCAAGTGGACCACCTGGCCAATGTTATGCAACAGCGCAACCAAGACGAGATGCAGTTTGCATGTGATCGCAATAGCTACTTTTCGGCAGTGGACCAAGAAATGGCAGCGGGTAAAGTTAGCGCAATTGATGCCAACGTGCTACCTCAATTTCGCAATACCCGCCATGGGGCATTCTTGGGTGACGCGGCCGAGACTACTGTGGGGTCCATCATGCCCAAGTTTATATATAAGGAATATGCTTGATGTATATACAATCGATCAAGGAAAACATCACATTTTTCTACTGTTTTTGAAATGGCCACCACAATCATGGACCTACCTGTGCACCTTGTCGAGCAAATCATGTCTGCGTTTGTGGATCAAATGCCCTATAAAAATGTTAAAAAGCTGACCAAAACCTTGGGTGCACTGACATGCAGCTGTTCTCTTTTCAAAGGGCTGCTCGATCCTGATCACATTGCATGGCAAACATTGAGGGACATGTCCGACATTGACATCTGTGACAAAAAGTACTTAAAAAACATGAATGCAAGGCGCGTAGTCCAGCTCGACTCTTGTACGGGCTGTGAAATCTGCAAGAAACCCCGGATTCGCAAAGTACATTGGCAATTCAAGGTGAGGTGTTGCAAGGAATGCTTGTATGCAAACACGGTGTCAGATTACCGACTTGGTAATGATTATGGCATACCGTACGAGGAGATACGGCATATTCCCCATACAATTGCAGACATGTATACGAATGGAAAATCGTACATGTTGCAATTTTTTTGGAAATCGGATCCCGAGCTTTTGGCAATTGGAAACAATCTTCACGGATCCGCGTGTACCAATATGCCGGCACTTTGTGTCAAATACAACGAGATAAAACGCTTGAAGGCAGAAGAAGACATCAGGCTTGCAAAAGAAAGGCAAAAGGAAATAGCCAGGGTGGCAAAAGAAAAGTTGAATGAAAAGAATGTCAAGATGCATGGAATGATTAGCGCATTCCGCGAAGCTGTGCTAGGGAAATGGTACGAGCCGTGCAATATGACCGAGTTTGTTCAAAAGTCAGAAATGGTGATCAAGTCGGTCAACAAGGTGAAAAAGTTCGAGTCATGGATGTCGAAAAACATCGACAAGATTGCGAACGAGTTGCTTGAACACGTGGCACTTAAGAACCTACAAATCGCTTTTGGAGTTGTCAACGATGCAAAAATAGAAGAAATCAAAAAGGATATTGCCGAAATTGGAGCAGAGACGGAAGACAGCAACGTGTTTTCAGTAGAATACATCCATGAGAAGTATTCGCAAGAGTATTTCGAATTCACAGAGAAATATCCACAAAGGTTTAGAGATATTTATGGCGCGTTTATTAAGATTTGCCTTTTAAAAAAGCTAGAATTTTCAAAAGAGTTCATGGATCTTGCTTTGAACCAAGACACGAGAGGTCAAATGTTTTTCCCGTGTCCACTTTGCACCAACAAATCACAAGCGCGATCATTGATTGGTCACATCTGTAATTCCCACTCTAAATGATCCGTCTACTTTTTCTTACTGATTTTGCATTTTTCTTGCTGGTAATTCATTACAAGTTCAGCATATCCACCATCAATTATGGATTGACATCTATATAAAGATACAACACCTATCATATGTGTGCAAAGAACCTTTTATTTTTATTGTCATTGCCTTTCGAAAGCAGAACAATGCTCCCTCACAATGCCTATAACGCAGCCGGTGGATCCAATGCGTCATGCGACATGGTCCCTTTCAATCCTCTCAACGTTCTCATTTCCGAAAAAGACTTGATCAAGATACTCGGCCCCGATGTCAAGCTGAACAATATTAATATTTATCGCAACGCATTTGTCCACCGCTCCTATTGCACTCGCAAGAATGACAACTTTGTCAAGGGCAACTTGAACTGCCCGGCAGGGTGTTTGCCTCTCCAGGAAGAGTCGAGCGAGCGCCTTGAGTTCCTTGGGGACGCTGTGTTGGGCCTGGTGGTGGGCAAGTACCTGTTTGAGAGGTACCCAGACGAGAACGAGGGGTTCTTGACAAAGATGCGCACCAAGCTGGTGAACGGTGTCATGTTGGCCCACCTAGGTGGCATCCTCGGCATCGAACGCTTCATCTTGATCTCGAAGCAAGTCGAAGACAACCAGGGGCGCAAGAACAAGAACACAGTCGAGGACTGCTTCGAGGCCTTCTTGGGCGCCATGTTGCTTGATGCAGATGGCCAGAGCATGCAGCCGGTCTACGATTGGCTTGTTAACTTTCTCGAAGAAAACGTTGATTTTTCGGAATTGATTACCGTCAATACCAACTACAAGGACATGATGCTTAAGCACTATCAGCACACCTATGGCATCGTCCCGCGCTTCTTTGCACTTGACACACAGACCAAGAACAACCTGAAGGTCTATCTGGTCTGCTTGAAGAGGCCTGATGGGTCAATCATTGCACAGGGCAAGGGCGGATCAAAAAAACAAGCGGAAAACGTGTGTGCACGGGCTGCTCTAACTGCTGCCGGGGTCGACACCGCAAAAGACGTAGATGCTGGACTGTAAGACCTTGCCAATGCCATGAACAGTCTTGAAAAAGTCCTTGGGTTTGGCCCCCTTCATCTTGTCGCAAAGGTCAGAGATGGAAGTGATGTTGTGGACATTAATGATTTCCGTTGCCTTTTTTGTGGAAATGCCGGGAATCGCGGTGAGTTGCAATAGTACAACAGTGTGTTGATTCACATTGTCCTTTTTCTTTTGTTTGACAAGAGCGTCTGTATACGTGGCCACACCTGTGCCTTCATCACTCTTGTTTCTGCTACTAAAGTACTTGTCAGCGTCCTTTGTGACACGCGACATGATCGACTTGAGCAGTGTTGCCGTCTCGGTCAGGTCCTTGGTCCTGTAGAAAGGAATGCCGTCGCGCACCATCGAGTTGACGAGGCATCCTGTCACCATCTTTTGCTTTGGGTTGTCATCCCCGTACTTCATGACACCCTCGAGCACGTACGCAAACTTACACTTGCCTTCTGAGGCTGTGCAAAAGGCCATGGTGCGCTCTTTCTGCTCCTTGTACCGGGCGTCCTTGACAGAAGCGACCAAGTCTTCAATTGTCTTGCGCTCCAAGATGTATACAGGTTGACCATCGACGAGGATTTGAAAATCACCGAGGTCAAGCTGGCTTATGGGCACCTCGGGCAAGAGTTCGGCAAGCAAGTGCTCCCGGTTGTCGAGGATAAACTCGGGCACATGCATAGTGTCATATTCTATATCATTTTATGTCTTTAAATATATAAAACAAATGTCATTCACATTGAAAGATTTACTCGAACGGATTCCCGATTTGACACCTGGATTCGTAATGCGCATTCATTATGTTGAGAAGCGCAAGCACATTTTGGAACTTTCCATGGACCCTACCTCGAGCACAATCTATACACAAATGGTGTACGAAAACGGGAATAAACTACATCTGAAAATACATAGTGTTGAAAAGTTTATACAAAACTATGGGAATCTTACCAACATTGTTGTGATTTGTAATAGAGAACTACCCATCGATCTTGTTGAAAAGATATCCGTTTCCTTGGCTGACGTCGAGACCCCAGAAAAGCAAGAAAATATTGAAAAGTACAGGGAACTAGTTGACAGATCTGTGACCGCTACATACAACTTGGAATCATTCAAATATACATCCAAAATGTTCAATAGCTTTTCGCGCATCAAGTACCCCTATAGAAACGTTGATGGAACCCCGTCGCCATTTGACAAGGCGTATCGGGCCTATCTTGGTCCCAACCTAGATGCGCTTACAAACGATCGTGCTGAGCGTGATCAATTTTCGCGTGTGGGTGAGCTATTCCGACAATATTGCGCGCTCTACCATTTTCTAGTTTATAAAGGTTTTTCCATGAGCAACTTGTTCAGCATGCTATATTATGATTTTGTATTGAATTTCAAAACACCGCGAGAAGCATTGGTGCCAAGTGCTCTCGAGGCCAAGTTTGTCCAAATGTTCAGTGATGGTCGCTTTGACAGTGTCTTTGAAAAGTTCCCTGGCATGATGACAGATGACAAGCAAGCTATCAACGTGTCTGTGTTTGAAAAGTATATTGAACGTGAGAGGGCGTTTGCTATAGGCCTCATCGAGGAAACGTTGGGTGCTCCTCTTGCTCAAGGGGCCAAGATGAAAGTGATTGATGGTCTTCTACATGATGGTATACTAGACGCGGAAAAGACTATCATGGACGTCAATGCAATAGTGAGTTCCGGTATTGGAAAAATTATTGCAGGTTATAGGATCAAGCACTTGGAGGCTCTTGATGGGAGTGCCTGGTCCGAAGGAGATATACCCCAAATAAAATTGAAACATTTGTTTTGGAACACAACGCACAAGAAGTCTATTATGAACCTTGACGAGGGTGTCACTGTTGACTTCCAATACTATAACAAGAAGAGCAAGAGCATTTATAGACTCAAGGCAATTGTCAACCCAGATAATGATGGGGAACTACGCGGATACGACGATAGCGATCAAGATCACGACGAGCCACACGGAGTACGTAGCGTAATTGTAACAAAAGACAATGGGGATACAGAGGACCAACACATCAAAACAATTGAGGGTTTGGTAAGTAAATTTGGCGAGTTGAATGATGTTGTTTGTGGTCCCAAAGATACAATTCCTTTTGACTCTCAAGAGATGGTATCTGTACCTCTCGATGTGTTGAAAAAATTCGTGCACAAACATGCCGACAAGGTGGACGATATTACCAAGTATGAGGCGGTAGTTCGCAAATACATGGCAGCGAAAAAGACCAAGGACGATTATGAAGATGTAGAAATGTTGTATCTGAATTACATGAGTGTTTTCCATCATGACAAGGGTCATAAATGGTTCCTAAAGATTTACAATGCATTTTCTGACCAACTACAACAAAATGCTAATGTTAAATATAAACAACAGTGGGAGATTATTGACAATTTCTTGAAAATTTATTATTTTAGCAAATGGATGAAATACAAGTTGCAGAAACTCTACGATTACATGAACCCCAAGTTTGGGTATCATTTCAAGAGCATTGATGACATACTGCCACCGGACCAACTTTTGGAAAAACTAAATGTGTTGTTGGAGAGTGACCCACAATACCCTGGGCTTATCCAAACATTCCCGGGTCTCATGAACTCTCGTAATTTTGAGGGCTACATGAAAAAAGACGGCCACGATTTGCATGCCCAATTGGAAAAATATTCAGCAAAAAAGATCAACATGGACGATTTTGATCAAACCACATTGACACTTGAAGATGCAATGTATCGTGCCGAAAGTAACATCGAAAAGTTGCCGTATTCTGTTGTTGGGAAGCGCGAAGGAGAGAAACTATCTTTGAAGGACCGCATTCAAGATTATCGCATTCAGTATTTGCTAGCTCCGAAGAAAAAGTCAACCAAGGCAACTTGACCATACATATATCTAGTTGCAGTGCGTTTTATTTGTCGGTTTTATATAAGTCAAAATGTCCTCACAAAGTTCAGGCAGTCAACAATCGTGGATCATGCCATATTCTTCTGGTTTTGCCAGCTGGGTACAAGATACTTTCAAAGTTGGCAGGGAAGGTAAGGGCGGTATGTTCCCCCATCAACAATTTGTAAAAGAATTCATGGGCGGCGACAGCCCTTTCCATGGCCTGCTCCTATATCACGGGCTTGGTGTTGGCAAGACACGTTCGGCTGTGGAGATTGCGGCAGCCTCTGCGGATCGTGAGGTCATTGTGTTGCTCCCGGCTTCGCTCAAGACTAATTTTGTTGGTGAAATTGAAAAGGCAGGACAAGATGTTGATGATTACACGTTTATCTCTTACAACGGCCTTAACAAGAAAACAATTCTAAAATATACCGAGGAAGGCTTCTTTAACAACAAGCTCATCATTATTGACGAGGTGCACAACTTCATGTCGGCCGTTTCAGGATCGGGTATCATAGGCAAGCGGCTCTATCAATTGCTCATGGACGCACAAGATATCAAGATTGTTGCATTGTCAGGGACACCAATCATTAATTCACCCATCGAGGTTGGCTACCTTTTGAATCTACTAAACGGATATATTTACACAATGGTTTACAAATATACCGGTTACACAAACTTTGATGCATTGGAGAAGTCAATCATGGACATTCCTGAAGTGGCGACATGCTATGTGGATACTCAGGCATCAACTGTGACTGTGTCCTATTTGCCGGGTGGTTATGAAAAGGACATGATAGGAGGTGCAGGTGTAATTGTAAGGCCAGGGATAGATCTTGGATTCAAAAAGGTGACAGTGGACACGCTCATCAAAAAGGCGGGGCTTGCTGTCAAATCCCAAGCTAAGAATGTAAAAAATATGTTGTTCCCGTTTCATGATGACTCGTTCGACGATTACTTTGTGAATTATGGCAAGGCAGAGGTGAAGAACGAGTTGCTATTTGCTCGAAGGGCCCAAGGTTTGGTGTCCTACTACGAGCACTATGACCAACGGGACTATCCCGAGGCGAGAAAACGCAAGGTGATCGAGGTGCCCATGAGCAAGACACACTTTGGCAAGTACCTCACAGTTCGCCAGAAAGAGATTGAAAAGGAACAGGCGGCTGCACGCTACAAGGCACGTCACACGGACGAAAAGGACGAGATAAAAAACGGCAACGTGTGGAGGTCCTTTTCGCGTGCTGTTTGCAACTTTGCGTTTCCCCAAAGCATCAAGAGGCCACTGCCCTCGACCATGAAGTATGATGTTGTCGAAGGCGATGCAGGCAGTGGCAGTGGCAGTGCTGCCGATGATGAAGTTGCAGCTGCGCCCAATTTCAAAAAAGAATATGAAAAGAAAGTTGCTGCGTGTCTCAAGGCACTCACAAAGCAAGGATCCGTTTATCTGACACCAGATGGCATGCGCGAACACGGGGCCAAGATGCAGCTCATCATAGACAACGTGGTCAAGGCCCCTGGACCCTGCTTGGTCTATTCTATGTTTCGCAATGTCGAGGGCTTGTGCATCCTGGGTCTTGCCTTGGAACAACAGGGGTGGAGCAAGCTATCCTTGACACGCACCGGCACCAAGAAGTGGTTGCTCGAGACGGAGGACTGGACAGTGCCACACTATATCGTGTTTTCTGACAAGCCGGACGAGAACAGGATTCTCATGAACCTTTTCAATAATGATTTGGACGAGTTGCCAGAGACTATTCAGAAACAAATTGCTGACAAGTTTACGGGAAAAAATAAAAAAGTGTTTACAAATCTACGGGGCGAGTTTATCAAGATGCTCATGATTACCAAGTCGGGTGCTGAAGGTATCAGTTTGAAAAACGTACGCCAAGTCCACATCATGGAGTCCTACTGGAACGACATCAGGATCCAGCAGATCATGGGGCGGGCAGTGCGCGCCAAGTCGCATATGGCCTTGCCCAAGGACGAGCGAGTGGTCGACACCTTTGTCTACCTCACTGTCCTCACACCCGAGCAAAAGGAGCACCCGCTGATCAAGGCCCATGACAATGGTTTCACTTCGGATGGCTACATTTACAACATTGCCACTAAAAAGACCAAAATAAATGAAAAATTCTTGCAGCTCTTGAAGAACACAGCAGTGGACTGCAGGCTACACAAAAAAACGCATGGATCTGTAGTTGCATGCTTCAAGCCGCCCCACACCAAACAGGGATATGTCTATCACGTGGGTGACATCTCGTTGGACGCCAAAGACGAGGCAATTGTAACAAAGAAAGAGTACAAGTCGCTTGGCCTATTGCACGATGGCCGGGAACTTGTTATCATCAGTGTACCCTCGGACAAGGACAGGGTCAAGTTTCGCGATCTTTATAACGAGACCTTTGACAAAAAAGATGAAGGACTTGACTGGAACGGAATCTTTTTCAAGGACGCGCCCACCATGAAGAACATTGTGGGACTGATCAAGGGCAAGAGCGTCAAGTGGATTGTGAAACCGAACAAGTTGACCAAGATTGCCTAGACATTTTCGTAAAACTAGTTGGTAAAACTTCTGCATATAAATAAATGAATATGAATACAGTTGGATTTTTAAATGAGGAATTGAAAGAAACATTTCATTTCTCGGTCCCAGTCATAGTAAAAGAAAGCAATCCTGAAGATGTAATGTTTGATTGTTTGAAAGACAAGAGCAAGGAAGAAATCACACAAATGTACACCATTTATAAAAATACACAAAAGCAGAATCCTTTACCAATAGAAGATACTCCCTTAGGTATTGAGGGTAAACAAGAAAAAGGCACACCACTTGCAGTGACAGGAACTAAGAAACCACTCAATGTAAAAGAATTAATCAAAAAAGGTGGAGCAACACCTGGAACATATACTCAATGTTACGAGTTCATTGACAAGATGGATTCTGTTCAAAAAATTCTGGAATGTGTCAATGTAAAGACAGGTATGTACAATTCATATTCTGATATAGAAAGTGAATATTTGAATAAAAAACATATGGCAGAACCATTAAAAAAATATATGTGTAGATATATCGAGTATTTTAAAGATATCCTCGACAATCCAATTGCGTTTCCAGGTATTATCATGCGTTGTTTTAGACAAGTTGTGATAGGAAATATTTTCAACAAGTTTATGAATTGGATCACTTGTTTGAGTGTAAGAAACATAAATAGACTTTTTCAACTAGACAGTTTCCGAACATTCTCCTCGGCGACCTCTTCGATCCATGTAATCATCTCTGGAGTGACACGATTGCCGGAACGTTCAAGCAATGTGATGGCATAGTCAAATATATGGGCGTACTTGACATGGGACTTGGTCAATCTTGCAAATTCGCACGCGTCACGTACTGCTTCTTTTGGAAGCGCTGTGAGCACCACTTCAGGGATCAGGAGCTGCCCATCATTCTTTTCCACAGAAGTGATAACCAAATGGTCGAACGTGGCCTTGTGCACTTTGAGCTTTTCGTGGAGCGGCTTGGAGATCTCGGCAAGCCCACCGTTTTTGGGTGTGGGAAACAACATGGCCATCATCCTGGTGTTGTCTTTTTCGAGATGCTCGACCCGCTCATGAAGCATCAACACAAACCGTTGTTCGGCGGTCATGGCTGTCTGATCCAAAAAACGGTCCTCATCGACACAACTCATGTGTACTGTGAAATGTGTTTTGCCTTTAAACATTTTCAAATATCCAGCATCTTTTTGATCATGACAATAGGTTGTCTTGTAAACATTTTCAAATCTACAAATGGCATATAGTTGACATGGTTGCGAGCTACAAGGTTGATATTGCACTTGCCCGACTTCCACCAGTGCATCTTGGTGAGTGCCCTGAAACATGGGACGGATGAATAGATAGCATCAACCAATTCTTTATTGGCAGAATCAATGATGCAATATATTCTCAAATCTATCTCTTTTTCAAAAAGGTCATTGGCCAAAAACGTGTACAAGGTCACAGGATCTTGACATACTAGCTCGAGTTGTTCATTCTTGTTGAAAGTTATTGTCAAGGTGCTGTCCAACCGAGAGAGCCACTTACACAGTCCTGTGACAACCATGAATTTAGATGTGTCGGTTTCTGTGAATGGTCCATGCGATGGATACATTGACTCGTCAAATCCTTCTTTGGTCGTTTTGCATACAAGCCGTATTGTTGGGTCACTCATAGATGCTATCTTTCGCATAATGTCCTGTGGCAGTATACCTGTCCATGGTACCACTACTTTTTCGGGTTGTTTCTGTTTGTTCTTTGGTTCAGGGTTGGTTGAGCGAGCCGGTATGATTTGGTGCCTTTTGTACACGTATTCTAGGAATATACAAATAAAGTAGCCAATGATTGTCGCTACTATAATTACAACAACGAATTCTAAATCTGACATTGATTTTCAATAAATACTACTTGGTTTCCATAAATATAGAATTAAAATTTGAAAGAAAAACAATAAATCACGTTTGGGTTTCTGTTGCCAAATAGGTCAAGACACTCAGGTGATCCCATATGGCGCTTTTATCAGCTTCTGACAGTGCCCGCCAGATCTCACGTAGTCGCTCTGTAAACGAGTCGAAATAGGGAAAGACAATGGGACCGTCGATAAAGAACGCCTCATTTCGCTCGTCTAGTTCGTTTTTGTACTTGGCAACGACTTCATTATAAAAGTACTTGGCCGGATTCTTCTTGTCCATGTTTTTAAAAATAACAAACGCTGCATTGGCCAGGAGGAGACAGTTTTCGGTTGGCAAAATGTTGAGCAGGTCTTTGTAAAGTTGCTTGGCACACTTGTTGAAGCGTTTATAATGATCCATTTATTTATTATTGATGATATAGGTATCGCATTCGATCAAACGCAATTGTTGTAAGGCACAAAGGCATGACGGCATAATCATTTGCTGCCCTTTTTACCCTTGCCTTGCAGCTTGTCACTGTATTCCTTGTACTTTTGACGGAGGGCGGAAATAAGTTGCGCCTTGGTCATCTTGGAGCGGCCGACAATCTTGTACTTTTGGGCCTTGGTATACAGGGTTGCTTTTGTTTCTTTCTCCATCTTGGTGCCGCTCTTGCCACCATCAAAATAGTAGAATGCTTCGTGTTGGGATTGGTCGTCGAACATTTTCTTTTTGCTATATGATATGTCAAGAAAAATATTAAAATAAAATATAAAAAAAATATAATAGACCCAAATGCCATGTTTTATAGAATATAAATTCAGAAAGATAATTTTCCTGTAAAGAAAGGACGAAAATATACAAAATATGAACAATATTAAAATTACGTTTTGCGTTTTTTTATTTTGCTCAATGGTACTCGCCCGTCCTTGGTTTGTATATATTGTCCTCGATTATCTGAACGGATTTTATAATAGTACGATTGATATAATATTTTTGGGATATACGATCCTCCAGATCCCGCTGGTTTACGGGCAAATATCAATGGGGTGATGTAATAATCCACAT
>Ga0316218_1001114_pt1 | contig 31184 bp, 25 predicted proteins | sample TBH18003metaG_FD_203634 | JGI IMG/M metagenome (GOLD analysis project Ga0316218, IMG submission 203634) | Freshwater microbial communities from Trout Bog Lake, Wisconsin, USA - TBH18003 | ecosystem: Environmental > Aquatic > Freshwater > Lake > Hypolimnion/Profundal zone | place: USA: Wisconsin...
AGTATAGGTAATAGTAACTGTGCCTGCGGCAACACCTGTAACAACGCCTGTACCCGGAGCAACAGTAGCGAATGACGGGTTGCTGCTGGTCCATGAACCACCGGTAACACCATCAGATAATGTGGTAGTGAGGCCAGGGCAAACGCTGAATACACCTGTAATAGCTGTAGGCGATGTGCTTACGGTTACCGGAACATTCACATTACAACCTGTAGAGAGTGTGTAGCTAATGAACGGAGTGCCTGCAGCAATACCGGTAACACTACCGGAAAGAGAACCAACAGTACCTAGGGCAGTATTGCTGCTGCTCCATGTACCACCCGGTGTGCCATCGCTTAATGTAGTAGAAAGGCCTGTACAAACAGCCGTAACACCCGATATAGGCGCCGGAGTAGGATTAACCGTAACAGGCGTTATAACAAAGCAACCTGTAGGCACTGTATAAGTAATGTTTGGTATACCTATGGCAACACCTGTTACAACACCTGTACCCGAGCCTACGGTGGCTAAAGAAGGGTCGCTGGTGCTCCATACACCACCACCTGTGGCGCTGCTCAGGTTAACAGAAGATGTGGTACATACATTAGTAGTACCTGTGATCGCGGCAGGCGTTGTATTAATTGTAGCTATGATAGTTGTAAAGCAGCCTGATGGCAGGGAGTACGAGATAACAGGATTGCCCGCAGAAAGGCCGGTGAGCACACCTGCTGTTGAAACTGTACCCTGTACTGTATTGCTGCTGCTCCATGTACCGCCGCTTACCGCATCTGTTAATGCAGCCGTAGTGCCTACGCAGACAACTGGGGCAACACCAGCAATGGGAGCAGGCAATGAATTGACAGTTAATGTGGTACTGATCGCACAGCCTGTGGGCAGTGTGTAGCTAATTGTAGAAGTACCCGCAGCAACGCCAACTGCGGCCGCTGTAGATGAACCTATAGTTGCTACTGCTGTATTGACACTGGTCCATGAACCACCAACCGAAGCATCAGTGAATGTAGTGGATGACCCTACACATACTGCTGTAGCACCAGCTATGGCGGCAGGTATCGGATTAATGCTGACGATAGCGCTGCCCGACATATTATTTGTACAAGCAGTAACCGTATTGGTAGCAACGGCTATATACGTTCCGGCAACAGTTTGCGGAGCGAAAGCAATTGCCGCGCCTGTACCTGCCACCGCGCTGCCCATAGGAGTAGCGCCATTAAATAATTGATAAGTAGTGCCGATATCAGAATTAGCCATACCTATGCCAACACCTGAACCACCCGTACAATAAGAGCCACCACCTGTTACCGCATACACAGTAGGCAACGGATTAATAGAGATGATAGCGCTGCCAGACATGTTGTTGACACAGAATGTGGTAGTATTAGTAGCTACTATGGTATAAGTACCTGCTAAAGTTTGGGCACCGAAGTCCAGGGGACCCGGTAGGCCGCCCAACGGAGCGCCTGTAGCTACACCATTGTAGTAAAGCTGGTAGCTGACACCCGTAACCGAATTGGAAAGATATACATGCAGCCCTGACCCTCCCGTGCAATAGCTGCCTGTACCTAATACGGAATAAACAGCAGGCAGCGGGTACGTTGTAGTAGCAGCGGTATTACCAGAAGAAAGGTTGGAGATACAACCAAAACCATTGGTCAATGAGGTGAGTGTAACAGTAGTAATGCCGGAGGTAACGAGTGGTGATGTAGTGAATGTACCTGTGCTGGCACCCATCGTTAGCACGGCTGTGCTGCCTGTAGCTGTGGTAGCGCCTAACAGGTTGAACGTAGCTGTAAACGTGCCTGTACCCAAGGATGTGGAAGACGCGGTGAATACAGCGCCGCCGCCTGAACATTGAGAAGTAACTGAAGAAGCAAAAACGCTGATATTCGGAACAGGATTGACAGTAACTGATGCAGTAGCCGTGCAGCCGCCCGGCAATGTGTACACAATATTAGTAGTACCTGCCGCAACACCTGTAACTATACCTGTGACGGAACCGACTGTACCAACGGAAGTATTGCTACTGCTCCATACGCCACCGCTGGTAACATCATTCAATGTTACTGATGAGTTCTGGCAGACTACCAGTGTACCGGTGATGGCAGCCGGTGTAGGGCTCACGGTCATTGGCTGAGTTGCGAAGCAGCCCGCAGGCAGTGTATAAGATATTGTGGGCGTACCCGAAGCGATACCCGTAACAGAACCTGTGGAGCCTACGACTGTAGCCTGGGCAGTGTTGCTGCTGGTCCATGTGCCGCCGCTTACTGAATTAGTTAATGTGGTAGAAAGGCCGACGCATACTGCTGTAGCGCCACCTATTGCAGCAGGTGAAGGATTGATGGTAACGGGTGTGGAAACGAAGCAACCCGCAGGTAATGTATAGGTAATGATGCTGTTGCCCGCTGTCACACCTGTCACGCTGCCGGATGTGGAGTTGACAGTGGCATTGCTATTGCTGCTGGTCCATGTACCGCCGGTTACAGCGTCCGCGAGCGTAGTGCTGAGGGCGGTACAAACATTAGTGATACCGGTAATAGCCGCCGGTACGGGGCTAACGTTAAATGATGTTGTGTTCATACAGCCGGTAGGCAGTGTATAAGTAATGCCCAGCGTGCCGGCAGCGATACCTGTAACAACGCCGGAAGAGGAACCTATTGTTGCAAATGCGGGGTCGCTGCTTACCCACACGCCACCGGCAGGGGTTGAATTCAATGTAGTGGTAACACCTATACAAACGCTGCCTGCGCCGGTAATAGCTGTTGGTAACGCATTTACCGTAACAGGTATGAAGTTAGAACAGCCTGTAGGCATGGTGTAAACGATATTAGGCGTACCAGCGGCTATACCGGTAACAATACCTGTAGCGGAGCCGACAGTACCCTTTGTAACGTCGCTGCTGCTCCATACGCCACCGGCGGTTGCATCGCTCAATACGGTGGTAGCGCCTACGCACACAACCGGGCTGCCTGAGATAGCTAAAGGTGTCTGGTTGACGGTGACGGCCTGCGTAGCTATACAGCCTGCGGCTGTTGTAAACGTGATAATAGAGTTGCCTGCTGTAAGGCCGGTGTATATACCTGTGCCTGCGCCGATGGTGGCCACCGTAAGATTGCTGCTGGCCCATGTGCCGGAAGAAGCATCGGTAACGGTAGCAGTAGCGCCAGTACATACAGCGAGTGTGCCGCCGATAGCAGAAGGTAATGAGTTAACAGTAACAGGGGCGGATACAATGCAACCTGTTGCTGTAACAGCATAAGTGATGGTTGCATTGCCCACAGAAAGACCGGTGACATTACCGGAAGTGGAACCGACAGGGGCAATGGCCGGCGCGCTGCTGGTCCACGTGCCGCCGGAAGTTGCATCGGTAAGAGTTGTATTAAGCCCAAAGCATACTCCCAGTAAGCCTGCTATAGGAGCCGGTGTGGGGTTTACTGTAACAGGCGCAGTTACATAGCACCCAGTGGTTGATGTTAAAGCATAAGTGATCAGCGTATTGCCAGCGGCAACGCCGGTGACCAGGCCTCCCGAACTGACTGTAGCCTTTGTAATATCATCGCTGCTCCATGTGCCGCCGGATGTGGCATCGGCAAGGGCTGCGGTGGTACCGGGACACATATTCATAGTGCCGGTAATGATAGCAGGTACGGAGTTAACTGTTACTTGTGCATTAACGCTGCAACCTGTAGGCAAAGTATAGGTGATCGTTGTGTTACCGGTAGTAACAGGGGCAACCACACCGCTTACCGGGTTGACGGTAGCCACGGCAGGCGTGCCGCTGCTGAACGTACCCCCACCCGAGCCATCGCTAACGGTAGTGGAATAACCTATACATGCAGACAAATTGCCGGTGATAGGAAGCGGTAACGGATTAGCTGTTACTGTAGTAACTGCCGATGTACCGGTACAGCCATTTGCGTCGGTAACAGACACTGTATAGGCACCAGTTGTAGTAGCAACGATAGAAGAAGTAGTAGCGAACGTAGACCAAAGTATAGCGCCTGTAGCGCCAGACTCGGTAAGTGTAACAGAGCCACCAGTGCAGAAACTAAGCGAGCCACCGGCAGTTATGGACGGGGTAGGTAAAGGATTTACGGTTGCTGTGATAACCACCGGGCAACCTGATAATGGGGCATATACCAATACAGGATTGCCTGCGGCCACACCAGTAACATCGCCGGTTGCAGAGCCTACTGTAGCCAACGCTGTATTTCGGCTGCTCCAGGTACCGCCTGTGGGCGACCCCGTGAGGCTGGTAACTGCACCAACACACACGGTTTGTGTACCTGAAACTGTAGCGGATGTAGGATTAACTGTAACATTGACAAGCACATTATCGGTGCCGCCGAAGCCATCGCTTACCTGTATGGTGAAGGCATCGGTACCGGTATAACCTGCCGTAGGCGTATAGCTCCAACCGGTAGGCGATATGGCAGTACCTGATGTTGCAGTAGAACCTGTAGTGATAGAACCATTAGTTGGGGCAGAAGTTACTGAGTAAGTTTCTGTTTGGCCCGCATCAGGGTCAGTGGTCTGTAAAATAGAATTGATAGAATTATTGATGGAGCTAACGCAAACGCTTAATGGCTGCGGGCTGCCGCCGGTGAAGATGGGTGCTGTGTTTGAAAATAGTGTTGTGATAATCACAACACCATTGCCTGTATTACCAACACTGTTAGATTGAGTTGTTCCGATATTATAAGAACCCGCGCCACCGCCTGTTCCCCATTGAACGCCAGTCCAGTCATCGCCGCCGCCGCCGCCATTATAACCACCACCACCGCCAGTTGCACCGCAGCTACCAGCGCTACCGCCTCCGCCACCGAAGCCACCACTGACACCACTTGTGCCAGCGGCACCGCCCGCACCGCCGTTCAAAGGCGAAAAACCACCCCCACCTGCAGGAGCAAATGTACCATTACCTCCATTGCTGAGCCATCCACATCCACCACCAGCCGTAGCAAGGCCGGTATGTCCGTTTCCACCGGCACCACCGTGACCGCCAGAACCACCAACACCGCCACCTATTCCGCCTGGTGCTGTGGGCGTTAAAATCGCAGAAGCATTTGAACCAGATGCCGTCCAGCAAGATGGACGACCACCACCACCACCACCCGCAGCAATGAGCAATGTATTAGACGCAGTTACATCCCACACAAAAGAACCTCCACCTCCACCGGAATTATTACCATTAAAATTTCCCTGCCCACCTACCAATATATTTAGAACATGTCCGGGTGTGACATTAAAAGTGCCGACCATTACCGCACCCAATCCTCCAGAGGTGCTTCCTCCTTGTGCGCCATTTGCAGTAATCTGCATACTGGTTACTCCCGCAGTCACTGTGTAGCTTTGTATCGCACCGGTGTATGGAAATGAAGTCGTTGTCTGGGCCAACACACCGTGCGCTTGGAGCAATATACTAGCTAAAAGAATTGTTTTGATCAACCCTCCTTTCTTACCATTTCCCACAATATTTTTCAATAAGGAACATAGATTTCCTGATCTCATACGCATAGCTTTTGTAAATAAAGGCTGAAAATAGTACATTTTTGTGAGATTGTTAGCATTTTCGGAACACATTACTAACAATTTGATGCCATAAAATTTGCTGCTAATAGTAAGGAGAATAACATTATATAATATTATATGCGTTATCCTAATCCTTGGTACCAGATGAAATTAAAAAAGTGCCGTTTCCGGCACTTTAACAATAGAAAAGAAAAAAGCTTAAAAACGGATATGTATCCAGCCGTATTTCTGTAGCAGGTACAATACCCCACCCGCGAGTAATAACAGGACGATAATGAACGGTATGAACGGGAATTTTTTCTTCGTGAAAGGATCGTTAAAATTGATCTTAGCGCCCTTGGGCAAAGTGGCCAGGTGTGTGAGCGTACGGCCAAATTTTATGTTGATGATGACGCGCGCATTGACTGCCCATCCGTTGGCATCCAGTATAGGCGCAAGATTCCGCTTGCGCAGCTTCATGTATGCCATGAGCATTGCAGGGCCTGAAATAAGCAGCAGTATACCCAGAATAGCCAGAGGCATCTTCCACCAAACCAGCTTCAGGAAACCGCCAAGTACTGCTGCCAGTACAGTGCCAATAGCCCCGATAGCCAGCCCTATAGCTGCGAATATACCGGCAAACTTACCTACATCAAATGGCGCAGGCGCATCTTTCTTTGCTTTGGGGTCTTCTTCTTTCAGCGATACGTTATCCACGCCTTTGCTGAGACTGCTATTTGCCTTTTCGTCTTGTGTCTATTTATTTGTGACCATCATTTCTGTGGTCGTTCTGATGATCGTTGTTACCCTGATGATCATTACCGTGATGCACAGGCGCATTGTGGTGCGCGGCACGATGGTGACGATGGTGCGTCGGCGCAGGATGGTGCATATCCTTATGCGGCCCGTCATGATGATCCTGTGCGTTAACGGCAAAAGGAGCAAGCGCAAGAACAAATAAGATCTTTTTCATGAAAAAAATTTATTGGTGAAACTATAGAATACTTCATGTAAAGTAAATATTCCCACCATACTACACAACAGCATTCAAAAGATATTTCGCAAATAAAAGCAACGAGTTGATTCACAATAACTTAGAAGAGAAAATATTTTTCTACTGCTTTACAAATCTCCGTATTTCGCTGCCATTTACCTTTACAAAGTAGGTGCCTGAAGGAAGCGGGGCAACATCTATCTGCACTTTTTCGGCAGCATATGAATGACTGTATACTGTTTGGCCAAAGAGGTTGGTAACAATAATGCTATTTATTTTATCGGTGGCCGATATGGTTAACAATGTAGTGGCGGGATCAGGAAATAAAATTATCGTGTTGTTTGCCAACATGGTATTATTCACACCCGCAGGATCTGCCACACCACAGGCATTGCCATTGAGGTAGGTATAGCTAAGGCCGTTCCATTCCAGCAGCAATCGGTCGGCATAGGAGAACTGATTGTATAACTGCCCTATCCCCCGCTTATAAGTGTAGTTTCTTATAGGCCGTGTGCTGCCAACAGAGTAATATGCAGGGACAGTTATGTACTCAGGGCCAACGACGCATTGGCTGGTATCGCCAGGAAAGTAAAAAACGTAATTGGGGGCAAGCAGGTTTTCCTCGGGTACGAACCCGGTATCAGCAATGGTATAAACCGTATCGTAAAAAGTATACGCGCGCGGGATAATGATCAGCTCGCAGGGATCAGAAATATCGCTGCAGGTATAGGCGCTACCTGTAACGGTATAAGTGGCCACATGGCCTGTGACAATTTTATTGGTAACCGTATCAGAGAAGTAATTGGTGTAGGTGTAACTGCCTGTATACGGATAGGCCGTAAAGGAGTGGTAGCTACCAATAATATCGTTCACATTCCAGTTGTGCAGCTGCTGATCGTTGGGGCTAACAAAATCGGTGAGGGTGAAAATAGTGGCGCTGCTATTGGGCGCAGTGCCTTCGGCAGTATTGATGTTGCTGTAATTGCAGGTGGACCTGTCTAAGAAAAAATCCATACCGGGCCTATACACAGAATCAGCCTTGTGATAGGGAAATGTGTACAGGTCGAACACCTGTACAAAACCATGGTTCTTGCTTAAGATGATGGTGAAGCCATTCAAAGGATCTGTAGTAACAATGCCGGAGCCATTGTAAGCATTGATCATTATCGTTTCTACCGAATCTAATACGGACAACACCGTAAGGGTATCCTTTGCTATAAGCGTTGCCTTATAATACAGGCTGCTGGTATCTTTATAAAACACCCAGCTATCGCTAATGTTGGCTCTTGTTTTGATGACCACAGAATCATTCCAATAGCTATCGAATATAAAAGTACCGTCGCTTTTTTGCAGCACTCTCTTGCCCAGCCAACTGCCACCATTAGCATTCAGCGAAACCATGCTGCCCGTAGCCGCATATGCACCCCTTGGGGTATGATTAGGGTAATAAACAGTCGTATCGCCCACAGTCCGTACAGAGTCTATCCTTATGCCCCTCAGGTATCCATTGCCGTTCACAAAATAATGCTTCGCCCCGCCTTGCAGGCATTGGTAGTTCTGCGCACTGCAAAAGCTGAAACTGAATAGGATAAGAATAACAAAAAAATGCTTCATAAGATGGGTAAAGTTAGGGCATTCTTGTTATTGCTATAGCTTCGACTTCCTGGAGATAGGCCGGGAAATTTTCTAGTTACGGGTAGCTTCAACAACCCGCCGCCTGAAAATACGCCTATAAAGACACAAAACAATTTCATTCAGATCAATGGGATGGTACTCAGTCAGGAAACCATTATGAGCCTAAAGCCAGAGCAGGTTTTACAGATTGAGGGGATATTAAAGGCGGCATTACCAGAGCCGGGGAATAATACAACTATAACAGAAACGCAGGCAATTAAATAAGTTTTTGTAGGTTTATGAAACAAATTATAAATGTTGATAAAAACATTAAAATGAGTAAACTGATCGAATTAAAGCAATGTCCAAACTGCGGGAAAAAGAAGACTATTTGGAATGAATTTAGTTTCCTATCACAAGAAAAAATTGACTTCATTAACTTATTCCATCCTGCTAAACAAGAAGCATATTGTAACGGCACAGACTGTGGCTTTACATTGTTACATCAATATCAGGATAAATGTACCGAAGAGAAAAACAAATTAATGGCGGATTTACAATCTGTAATTGAAACTATCCCTGTAATAACATTACAAAACCCTATGGGTTGGGAATACGATATTCTTGACATGGTTACAGCCCAAACAACAACGGGAACAGGTGCTATTACCGAAATATTTGCGCAAGTAGCTGATTTTATGGGCGAACAATCACATAGACACAATAATAAAATAAAGAACGCTGAAAATCTTTGTAAATTACAATTGAGAGATATAGTATCAGAACTTGGCGGAAATGCTGTGATAGCCTGTGACGTGGATATTTCAACAACAGGATTAGGTAATGGGTTAATCATTGTGTGTATGTCAGGAACAGCAATAAGGATAAGAAATGTTGAGATATTGGGAGGTAATGCGGAAAAAATAAATCAAATACCAAAAATCAAAAGTGAAATAAACCATTTAAATAATTGCCTTAGAAATGCCTTAAAAATTTGATACAATGGATTCAATTTATTTTATCGTTTTAATAATAGCAGCGATCATATCAATATTGCTAATAGCAGCTATCTTCACTATTAAAGATAATGTTTCAAAACATACTGATATTTTGGAAAGACAAGCCAAAATATTAAGTAACTTATCTGTAATGATTGAGTATCAAAATGAAGCAATGACTGCTCAATTGCATTTACTTAGTAGTATTGCGGAAAAGGCGGGTGTTCCATTAACTGACATTAATGAAGTAGTAAAAAACTTTGGCATTGAATTTGAATAGTACCCGTATCTATTACCGACACTAACAAGGGCTGCACTCGCAGCCTTTTTTTATTGATTATATTTTGTAGGTTTATGAAAAATCAATCTTATGGCACTAATTGAATGTCCTGAATGTAAGAAGCAAGTTTCCTCTAATGCCGAAAACTGCATCCATTGCGGCAGTCCAATATCTACGGCAATAAAGTGTCCTACTTGCAAATCAACCAATGTGCATAAAATAAGTGCAGGCAGTAAAATTGGTTCGGCTTTATTGATTGGGGTATTTTCTGTAGGCAAGCTAACAAAGACGTATCAATGCGATGATTGCAATTATCGGTGGTGATAATCACTACGTCTATCTAACTACCGGAAACTAAAAAGTAATTTTTTCTATACCCCACCCGATAAGCCTAAAAGGTCAATATAAAGGGCGAATGTGTCGAAATTGTGTCGGAATGAGCAAAAAAATAAAGGGCTTCAAATTAATGAAACCCTTTACCCGCCTTAGTGACCTCGTCTGGATTCAAACCAGAAACCTTCTGATCCGTAGTCAGATGCTCTATTCAGTTGAGCTACGGGGCCATTTTTATTATCTTAATGAGTATGCTTACTCTTTTCCTTTTCCTTAAACCTTCCTGACCGTACTGATGCTCTGCAGTTGAGCTATGGGGCCATTTTTATTATCTTAATGAGTCTGCTTACTCTTTTTCTTTTCCTTAAACCTTCCTGACCGTACTGATGCTCTATTCAGTTGAGCTACGGGGCCATTGCTTTTTAGGGAGTGCAAAGATAGCAACATTTTTCTGTAAAGACAAAATAAGTATGCACCTTTGGGCAGAAAAAAGGGAGGTATGAATATAGAGATATGGTCGGTAGGTAAAGAAAATGAGTCTTTCATTGATGAAGGGCAGCAATACTACTTCCAGAAAACGAGGCCCTACTGCCCTGTAGAACTCGTAATACTACAGATACCTAAGAAAAACGCCACCACCGACCCCGAGCGGGGCAAGCTGGTTGAGGAAGAGCTGATACTGAAACGCCTGCAACCCCAGCACTATCTCATATTGCTGGATGAGCGGGGCAAGAAGCTCAATTCCATACAATGGTCGCAACAGTTTCAGCAGTGCATGAACCAGGGTGTAAAGACATTAGTACTACTCATAGGCGGCGCTTATGGCGTGACGGATAACATAAGAAAAAAAGCAAATCAGTGCTGGTCGTTATCGGATCTTGTGTTCCCCCACCAGTTGGTAAGGCTAATCCTTGCCGAGCAGGTATACCGCTCCTTTAGCATACTCCACAATTCGCCATATCATCATGCCTGATGTAGGGATACATACGTATTGGCACGGTTGTTACGGTATGTATGCGCTTGACTATTTAATACTGACCAGGCACAGCCTTCGGTGGTTTTGATCCCAAAACCCTGAAGGTTTCTTATTGAGGTGGTATCGTGAGCCGCCCGTGCATTGTAAGCCTTACTATACCTCTTTTATAATGTTCGTCAGAAATAAAAGCTAATAGTAGCAGGGATTGCAGGTGTCGGTGGATAACTTCCGGCTCAGTTGCAAATTGAAGCAGCAGGTAACTGACAGGAATATTATGCCATTCTTTACTTAGTTCCTGTATCCGCAAATGCACCTGGTGTATAGTAGCCATTTATTTGAATTGCTATACGGGCACTTGGTCGTATAGCAAATATACATTCGCAAAGGTGAAAAAAGCAAAAACGAAATCATATATTTATTGTTTATTTTTTCAAAGTCCCGGAGATCGCCAGACCTGTATTGCAACGGGGGTAGAGAAAGAAATGTGAAAAAACACGGTCAAAAGCAGGCTTTATGTAATTAGCCGCCAAATGATATTACTTTCGCGGCAAAGAGTACCAATACATGAGCTATACCATACTGATCCTCATCATCACCGTTGCTATATCTATAGCAGGATTTTCCAATGAGCAGATCATCAATAAGCTGATACTGTGGCCCCGCAAAATGGACAACCCGGCAGAGTATTACCGCCTGCTCACATCGGGTTTTATACATAACGATTGGAACCACCTGATCTTTAACATGATCACATTCTATTTTATGGCTCCTTATGTGGAACAAATACTTGCAGTAAACGGCAAGCCCACCGAACTATTCCTGATGCTGTATCTGTCAGCGATCGTTATCGCTTCACTGCCCTCCTTTCTTAAAAACAGGAACAACAGTTATTACCGTTCGCTTGGCGCATCAGGTGGCGTAGCTGCAGTATTGTTCTTTACCATCTACTACATGCCATGGTCGCAGGTACGCATGATTTTCATACCTATTGGCATACCGAGTATTATTTTCGGAGGATTGTACCTTGCCTATGAGGCCTATATGGCTAAAAGAGGAGCAGGTAATGTGAACCATAACGCACACATCGTGGGCTCGATATTCGGGCTGTTATTCGCGCTGGTGGTAGATCCTTCCCATGGCATGTCGTTCATCAACGCCATTATGAGCCCACACTATTAGTCTTTCTTCGGGCTGCGCTTTACTATTAATACCTGCTCCGTGCCAGGGTTTATTTTAAAGCGCTCGTCTATGCGTATACCGCTTACCCAGGCTATGCGCCTGCTGCACTCCAGTATGCGGATGTCCTCTTTATCATGCAGCGCCATCTTCTGGTCTATGAGCAGGCGGGCCACTTTCTTTTTCTTCATCTTCATACCTATCGGGTAAAAGTAATCGCCCTGCCGCCACGTGCGCAGCACCACGGGAAATACTATATCTTTAAGATCAAGGAATGCTTCGTTATTATCCTTAGGTATTTCTTTAGGCCTGGGCTGCACAGCAAATGTGTAAGTATACTTACCGGCATCTACAGTGCAGGGAGCAGACTCTATAAGCACAAGGTCAGCTTCCTGTGCGGGCAGCGCTGTAACGATAAGAAAATCCCGGCTGCGGATAATGCGGTGCGTTGCCGAAGACATAAAATGCCCCGTACCGGCATCCAGCAGATCGAGTACATGTGGTAACTGCGCTGCCGAGAACCCAAAGGGTTGCAACAGCTCATACACAATGGTGCTTAATGGTTCGCACTTCTTTAGTTTCAGCAGTGGTATGTAGTGGTCTTTGCCACGCAGCTCAATGAGATTTTTCCGCTCACGCTCTATTGCTTTCTTATACAGCACTTCTGCTTCTGCAAACCGGGTTATACTTTCGTTTACATTAGCGATCGCATTAGTAAACAGTTCTGTGATCACAGGCACCATATTGTGCCTTACCGCATTGCGCAGGTATTCATCCGAGGCGTTGGAGGCATCATCACGGTACTTTATTTTATGCGCTGCGATGTAGGCCGTTATCATCTCTTTTGTGGCAAACAGCAATGGCCTTATGATATGCCCATGCACCGGCCTGATGCCGTGCAGCCCACTAATGCCTGTGCCTTTAAAGAGGTTAAGGAGCAGGGTCTCCACATTATCATTTGCATGATGGGCGGTGGCTATGGCCGCATAGCCATGTTGCCTGCGCACATCTTCAAACCAGTCGTAGCGTAACTTGCGTGCGCACTCCTGCGTACCCATCTTCCATTCAACGCATTTAGCTTTAGTGTCAAATAAAACAGAGTGTAGTGGCACACTGTGCTTCATGCACCACTCGGTAACCAACCGCGCATCAAGGTCAGAATCCTCCCCTCTCAAACCAAAATTGCAATGCGCTACACCAAAGGGGACATTGCTTTTAAGAAATAGGTCAGCCATCGCCATAGAGTCGCTGCCGCCGCTCACAGCCAGCAATACCTTAGCCCCAGGCAAGGCATATTGCTTTGCGGCCCATTGTTCGCGGAAGAGGAAAAGGAGGTCTTTCAAGTGCGTGTGTTTAGTGAGGTGTTAATCGGCAATATCTTCATACGCATTTTGCAGCTCGCTGTAGGAGTGCATGTCTTTTGCGGCTTTTGCCTGCACCATCCCCTGCTCATAAATAGCCATAGCTGCCTGCGGGTCCTGTATCCGCTCCAGCAACTTACCCAGGTGATAGTAGGTGGCCACGTAAGCAACATCAAAAGCGAGATTCTGCTCAAAATATTTTCTTGCGCTTACCTCATCCCCCGCCTTTACATACTCCAGCGCCAGGGCATGGTTCAGGAAAAGGTCATTGGGTGTCTGCTGCAAAAACGTCTTTATCTTTTCTATGCGGTCTGTCATTATTGAATAAGATGGCTGCAAAAATACTTTTGTTATAGGAATAAGCGTAACTATTGATAGCGTCGGCACGGCTTTTTGCCGTCAGACGCGTTTTGGACAGATTTGCATACACTACAGATATCATATACGAATCTACCCGCCCCTTTTGCACTATGCTACCGGAACAAGGTCCTGTTTTTTTCGCGGGAGAGTTAGGGTTTCAATAGAACGCTTCTTCAAAGTGTATGATCTCTTTTGCTGTGCCCAACTCCATCAGCACACTTATTATATCATATCTAATATTTATGTATTGAGGTTTATCGCTTACAAATACAGCGGCAGCAGATTTAAGGTTTTCCTTCTTCTTCCTGTTCACGGCCTCTTCCGGGAATAAAAGGTCGTTGCTCGATCGGGTCTTTATCTCAATGATGGCAAGTACATTATCTTTAAAAGCTATAATATCCACCTCCTTTTTGCCTGACCGCCAGTTGCGCTCTATTATAATATAACCTTTATTTAGCAAAAACTCTGCTGCCAATTGTTCTCCTTTTATGCCGATTTCATTATGTTTGGACATTAAATGAATGATATTCCGATGAAAAAATTAGTACAGGATTTCCCGCTACAATTACAAGAAGCAATAATAATAGGAAAAAATTACCGTTTCATAGCCGAAGGCAAAGAATTTAACAATGTACTGGTTACCGGACTGGGTGGCAGCGGCATAGGTGGGTCCATAGTTCAGAACTATGTTTTTGACAAACTGAAAGTGCCATTCTCCGTCAATAAAGACTATTCACTACCGGCCTACATCAATAAATACTCGCTGGTTATTGTTTGCTCTTATTCAGGCAATACAGAAGAAACACTGATGGCCATGAAAGAGGCCATGAAAAGAAAAGCGACCATAGTGTGCGTGACATCAGGCGGTACGGTCGCCGATATTGCCACTAAGAAGAAATTCGATTGCATTCTGGTTCCCGCAGGAATGCCGCCACGCTCCTGCCTCGGCTATTCATTAGTGCAACTGTTATACATCCTTGGCCATTTTAACCTCATCAATAACAGCTTTGAGGGCGAGATAAAGAAGGCTATCAAAACAATGAAAGACAACGAAAGCGACACGCAGAAAAAAGCGCTCGCGATCGCAAAAAAAATAAACGGCAAGCTGCCCATCATTTATTCTGCCGGGCATTTTGAAGGCGTTGCAACACGCTTCCGCCAGCAGATCAATGAGAACAGCAAGGTGCTGGGATGGAATGCGGTAATACCGGAAATGAACCACAACGAGCTGGTAGGCTGGCGCCACAAGTCTGAGGACAAAGCCGTGATCCTACTGCGCAGCAAAGATGATTTTGACCGTGTGCAAACGCGTATGGAGATCAATAAGAAGATCATCAAAAAATACACCTCTACTATCGTGGAGATCACCACTGATGCCAAGAGTTACTGGGAACAGGCGTTCTACCTCATACACCTTACCGACTGGGTATCTGTGCAACTCGCCGAGATCAACAACACAGACTCGACAGAAGTAAAAGTGATAGACTTCCTGAAAAATTCGCTGGCCAAAGTTTAACCCGGCATTATTAAGTACCTCATACTAAACCACTTAGCAAAATACAGCTAAGTGGTTTTCTCTTTTATTATTATTCCGGTTGCAATTCACCATTATTTTATCTACTTTGGTCGTAACAAAAGCCTCACTATGCGCATCAACAAGAAGACCATACTTATAGCAAGCCTCTGCGGCGGAATGATATTCATGCAAAGCTTTGTGCCATTGCAGCATAATGACAAGGCCACCAACCTGAAGGTCCTGCCCAAAGACATCTCAGAAAAAGAGCTGCACGATGTAATGAGGACGTTTTCAAAATCGCTGGGTGTGCATTGCGATTTCTGCCACGTAAAAATGGAAGGGCAAATGGAAGGCGGCCGTCCAAAGATGGACTTTGCCGCAGACACCAAACCCGAAAAGAATACAGCCCGCGATATGATGCGCATGACGATGGCCATCAACAACGACCACATAAGCAAGATGAAGATAGACGGCCACAAAATGGAAGAGATCGCCTGCGTTACCTGCCACATGGGAAGAACATCGCCCATAGTGAGTGTGGACTCATTACCTGGCCAAAATAAAGACAGGCATTAACCATAATTTTTAGCAGAAAGTATTCTTGCGAAACGCTGCACATCTACAGATGGGGTTAGTGTTGCCTGATGCACTAAATGCGCAGCGAGTTCGTGCGCAAAGTACGGCGCCATAGATACGCCCTTACCACCCATACCATTAAAGATACCCACTACAGGAAATAACGGGTGCAGCCCTACAAATGGCTTGCGCTCCATATTAGCAGGCCTGCGGGCTACAATATGGTCCACTATTGTATAGGGTAGCTTCAGCCAATAGTTCAATTGTGTTTCCACACCCTGCCTGTATGTGGCAGATGGTTGCATATCGGTATACTTCCAGTCGTGCGAAGCCCCTACCCAAAACAGGTCTTCTTTCCACGGCACTATACTGATGCCCTGCTTATATATGTTATTGCGTGGCAAGCCGGGTATGGAAACAATGAGCGCTTCGCCCTTATCTGCCGTCCATGGCAGCATATCGAAGTATGGATTGGCTGCGCCACCTGCGCCATTACAAAAAATAATTTGCTTTGCTTTGATGTTTTTGTACACTACATGATCTGCGGCAACAACGCAATCCTCAATACTGAATGTTTCTTCTATTATTGAATTCCCATCCCGTAAGCTTTCCCGCCAGCGCGCTATCATCAATTGCAGATCTACCAGCAGGCAGGGCGCAATCTCATTTACCCCATAGTTGAACCTGAAATATTCACTCCATTGTGTTTGCTCTGTATCGTGCAGGTAATCATTATCGCTGCTCATGCGATCCATAAAAAGGTTGCGACCTTCCTGCGTGGCATGTATATCCAGTATGGGGCATTCCTTTACCAGCGCCACACCCAGTTCTGCGCCAAACGCCTCGTAAGTCTTTTGTGCAAAGGGCAGCAGTTCTTCTATCATCCACGAGCGCACCGCCCTCTTGCCCGTTACCGGGTTGATGATACCGCCGGCCACCATGCTCGCAGCTTGAGTACTACGGGCATCTATCACCAGCACAGTCGCACCTTCACGCAACAGCTCACGGCTTAGTAGCGTGCCGCATAGCCCCTGCCCTATCACTAAGTAGTCCAACTCTGCCATCAGATATTCAGTGGCTTTAATGACTTTTGTAATTTTGCTTTCACCTCAGCCCATTCATCATCTATGATGCTGTACATGGCAGTATTGCGGTAGGCTCCATTGGCCCTTATCCGCTCCTTGCGCATTGTGCCTTCAAATGTAGCGCCTATGCCCAGTATAGCAGTGCGGCTACGCTCATTGTTCTCGTCTGTTTGCAGCTGCACCCTTACGGTATTCAATACTTCGAAGCAGTAGGTGAGCAACAACAACTTGCATTCCCTGTTGTGGCCGGTGCGCCAGTAAGCAGGGTCGTACCACGTCCACCCTATCTCCAGTTTTCTATGCTCCGGGAATATGTTGTGGAACATAGTGCTGCCAATTATCTTGTTGTGTACCTTATCTATGATGGTAAACGGGTATTGTTCGCCCACGGCCCGCCTCAGCAAGGCAGTCTTTAAATGCTGCGTGATGCGGTCTTTATCCGCGCCGTTTATAGACATACGCTCCCATATCTGTTCCTGCGCAGCTACCTGCACCAGCTCATCAAAGTGTGCACTATCCAGCGGCACTAGCCTTACCCTTTCGCCCTCCAGTATTACCGGGTGTTGTATCCAATTCAATAGCTACCTGTTTTAGGACAGGTAAATTATGGAATTTCATCGAGCGCCAAAAGAATTATTGTTGTTTTGGCACTTTAATAACATTACGGTCTGCGGGGCTGTTCTTATCGGTGATGGCTACTATATATATCCCTGCCGGCAAAGTTTCCTGCATATCTATGCGCTGGCTGCTACCTGTTGCCACCAGTTCATTAACCGATACTTTATTGCCAATAATATCATAAACCACTACTTCATACGTATTGCCGCTGATAAAAGGCCCTGCAATATCCAACTGCGTGTTGTGCATAAACCCGGTATAGGCATTGGCTGCGTTACTGCTTAACTGCGTTACTGCTGTAGGCGATTCAAGGTAGCCGGCAGTCTGGCTGCTACCCATAATTGTAGTTACAGAATCTATCCTGAACAACGGCGCCGTGTGCATGGTATCGAACCACAGGTATGATAGCATAAGGGTCAGTTCAGTACCACCGGAAACTGTATCCACCTCGGTTATATGCCTCCTGATGCGGAGCACATTACCATAAGTACCGGCAGGAGTAATGAGCGTACCATAACCATCTCCGTCTGAGGTAAGATAACCGGTACCGTGTTCGCTAATGGCGGGAGCATTTACCCTGTAGGAGTCTACCTGGTGTGTACCATAGGTAAATGGCCGTTTCGAAATATCAAAATTATTGTAGCTGGTGGTCACGTGCGAGGCGGCATCATCCACGCCCTGTACATAAGAATCTGTGCTGCTTTCCTGCACATACTGCACAGAGCCGTCCGGCAATACCACAAGTGTATTGGCAGAAAAAACAGTAGACGTGTCGCGCATTATATAGGTAGTAGCAATACCGCCTGTTGTGCTTACTCCGGAAAAATCCCAGGTCATACTCGTGCCTGCGCTATCGGCAGTGGGCGGTTCGCAATTCACCATAGATACTACATCACCTATGTGGTAATATTCATTTGTGGCTATGAGAGGCTGCGCGGAGAGCGCTATTGGCATAGCGATGAGCGATAAAAAAGTAAACATTGTTTTCATAGTACCTTGTTTTTAAGTTCTCGTATAGCTTTTCTCTATAAATCCATGCCATTAACAATTGGGATTTCGGCGATAGATTGCCGTTCTTTGCAACTCAATGGAAAACAAGAACATACTCTATTATATATTTTCCGTGGTGCGTATATTCCTCTACCCAATCGCGCTGCTTTACGGCGCTATTGTGTGGCTGCGCAACCGCATGTACGATGCCAAATTCTTCATTTCCATAGAGTTCAGCGTACCCGTTATTACGGTCGGCAACCTGTCCACCGGTGGCACGGGCAAGACGCCGCATGTGGAATACCTTATACGACTGCTGCAATACCGCTTTAAGCCTGCCACTATGAGCAGGGGGTATAAGCGGCACACCCAGGGCTTCCTGCTGGCTGATGCGCAAACAAATGCATTGCGCATGGGTGACGAGCCTATGCAGTACCACATCAAATTCCCGGAGCTAGTGGTGAGCGTGGCCGAAGAGCGGATGATCGGCATCCCTGCCCTGCTGCAACGCCGCCCCGATGTGGATGTAATAGTGCTGGATGATGCTTACCAGCACCGTTCGGTAAAGGCAGGGATGAACATACTGATCACAGACTACTCCCGCCCTTTCTATACCGATCACATACTGCCCTTCGGCAGCCTGCGCGAGAGCCGCAATGCTTACAAACGCGCCAACATCATCATCGTATCCAAATGCCCGCCCAACCTTACCACAGACCAGGCCAAAGCCATTGAAGAACAAATAGCGCCCATAGTAGGCCAGCAGGTATTCTTCTCCTGCATACACTACGACTACCCTTTCGACTTTGTGACCAATGAGGCTGTGAACCTAAAAGACAAGAACATCATACTGGTATGCGGCATTGCCCGCCCCGAACCATTGGTGGCCTACCTGAAACAAAACGCGGCAGACGTACACACCCTCACCTACCCCGACCACCACTACTTCGTAACCGACAACCTCGAAGAAATGAAGGCCGCCTACAACAACTGGGAGGTGCCCAACAAAATAATAGTGACCACCGAAAAAGATGCCGCCCGCCTGCACCTGCATATGGATAAGCTAAAAGCATGGGACATCACCATCGCTGTGCTGCCCATAAAGGTGGATATACTCTTTAACAAAGGCGAGCAATTAGACAACACCATCATTACCTACACCGAGCGCGTGATCGCCGAGAACAATGATATGTTTGGGGATGGCGGTACGGTGGAGTATTTGGGGTAAGCTTTGTATCTTTATTAGAATTATTGCAAACCATGAAACCAGCAAAATTACTTATCGCCTTCAGCATACTATCCACAACTGCCTGCCACTCCGTAACAGACACGGCAAAGCAAGCCATCAACAAAACCGGGGAGGTCATCGGCGCGGGCTCTTCAGAATTGGCTAAGGGAATTTCTAATGGAGTGACCAATACCTTCAACAGCGAGATCGTAATTGCTGATGATCTGAAGCAAAAAGGTGTTTCTTATGGCAAGTTCAATATCACCAACGACAGTGCATCATCCTGTAAGAACAAGCTGGTCATCTACCTCATTTTCGACAAAGATTTCGTTGGTCCGCTTTCGGTAAAAGTATTTGATCAGCAAGGAAGTGAATATGGCCGTGCCACAGCTACAGTAACCGCAAAACAAGGTGCAGCACAATATCTCGACTTCGTCTTCGATACGAGAACCGATATCGAAAGTAAAAGTAAGTTTGTAATCGAATAACTATTACTTGAGGTAGCTCTTCATAAACTAAAGGCATCCTCTGATTAACGAAAATCCAATACAGCAAATGAAGTATTCATTGTTATCCTTCTTCTACATTTGCGCCTTGTGTTCTTCTTGTGGTTCATCAAACACTAAACAACTTCACAACGAAAATTACCATGATCCGCGTGATACGTTCATACATAAAAATGTTTTCCCAATAGACTCTTTTCAAAAAAGCACAGCTATCTGGAGCGCTGATACCAACTTTAAAATGACCAGGTTGAGGAATGTAAACAGCGACACCCTTACTCCTGAAAAGCTAATATCCATATTAAATCTCGATTGGAACTATGTGCGTATTTCTTCCTACAGAATATCCCATGACACGATATTTGTAGCTATTCCATTTAGCAACGTGCTAACCCAACAAATGGGTACAACAGGCGCTATACAATACCTATCTGTAGCTACTTTCACCTTGACCGAATTACCCGGGATAAAGTATGTTCATTTTAATTTTGAAGAAGGAGACCATGCAAGCCCCGGAACATATAGCCGGTAGCGTTATTTGGGGTAGTTATCCCTTAAGAGAAATACAAACAGATTACGGATAAAATCTCCTAATCGCTGAAGAAACCGATTGCTTCGGCCACTGGATCTGTTGGCACCATTTGCGGCAATCCTTTTATAGACAAAAACGTGTGTCACTTCTAATTCACCCTTAGCGCTATAATGCCTGATTGTAGCTAATCTTCCATCAGGCATATATTCGTTTACATCTCGATCATAGCGGCTTCGTTCAATCACTCTCCCCTTGTCATCTAAAATATACTCTTCATCTAAAATATACTCTTCGGGATCCCGATTACTTACATAGCAGATATAACCTTTATCGTTATAAACAGTCCTCTTTACATATGGTTCTTGAATTACATCACTACGATCGATAGACAAAAGGCTATCGACTATTTTTCGACCATAACTATCGTACTCGAAGAATATACTACCCTTAATTTGACTCGAACTTAAATTCCAACTGTCATACCATTTTTTACTGACCATTTTTCCTTGCTTATCATAATCATATATGGTCATTGTAGAATCAAGAGTATCTATATGATATATTGTGCCTTCAGGAGGTCCATCATCGGTCACTCCTACTGTATCCAACCCCGAACAACCATATATCCTATGAACCTCAATTTCTTTGTTTAGCCTTTTGTTATTATCATAATAAAACCGGGTAATTATTGTGTCCGGATATTTAACAACCCCGCGACCTCTTTCAAAGCCACTATATTTAATCAATCTCAACAATCCTTTTTCATAATAATAATCTTTTGTCCCGTCACGATAAAAGTCTTCATCCAGACCATCGTAATATCCGGCATAGTTTCGAACCTCGTGAACAATGTTACCCGTTTTATTAAAAACTCGCGTACACTCCAAAGACTGATGTGTACTGTCGTTTTTCTCATAGCGGTATATCTCGCAAACATTATACTTCTGCCCAAAGGCTATTGACTCAAACAATACAAACAATATAGCAAGTGTATATTTCATTGCAATAAATGTACACAATCTATACACAAAAAAAGACCGCCCAATCGGACGGTCTCTCTATTTAATAACACACTTTAAGGTTTTCACTTTTGCCTTTTGACTTCAAAGAAAGTTATTCTTCTTCATCAAACTGCAGTACATCGCGGTTAGCCATCAGCAGCTCGAATTCTTCCTTAGAGCCTACTACGAGGTCTTCGAATTCGCGCATACCTGTACCTGCCGGTATGAGGTTACCTGTGATCACATTCTCTTTCAGGCCAAGGAGGCTATCCGACTTGCCATTGATGGAAGCCTGGGACAGTACCTTAGTTGTTTCCTGGAACGAAGCCGCAGATATCCAGCTCTGTGTACCCAGTGATGCTTTGGTGATACCGAGCAACATCGGTGAAGATGTGGCAGGGTTGGCATCGCGGTATTCCACCAGCTTTTTATCGGCACGGCGCAGCGCGCTGTTCTCTTCGCGCAGCTCACGGATGGTAACGATCTGGCCGGGGTGCATCTTATCTGATGCGCCTGCCTCTGTTACTACCTTCTTGTCGAATATCCAGTCGTTCTCGTCCATAAATTCGAACTTATCTACTGTATCTTCTTCAAGGAACTTGGTATCTCCCGGATCAACGATGTTTACTTTACGCATCATCTGGCGAACGATCACTTCAATGTGCTTGTCATTGATCTTCACACCCTGCAGGCGATAAACTTCCTGTATCTCATTTACCAGGTATTCCTGTACTGCAAACGGCCCCTTGATAGACAGGATATCGCTTGGCGTGGTAGCGCCATCAGAAAGTGGTGTACCTGCTTTTACGAAGTCGCCGTCCTGCACCATGATGTGGCGGGTAAGCGGAACAAGGTATTTCTTTACCAGTCCTTCGCGCGATTCTACAACGATCTCGCGGTTACCGCGTTTCACGCTGCCAAATCCTACAACACCATCTATCTCAGCTACTACAGCCGGATTACTTGGGTTACGTGCTTCAAACAGCTCGGTAACACGTGGCAGACCACCCGTGATATCGCGGCTACGGCCCATTACACGTGGTATCTTCACCAGTACCTGCCCGTTATGCACATGCTCATCGGGGTTCACCACTATGTGCGAGCCTACCGGAAGGTTATAGTTCTTTTCTTCCTTGCCATCAATATAGATAGAAGGTATCTTGGTCTTGTCTTTTGTTTCTATAACAACCTTCTCGCGGTGGCCTGTCTGTTCATCTGCCTCTTCACGGTAAGTGATGCCTTCAATAACATTGTCGAAACGTACAGTACCTGTGATCTCAGAAATGATCACCGCATTGAACGGATCCCATGTGCAGATCACATCTCCCTTAGCCACTTTTTTACCGTTAGCTACCTTCAATATAGAACCGTACGGTATGTTATTGGTGATCAGCAGGCGGTCGTTAGCCACGTCCACTATACGTACCTCGCCGGTACGGCCAATGGTCACGATCTGGTCTTCGCCTTCAGCGTCTTTATACTTGGTAGTACGCAGGCCGTCAAATTGTATCGTACCATCAAAACGCGCTACCAACTGCGACTCGATAGCTGAAGAACCCGCAACACCACCCACGTGGAAGGTACGCAGGGTAAGCTGTGTACCCGGCTCGCCGATAGACTGCGCAGCTATGATACCTACGGCATCACCCTTCTGCGTCATATACCCGGTAGCAAGGTTCTTGCCATAGCACTTGGCGCATACGCCCCTGCGGCTTTCGCAGGTAAGCACCGAGCGTATTTCTACTGTATCTATCGGGCTGTCTTCTATGCGCTGTGCCACATCTTCTGTAAGCTCTTCGCCGGCGCTAACCAGCAGCTCATCAGTGATCGGATCGTACACATTATGCAATGAGGTACGGCCCAGGATACGGTCATATAAAGGCTCTACTATTTCTTCGTTGTCTTTCAGTGCAGATGTAGCTATACCACGCAGTGTGCCACAGTCTTCGCCGTTGATAACAACGTCCTGCGCCACATCCACAAGACGGCGGGTGAGGTAACCGGCATCAGCCGTTTTAAGGGCCGTATCTGCCAGACCTTTACGCGCACCGTGCGTAGAGATAAAGTACTCCAATACACTCAATCCTACCTTAAAGTTAGAAAGGATCGGGTTTTCAATGATCTCAGATCCTGATGATCCGCTACGACGGGGTTTAGCCATCAGTCCGCGAAGGCCTGCAAGCTGTTTAACCTGTTGTTTGGAACCACGCGCACCGGAGTCAAGCATCATGTACACAGAGTTGAAGCCCTGCTTGTCTGCTGCCATTTCACGGATCAGTGTTTCAGTCACACGTGTATCCACGCGAGACCATACATCGATTACCTGGTTGTAGCGCTCGTTGTTCGTGATGAGGCCCATGTTGTAATTCTCCATGATCTCATCCACTTCCACCTGCGCTGCTGCTACCAGTTGCTCTTTAATATCAGGTACGGTAAGGTCCCTGATGTTGAACGAAAGACCACCCCTGAACGCTGTGCGGAACCCTAATGTTTTGATATCATCAAGGAAGGCAACCGTCTTAGGTATGTTCGTGTTCTTCAATATCGAACCAATGATCTCCCGTAGGGATTTCTTGGTCAGCAATGCGTTCACAAAGCCATTTTCCTTAGGCACAAATTGGTTGAACATTACACGGCCAACGGTAGTCTCGATGAGCTGAATTTTCAGCGAGCCATCAGGCTGGCGCACGCTTGCCCTTACCTTGATCCAGGCATGGAGGTCGGCATGGCCTTCGTTATGTGCAATGATCACTTCTTCGGCGCTGTAATAAACTTTATTCTCGCCCTTTACTTTTTCTTCAGGAGTTGATTTCTTGCCCTTAGAGATGTAATACAATCCAAGTACCATGTCCTGTGAAGGCAGGGTGATCGGCGTACCATTCTGCGGGTTAAGAATGTTGTGCGATGCCAGCATCAGCAACTGTGCTTCTGTAATAGCGCCATTGCTCAGCGGAACGTGAACAGCCATCTGGTCACCATCGAAATCCGCATTGAACGCCGAACATACGAGTGGGTGCAGTTGTATAGCCTTTCCTTCGATCAGCTTAGGCTGGAATGCCTGTATAGAAAGACGGTGAAGCGTTGGGGCGCGGTTCAGCATGATCGGGTGTCCTTTCAGTACATTTTCCAGGATGTCCCATACTACTGCTTCCTTGCGCTCTACAAGCTTCTTCGCGCTCTTTACTGTTTTTACTATGCCCCTTTCTATGAGCTTGCGGATGATGAATGGTTTGAACAATTCAGCGGCCATATCCTTTGGCAGGCCGCACTCATGCAATTTCATTTCAGGGCCTACCACGATAACCGAACGGCCGGAGTAATCTACACGTTTACCCAACAGGTTCTGGCGGAAACGTCCTTGCTTGCCTTTCAGTACATCGCTCAGTGATTTCAGCGCGCGGCCACCTTCTGCTTTAACTGCATTGGATTTACGGCTGTTATCAAACAATGAATCGACAGCTTCCTGCAGCATACGTTTTTCATTACGCAAGATCACCTCAGGCGCCTTGATTTCTATCAGGCGTTTCAGGCGGTTGTTACGGATGATCACGCGGCGATACAGGTCGTTAAGATCTGATGATGCGAAACGGCCACCATCCAGCGGCACCAACGGGCGCAGCTCGGGTGGTATTACCGGTATATATTGCATTACCATCCACTCCAGGCGGTTCTCAATACGGGTATTGGCATCACGGAAGGCTTCTACAACGCTCAGGCGTTTCAGGGCCTCCTGCTTGCGCTGCTGCGACGTTTCGTTCGCGGCTGCATTGCGCAGGTCGTAAGACAATTTATCCAGGTCGATGCGTGCCAGCAGCATATGCACTGCTTCAGCGCCCATCTTGGAGATGAACTTGTTAGGGTCTTCATCAGGCAGGTACTGGTTTTCCTTTGGTAAGCTATCCAGTATTTCCAGGTATTCATCTTCTGTAAGCAGTTGCTGGTGCGTGCTTTCTGAATCCTTCAGGTTCAGTTTGGTACGGATCAGGTCTTCTGCTTCGCCCGCTGCGATCACTACATAACGCTCGTAGTAAACGATGCTCTCCATTTTCTTGGAGCTCACACCCAGCAGGTAGCCTATCTTATTGGGCAGGCTCTTGAAGTACCATATATGTACTATAGGCACCACCAGTTTGATGTGCCCAAGACGCTCACGGCGCACTTTCTTTTCTGTTACTTCCACACCGCAGCGGTCGCATACGATGCCTTTGTAACGGATACGTTTGTACTTGCCGCAATAACATTCGTAGTCCTTTACAGGCCCGAATATTTTTTCGCAGAACAAGCCGTCGCGCTCGGGCTTGTAAGTACGGTAATTTATAGTTTCAGGCTTAAGTACTTCACCGTAAGAACGGTCAAGTATCACATCAGGAGATGCAAGGCTAATAGTGATCTTGCTGAATCCCGGCCGTGGACGGTTATCTTTCTTTATTGCCATGTTTTTTAGTATAAAGTCGTAAGTAAAAAGTAGAAAGCTATAACTAAAGTCAATCGCAGCAGCTTTCGGCTATCTACAATTGACTTTAGACTATCTACTATTCAAATTTCAATTCCAGACCGAGGCCACGAAGCTCATTTACGAGTACGTTGAACGATTCCGGTATACCTGCCTTCGGCACGTTGTCACCCTTCACTATCGCTTCGTAAGTTTTAGCGCGGCCTACAATGTCATCCGATTTCAGCGTCAGCAGCTCCTGGAGTATGTTCGATGCCCCATATGCTTCAAGCGCCCAAACTTCCATTTCACCGAAACGCTGTCCACCGAACTGTGCTTTACCACCCAGCGGCTGTTGTGTAATAAGACTGTAAGGCCCGATAGAACGTGCGTGCATCTTGTCATCTACCATGTGATGCAGCTTGATGATGTAGATGATACCCACGGTTGCCTTCTGGTGGAAACGCTCTCCTGTTTCACCATCATACAGGTAAGTATGGCCAAAGTCGGGCAAGCCTGCTTTGTTGATCAGCCCTTCTATTTCTTCAACAGAAGCGCCATCAAAGATCGGCGTTGCAAACTTCATACCCAGCTTCTCACCTGCCCATCCGAGGATGGTCTCATAGATCTGTCCGAGGTTCATACGCGATGGTACACCAAGCGGGTTCAGCACCACATCAACCGGTGTGCCGTCTTCCAGGAATGGCATATCTTCTTCACGCACTATCTTGGCTACGATACCCTTGTTACCGTGGCGGCCCGCCATCTTATCGCCTACCTTCAGCTTACGCTTGCTGGCAAGATATACTTTGGCAAGTTTCAACACACCTGCCGGCAATTCATCACCAATGCTCAGGTTGAACTTTTCGCGTTTGTAACGGCCCAGTTCTTCGTTGAATTTGATGTTGTAATTATGCAGCAGTTGGTTGATCAGGTCATCAGTTTCCTTAGTACCTGTCCAGCCAAGTGGGTTTACATTCTGGTAATCGATAGAACCCAGTGTTTTAGAATTGAATTTGCCGCCCTTGGTCAGTACAGTTTCACCAAAGTTGTTGGTGATGCCCGCTGATGCTTTATCCTTAAGCAGTATCTGCAATTTCTCAAACAGGAATCCTTTCAGGTCTTCCAGGTTCTTTTCGTGTACCTTATCTATTTTCTCCAATGCGGTTTTTTCACGCACCTTTGAGTTCTTGTCTTTCTTTGCACGCTGGAACAACTGCTTGCTGATAACGATACCTTCTGTGCCACTTGGCGCTTTCAGGGAAGCATCCTTTGCATCACCCGCTTTATCACCAAATATCGCACGCAGCAATTTTTCCTCCGGCGTTGGATCAGTTTCACCCTTAGGAGTGATCTTACCGATCAGTATATCGCCTTCGCCTACATGCGCGCCTATACGTATAATACCATGCTCATCAAGGTCCTTGGTGGCTTCTTCCGATACGTTCGGAATATCTGCCGTCAGCTCTTCTTCGCCCAGTTTTGTATCACGCACTTCCAGCTCATACTCATCTATATGTACAGATGTGAACCAGTCGTCGCGCACTACTTTTTCATTGATCACTATCGCATCCTCGAAGTTGTAGCCCTTCCATGGCATGAATGCCACTTTCAGGTTACGGCCCAGCGCCAGCTCACCATCCTGTGTTGCGTATCCTTCGGTCAGGAAGTCGCCTTCCTTCACCTTCTGGCCTTTGCGCACACTCGGGCGAAGTGTCATGCTCGTGCTTTGGTTCGTCTTCTTGTACTTGGTAAGTGTATATATTTTCAGGTCATCGTCAAATGATACAAGGCGTGCAGTTTCACCGCGGTCATAGCGCACATGGATATGGTCTGCATCCACATACTCAACTACACCATTGCCTTCTGCATGTATCTGGATACGTGCATCGCGCGCAGCCTTACCTTCCAGGCCGGTACCAACTATCGGCACCTGTGGAATGATCAGCGGCACAGCCTGGCGTTGCATGTTTGATCCCATCAGCGCACGGTTGGCATCATCATGCTCCAGGAAGGGGATCAGCGATGCGCTCAAACCAACGATCTGGTTCGGAGCCACGTCCATGAATTCCACTTCTCCGGGTTCAAGTATCGGGAAGTCACCCGTCTGGCGCGATTTGATCTTATCTTCCAGGAAGTTCCCTTTCTCATCCATAGGCACATTCGCCTGGGCGATCTTGGCAAGATCTTCTTCTTCCGCACTCAGGAACCTGTAGTTCTTCAGATCCACTTTGCCATCCTTTACTTTATGGTAAGGTGTTTCGATGAAACCCATGTCATTGATCTGCGCATGCACACAAAGTGTGGATATCAAACCGATGTTTGGTCCTTCCGGTGTTTCGATAGTACACAGGCGGCCGTAGTGGCTGTAATGCACGTCACGCACCTCAAAGCCGGCACGCTCACGGCTAAGGCCGCCCGGGCCAAGTGCCGATATACGGCGCTTGTGGGTAACCTCAGAAAGTGGGTTCGTCTGATCGAGGAACTGTGATAACTGCGAAGTACCAAAGAACGAATTGATAACCGAAGAAAGCGTACGTGCGTTGATCAGGTCGATCGGCGTGAACACTTCATTGTCACGAACGTTCATACGCTCGCGGATGGTACGCGACATACGTGCCAGGCCCACACCAAACTGTGCGAACAACTGCTCGCCTACGGTGCGTACACGACGGTTGCTCAGGTGGTCAATATCATCTATTTCCGCTTTACCATTGGTAAGGCGTACGAGGTACTTAATGATCGAGATAATGTCTTCCTTGCTCAGTACCTTGGTGGTCAGGTTGATGTCCAGGCCAAGCTTGCGGTTGATCTTATAACGGCCTACTTCACCCAGGTCATAACGCTTATCGCTGAAGAACAATTTTTCAATGATACCACGCGCTGTTTCATCATCCGGCGCATCAGATCCGCGCAACTGGCGATAGATGTGCTGTACCGCTTCCAGTTCTGAGTTGGAAGTATCCTTGTTCAGGGTGTTATATATAATGGAGAAATCTCCGCTTACTTCTTCTTTTTGCAGGAACACGGTTTTGATGCCCATTTCCTGTACCATAGCAGCGTTGTCTTCGTCCAGCACGCTGTCGCGGTCCAGCACTATTTCATTACGCTCAATGGTCACTACTTCACCGGTGTCCTCATCTACGAAGTCTTCCGTCCAGCTGCGCAGTACGCGGGCTGCCAGGCGGCGGCCTATGTGCGGTGCAAGCGTCTTCTTATCCACCTTCACTTCATCAGCCATACCGAAAAGCTCCAGGATGTCCTTATCTGTTTCGTACCCTATGGCACGCAGCAGTGTAGTAACCGGGAACTTTTTCTTACGGTCGATATACGCATACATTACATTGTTGATGTCTGTTGCAAACTCCATCCATGCACCCTTGAAAGGTATCACACGGGCGCTGTATATCTTGGTGCCGTTCGGGTGAACGCTCTGGCCAAAGAATACGCCGGGTGAACGGTGCAGCTGAGATACCACTACACGCTCAGCTCCGTTGATCACGAATGTGCCACGGGGTGTCATGTAAGGGATATTGCCCAGGAACACATCCTGAACGATCGTTTCAAAGTCCACGTGCTCTTCATCGTTACAGCTCAGCTTCAGCTTTGCTTTCAACGGCACAGAGTACGTAAGGCCGCGCTCCATACACTCTTCGATAGTGTAGCGGGGCGGGTCGATGAAATAATCCAGGAATTCAAGCACAAAGATGTTGCGCGTGTCCGTGATCGGGAAATTCTCTTTGAACACCCGGAACAGGCCTTCATTGTTACGCTTATCGGGCGTAGTTTCGAGCTGGAAGAAATCCTGGAACGACTGTAGCTGGATGGCCAGCAGGTCGGGCGTTGCCGCTGCGTCATGTAACTTTCCAAAGTTAAACCTGCCGGAAGCGTTCTTTTTTTGCGTTATAGCCATAGTAAGAATAATCTCCTTTTTTACAAACAATAAAACCCCGGAAGACAGGCGTAGCCTATCCTTCACAGGTCAATTGTATTAACAAAAATTGGTCAAAATAATTTTGCGCACACTGGTACCCCCCAAAAAGAGGAATGCAAAGATAAGGAAGCTACACTAATTAGCAAAAAATATTCCAAAATTCATACAACCTACCCTCTTTGCCCTGAACATCAACCCCACCGGATTATATTTATTATTATCTAATTATTGTATCTTATTCCAAAAATACTTGTTTTCCTGTAACTGCCTGTTAAAAGTTATTCACATTTCATGTGGCCTGATGGCACAATTTTTCACTACCATATTACGGAACTTAAAACCAAAAACCATGAAAACGATAAAAACAATAGTATTGATAGCCCTTGCAGGTATTTCGCTCACTTTTACGTCTTGCAAAAAGAACTACACCTGCACCTGCACTACTGTTGTAGGCACAAGTTCGGCAGATGAGACCCACAGCATAGATAATGCCACCTACACAGATGCTAAAAACAGTTGTAATAATTATCAGGACCAGGCCAATAACACCCTGCCCGGTGGTACTACCTGCCATTTATAATCCACGGGGAATCAGCATTTTTTACACTAAAAAGCCACCTGTCATGGTGGCTTTTTAGCATGTGTAATATTTCAAAAGAATTTTTATTTAATGACTATCGGGTTAACTGAACCTAACGAAAAATCAGCCGTTTTGACGTAGGCTACAAATAGTATAAGTTTTTATAAATTGTTGGCATAGTTCTTTGAAATAATGAAAATAGTTACTCGCAACCTACTAAAAATAGGTTGTGTCATTGTTGTGATTAACGGTATCTATTTGTTTAACAAGTAGTGGGCAAACTGACCCCAAAAGAAACCGATGATTAGCGTTACCGAGGCGATTTCAACGGCACTTCTCAAGTCAATTGTCAACGGTTCTCGTACAAACGAAAACGCAGGCGCATTTTGCACCTGATTGGTAGCATCATTCATTGTGAATTTGTAGGTGGTGGGGTTAAAGTTCTCAGGCTTGTCCACCATTTACGAAAACAAAAGTAACAATTATTCATTAATTCATTTGAGTTATGTCAACAATTTAAATAACAGTTTTAAACATAAAAGCCATTGTGTCAGCATAAAAACACTTAGGTTCAGTTAACCAGATAGTCATT